>Ga0210393_10002465_pt1 | contig 15198 bp, 16 predicted proteins | sample IncBWC27OmetaG_FD_160068 | JGI IMG/M metagenome (GOLD analysis project Ga0210393, IMG submission 160068) | Forest soil microbial communities from Barre Woods Harvard Forest LTER site, Petersham, Massachusetts, United States - Inc-BW-C-27-O ... | reverse complement strand
GGAACCGAATCGGCGACGATATCGGTAGCCGACAGTCCTGATCCATTGAGCCCCTACACCGTCGCGCTCAGCACCGGTCCGACGATTCCAGCAACCGTGCTGCCCGCGACACTCGCATACGGCACGCTGACCGCGCGAACTCCAACCAAGACCAAGGACGTGACTATCACCAACAAGTCGGGCTTCCCGCTGTCCGTAGGCGAGAGCTTCAGCGGCACCAATGCGACCGACTTCACCGTTAGCGGCGGCACTTGCGGCAACACGGCGCCCGCTAACTCGACCTGCACTATCGCAGTAACCTTCACCCCAACTGCGGGAGGATCATCGGAAAGCGCGAGCTTGGCAGTAACCGTCAGCAACGACCCAACCAGCCCCCACAACATCGTCCTTACTGGCACCGGGCCCTGAAGGAGGAAGGAACGCTGACTTTACTTCTGGCGGCTACCGGCAAGTGACTGTCGTACTTGCTAGTAAACTGCGCGTGCGAAATTGATTGCTTTGTCTACGCGCTGGCGCTTCCTCGCCACTCGACTGCCAAACGACTGCCAATCACGAGCGAACAGGACCGATCATCATCGACTTCGTTTCTAAGGAGACCCTTGTTTCTCGCCGCTTTTGTTGCGTGGCGATCAATCGTGATCGTCCTTGGAATCATTCGTAGTCAGCAGTCGTCAGTTCCAATTCGACGGGCGGGTCCAGGCAGCCAGATATCGCATTTTGAATTCGCTCCCTTCCGCTTCCGCGCTCTGAAGGCTATCTCTGATGTTCAGCTAAGATCACGTCATTTTGTTGTTTAACGCAAGGCTGGAAGCGAGTTGACGATTGTCGTGAACGAACGTCGGAATGCCGGACACCGATCGATCTTGAAAAAGCACGGGCCGGCGGAGAAAAGCTAATCCGCCAATCCTACTGCACCGACGTGGGTCAATAGCAGCAAAGGACCTATCTGCAGGACCTTTTTACACAGTTCACGCTTTTCGCGACATGGCGCGGGCGGCAACGACTAAGGCCTCTTTCAATTGCTCATGAACACGAGGCAACACATCCTTTCCGTAGAACTCAATCACGCGCTTCTGATCGGATTGGCCTGAATGGACGTTTACGATCGTCGCACCGCTGCGAAACAGCCCGATCAGCGCGTTTGCGTGAACGTCGGGGTCGTTGCTGACCGGCCACTTGCTGTAGATCTTCTCGAGAGAAAGCTCGGCGTCAGCCCGAGCCTGGATCGCTTGCGGATCACGAATGTTGAAATAGCTCTTGAAAGCCTTCGGAAGGAACTTCCATAGCTCGGCCGAGGCTTTGGCATCGTTCTCGTCGCCGACGACAACAAATTGCTCGACCAGCACCGGCATCCGTTTCGGATCTTTACCCGAAGCCCCAGCTCCGCTCTCGAACGCCGCCCTTTGTTGTTTCCAGGTCTCAGGATCAGTAATGAGTCCATCACCGTATTGTCCAGAGCGATACATCGCTTTAGGACCGACGTTAGCAGCCATCAGTAAAGGAATAGGATCAGTCGGGGGATCATACAGCTTGGCGTCGAGAGTGTAATATTTACCATGATGAATAATCTGCTGACCCGTCCACAGCTTGCGGATAACTTCTGCTGCTTCCACGAGCCGTTCTGAACGCTCCGGCCACTTAGGCCACAATCCTGTGGCAGCCTGCTCGTTCAAGGCTTCACCGGATCCTAAACCCAGAAATATCCGACGCGGATAAAGCAGACTGAGTGACGCAAACGCTTCAGCCATGACCGCAGGATTGTAGCGGAGAGTCGGGCACGTGACTGTCGGTCCAATCCAAATGCGTTTGGTGCGTTGACCTATCGCGCTCGTAGTAACCCAAGCTTGTCCCGAGTGGCGCTCATTCGCCTGCCAGGGTTGCAAGTGGTCACTGGTAGCCAGTAGGTCGAATTCTGCTTCCTCCGCCGCAACGGCCAACTCTACAAGTTCCGTGACGGGAAATTGCTCATGAGCCAGCATGAAGCCCACCATGGGGCTATCGATCGGAGGAGTAGTACCTGAGGTCCGGTTGAATGACGTGATTGAGTGGACATATTTGAAGCCAATGCCGGCGTCGCCCTCAACACCGAAGTGCCGAGGAGCAGACTCGCCGATTTCAAAAGAGTGCGCCGTGTTAGTGCATTGAATGAATTCACGATCGCCGCCGTGATAGTTAATGCCCATCAAACCGAGCAATCGGCGTGCCATCGCGATTCAACGCGCGTTACCGTGACACCTTGGCAGATTTGTTGCAGGAAGATTTGTCACAAGTAGATTTTTCGCTCCGAGCGGAATCAGGCTTGAAGAGCATGCCGCTACATCCTACCTGGCAAGATATAGCAATCCGGCTTCTGCTGACGATGATAGCGTCCGCGGCAATAGGCCTCGACCGAGGTGCACAAGGGCATGCTGCCGGTCTCAGGACTACAATCTTGGTAGGTTTGGCAGCATCGATTGCTATGATCCAAGCCAATGTCCTGCTTTCGATTGGTGGTAAGACACCAGATTCTTTCGGTGTCATGGATCTCATGCGCATGCCTCTCGGCATTCTCACGGGCGTTGGCTTCATTGGCGGCGGAACTATTCTCAGGCGCGGCGATCTGGTTACCGGAGTCACGACGGCAGCAACGCTTTGGGCGACGACAGTTATCGGGCTTTGTCTTGGCGGTGGGCAACTTATCCTCGGAGTGGCAGGGACGATACTTGCGGTCGTCACCCTGTGGCTCCTGAAGTGGTTCGATATACGAATTCCAAGAGAACATCGCGCGATTCTGGTGATACAAGCCGATCCCGCGTCCTCCTCGGCCTCGGATCTCGTCGACCTAGTCGGCTCGGCCGGTTATAAAGCCAAGTTCCGTCGACAAACTCGAATCGAAGAGACTCAGCAAGCAAAGCTATCGTTTGAAATCTCCTGGAGACGGCCGGACACCGCTGGCCCCCCATTAGACGTCATCCAAATGGTCGGTAAACACTATCCAATCGTGTCTTTCGAATTGACGCTCGAAAGCGGTTGATTAACAGCGCGATCCGCGTCTCTCGTCACCCAGTCCGCGATTTTCGCGCTCTCTGCGGAAATACCGAAAATACCGCGCTCGCTCGCGAAGTTCCTTCAAGTCATTTTTTAGGACGAAATGTGTTCGTGAAATCGCTTACTAAGATCGGCAGATTCGAATGTCGAGACACTTCGTTTCGCGAACGCGTATGCTGAACGTTTTGCGGACAAACAGATTCGTGAAGAGCTGAAAGCGACTCATCTGAAAGCGATTCACCTGTTAGTGAGCACGCGCGGCGCTCACCTTGAGCTGCTCGACAATCTGCCTGGGTCAAATGAGCGGCCTTGCGCCATCGCCTGAGTTGCTTGGGCGTTGGAACGATTCGCGCGCAGCAGTTGGGGCGATCGTGAGCCCAACGGATCGATTCAATCTTCGGTTTTGTCACGTGCAACAGACGAATGTCGTCAGCGCCAGTCGCGTCAGTTGCCTGAGCCTGCCGGTCACTCAGTTCGCTTGACGGACCGGCCGGCCGTGTCGATCTTCCGCCCATCCGGCGCTCACTGGATACAGCAAAGCATCAGAAAGGACCTCTAGCAAAACGTCTGCGCCACAGCGATCTGCGCGCTCTTCTAAGCACCATGAGTTGGGGTAGTTTGCCTCCGACTTGTCGCTTGTAGATATCGTTTAAGCGGTCGCATCATTAGGGGCGACGCCGCCGCGGTTTGCCTCGAGCACGACGCGTTTTCGGACCGGCTTGCTCACGTGAGCGTTGCATCCCGCCGCCAGGCTGCGTTCGACATCTTCCTGTAGCGCCGATGCAGTGAGCGCAATTATCGGCGTCAAAGCCATTCCCCGCAACAATTTCGTGAATCGAACTATTGGGGCGAAGCAGCTCTCCGTCCTCGGCTACCCGGCAGAAGTCGTCGATGGCGCACGTCGAGGGTTGGAGGTCGTACAGAGCGGGAGATCGGACATTGTCTTACTGGACTGCGAGATGCCTGAGATGGACGGCTAGCAGGAAGTCGCAGAGATCAGGCGGCGTGAAGCAACCTCTCGGCACACCGTGGTAATCGCGCTTACTGCGCACGTGACAGAAGAAGAGCGCAGAAAATGCCTCGACGCGGGTATGGACGATTATCTGAGCAAGCCCGCGAAGCTGCAGACTCTTGGCGAAATGCTTGACCGCTGGGTCCAGCACAAACACAGCTGCGCGATAGGAGAGTCGTCCACATTATAAGCACAGGTGGCATTGTACGGATCAAATCATTCAAAAATCTCTAGCCGGCAGGAGGTTCGGCTTGATAGGCTTTGAACCCGCCGAAGCGGATGAAATCATCGCAGTCTTGAAGACCGTTCGCGGGATCGGCAGCGTGGTCGAATGGATGCCGGATATTCCGGGGCTCAACTGTCTTTCTCGCTTGCCGCTACATCCTACCTGGCAAGATATAGCAATCAGGCTTCTGCTGACGATGATAGCATCCGCGGCAATAGGCTTCGACAATTCCCCCAAAGTGCGCGGCTGCGCCGATTGGAAAATCAGCAGGTTTGCGATCTGCTGCATCCAGGCGTCAATAGAAACTTCTGAGCTCCTGTGAAAAGCTTGGGCCCTCCGACTGCATTAGCCTCAGCGCGCTGCACAACTCAGCCCAGTCGAAGAGGTTAGGAGCGTCTCGCAACCATTAAGCCCCAGTTCAGACCTCAAGTGCCCGCCCTGTATCCGATCACGGCCCGGTTCCCGTGAGGCTGATGCTGTGTGGACTGCTCGGGTCGCTGCCGACGCTCACCGCCATGCTCGCGCTCTCCGCCGTACCGCCCCCGGTCGGTTGGAATGTCACCGAGACCGTGCAGCTCGAGTGCGGCGACACTGAACTGCCACATGTGCCGCCTGTGATCGTAAAGTCGCTCGAGTTCGGGCCGCTGATGTTGTCGCTCAGCGATAGCGAAAATCCAGACAAGTTGGTCACTGTAACTTTTAGCGTCTTGGTCGGCGTCTTTGACGTAAGCGTACCGTAAGCGATCGTTATCGGTGTCACCGTCGCCGGAATCGTCGGCCCGGTGCTGAGCGCAACCGTGTACGGGCTGAGCGGATCGGGGCTGTCCGTGACCGTCACCATCGCCGATTCGGGTCCGAGCGCCCCCGGCGTGAACGTCACGTCGATCGTACATGCCTTGAGAGCGCCCAGAGTGCTGGTGCAGGTGCCGCCAGTAATCGAGAAGTCGCCCGCGTTCGGCCCGCTGAAAGACTCATTCAGCGTCACCGGCTGGGTTTGATGATTCGTCACGGCAAAAGCCTCGATTGATTTAATCCCGAACTTCACGCTCGGGAATGAGACGCTGCTCTTGCTGGTTGTCATATCTGCGATGCCGGTGCCGCTCGCCGAGACGTTCTGCGACCCGGCCCCGCCGTTGTCCGTCAGCGTGAGACTCGCGCTGTGCTTGCCGATCGCATTAGGCGTGAAGCCAATCGCGATCGTGCACGACGTCTTGGGCGCAACTGTGATGGGAAGCCCGCCGCATGTCCCGCCCCCCGTCGCCGCAAACTCGGAGTCCGACGGTGTGACACTGGCGATGACCAGCGGATTGGTCTTGCCGGTATTGGTCACTGTCAGATTTTTTGCGACCGTCTGGCCGACCGCGAGATTGGCGAAGACTAGCGACGCCGTCACCGTCATCGTGGTTGGCGGGCTCGGCCGCCCGCTGGTCAGCAATCCAAACACCGCCAGCTGCGTCTGCGTTCCCACGTAAACCGATCCGTTGGCGACCGTTGGAACGGTGAACTTCACCGCCGGCCCCGGGTTATCGGAGGAGAACTGGGTGCTGTCGTACAGCTTGTTCGCCAGGTTAGTTGCATCGTACGCGTACAAAATCGCGGCGCCACCTGCTTTAGCTGCCGAGCTGTTGATTGCCCACATAATTCCGCCGCTGGTGCCGTTGGCCGAAATGACCGGCGACGCGCCGGGGAAACCGAAGATGTTGTTGGCCGTCGACGCTGCCGGCGTGTTGATCATGCCGTTGGAGAGCGTCCAAATGGTCGGGTAATCCTCGACACCGATCGTGTAGATCATGTTCTGCAAGCCGACGTTCGGCACCATACCCTGCCAGTATGCGGGCGTGCTGAACATCCCGACAACGGCGTTAGGCACCTCCTGCACCATCTGGTCACCGCCGGCGTTGAATCCGCCCATCGAGTGGCGATTCACCAGGTACAATGTGCCGAACTTGCCGGCGCCCACCACCAGGTCAGGATACGGCCCCGGCTGCGGCGGCAGCAGTAGATTGCCGCCAGATCCCATGTCCAGGTCGTCGTCAGCGAGCAGCATCTCGTTGAGCGGCGTAAAAAAACTGGCGACCGTCATCGATCCGGGCATGCCCAGCACCGGCGTCAGGCTCAGAAAGCTGTCGCCGTAGTCGACCGGCGACGCACCGGTATCGAAAGTTCCGTTGCCGGTTATCGTGATCAGGTTTCCATTGGTGTCGACCCCGGGGCCGCACCCGGCCTCCCAGATGCCGCCATCCGAGCCGTTCGGCGTCGTGTTGAACACAACTTTCTGCTGCAGCGACGTCTCGTCGTAGCCGAGAATCCATCCGTGATACGGCCCGTAGTCGCAATGCGACGCGAAGCTCAGATAAACCACGCCGTTCGAGATCGTCAGAGCCGGCCGATCGTTCTGCAGCAAAGGATCGAAGGTGATCACGCCGTTGACGGCGTCCGGCGCGCTCCCGGACGCGGTCGCCGCGATCGTGACCGGACTGTGCATGCGCTCGAGTCCGGTCGTGATATCCAGCGCGTGAAGCTGCTGCTGATAATCGCCCGGCCCCAGCTTCACCTTCGAGACAACGTAGAGCGTCCCCGAGTCGATGACGGGAGTCGCCGTTATCCCGATGATCGGGGTGAGGTCGTTGCATCCAAGATCGGACGAAGGTACCGCGGTAATTCCATTGGCCGGATCGATGAAGCTCGTGTGCCATAGCGCGGCGCCCGCATTGTCAGCGTCGAATGCGTACACGCTGTCGTTTTCCGTCGCGACATATACGACGTTGTGCGTCCCGTTGCCCGGGATCGCAACGTTCGGCACGTAGAGCGGCTCGGCATACGCGGCTCCGTCGAGCATGTCGGTGAACATCAGGCCGAATTGCTGCGGATTAACATTCGACGGAGTCAGCACGCTCTCCGCCAGGTTTTGTCCCGTGCGGAAGTTGTCGTTGCGGTAGAGAAACGTCCCGCTGAAACCGGGCTCCAGCGCTTTAGGCGTCCCGCCCGCCGCGTGCCCGATCGACGCGGTGCCTGAGACCACGGCGGCAAGCGCCGTAATAGCAATTGCCAGATTCCACAAAGATCGCTTCGGCACTGTCCTCTCCCACATTCGGCGCTGTTTGCGCACAGATTTTACCGTCAGAAGAGCGGTACGGCTATCACCAAATGGCGTAACTTTCTACAAGATGGTTTGCCACGCGCCGGTACGCGGTCTTATCTCTCGATGTTTATACCGAATCAGCGCTTACAGAATTTGCCGAAAATAGCGCCGCCGTCCCGCCGCCGCAGCGCTTATTAACGCTCCGGCGAATTGCCGCCATGGAAGCGGCCGAATTGTCGCGCGTGAAGCAGGCCCATCAGAAGAATACCGAAGCCGAACACTGCGGCGTCACTCGTGGTCCTTACACTAAAATCACCCACCCGACAGACGAGAGCGTACCCGACGACGATATTGAAGAAGCCCCAAAGCACGTTCACGGTCGATGAGGAGAGTCCTTGTCCCGGCGGTTTCGCGAACGGGCTTTGGAACGGCTCGCCCATCACGCCGCTGACGAAATGGGGCACTGCGTTCGTTAGAAAGGCACCGCCGAAGAAATAGGATACGAGGTAGAGCCCTTCCATTTCAGCGACCGCTGCAGGCGTCGCGATCTTTGGACCGAATCAGCTCTTGCAGAATTTGCCGAACATGGCGCCGCCGTCGATGCATCCGTCGTCGTCGAGGGTGAAGACCTGCTGCTGCCCGTTGACGCTGATGAGCACTTGCTTGCCATCGACTTTGTAATTGGCGCGCACCGTCTGCGACATCATTGTGATGTCGACCGAGTCGCCCGACACGAATTCGAGCTTATCCATGACGAGGCCGTTGCCCACGCCGCCGCCCTTAGGCAGATAGGTTCCGCTGAGGCCGTGACTGCATCCGGCTACGAAAAGACAGAGCAGCGTTGCGAATACGATCGATTTCATTTTCATGGCTGTTCCTGACCTCGGCCGCCCACAATCGGCAGGCTCGCTAATCTTGCGCCGTCATACGAGCCCACCGCGCGCGTTCCTGTCAAGCGCACCAATGGTATGAAAATAGATCCGGCAGTCGCGTCTCGTGAAGCATTTAGAGGCAGTTAAATCAGCCTCATGCGATCTGCTTGCCCCACGTGTCCAGGTAGGCCAGCTGCGCGACCGGGCGGCGAATCAGCGGGCCGTGGCCGCGGCCAACCGGATAGCCGATCGGAATCGCCGCCGCTGTGTACCATGGATCGGGAATGGCGAGCAGCTTGCGCACTTCCGGCTCGCATTCACATAGCAGCGTGGTCAACACGCAGCCGAGTCCTTCGGCGCGGCAGGCGAGCAACATGTTCTCGACCGCGGGGTAAACCGATCCGCCGCCGACCACCGAAACGCGCTCCTGTTTGGCGTCCGTGATCGCCATGTTTTTCGGATTGAAGCAGAACACTGCGACGACCGGCGTCTCACCGAAATGCGCGCCGAGATAGTCACCCGACGCCACAGTGCGTTCGGCCCGCGCGCGAACGTCCGCCGGAGCGCTGGCAGGAATCGCGCGCTGCTTCGTGTACGCGATCCAGCGCTCATTGTAGAGTTTGCCCAGCGGCACTTTCAGCGCGCGATCTTTGACGACGACTATCCGCCACGGCTGGACGTTGCCGCCGGTCGGCGCCCAGGTCGCCGCTTCGAGCACGCGCTGAAGGACATCGTCGGGGATAGGGTCGGGCCGCAGTCGCCGCACCGCGCGGAGCGTGCGCATCGCTTCGTAGATTCCCATTTCTGGCATTTTCGATTTCTCCTTTAATGCGCGCGCGTTCAGCCCGCGCCGTGATGAGCATGCATGACGCCGACTGCTGCCAACACGAACAGCGCGACGTCCATCGAGCCGTGCGCGATGATCGACGCTTCCAGCCCGCGCCGCAAATACAGTCGCCCGAAGACAACTCCTTCCCACGTCTGCGGCATCACCAGTCCGCCGATCAAAAACCGCGGCGTGCTGTGGAACATCGATCCGGCCAACGGCGCCAGGTGAATCAGTCCGAACGCGTAGCCCTGCGCAAACGTTACGACCCAAAGCGCACCACGTCCCGGATGGCCGCGCGTGTCGCGTGAGAACAGCCGCGCAATCCAGCCGAGAATCGCGTAGAGCACCATTCGAAATTGAATTTCCTCGCTGATCGCGGCAGCTATCGCGACCAACCCGCCGACGAATGCGAGACGGCCGGGCGCCACGTCCAGCATCGGCATCTTCGGCAGCTTGAGGCCGCCGCCGCCACTGGGAGAAATAAGCAGCGGGCCACTGTGAGAAAGAATCAGCAGCGGCACGATCAGGAGCGCCAGCACGGTCGCACCCGCAATCGCCGCGAGCAACGCATAGCCGAACGACACTCGCAGCAGGCTTCGAATCGAGAAATGTAATTTCTCACCCGCGACCTTCGCTGCCAACAACGGAGCCCCCGGCAATCCGAGCTTGTCGTTGAGGCGCAGCGCCAGCGGTATCAGCGCCGCGAGCACGAGCGTGACGCCGAGGAATGGCAGCGAGCGGCCGAGCTCGGGCATGTCTAGCGACTTGAGGGTAAGCGCGAGCGGATACTCGACCACTGCGCCGACGATCGCGAGCACCGCGAGTATGGCAGACTCGCGCCGCAACGCCGCGCGCTTTGCCATCGCGTCGACGGCGACTTCCGCTTCTGCTGGCGGCTCGCTCACTTGATCGTCGGGATGAATTCGGGAATGTCCTTCGACGGCTTCATCTTCCACTTGGGCTTGCGCTTTTCGACGAACGCGCTGACGCCCTCGTAAGCATCGGGTTGCTTGCCGGCCCAAACGAACGCGCGCGTGTCTGCGGCCTGCGCCTTCTCGGTCTCGGGTTCGGCGAGCAGGCTGTAAATCAAGCGCTTGGTGATCGCGACCGAGACGGGCGCCGTGTTCTGCGCGATGTCGAGCGCCATCTCGCGCACCTTCGGCATGAACTCCGCGTCGGGCCACACGTGGCTGACGATGCCGAATTCGAGCGCCTCGCGCGCGGTGATAATCCGGCCGGTCATCAGCAGTTCGTTGGCCTTGGCCACGCCGATCATTCGCGGGACGGTCCACAGGCTGAGCGCCTCGGGCACGACGCCGCGCCGCACGAACACGAATCCGATTCGCGCGCTCTCGGCCGCGACGCGAATGTCCCATTGCATCGGCAGCGTGATTCCCATCCCAACCGCCGGCCCATTGATTGCCGCGATGATCGGCTTGCGCACGTTCCACGGTCGAATGGCGGGCGCCGGCCGCTCGCGCCGCTCCGTGCGCGCGTCGGCGTCGAAGGTATTGCCACCGCTGGAGAGATCGGCGCCGGCGCTGAACGCGCGTCCCGCGCCGGTGACGACAATTACGCGCACGTCGTCATCCTTGTCGTATTCGGCGAACGACGCGTACAGCTCCGCCGCCATCGTGCCCGAGAATGCGTTCAGTTTCTCCGGACGATTGAGCGTGACCGTGGCGACGCCGTCTTTGACTTCCTTCAATATGTGTCCGCTGGCCATCGGATCCTCCGTTAGTGGGAAGGTCGGCTACTTCTTCGCGGTTGCGTTCTGCATCTCGGCGAACGCCATCATCTGGACGATCTGCTCTCGGACCTGCTCCGGATTGTTGCCGGCAGCTTTGTCGAGCTCGCCGATCTCTTCGGGGACGTACCAGTGCAGCTTGTCCGAGTGGTAGGCCTCCCACACGATCTTCGCGACTTCCATCGCGGGAATGAGCCGGAACATTCCTTCCTTCGGCGCGCGCTCCGCGGTTCCAGGCGGGAGGATGGCAGTGTCGATCAGACCGGGCAGCGTGTCTGCGGCGCGTACGCCGTAGCGGCGGAACTCGATCGACAGCGCCTCGGTCAGACCCTTCACCGCGTGCTTGGTGGCAGAGTAGACGGCGATTCCCGGCATCCCGTAGGTGGCCGACGAGGACGAGGTGGTAAAGCATAGCGATCCCGGCGTCGCCTTGAGCAGGCCGATCGCCGAATGGATGCCGTTGAGCACGCCGATAAAGTTCACGCGCACGACGCGCAGGATATCCTCGAACGGCTGTTCGTCGAAGAAGCCGCCGACGCCGATGCCGGCGTTGTTATAGAGGATGTCCATCTTGCCGGCGGTGGCAGCGCCGAATTCCGTGAGCGCCTTCTCGTAGTCGGCCTTGTCGGTCACGTCGAGACGCCGCACGACGCAGTTGTCGGCGCCCAATTCCTTTTCGAGCGCGCGCAGTCCGTCGGCGTTAACGTCGTAGGCGCCGATGAACCATCCTTTCTCGCGGAACAGGCGCGCAGTCTCGCGGCCCATGCCGGATGCGGCGCCGGTGATGAAGATAGATTTGCGGCCGTTGGCGGTTCCCATAGAATTCTCCCGATGTCGCGAGGTCAGATCGAACATAGTCGAAATTCGAGGCCGCTGGCGAACGGTCGCGCTGCTACGAAAAGAAATCCAGCGAAGGAATGCTTCGTGTATGTTCTCGGCAGCTGCGGGATAGACGGCTATCGAACCTACGTCGGATGGACCAACGATCTCGACCGGCGCCTCGCGCGGCACAACGCAGGCACGGGAGCGCGCTCGACGCGCGGGCGCGTGTGGTTCCTGCTGTACGCCGAGCGCCACGAATCGCGCGAAGAAGCGATGAGCCGCGAGTGGCATTTGAAACGCGATCGCACGTTTCGAAAACGGTTAGTGCATGGAGACGCAGGAGCAGAATCCTGAATCGCGCGTAGCGCTGTAATCGGACCCTCACCTTTATCCTCTCCCTGACGGGGAGAGGAGACAGCGAGGCTTATTGCGATAGGGCGGTGGTGGCGTCGGCGTGGTGGTGGATCATTTTCCATTTGCCGTCTTCCCGCTGGAAGATGTTGGTTGCGCGTCGATCGAAGCGGACCATCGGACCGTCGGACGAACGCAATTCGCCGGTCTCGTTACAGACTGAATAGCCGATATCGCCGACGACGACGACCACGACGAAGTTTTGCGGCGCCGCGAATTGGCCGGCGGGATAAAGCCGCGCCATATTTCGAAAGTCGGCGCGAACCTCGGTCCATCCCAATGCCAAGCCGCCAAGCCCGTTCAGATTGGTGACTTCCGGACGATGGGACCATACGGCGCTGAGCGGATTGAGGTCTCCATGGATGGCGCTGTTGAGGGCGGCGTAGAAAAGAATCGTCGCTGCGCGGATTTCATTTTCCGCCGCAGGTGAGGATTTATCAGCCTGCGGCTGAGCGCATGCTGTGCTCGCTAGCGGCGGTGCAAGCCCAAGCATCGCGAGCAGGATCACGAGCGAAAGCAGGTTTCGCCAACGTGCAGAAAGTTTCACTTTGCCTCCCCGAGCGGGATTATACTGCATGTAGTGAAAGTTAGCTACTAGTCGTCATGCCGCGCTGCAACGAGGCAGCCGGCGTCGTTCGGGGCGCAAACTGACTAAGGCTTCCTGAAATCGATTGGCTGTGCGCAGGCGGAGCCGCCGGCGTTATAGCTGAAGACCATCTCGCCGCCCAAGTCCGCGCCTGCCGTTATCAGGCATAGCACTGCGATCAGGCCGGCGAGGAAAACGTAGCGGCCGCGGGTCGGCATCGGGCGGGTTGCTATTGCCCATAGCGCCAGTGCACCAGTTATCACCGACGCCACGACCATCAGATGTTTATGATGCTGCAGCAGTTCGTCGCGGACTGATTCCGAAACCATCAAGCCGGGCGCCGCATAGAAGCCGCTCAGAACCGCGGCGGCCGCGCCGAGCGCGCCGAACGCCAGCATCCAGAGCGCCGTCCACTTGAGATTCTCACAGGCGAGAATCGCCGCGAGGAAATACATCAGCGCCGCGCCGTAGATAAACGCGATCGGAAAATGAACGATCAGAGGATGATAATTCTGTAGCTGCGATGCGCCGGGCAGGAGCTTGTCCAGCACTGCGCGCGGCTCGCGGCTACTTCACGGACTCGACGACGATATATTCGGTGCCGTTCCTGTTGTATTCCTTGCCGGTCACCGTGACCTCGTCTTCCATGTGCTGAATCACGCTTGGAGGCAGCGGCGACGCATCCTTGTCGGGCAGCAGGACGTAGGTTTTCTCGCTGCCTTTTTCGATAAGCACCACGGGAATTCCTGCCGATGCGCACTTGATCGCGCACGCCTTGTGTCCCGGACCCTTCGCGCCCATCGAGCCGTAGCAGTATGCATCCTCAAGATTGCCGGTGACGGAAGCCTGGCTGCCATCGGTCGCGAGCGCCACGCCAGTCAGCCCAATCGCAACGACAAGTCCCAATCCGAGATTCGCAAGACGTTTCACATTAACCTCACGAGAGTATTCAGTGCGCGGCCGCGTGCAGCATGCAGTGAGCGCCCATGCTGTGCTTGCCGCCGCTGCAGCACGACGCGCCCGGACAGCATCCCTGCTTCTTCACGCAACACTCGGGCGTATCGGACACGCGAGTGCCGGCGGACGACATTGCGTACGGCGCGACCATCACGGTCGCGAGCAAAGCCATCAGTGCATATTTCTTCATGATGAAATCCTCCTACCTGCGATATTCACGAGCTTCGACGGTCGAGCCGACGTCGCCGCCGCCGAACATCTCGCGCCATCCCTTGCGGCGTGAACCGGGCAGTCGCGCACCCATGCGCTGCAGGTGAAGCTCGAGAATCTGTTTGAGCTCTTCGTTGAGGCGCTCGATTTCGATTTCCTCGGGCATCTTGGGCCGCGGCTGTCCTTCGGTGATTCCGCCACGGCGTCGGCCGTAGAGTTGCTGCAAGCGCAACTCGGCCTTCGCAAACATCGCTTTATATTTGTAGTCGAGCCGGCTGAGCGCATCGGTCATCGCGGCCAGCGCGACGAATCGGCGGCGCATCCTCCACCATTCGAACAGCGTCAGCAACATGACGCCGAACATTATCGCCGCAACGACGCCGAGGCTGATGGCGGTCGCGCGCCACCATGGCAGGATACTGACGCTGGTCTGCAAGCTTTGGTTATCGCCGGTCAGTTCCTGCACCTGGTTCTGAGCCGACTTCAGTTGCTCCTCCGCGGTATCGGCTTTCTGCTCGGCCGCTTGCTGCTGCGCGCTCAGGGTCTCGACCTGGGACTTGAGGTTATTAACCTCGCCCGTGAACGGATGCGGAACTCTCAGCACCTCGTCCACCTGCAATTCGTCCTCGACGTGCATCCGGTTGAAGCGGGCGAGATCCTCGGGCAGGACGCCGAACATCTGCGCGATTGCGCCAATCGAATCGCCGGGGCGAACCGTGTACGGGATGACATTCGCAGGATGAGGCTTGACGGCCGGCTTGGCCGATTCGTCAGTGGATTGATCGGTATCTTGGGTGTCGGCGCCGGTCGCTGGCCGCGCCACCCGTGCAGAGGGCGCGGAAGGCGGCACCGTGCTCTCGTTGAAGTCGGTTTGCGCGAACGCAAGTCCGCATCCGGCAACGACAAACGTCACCGCGAGTGCAAGCCTGCAGAGAGTTGAGCTGAATCGCTCGCGCATAGGGACCCCATACCAGTATCTATCAGATCCCGCCAAGGGTCTAGGACGGGCAAAATACGCTACCGACGGGCGGGAGGATGCAGGGCGGCGTAGGCGGCGCCCACGACACCCCCGCGGGGACCGAGCGCGGCACGCACGATTTTCGCTTGCGAGGCCATCGCAGTGAAGGCTCGCGCGCGGACCTGGGCCGTCATGGTTTTGCGCATGTAGGGCAACGCGCCGGCCACGCCTCCGCCGATCACGACAAGCTCGGGATTGAACGCATTAATGAACGAAGCGATCGCGATTCCGAGATAATATCCGGCAGTCGCGAACGCTTCGAGCGCCAATTTGTCGCCTCGGCGCGCCTGGGCGGACAACCCGCGCACCGAGAAATTGTTTTCAGAATCGACGATCTGCTTCGGCAAAGACGCGCCCGGCTTCAGCCCCAGGCGATTTTCGATCAAGCCGCGGAGCCCC
>Ga0210393_10002464_pt1 | contig 15200 bp, 10 predicted proteins | sample IncBWC27OmetaG_FD_160068 | JGI IMG/M metagenome (GOLD analysis project Ga0210393, IMG submission 160068) | Forest soil microbial communities from Barre Woods Harvard Forest LTER site, Petersham, Massachusetts, United States - Inc-BW-C-27-O ... | reverse complement strand
ACTCTCACCCGTTCCGCGGCAGTCTTGTGCGGCGACCACGAACCCATGCCTGGCGAACTCGGTGAGCCCCTCGGGATCCATCGCCCGTCCATAGGGGGTTCTTAGCGCGAGGGTCGGTGCCGGTAGCCGGGCGGGCAGGTATACGTCGGTCGCCAGGCGAACGCCATCGCGCATGGTGACGAAAATTGTTTCCCTGCGAATCTCCGAACCCGGCGGAAGCAGGTATGGATCCGAGGATTCACCCCGCAAGATTTCCACCAGTTTTGGCATAACGTCAGCAAGACGTCGAGCAGCTTGCGGTTGCGATTCAGCCCCAAACATCGCGCATAACCCGCAACCAATTTAGTCCTAGAATCTTGGCCACATCGACTTCGTCGAATCCGTGCTTGCTCAACGCTTTCGCGAGATTGAACAGCAGGCGCGGCGTCTCGATCCCCGCTGGATAGTGATGGGGCGGCGGCGGATAGGCCGAACCCCACAATCCGTTTCGAACGGAGGACTCGTAGACTCGCATTGCCTCGTCGTCATTGGCGATATCTGCCTGGCCAGAATAGTAGTCGATGCCGAGTCCTACGTGATCGATCCCCACTCGCGTCGCGATCGCCGAAATGTGCGCGATGAACTGCTCCAGAGAGGGCATCGTACTGGCGCTGACCATGGCGGGAAATCCCGCGATCCCGATGATTCCGCCCGATTTCGCAATCGCATCGATCAACACATCCGGCACGTTGCGTGGGCTTACGTGGACCGAGTTCACGTTCGAGTGAGAAAGAACCACCGGCGCAGTCGAATGTTCGATCGCCTGTAGCGAGGTACGCAATCCCGTGTGACTGCAATCGACGATAACGCGAGCTCGATTCAGGCGCTCGATGAGTCGGATACCGAAGCGACTGAGCCCTGCATCGGATCCCTCCTCGCACCCGTCGCCCACGTGATTCCTCACGTTGTAGGTGAGCTGGACCATACCGACGCCGAGCGCCTTGTAGAGATCCACCAAATCGAGGTTGTTTTCGATCGGTTCAGTGCCCTGAAGATGCAGGAAAAGGCCGAGGGAATTGCTTCGTTTCGCACACACTGCATCCCCCGCAGTCCGCACCAGAATCAGATCCGGTCGTTCCCTGAGGATTCGATGCCACTTCGCGATCCTATCAAGGGCACCACGCGCATTCTCGGTACTGGACATCGTGAGGCCGAGCACCGCAGCGCCGCCTTCTCTGTACCAGGAGAGATAGTCGGGGTGGTCCATGGGTAATGGACAGACCGCGTCGATGATCATCGCATCGCCCGACAGCGGCAATTCCGGTCCCTGAATCATCCGGCCGTACCCACTATAGGCCGAGACCCCGGCGAAAGGCCTCGCAATTCAGTTGCACGAGTCTAATGTCCTCGGCGACCGTTTGACTGGCTTTCCATGCATGCCACGCGGCCCAAAAGTAACCCGGTGAAAGGATCAGCAGAGCGTAACGCAAGGACTCCGGGCCAAGCACGGGCGACAACGCGTCACTCAAAGCGCCGGCCACAAAGGGCCCAAGACCCATGCCGATCAGGTTCGCTGAAAAATAAATGAGGGCCATGGAGGTCGCACGCATCTGATCTGGGACCAGCGTTTGAATCACTGCCAAGAGGGGCCCGCTCAGTGTGGCGCCGCCAATCATCCCCACGGCCAGCCAGGTAAACGCCAGATAGGCATTGGGCGAGAGATAGGTGAACGCGGAACTTAAGGCAAATATCCCGTAGGCCAACGCTATTGCCTTCAACTGGCGTGATTCTCGACTCGCGGCATAACGCGAAGCCCAATGTCCCCCGGCATAGTTCCCGAGCAAGCTGCCGAGCCCTGCAATGAGGGTAAAGCATGTTCCGAGCACACCGGTCGTCAATCCGTAGCTGCGCACGAAAAACGCAGGCTGCCATTGAAGAATACCGAAGCCAAAGAACTGAGAGACGGCAAATCCCAAGAGCACGTGCCGAAAAGTGCGACTCGACCACAGGGTGCGGGACACTTCTCGCAGACTCGGGATGGAAGGTTCCGAAGAAACCACTGTCGTGTGAGTTTCGCGACGAGGCTCGCGCAGCGTGATGGCGGCGATCACGGACAGCACGACGCCCGGCATGGCAATCAACACGAACGTGATGCGCCAGCCATAAATCTCGTTCAGCCATCCGGCGAGAAAATATCCGACGACCACGCTGAACGAGCCGCCCATCATGTACACCGAAACGGCACGGGGGCGTTCGTCACGATCGAAATAATTGGCGATGAGGGAATGCGCCGTGGGAATACACCCTGCCTCGCCCACCGCCGCACCGATACGAATGCAGAGCAATTGCGAGAAATTCCTCGCCGCCGCGCTCAGCATGACGGCGGCACTCCACAAGGCCGTCGTAATTGCAATGATGGTCCTTCGGTTACCGCGGTCCGCCCACCGCGCAATTGGAATTCCCATCACGGAATAGAACGTGGCGAACGCGATTCCGGTGAGAACGCCGAGCTGAGTGTCGCTCAGGTGCAGGTCGAATTTGATGCTCTGGAGAACGAGCCCCATCGCCAGCCGATCGACATAATTGGAGGCGAGGATCAGCAGCAGGACGGCCAGCAAATATCGTCGGTAGGTACTCGGGTTCAATGGCGGCACGCAGAACGTCGGAAATGAAGACTACGCGTGGCGACGCTTGAGAAATCGAACGTATCGGAATCGCGAAATGACAGGATGCCTCCCGCTGGGAGCAGCATGTCTGGCGCACCCATCTGCCAGACGCCCTCCGCGAGGCACTTGAGTTGTCGACGAGCCGAGCCAAAAGGAGTCTTTGAGGTCAGTTCCAGGCCGTCTGCGGAAGCGAAGATCGTGATTTCGATGCCCGTTGCATCCGACGTATAATCCCCTTCGACCGCGGTACCGGGCGATTCGGGCGCCGGTTTCGCTAGAAGCAACTCGTCCTCGTTGCCAAAGTCGCTCAGCCGCACAGAGGTTGGCTGCCAAGGATCGCCGTCCAAGGTGAGAGAATATTTCCACAGATCGAAGATCCCGGGAGGCACTAGAACTCCTTCGTCGTCGGGAACCACGGGTATTTCGGAGCCGTCGAGCGCCGCCATTTGCTGCCCGTCTCGGACGAAAAGACGCACGGTTCTTCCAGTCGTCGGTGAACAATAGACACCGCTCGCACGCGGCGGCGCTGCCGTATCGTTCGTCGGTACTGGATCGAGATCCGGTAGACAGGCATCGAGGATTTGATTGACCCGCAGCATGCCGAGCACGTCGTGCCGATTGGATATCACCGCGACATCGAGCCCCGCGGCAGGCACCTTGAGCATCTGACAATTGCCTCCCAGAAGCCCTCCGGCATGCGAGATCGTCTCGATCCCGCGATATCGCCCGCGCACGAGTCCCAGACCATAGCTCGTCGAGATCCCATTGCGGAGCGCTTGCGGCGTCAACAGCATCGACCATGTCTCGCGAGTGCCAATGACTGGTTCGTTCATGTGCGTTAGCCAACGCAGCAGGTCATCGACCGTGGAGAGAAGGCCGCCCTCTCCTGCGAGCGCCAAATCGAGGAAAGAACGCCGGAATTTCGAAGTGGCATCGGTCATATGCAAGGCGGCGCGATCCATGGCGAACCTCGCGTCGTCGCGGCTGAGCGACGTGTCGTAGAGTCCCGCCGGATTCAAGACCGATTCACGAAGTACGGTCTCAAGCGATCGGCCGGTAATTCGTTCGATGACCGCTGTGAGCAGCAAGAATCCGCCATTGCTATAAATCCACGCTCGCCCAGGCGCCTCGTTGACGTCTGCGATGTCTCGATAAAGAGAGAGCAGTTCCTCACTCGACAAGGTCGCATCGCGTCCGAGGAATTGCCACATGAGGTCGTGGGCGTCGCGCAATCCGCCGGTATTACTCATGAGCTGTCGAAGAGTCACCTCACGCGCGACGGGGTGAAGCTCGGGCAAATAGTGTCCGAGTGTCCCATCGACTTCCGCGTTGCCCTTCTCGCATAGCAACAACAAGGCAAGGCATGTGAAATGCTTCGTGGTGGAGGCGATGCGCATGCGCGTGTTCGTCCTCAGCAGAGCTGGCGAATCCATGCATGCGAGACCAAACGCCTTCCGATAAAGCGGTTGTCCCTTAATTGCGATGCCGACTGCGATTCCGGGTGCGTGGCAGGTATCCAGGTCCTTAAATATTGCATCGACGCGCGCCGCGTCAAAGTCTAACGCTGGGGAGCGCATGAGCACACCCTAAAAATGGGTGCTGAGCGAAACACCTACGGTAAGGGGCTGAATCACGGACACTTGCTCGTACGTGCCACCGGACCCCGCACTGATTCCGCCCCGCTTGTTGAACACGTTCTTGGCATATAGCTGAAGATCGATCGCGCGCAGCACCACGCTCGAGCGCAGATCCAAGGTCGCATAACCCGGCACACGGTAGTTGACGCCGTTCGCCAGAGGACCGAAGCTGCTCGTACGATCGGAGATATACCGTACCATCGATCCGACACTGGGCCTGAGGCTGCTGTCGGTAAATGTGTAGTCGGCGTTGATCGTCCCGCTGTAGCGCGGCACGTCGGGTAGGCGCTCTCCTTCCGCACCGCCGAGGTCAGAAGATGCTTCGGAAAGGTAGGCGTGCTGATACGCAAACGCGAGGCCTGCGGAAAGACTATTCGTGGGGTGCGCACCTGCCGTCAGCTCCAGGCCCTGAATGTGTGCATTTGGCGCATTGGCGATGGCCGAATATCCGTCGCTCGTGGTCGTGATTTGAATATTGCTCCAGTCGATATAGTAGGTGGCAAAGTCAACGTTGTAACGCCGGTCCGCGGTCTGCACTTTAAAACCGCCTTCGTAGCTCTTCAGGCTGTCCGATCCGAAGGTAGGGTCACCAATGACTTTGCCGGTCAATGGATCGACGGCGAAAAAGTTAGGACCGCCGGGTCGGTAGCCAGTCGCATAGCGCAGGTAGGCGGTGAAATTGTCAGTTAGCCGGTAACGCGCGTTTGCCAGGTACGTCCGAACATTCTCGCCTTCGGAGTTCGTCGGACTGCTATCACCACCAAATGCCGGGAGACTGATCGTGTTCTGTGTATAAGTTTGGCTATCGTGCGACTCACGAATACCGCCGGATATATCAAATTGCGATGTGATGTGATAGGTAAGATCCACGAAAACCGCCCACTCCTTGTACAGCGAGGGAGAGTCCAACTCGTAGAAGTCGTTCGGAACCGGCTGCCCCGACACGCTGGTCAACAGCAAGTCCTGCGCCTGACTGGACGCTTCGTGGGTATAGAACGCCCCAATCAAATATTCCAGCGTTGGACTGCCGTTGGACGCCAAGCGAATCTCCTGGCTAAACTTATCCGTGGAAAGCCCAAGCGTGGCGCCCGCGGTACCATAGTTGCCCTCACCCAGCAGCGTCAGCAGTGGAACGAACGTTGGCGTCAGATCGACCAGCTCCGAGGTCGTCACGGATTGATACGAAGTGATCGCCGTTAGAGCGGCGGGACCCCAGTCGTAGCGGAGCGTTGCGCTGCCGAGCCGAAATTGCTGGAAAAAGGGCTCAGTCATCTTGCGGCTTTGATCGAGGGAACCATATAGCGGTTCGCCGTCAAAGCCATAATCAACCAACGAGTTGCTATCGCGCGAAATGTTCTGAAGGAAACCCGTCACTCGCAGGCTCAGTGCGTCGGTCGGAGTAAACAGCGTATCGAGCCGGCCGCCGTAGACGTTCGATCGATCGACGTCCTTGAGGCCGAGCGTGACGTTGTCCACGTAGCCACCCTCATGAGACTCGAAGCCACTGATTCTGGTCGCGAGCTCTCCCGTGATGAGCGGCAGATTGACGGTACTCGAAACCCTGTAGGACACCCCGCCCCCGTCGGTCGCGGAAGCGCCCGTCTGAAGCGTGGCACCAAATGCGCTCGAGTCGGGCGCATTGGACACGTACTTGAGCAATCCCCCGACCGCACTTGCGCCGTACAGGGTTCCTTGCGGTCCGCGCAGCACCTCGACGCGAGCCACATCGAATAGCGCCTCGTCGAATGCAAATGTACCACCCGCGGCGAATGCGCTGCTCGAGCCGTAGGGCACATCATCCACGTATATCGCAACCGTTCCGTTGGGCGTAAAGCTCGTGGCACCACGCAGCGAGATTTGCGTGTTGCCGACGCCGCTGGTGGTCAGAGTGAGCCCGGGCACGGTGCTTGCAAAGTCGCTCAGTTGTGTGGCTTGCATCCTGTTTAGATCGTCCGCGGACAGCACGGATACGGACAGTGGCGTGTCGATCAATCGCTCCTGGCGCTTCTGTGCCGTGACATAAATCTCGCTCAACTCGGTGGACGGCGATTCCGCTGGGACTGCATCAGTCCCAGCGCTTGCTTGGGGCGCAAACTGGGTGGCGACTTGGGCTACACGAATGGGGTTATCGCTCCACGCCGGCGTATTTTCGATAGCCGGTGCGCTCAATTGCGAAGTGGACTGAGCCCCACTCTGATTCGAGTTCACGACAATGGGGACGATGGTCACCGTTCGATCATCGACGTAGCGAAACGTAAATCCGGTGCCGAGGAGGAGCATGCGCAGCGCCTGCTCCGAGGTGAGCTCGCCGACGACGCCCTGCGTACGCAATCCCGCCAACTCCTCGGTGACGTAAATGACCTGAAAACCTCGCTGCTTCGCCAGGGTCTGCAGCGCAGGTCCTAGACCTTCGGCCGGAATGTTAACGGGCCTTTGTATCGAGGCGCGTACGTCGTCCGCCACGGCCAAACCTATGACGGATATACACAAGGCCGTGACTAGCACGCTCAAACGCATGAGAGCTCTCCCTTTTGTTTTTCCCCAGATGCCTGCCATCGTTCGTAGTGACAGGTTCATAGGTTAGAAGAGCGTTCGAATGAAGTTGCGTTACCTCTCGTGTGAATTATTTCTTTCAATGCGAACCTCGGTCGGCGTTTCGAGGATGCGGAGTCCTGGTCGCTCGCGCAGAAACTGTATTAGAGAGGTCGGGTCGGTAGAAGAAAAGACACCGCTCAGATGAAAGCCGTCCGGATCGGGGCCTTCAACGACCAAGGGGCGCTTGTTGTAACGATTGAATTCTAGAACGACCTCCGAGAGAGACGCTGAGTCGAAGATCAACTGATGCTGCGTCCAGGCGGTTGCACTGGAAACATTCGGATGGTCGACACGCTCGACGTTGGTGGCGCTCACTGTCAGCTGTTCACCCGCCGCGAGCAGAATCGCACGGGGCTCTCCGGATGGGAGTAGTGACGCCAGCCCGGACGCGGAGCTTGCGTTTCGCGGCGCATTCGGCGGGCCGAGGCTCCCCTGAGGCGAAGGCGCAAGCACGGCGGGAGATAATTGGGCCGGCCCCGGAAGCACCGCGACATGTCCCTCGACCACGGTCACAACCGTCCCCAGGATCTTGTTGTAGACGTCGAACTCGGTACCCACTGCGCGTACGCGGGTATCGCCGCTCTTGACGACAAACGGCCGGGTGGAATCCTTCGCAACATGAAACAGCGCCTGACCTGCGACCAAAGTAATGTCGCGTTCGTCTCTCGAAAAGTGCACGGCGATCTTGGAGCGAGAATTCAGTGCCACCGTTGAGCCATCGTCCAATACGATCGAACGCTGTTCGCCGATCGACGTGGCGTAGACGGATGGACTCACTAAGGCAAGCCAGACCGTCGTTCCCGCGACGAGCGCCAGAACCCCGATCGCAGCGCCGAGATGCCAGCGACGCACGGCAAGCCTTACCCTCGGTCCGAAGCGTACCGATGAGGAGCCGCTTCGACCGAGCGGAGGTGGGGCCGACCGAGATGGGCTGCGGGCGAAGTCCTCCAAGCCGTCGGCCCCAGGAACGGTGCTAGAGAGCCGAATTACGTTGTCCGAATCCTCTCTCGCCGCGGCAACGAGCAGCTCGATATCCTCATCCTGGTGCAGATCGAGCGACGACCCCGCGTTCCAGAGCGCCGCAATCTCGAGATAGGCCGACAAGTGCTCAGGTGACTTACGTAGCCATTCATCGAGCTGGCGTCGTGCACCCTCCGAGAGTTCACCGGTGCGGCACTCAATGAACCACTCGGTGGCTTCCTCGTAGATCTGTACGTTAAATTTGGACTGCCGGCGACTTTCCATTGTCACCTACTCCTCTTCCTGCTGCAGCCGCTGCCGAAGATGCACGAGCGACTTCATCAGATATTTCTTCACCATGGGCAACGATATGCCGAGCCGGGCACCGATATCCTCGAGCGCCAGTCCTTCACGCCGATGCAACAGGAAGACAGCACGCGGTTTGGGTCCTAAATCGTCCAGTGCGCGCTGCAACTCTTCCAAGCACTGCTGAGCGTCGATCTCGAGAGCAGGATCGGCAGCCACCGGAGTGATCGTCGAGGCAAGCATTTGCGTAAGCTCGCGTGAGCGCGGGGTGGCTGACAGCTTCAGGCTATGTTGCTGCACGACGTGGCGGGCGACCGTGAAAAGATACGCTTCCGGAGATCGAATTGATTCCGCGTTCGGAATGCGCAGCATGCGCAGGTAAACCTCTTGGGCAACATCAGGAACATCGGCTGCATTGGCGACACGTGCGAGCAAGAAGCGATGCAGCTGTGCTCCGTGGCTCGCGAGTAGCGCTGCAACCAACTTTGGTGTCTGCGGTGCAATCAAACCTTTCACTACCCAGTCTGAGGCCGATATACATAAGAGCAGTTTCTCGCAACTGAGTTACCCGGGAATTGAGGAATATATGCTGCGTAGCAGCATTCGTGACTATTGTATGAGCCCTCGCGCCTGGATGGCCCTTGAGGCCGCCGGGCCTCAGCGCGTGGCCGGACCCCCGCCTCTGCCAGGAGCCGATTGCAGAATTAATTTTAGCTTCACGAGGGTATCGCCGGTCCAAATAAACGCTCTTTTGTATTGATTCTAAGAAAAACGTGACTTCTTTGTATCAGGCCCCACGGGGAAAAGATGCTCTTGTTTCGAACTCTCGTGGCGATTGCCCTGGCCTTGAAGATCATAGGGGCCTATGGGGCCAACGCCTGGCATCCGGTAGCAGGCAATCTGGTTAGCCGATGGGCCAAGGACGTCGATCCGAATGGCCCCTTGCCGGAGTACCCTCGCCCGCAGATGGTTCGGTCCCGGTGGCAGAATCTGAACGGTCTTTGGCAATACACCATCACCAATCGAGACCTCGCTCCGCCAAGTTTGTATTCTGGCGAGATCTTAGTGCCCTTTCCCATAGAATCCGCCCTGTCAGGAGTTAAGAAGGCCCTGCTGCCGGATCAAAATCTCTGGTACCGACGAACATTCGTTGAACCCCACCTGAAACGCCACGAACACTTGCTCCTACACTTTGGTGCCGTCGATTACGAAGCGGTGGTATTCGTGAACGGAATGGAAGTCGGACATCACGTCGGAGGCTACCAGGAGTTCTCGTTCGACATCACGCGTGCGCTCAAGAAGGGAACGAACGAAATCGTTGTCAAGGTCTGGGATCCCACGGATCAGGGCCCCAATCCGCACGGTAAGCAATCACTTCATCCTGAAGGCATTTTCTACACGGCCAGCAGCGGCATCTGGCAAACCGTGTGGCTCGAGCCCGTAGCCGAGAACGCGATCGAGGCGTTGAGTCTGAAGCCAAACGTCGATGGGGAAACCTTGGAGATCAGCGTCCTGGGAGCCAACGCTGCGGGTTATCGGCTTGAAGTATCGAGCGGTCAGTTCAAGGCGAGCGGCTTGTCGACGGAGCCGTTGACGCTCAAGATCCCCCACCCACATCTTTGGTCTCCCGAGGACCCCTACCTATACGACCTCAACGTGCGGTTACTCAAGGGCGACATGGTGGTGGACGAAGTTCAAAGTTACTTCGGCATGCGCAAACTCGAAGTTAAGGCAGATGACAACGCTCACTTTCGCATCTACTTGAACGATCGCTACACCTACAATCTCGGCGTTCTCGACCAAGGATACTGGCCAGACGGCCTGTACACGGCACCTACCGATGCGGCGCTTCGATCGGATATCGAAACCATCAAGTCCATGGGATTCAATACCATCCGCAAGCACATCAAGATCGAACCCGCGCGATGGTACTACTACTGCGACAGGCTGGGCATGATGGTGTGGCAAGACATGGCCCCGCCTGGAGACTTCATGGAAAGATTCCGTCACCCGGGCTTGGGTATTTCTCCCGCTTCACAAGAGGAATTCGAGACGGAACTTGGTGCCAACATCGCACAGCTACAAAACCATCCAAGCATCACCACCTGGGTGCTCTTCAACGAAGGTTGGGGCGCGTACGACCAAGATCGACTGGAGCGTCGCGTGCGGGACATCGATGGTTCTCGGCTCCTCGACGGGCACTCCGGTGAAATGATCCTGATTCAGAACGTGGGCCCCATGCTGACGCAAGCAGGACTCAGCGGCGAGTCGAGCCACTTTGCCGACATTCATTCCTACCCGGATCCAGCGGTGTTCAACCCTATCAGGCCATCGAAAGCATTGATCCTGGGTGAGTTTGGCGGCATTGGCGTTTCGGTCAAAGATCACATGTGGATCAATCCCGACGCTCAAGACTGGTCCTATCAAGACATCGATCGGAAGGAACTGCCCAAGCGCTACCAGGGCATGCTCGAGGCGCTTCGAAAGCTCGAGACGATGGGGCTCACCGCCTCCATATACACGCAGCCGTTCGACGTCGAGGCCGAACACAATGGACTGGTCACTTACGATCGAGCGGCGGTGAAGATCCCCACCGAGGTCATCAGCAACATCAATTCCGAGTTCCTCGCGGGCACTCAGCCCGCCAAATCGCACTAGATTTCGAAATTACGCGAGCTATCCAGGCTTAGATGGCATCTTGGGTCTGAACTGCTCGAGAGCCAAGCGCTCCGCTCGCCACGGATCTTTAACGACCTTGCAAGAATAGCCGAACATCATCGTTGACCGATTATCGAGGTCGTACGGCTTCCATTCGGGTAGGTTTCGATGACTCGGATTGCCGTTATGCGCGAAGGCGGCCCACGCGCTGCTCATTCTCCGGGCGAGTTCGAAGCGGCGAGCATCGGGCTTGGCGCCGAACAACTGTGGCGCCGCATCGACGTTGTCGAATGCAAATGGGATTTCAAACGTGTGGCAGGCATGGAGCCGATGCTCAAATCCGGGTGCGTCCCAGTCAAACTCGTACATGAATACGGGTGCTTGGGCTTGCTTGACCTTGAGTTCCGCCGCCAACTGAGCTCGATCACGCCAAAGGCCGGTAAGCACGGCAACTAGCTGGGTTTCCCTCGACTCCGAAGGGTAGAACTCGTGGTATAGGTTGACGAGCTTGCTGACCTGCTCGGCTCCCAAGCGGCGAGCGTGAGCTTCCACGTACTTCTGCAAAGCGTCATCGGTAGCTATCGTCGGCAGACCGTCAGCCAGGAGGTTGTACTCGGCTTCGGTTCGATTGGTGCCGAGCAGAATCGGTACGCGGGAAGACACTTGCGGCGCATCGGGGAAGAAGGGGTCATGAGGTAAGGAGCTGCCAGCCACGACGACCGGAGCAAATGCTTCGTCCCTCTGAGCTTCGACCAGGGCGGCCGCCGGTACCTCCGAAAACTTCTCAACGGTTGGCATCTCGATGCCCAGTTTCCGGGCAATGCGCCCTCGCACCTCCAAGGCGCGTTCGAGCGTAAGGCCCTGAATGCTGACGTCCGACTCGATGATCGCCTTGTGGAACAGTCCTGAAGCCGGCGGCATGGCCAGCAACGTCGCTACCTTGGCGCCACCACCCGATTCGCCAAAGATCGTGATGTTGTTGGGATCGCCACCGAAGGCGGCGATGTTTTGTTGAATCCAGGAGAGCGCCGCCACAACATCGAGCATGCCGACGTTGCCGGACTCGGCGTAGTCGGAGGAGAGATCGCCGAGATAGAGAAAGCCAAATGCGGTCAATCGGTGATTCAGCGACACCATGAGCACGTCATGATTGCGGGCGAGGTGCGTACCATCGGTCCACTCCGAATCCCCGCGCCAGCCATTGAAGGCGCCGGGATGTAACCACACCATGACCGGCCGGTTGTGCCCCGTCCCGAGTTCGGGCGACCAAACGTTGAGGTGGAGGCAGTCCTCACTGGTGTTCTTCGGGCTCTCCGCGTTCAAACCTCGAAGTACGGCCGCGTAGTAGCCCTCGATGGCCGGCCCTTGCATGGCCATTGCGCCATAAGTCAACGTATTGCGCACGCCAGTCCAGGATGGGGGCGGGTTTGGCGGGAGAAACCGAGCTTTGCCTCCGGCCGGTGCACCGTATGGAATGCCCTTGAATTTGTAGACCCCGTCCGCAACGTAACCGCGGACTTTGCCCGCCGTGGTTTGAATGATGGGTCCAAAAGCATCCGCGCCGCCCGTGGGCGATTCGTTGCCAAAGGCTTTTCCGCCTGCTGCCCAGTGAGTGGCGGCGAGCAAGGAACCTTGGAGGAATTTGCGGCGAATCATGTGCCGGGGAAGGCGAACTGAACGCCGCGCGAAAGAGCTGCCCACGATGAAGTGCCGTGAGTAAAGCCATCGAAGACGGCATAATCTTCGACCCAGTAAGCCGGATCACCGTGCAGCGACTTCAGCCAATCGACGAGCTCGGAGCCGTTCGCCACCATTCTCGCCTTTCGCAATTCTTCCGCAAGTTCGCTGGATGTAATCCCCCAACTCGCGGGGACCTCTTGGGGCGGCGTGCTCTCTTCACTGCCCATGGTGACCAGTACCCGTGGATGTGCTTGGCCCGAGGTAATCAAGGTCTCGAACCGCGTCTTATCGTGCAAGACCGCCTTGCCGTTCCACCAGATCGAGGGACTGGCAATGATGAAAGTTCGAAAGGCATTGGGCTCAGTCAGCAATGCATGCAGTGCAGTCAAACCACCGAGCGAATGACCGAAGATGGCTTGATTTTGAGCATCGATGTGGATCAGGCGCGCGACGCGAGGTTTCACGTCCTTCTCGATCATCTCGAGGTAAGCGTCAATGCCGCCCACGTTCAGGCTTTTCAGCACGGGAGCGCCGGCGCGCGTCTGTGCCTTCAATTCCAGGCCGGTAGCAGGCAGTGTGAGATCGTAAAGGCGTTCCATGCCGGGGGCTATCTGACACGCTGGCATTGGTTTCTGTGAATCCGTGACGGGGCCACGCTGGCGTAGAACGGCTTGACAGTACTCAAGTTCCCTAGGATACCCAATGGCGACAACCACCACTTGCGGCGCATTCCAATTGCGCACCACTTCGGCGGCACTACCAAAAAAGAAGTTGCCGTCGATCACGTAGAGCACGCCGTAGCCATTGGGTGGTGGCGGTACAAAGGGCATTGCAATCATGATCGAATAGCGCTGCCCGTTGACCCTCGAAGTAAAATCAACACGCCGGGAATTGGGAATTGAGATTTCATCTGTTCGATTGGCGTAAGAGGACCCTTCCGGCAGCGCAGCCCAGCAAGGCGCGGCGAACGCGAGCGCTACCAGCGTAACTAGAGAAGCCTGCACGTAGTTCGAGCCGATTTTCATTTCCGCTCCAAATCGTTCTAATCATATCAAATCGATTTAACGTTGCAAAATCGGTTTAATGCAGGCTACAATTCGCTACGGACGACGTGGGGCTAGCATGCAATTGGTGGCATTCGCGCATGGGAACACTTCGAGACGTCGTAACACGAGTCACGCGTGAAACTATTGCGATATGGGTCCCCGGGGCGCGAAAAGCCTGCGGTGCTCGACCGTTCGGGCCACCTGCGGGACTTGTCGCAGCACATCACCGATCTTGCCGGATCGGCGCTGTTGCCGGATTCGCTCGAGTACATTGCCTTCTTGGATCATGAGAAGCTGCCTCTGATCGAGGGCGAGCCGCGTATCGGTCCCTGTGTCGGGAGAGTCGGCAAGATTGTCGGTGTCGGCTTGAATTACGCGGACCACGCGGCCGAAGCTAACATGCCGGTGCCTTCGGAACCCCCGCTGTTCCTCAAGCCCTCGAGCGCGATCGTGGGGCCTCACGATGACGTTGAAATCCCGTTCGGATCGGAAAAGACCGACTGGGAGGTGGAACTTGGCGTGGTGATCGGCGAACCGGCGAAGCACGTCACTCGTGAGAGAGCGATGTGGCATGTCGCCGGCTACTGCATCGTCAACGATGTTTCGGAGCGCGCGTATCAGTTCGAGCGGGGCGGCCAGTGGGACAAGGGCAAGGGCTGCGATACCTTTGCTCCATTGGGACCCTGGCTGGTCAGCCCTATTGATATACCAGATCCACAGAATCTGGATCTGTGGCTGGAGGTGGACGGCCGCCGGTTCCAGAATGGCAATACCCGTACGATGATTTTCGGGGTGGCAGACTTGATTTCCTACATCAGTCAGTTCATGACTCTTCAGTCCGGCGATGTGATCTCTACCGGCACCCCGCCGGGAGTGGGGCTCGGACAAAAACCGGCGATCTATTTGCGCGCCGGCCAGACCATGCGCTTAGGGATTAGCGGCCTCGGCATTCAACGACAGCGTACAGTCTCCGCTTAGGCCTTCCGGAACACCACCACGACCTCGCGTCGCATACGGCCGTTCAACATGGCGCGCTTAGTACCATTGGCAACGGGCGGCGGAAGATAGCGGCGATTGGCCGGGAGCGCCCGCGACTGGCGCGACTCGAGCGTGAGGCCGTGTTGACGGGCGACCGCGCACACCACGGCCGAATTGCGAATGTAACTGCCCCTGACGAGAGACTCACCCACCACATAGACCGCACGGCCTCCTCGCTTGAGCACCCGCGAGGTCTCCGCCACCGCGCGGCCCATGTCGAAAGCATAGGTGCACAGCAGGGCGTGATTACGCGGGGATAGTTTCGGTGTAATTTTGAGGTGCCGTACCAGTTTCTGTATGGCGGGCGTGTCCTGCGCTTCCGCCGAGGAGGCTTCGGTCCCGACACTTTGGCTGCGAATTTGGCGCAGTTCCTCGATGGTATAGCCCATCCAAACCAGTGAGAATTTACTGCAACGCAGGTAATCGATGGCATTCAGATAGGGCGGCGACGTCAGCACCAAATCCACGCAGCCGCTGTCGATGTGCAGTTCGCGAGCATCGCCGCGCTGGACACGCACTGGGGGGGTCACGGCGCCCGATCCGAGGACCGGTAAGCAATTGCCAACAACCAAATCGACGGCGCCGAGAAAGCGATTGAAAGGCTTGATGGGTGCGTGGGTGAAGACCCGATGCAG
>Ga0210393_10002463_pt1 | contig 15200 bp, 12 predicted proteins | sample IncBWC27OmetaG_FD_160068 | JGI IMG/M metagenome (GOLD analysis project Ga0210393, IMG submission 160068) | Forest soil microbial communities from Barre Woods Harvard Forest LTER site, Petersham, Massachusetts, United States - Inc-BW-C-27-O ... | reverse complement strand
ATGGACATCATTGCCGGCCGATTCCCTAGAGGGCGTCCGCTCCGTCGGTGCCGTGAAGTGGTGTTGAATGTCGCGAGGGGCGGTTTCGAGGGGGGCCCGCCCTCCATGCCCAGATTGGCCAATGAAGCCGGTAAAGCACAAGCAGGGTTCGCCGTTTAGGTTCGGGGTTTGGAGTTCGTCCTTCGGAGTTCGGAGGCGCATTACTTCTGTATGGTGTTTCTGAGTGGATCCTCAAATCGGAGGCTCGTTGTGAACGCCCGACGCTTTGATGGCTGCCGTCATTGTGGAGAACCCTCTTTACCGCATTCAGCACACCAGGCCGATCAGATGAGTCTTAACGAACGACAATGCCGTAAGCCTCCATGAGTTTCTCGGACCTTGTTTCCTCGCCAGATCTCAAGCTGTGGAAAATGGGCGTCTCACTGTACTTATCAAGGAGTCTCGCACAATTTCCAAAGGGCTAACGCTCCGTGTAGATCTGGCGAACTGTAATCTCTTTTCCTAGCTTTTGGAGATCGAGGAGGTCTTGCGCGATGAGCCCCTGCCCATAATTCTGCTCTACGTGTCAGAAAGGCTTGTACCTCTGATCTTCCACCTGCAATGTCGGCGGACTCTCTCGTTAAGGCGGCAGCCAAAGCGGATGTTGGGATTTACTCGTTAGATCTTTACCGAACGGAGAAATCGCCAAGACCTGGAATCGCGTTTGGTTACGGCGCCATTGAAGTTGAAGCGACAGAGATCGCCCAGGGCTTGGCGCGGCTGTATAGGGTTCTTCAACAAAACGTGTAGTTGCTTGTCTTCCTAAAGACTCCCTATTAGGCTTTGCTCGCTAGCCGTGCAGAAATTCCGAGACTTACTGTCGTGGTGCCACTGTGTTCTCCTTAAAACGCGAAGGATGCCGTGTTGTTCTACCATTTCCGGCTACGATTGTGGCCTGCTGTTCAGGCAATCAAAACCCAGGTTTCCCAGTAGAGCGCGGCCGAGGGCGTTCCCATTTAAAGAAGGCAATGGCTTTCTGGATTCTTCCATCTTTTGGCGAATGGCCACCTCTTGTTCCCGGGCTTGCTTCGTAAGTTCGGCAAAACGTTTCTCCAACATTGTGCTGCGGGCTAACTGTTCAGCGTACGCCAGCACAAATTTGTCCCTGCAGGTCGAAATTTGGTCAAGTTGCTTTTGGATTTCGGGGTGATTTGCCGCATTCGGTATCCCCCGGATATGGTTACAGAACTTATCGACGTCGCCTAATAATTTATTAACGTCCAGTGCGTCAGCGGCACTTGCCCGATCTCGGGTCGAGATTACTGGCGCCGCAGGGGAATCGTCGGTCGGTCTAAGACTTAAAGCCCACATGTAGTCGCACGACGGGCAGCAGACATAATTCCATATTCGGCCGATGCAGTGGCTGTTCATGCAGCCCAAAAGTTCGGCCGGTTGCAGGTCAACGGGGTTTTTGCACTGCGGGCACTCGAGGCCGGAAGGAGTAGCCGTGCGGCAGAACTGGCACCCAGAGACAAGAGAAGGCCGCGCTGCGACGCCAATCAACACGTTTCCGGCGATTTCGCAGTTGGGAAAACGCGGTTGCCAGAGTTCGAGCAGTTCCAGATAAGAGAGGCGGCGCGACGGACCGTAAAGCGGATCGTGCAGAACAACGTGCTTGTCGTCGATATCCACAAGAACCGAGTAATGGCCTGTCGCCACGTCCGGTCTAAGGCGATGATTGAGGATTGCACAAATGCGGGATTGACGGCAGATCCGGAGAGCCTGAAGTGGATGCCGGGCTTGAAATGCAACGGCGGCAAAGCCTCGGCTCTGGGCGTCGCGGACCATCAGGTGGGTCGTCGAAGATAGAGTGCCGAATCGATTTTTCCTCGCAATTGCCTGCCATATCTGGTGCTGGGAGACATCGTTGCCGTAGAAGCGGTAGACCATACTCAGAGATGCCGCACCGCAACCCCGGTTAGTCTCCTGATCGGATTGCCTTTCGTATGGGATAGCCGTCATTTCTCGAGTAGTCATAAGCCTGTGAATTTGCGTTGGAAGGTACTGATTGTTATGGCCCGATCAGAACCGTGAGCCACCCCTTTACGATGATCCCTCCATGGGCGGTCATATCACCCACTCGAGCGGCGGGCATGCCGCCCATAAAGACTGAGGACGACCCTTTGACGATGACATCAAGTGGACCGATGCAGATCGTCCGGTCGCCGACTCGCGCGGCCGGGAGGCCGCCAATCAGGACTGTGGGGCAGCCGGAAGGAATAATGGGCCCACCGACGTGTGGCACAACTCCTGTCGTCATCGGACAGGTATGCATATCTCCTACTCGGGCAGCTGGTTGCGCTGGCATACGGAATCAAACCTCCCTCATACAGAATTTCGGGCCGGAGCGCTGGTCGATTTCCGGCCACACGAACCGGCCCTCGGCCACGCCGATCCCCAGTTCGAGGAATAACCGCTGTGTGTCGACGCTCTTGACGGGGTCGACCTTGGTCGATGCGAGCTTCACGGCTGCAGCAACCGCTTTAGCCGATGCAAATGCTACCGGCGGTGGAGCGGCGTGATGTGAAGAGCAGTTTTCGCCGGATTGGTTGACAGCCATTGCGAGCCGGCCGCTCGCGGATCCTGGCTCACTCGCCTCCACCAGGCTCTCCGCTGCCACTCGATTCTGTTCGATCGGCTGCAGAACCCACTGCACGGCGGCGGTGCAAGCGTTCTTTTCAGCAGGCGAGAGGCTTCTCCCGCATGCGTGTTGAACGCACAAGCAACCCCACCAGACGGCCTCGCGCAACGGAAGGGCGTGCGCGATAAAATCAATGCCCGCTACATATTGTTTGTTTCCAAGCAGCGTTTCCGCATATTCGCCTGGCTGCATGCCGTCGCGCAGGAAACATCGTAATTCCTTCCGGACCGCGAAGCGCGAGCAGATCTCGGCTGTGGAGGCGCCTCCTGATTTTATTAAAGCATTTTGATTCACAGCACTCGTTCTCGGTTTTGGAAGGTTGTTAGATGATCCAGCCTTAACCCGGCAGTGGAGGATTGAGTTGGACTGTCGTCCCCTGGATTATTACCCCTGAATCATTAATCGTGATGCCGTTTTGCCCCAGCGCCAGCTTGATTGACCCCTCGCACCACCCGTCCGGGCCTCCGGTCATTTCAATCTTCGGACCCGGCGGGTCTCCTGGTCCCCATCCGCATTCAAACGTGATGGAGGAGGGGGTCATCGCAATTTTTGAGAAACTCGTGGGGCTGGCGCCGGATTGAAGTGTAATCCCGTCCGGTGTCATCTCGACCGTCTGAAAAGAGCTTTGGAAAGGCGGGGGCGTTTGAGCGCCGCATTGGAGCGTGATCTTTTGGTTTTGCGCGACGATGATCTCGACCCCATTCGTGGAGGGATCTGCGACAGCGGGGCTTGCTCCAAGTGGGATCATCAGTGGTGAGCCGGTCGTGACGCGGACCCCTTTGGTGCCCCGCACGTCCACGTAGCCGTCGTCAGCAAAGGTCGGTGCTAAGCCTGCCGCCAGAATGGTAATCACGCTTGGGCCAGGTTTACCCGGCGGCATAGCCTTCCGGCTCAGTAGTACTACCTGGTTACCCGCGATCTGATAGGTCGCGCCCGCTGACTGGAGGTTGTTGCCGTCATCATCCATGCCGGTCCCGCCTCCCGTGCCGCCTCCTGAGATTTGCTCATACGAAGTCATGACTTGATTCCTTAATTTTTGCTGTGTTTTGATTTGATTAGCCCTCCGCTAAATCGGGAATTAGAATCTCAGCCTCGGCTGCCGCCAAAACGCCCAAGGATCCAAAGCTTAGAGCTCCCCAATTCTGCCACCAGCCTGGCGTCACACCCACCGGGGCCTTTACGCTTGGTGCCGCATAAAGCTGGTAAATGCTGACGTCGGCCTTGAACAACCTCTTCAGCATGTCATCTCCGAGCCAGTCGACGTGATCGAGCGCGCACTCCGCGGTCAGAATAGCGGTCAGTAACGCATCGACGACCAGCTGGTACGCGAGTGAAGTCACAGTGCGATCCCGATCGCCTGCCTGCTCGTTGTGCTGGTTGACTGCCTTGTCGGCGCTGGGGTTCGAGGAATATGTCGGTATCAAGGCGTACCCAACTACGTAGAGGACGGCTATTCCTGCCAGAATTCCACACAATGCGTTTACCGGCGCGTGGGCATCATAGCCCTGATGAATCTCGATCTTCGGGGGTCCGATCGATATTTCAAAGCTCTGACCCAGGGTGAACTGGGCGCTCGTGCCAACTGTAAACTGCATATTTCCGCCCATGCCGCTCCCCAGGAATGTCTGCATGAACTCCGGAACCTGCATTCCAGGTACGCCGGCTGCCAGACCGAAAGGGTTAATGCAGAGCTGAAAGTTATTGCCCACAGCGAGTTGATGATTCACGGGGCACGCGACCTGAAAATTGTCACCATAGGTAACAACCGAATTGATTCCCACGATTCCTTGAGGCGGCGGATGGGGCCACGCGTCTCCCTCGTCAAATTCTCCGCCGCCACTCGGGATCAGGTTGCCAACCGTGAGTACATTGGCAATCCCAACCCGTTCGCCCTTGTGCCGGCCGGCATGGACCATTTTATCATTTTCCGAATTCAAGCTCAGATTGTGCTCTGAATGAATCGACAAGTGTTCCTTGCCCTTTTCGTCGTTAAAAACGATTCCGTTGTAATTTTTGTGCGCCCAGCCACGCACGCTCGCTGATTTGAAGCCGGCGAGCTGCTTATTAGCGGGCAAGCCAAACCACGGCATATTTTCCGCGTTATAAACGCTGCCAATGATCAGTGGTTGGTCGGGATCGCCTTCCTCGAAAACAACCACGACCTCGTGGCCTATGCGAGGCCAGAAAAATGCGCCCCAGCCCTTGCCGGCCCAGACCTGAGCCACGCGAAGCCAGCAGGAGCTGTCCGCGTCCTTCTTCCCTTCGCGATCCCAATGGAACTGCACTTTCACCCGGCCATACTTGTCGCAGAAGATTTCCTCACCTTGAGGGCCGGTTACGGTCGCGGTCTGTATTCCGGCTATAGCCGGTTTGCGCGTCACGCGCTGAGGACGGTAGGGCAGCGTGACGGGAATACAACAAAAGCGATTCTGATAGTTGAACCCCGCTGCTTGGCTGGTGCGGTAATTGCCTTCGAGGCGGGCATCGTGCTCGACACGCGTGAGAAGATAACTGCCGTTCGCGTCGAAATGCCGCTCCAGTTTGAATTTGTGTCCGGCAACAAAATTCCCGCAATTGCTTTCGCCTGCGATTTCCAGGCTGCCGACTGCTTCCTCCTCCATGCGAATCCTGACAGTCCTTTCACCATCGGGGAGAACCTTCTGGAGATCATTCGGCCGAGCCGCGCCATTCCGGTCGATCCCGTCGAAGCGCTCAGCGTAATTGCCGGGGAATTCGTAGATCTCCAATTGATCGTTGCTGCCGACACTCAGCTTGTGTGTCACCTCGCCAACGACAATGCTATCGATTGTCTTTCTCTTTGCTTCAAGATTTTTGTTAGGAAGCTGGAACGAATGGTCCCATAGGGTGTACTCGCCGGAGCGCAGTTCCTGGCTTTTTTCCCAGTACGTGATCCGCATGTCATTCCGCACGCCGCCGGAAACCTCTTCGTAGATGACGTTGCTTTGTCCAGAAAGGTCCGGATGCTGAATCGGCGCGTCGCTAAGAATCAGCTGATGAGTGGCATTGCCGTGATTAAAGAAATAGTAGATCCCCTCTTCCTCCATGAGCCGGCTGGCGAAATTGAAATCGGATTCACGGTATTGAACGCAGTAATCGCGCTGATAGTAGGTTTCCGATATCTCGTATGTGACATCTAATCCCTGAAGCACCTGGCGGAGGATGTCGGGCACCGAGAGGTGCTGAAAAATGCGGCTGCGGAATTTTTTCTTCAGCAGCCAGAATTTTGGAACCAGTTCGGCACGATAATGCACAAAGACCTCGTCCCGAGCGCCCTGACTGAACCGTTTAACCAGCCCGTTGAAGTAACGCTTCTTCTCGTTGGCAAGCCCCGTCTCCACAGTCACGTTCTCACCTATGATGCGGTCGAAGTGGATTTCGTTTTTCCGTTCGGCCAGGAGATCGACCTGGAAATTGAAAAGCTGCGAGATGGCCTCTCGGCCTCGAAAGCCGGTTAGGAGCAGGACGTCTTTGCCAAGTGGCGTCGTAATTGCCAGCGGACTGTGCGTCTGTGTGTACGTCGACATAGTGTCTACTCTAAAATCGCGATAATTAGTTATTTCGGTCAGTTTGACTGATTATAGTTTTGTAAAAAGCGCCGAGCCGAAACTCTTTGATCGTCATGGGCTGTCATTAAATCCATTACAACGGGATTGCCCTTTCAAGAGTTTCAGGGTTTTTGCGAAATGTTTTTGACACGCCCCCTGCGAAAACGCGGTTCGCCGAGCCCGCACGCAAATCTTATCAAGCTGCTAGGCAATGTCTTCCTATCTAAAGTATGGTTTTTCGCAGCCGCTCTTTATTGTATCTTCATGGCCTTCGTTGTGGGGTCGAGTGTAGGCCAGTTTCTCGGCGACGTCGGATTTGACCGACTGGGCTCCTATACGCCGGCGTTGATCGGACATACCGTCGCCCTCCTCACGGCGGCAGTCCTCGTCAACCGCCTCGGTCCCTACGCTTATCTCCCGCAGCGCAGGATCTCACCGGAACTGAGGCCGCCTCGAGTCAGCGCGGAGATCCCTCCCTCGCGTCGCCGTGTCCTACCAATATGCGAGCGCTGAAGCTGCATCAAGAGACTGGTCGGTACTCGGTTTATGAAAGCTAGTTCAGACAATGGACCCCCCTGGCCCGGTTTTGTTTCCGGGTCCAGGGGATATCGGCAGGTAGAAAAAAAGGGCCGTCGCAAGATCTCTTTCCTTGTTTAACTCTTAAAGGAAGCCTCCTTTTGCGAATTAAGGAAAAAGAGCTGATGCTCTGGGCTTATATTCCGCCATTGACCACGGGATTGGCTCTTCCCTGGCCATTTATGACGGCAGGCGCCGCTACGTGCGCTTTGACGTGGTGTGGAAGGGGCGACTCGATAAACACGTTGGCCTGCAGGCTGATCGTATCGGTGTTGCGCAGCATGATGGAGCTCAGCGTCGTATTGGCAATCCAGGAGGTCGTCGCCTGATTAAAACCTTCATTTTGCCAGAAGAAGCGGTCTCCTGCTCTTAAGGCTTGGAACTGGTCAGCAATAATGGCTTGAAACGTGGGCCCTACAAGCGCGCCTTGGGCATGACTCTCCGCCAGCCCGCCGATAAACAAGTCGACCTGGTCAATGCTGCCATAGACGGTCTTCAAGTTGCTTTGCAGAACCGGATCAGGGGTTAGGGCAGCAAACGAAGCATAGGTCTTCATGCCCAACGCCTTACGCGTCTGATTAAGGGTGGCTATGCCTACATCCTTTTCCCGCTGGATATCGATGGCGATCAGATCCATTTCATCAACCCCGCCGCCGACCAGGCCGGCAAAGAGCAGGTTGCGCAGCGCCGAGACGACATAGACATCGGTAGCTTGGCTGAAGTCCACGCCCAGGGAACGTAAGAGAGGGTTAATGCCATTGGACACATCGATGGCCGGAGTATTAAAGAAGGATTTGGCCAGGGACTCGGTAAAGACTGTGTTTCCGTTATTGTCTATTCCTTCCTGGGTATCAGAAACCTGCGAATGGCCCATCCGAAAAGCGGCAGTGGAAAACTCTTGGGTCACCTGGGCGCTGACCCCCGGGTCATAACCCCGGTAAGAGCCCAGGACCGGGCCGAGGAGGAGTGGTAAATATTCCGTGTAAACGATGTTTTGGTATTCGGCGGTGGTGATGGCCTTGGCCATCAGATAGAGCTGCTCTCCGGTCCAGTTCGGGTGCTGGCTCTTCAGCGTAGCGACCCAGAAGTTGTGCTCGCGCATGAAGAGGGTGGTGAGCGCAGTCAGTTCCGGATTTTCCATTACCCTCGGATCCCCGCACACAAAGACGCCATTCACGATCGGGAGAGCCGTGCCGTTATAGGAACTCTTGTAGGTTCCATCGGCGTTGCGCAAAGAGGCGGCGGTGACGGCGTCAGAACCGTAGAGCTGGGACAGGTCCAAGTAGCCCGCGGTTGTATTTATGATGGTGTTGGTCGAACTACTTCTGGTGTCCCGGTTCATGGCAATAGTAGTGCCGGCCGCAAAAACCGGATCGTCGGGAGGGATCACGATCGGGATGGGAGGATTAGTGAGCGGGGTCGCTTCCAGATCCAGATCATGATCTATAAACTGCCCAAACACATAGATCCAGGCGCTTGCCACCGGGTCGTCGGTTTGACCGTTTTGGCCGTTTGCGCCGGTTCCTCCGCAAATGACGTTACTGATGGTGCGCGGATTGGGTCCGCTCACGAGCGGGTCGCCAGGACCGGGAGCAAAATTAAGCGGGGCCAGGGCGAGCTCCGGCGTGTTCGGAGCGGGGTTAAATTGCGGGTTTTTTAGATTGTTTCCGGTGGCGCCGATAGGGCTGTACGCTGACAAGAGATTTACGGTAGGCGGGCTTTGTCCCCGCAGATTAGCTGCGGGGGCCGCGATAGTTGTGAAGAACAATAAACCGGCAACGGTTCTTATGATGGGATAAAACATAGCGACTTTGGTCTTACTGGTTGTAGCCCGAAGTTCTAGACTTTTGAGCATTTGAATATTTTGTATAATCCTCAAGACCCTGGCCAAAACGGGTCCGGGGTCATGGCACGTTCTACAATTTCCCCGAAAATGTTCGCCACCCTCCGTGCCTTTCGGGGAAAACATGCGCCCGAGATTCTTACTAAGGACGCAGAGGGATGCAAGACGTAATTTTGTTCAAAACGAGGCTTACGCGCTCAACTTGAGACAACACTCCAAGCGTTTTTTGCCGCAATGTACAAAAATAGGCCATTTGGCCTGAGCGCATCTTGTCGTTTTGAATTCAAGTGCGCCCCCAGTAACACCAGAGCCTCGTGCACCGCGGCATGTCGCCAACGACTGCGACGGCGGTTTTTGACGTCATGGGCTTCTCTACGTTGGTGGGCCGACCTCTGATCGGACTCCTGGTTGACCGCGTCTTCGCCCCATATGTGGCAGTCGCGTTCTTCCTCGGCGCACCAAGGCGTTCGTATCAATGGCGGTAAGTTTTGTTTAGAAGAACCAGGGAATCGAAGAAGAAGGACTCGAAGTCACTTCGCATGCTCTGCTCGCCAGCATTGCGGTAATCGTTATTGCATGAAGCGATCGTGCGGGGGTAATGGCCGGTCGCGGCCCTCGCCATTGATCAACCAGATTGTTACTCGGCCCGATCCATTCCGCGTGACGACGGGGCAAAGACAGTTGGCGGCGCAGGGGATCGAGCGCTGAGTTTGAAGATTGCTTTGCCAAGGAGATTGATAAAAATTGTATGGCTAAATTTCACTCTTGGAGGGCAACATGCCGAAACCACCCAGCTTGATGAGACCTATTATTCGAGAGAAGGAGCAAGACGAGCTGCCGAGCTCGCCTTTAGTTAGTTCGGGAGAAGTCGAGGCATTTGTGAAACGTCAGGTCCAAACTTGAATTAATCTTGACCGCTGAAGGCCCGAGACGCCCGGCTGGTTGGCTAAAAAGCGGATCACCCCCCTAAATTTAGCCACATGCACGCTTCATGCTGCGGATGCGGTTGTCTCTTGATTGTGGTTGCGTCGCTGTTGCTACTCAGGTTGGGACTGATAATCGTTTCACGGTAATCACCCGCACCTCTCAAAGCCCGGGGCAATCGCAGATTTCGAAATTCGACTCTACAGCCATAATCACCGCATGAACTCCAGCAGAAAAACCAGGTTGTTTTTGGTGCGTCGGCACAGGATCTGAACTACGCGTTCGATCTCGTTCTTGCGACCGACGACAGAATCCAGCTCGCCCTTTTTCGCCAATTCGGTCAGATCGCGGACGAACGCGCGCAAGGCGGCACGCCAAATAATTTCCAAAGTCACAGACATAACGGGAACTCATCGAGCCGGATATTGGTATTAGGTCTTTTCCCTTACCACATATTGTGGTGATTAAGCATTGCGAATACCCCATATTGTGGTTTAAAGTCCTTCCACGCTTTGCTCGTTTCGATCACATTCTATGAACAAATATGCTTTTCTGACAAAACCAACCCGTAAGGATACCGAAGTAGCCGAAGGTTACGGAAGGCTCGCTGCAGCCTACCGGGGCAAATCGCTATGGAAGTCTCCTACAGGGATAAATAAAAGCTTCTCACTGATCATCAGAGCAGATGACGGCTCTACGCTGTTGGAGACCCACGTTGACTATATGCATCAAGCGTTTCAAAGGCTCATTGACTGGTCCATCAACGAGACATGTCAGGATGTTTGCGCGGTTATCACCGGACCAAATGGGTTTTACAAGAAACACCGAATCAAGGCTTCACGCGACTTTGACTGGATAGAAAGCAAGGAGTCGGTTTCAGAGGCGTCTCTGCGACTGCGATCGTAGCCGACGCGAAAAAGCATAAAGCCACCGGAGCAATCGCCATTGGGCGAATTCGTCGGAAAAATCGCGGTAGCCATACCGCTCACGAATTTGGGGTAACACAAGGGAAGCTGCGATCAGACCCAACAAGATGGCTTTGTATTCAGCCGAATTTCCATTTTCGATTCCTGCACTCGCAGTTCCTTGACAAAATTGCTTCCCAATCTACCAATTTACGTCCTTTATGTTGTACTAATTAGCCTTCACCCTGCCCTGATTTTTCCCTCCTGAAACAAGCGCACCCCTGGATTGACGTGTTCACCGTCGCCTAGCCGTACTTTGAGAGTGACGATTTTCGTGGGAACGTGATCCTTCACACCGCTTTCCCGTATCCGCTTTTGAAATGCCTCATTCGCTTTGAACGTTTTTAGGCGACGCGGGGGGACGGAGGCGCTGCCGATTTCCTCGTTCGCGCCGCATTGGAGCGACTGCCAGAAGCGAACCCAGACCAGTGTGCAACAATACCCAGCCGCTCTCCCGCGCGCTTTCAGGCATCTGGTGTTTGACCTATTCGTCGCCTAACTTCCCGAGTGAGCCTGGGACCTTCCCTCCCCGAAGAATTCAAGGTTCAGCCGAAAGTTCCAAGAAGGCTGGGTAACGACACGAAATCGAGGATGTTTCTTGCGTTCCAGTGATTCGCAAAATGCGAGCCGTTTTTCCATGAAACTCGCGAGTTGCGAGGCGCCTCTTTTACGTGGATCCGGAAGCCTCTTTGTAAGTTGCTCATAAGGCCCAAGTTTTGTGATTCGCGCTATTGTGGCACGAGTCCCGCTCAAGAGTCCCGTTACCGGCGTTGGATTTCGTGGCGAGGAAATGTTTGGGTTGTCCGTATTTCGCCAGGAGCCGCATATGAAGCGGCGAATTCATGGTCGGTCGCGAAAAGATCAGATCGTACAGCCGCAAATACTGAGCTAACCTCTCATGAATCAGAACAAGAAAAAAGTCGTCATTGTGGACGATCATCCATTGTTTCGAGAGCGCCTTGCTCAGCTCATCAATTACGAGCCGGATATGGAGGTAACTGGAGAAGCTGAAAATACTAGGGATGCAATCCAACTTATTCGGAATTCACCGCCGGATCTGACGACAGTAGACATTACATTGAAGGGGTCCAGTGGACTGGAGCTTATCAAGAGTATAAAACCCCGCTCCACTGGTTTACGGGTTCTCGTCCTCTCGATGCACGATGAATCGCTCTACGCAGAGCGCGCCCTTCGTGCGGGCGCCAGCGGCTACATCACGAAGCATCAGGGGGCTGACGAAGTTTTATTGGCCATCCGGCGAGTACTTGCTGGAGAAATCTATCTTTCGGAGAAGATGACTTCGGGATTGCTGAAGAGTCTGACCAATACCGAAGTTAAGACTATATCCGGATCCCTTGATTGTTTAACTGATCGCGAATTGGAAGTGTTGGAGTGGATCGGGCGAGGCCACACGGTTCGTGAGATTGCCGATACACTCCAGGTTGGCGTAGCGACGATTGATACCTATCGAGCGAAGATTAAAGAAAAAATGAACCTGCGGAACGAAACCGAATTGCAGCACGTCGCCATCAGACGGGTCCGTGAGCGCGAGTAAAATTTCTCATCCGGCCACTCTACCTATTGAAGCCAGCAGAGAAAGAGGATATGGATGGCAGGGAGGCATTACGCCACTCGTGTAAATCATTTGATGAACTTATGCCGGTAGAACTCGGCGATGAATTTCTCCGCGTCGGCGACGCACTGCTCCTTCTCCAACCTCTGCAGTTTGCATTTCGGCGGGATTTCTGAGGGCGCCCAGATCACCTCACAGTCAAATCGTCGTCGCCCTGAAGACACTCGCAGTCGCCAATAAGGTCGCGTCCGTGACCGCAAAACCTACAACAAGTACATCCGCCTTCATCGTCGCCGGCGATTGTACAGCATGAAAGCAATTTTAATTCTCGCTTCCCTTTTGGCACTCGCACCCATGGTACGGGCTGACGAAGTCGTCGTCAGACACGAACCAACCGTTGTCGTTCATGAGCACCACCATCATTACTACCATCGCCACTACGCGCATCACGACGTCATTGTTGTGCACCCCAATTAAGGATCAATAGAAGCGGAATGGCATATCCACCATTTTCGGTGGATATTGCTGCTTCCTCGCGCTTTGGAAGAAAGGTTATTCGCCTTCCTCGTTCTCGAGGAGACACTCGCACGTCAGCATGCCGCAGGTTCGAACCCTATATCGCGCACGCCAACCTTCCTAGGCGCTGTTCACGCTTGGCGCGGGCGGCTCTTTTTCCGAATTTGCGTCAGGAAAATACAGCGTGTCGATCAGGAATCTTTCGTACTTCTCTTGGTAGGCGTCCGTCCATTCTTTCCGAGCCCGTTCCCAAGAAAGTTTGCGGCCTTTTTCGCCTTCGGTCCACTTGTACTTCCGGATCTCTTCTTTGATGAGGTAGGTGATCCGGTAAAATGGATCGGAGTACATCATGGGAGGGATCGGTACGTGTTCTTCAATCTCCAAAATTTCGCGCATCTCGATCCAATAAATCACAGCTTGAGTTGTAGCGTCAATCCGTGGCCCCGTTTACTGGCGCGAAATGAAGAATTCAATTGCCGCATTCGATGTTCAGGACTTGATACTAACTTTCTGCTGGAGATCGAAAATACTGCATGCGGAGAGTTTTCACGTAGCGGTCGCTCAAGCTATTGAGCGCCAGCCGTGCCAAGGAGAATTTCTCCGCGAGCGTTCCAAGGACCGGTTTCCAGTGGGTTTGATCCGTTTCCCGGGACGCAAGGGTATAGAAGCGTTTACCCGCCTGCTCGTAATCTTTCAGCGTGTGCTTGGCCGAAAACATGGTTTTTCGAGGACCTGAAAAATGAGCTGAATGTTCGGGGAAAATACCACTAAGAAACAGAGCAAGATCAGCAATTCGTTGAAAGAGCGCCGGGCGCATCTCCGGATCGATGATACGAGTCAACTCGACCATGTCATCCAAGTCAATGTCGCTGAAGCGTCTTTTATGCCAAGCGCTACGCTCCTTCCAGTAAATGATTCCGCTGTTGGTGCGGGTAAAAGAAGAAAGCATTGCGGCTAAATAATCGAGCGTTTGTTGGTCCGAAAGCGTTTCGGCCACCGCCGGACCCTCAAAGACCGGGAGGCGTTTCCCGTCCTTATCCAGGTCAAGGACATACGCCTCGTTTTTCAATTCGCTTCGCAGCCGGCGCAGGAGGACCGAAAAAAGCATGAATGGAGTGACGCGCACCAAAGCTTCCTCATCACGAAAGAGTCGCTCCGTAAGCTTCGGATCATCGAGCATGGGCTCAATCAGGTCTTCTTTGCCGCGAATGTGGCTCACGATGTGGTCGTAGTCGCGCCGGTTAGTCGCTATAGTTTCCACTAGAAAACGCAAATCGGACTCGCTGAAGTGGTGCATCGTCTTGCTCTTTCACCAAAGACATTGAAGAAGGGTCAAGTGAACAAAAGCCACACAGAAATGGTTTTCTTTGAGCACTGAAGAGGTCTAACCTGAATGACCCAGTTGCTGCAAGGCTTGGTTCAGAGCATCGATCAATTGCTGCCGATCCATTCCCGAATATTTGTCCGCCAAGCTTAGACCCGTCCGAAGAAGCTCCTGAGCCTGTGTGACATTATCTTTACCTCCCATCTTGGTCGTAGTTGTGCCGACTTTATAGAGCGACACAATCAGATCTCGCTGCCACTCTAAGTTCGATTTGTCCTGCTCGACCAGGCGTTTGCCAATCGCCAGGCATTGCTGATAGGCATCCAGCGCCTCCTGGAGCTTGCCTTGCGCCACCCGGACATTGCCAACCCTTCCGTAGCTCGAGGAGAGATCTCGTTGGCAGTCTAAGTTGGATTTGTATTGCCCCGCTAGGGTTTGCCGTATCTGCACGCTTTGCTGGTAGGCATCCAGCGCCTCCTGGAGCTTGCCTTGCGCCACCAGGACATCGCCAACATTACCGTAGCTGAAGGCGAGACCTTCCTGCCAGTTTAAGTTGGATTTGTGTTGCTCCGCTAGGGTTTGTCGTATCTGCACGCTTTGCTGGTAGGCATCCAGCGCCTTTTGGAGCTTGCCTTGCGCCGTCAGTACATCGCCGACCTTGTTGTAACTTACTGAGAGATCTCCTTGCCAGCCGGCGTTGAATTTGTCTTGGTCTGCCAAGCGTTTGGAGATCGCCAAGCTTTGCTGATTGGCGTCTAGCGCATCCTTGAGATTGCCTTGTGCCATCAGTACATCGCCGACCTTGTTGTAACTCAGCGCGAGATCTCGCTGCCAGCCAGCGTTGGATTTGTCTAGCTCGGCCAGGCGTTTGGCGATCACGAGGCTTTGCTGGTAGGCATCCAGCGCCTCCTGGAGCTTGCCCTGCGCTACCAGTACATCGCCAACCTTATTGTAACTCACCGCGAGATCCCGCTGCCAACCTGCGTTGGATTTATCTTGCTCGACCAGTGTTAGCCGAATTTTCAAGCTTTGCTGATAGGCATCCAAAGCGTCCTGGAGCTTGCCTTGCGCCATTAGTCTATCGCCAACCCGTTCCCAACTCATCGCGAGATCTCCCTGCCAGCCTGCGTTGGATTTGTCTAGCTCGGCTAGCGTTTGCCGAATCTCCAAGCTTCGCCGGTAAGCATCCAGAGCATCCAGAAGCTTGCCTTGCCTCACCAGAACATCGCCAAC
>Ga0210393_10002462_pt1 | contig 15202 bp, 12 predicted proteins | sample IncBWC27OmetaG_FD_160068 | JGI IMG/M metagenome (GOLD analysis project Ga0210393, IMG submission 160068) | Forest soil microbial communities from Barre Woods Harvard Forest LTER site, Petersham, Massachusetts, United States - Inc-BW-C-27-O ... | reverse complement strand
TTTCAATTTCGCCACCTAGCTGAAACGACGGCCCGCCGCCGGATCGGGAATCGGAATCTCGAGCTTGGTCAGCAGATTGTTCACCTCCTCGGTGAACTCGTCGCGCATCTGTTCGTTGCTGCGCCGCCGCAGACCCCATCGAACATAGTCGAACTGCCGCTTCGATCCCGATTTGCCGAACATGTCGAGTCCGGCCGGGTACCATTTCGCCAGGTGCTTGATCAGCAAATCGCGCCCGCGCTCGCCTTCGCGCTGCAGATATCTGCGAATGAGCCGGTAGCCGAATGCGGCATGACCGAGCTCTTCCTTGTGCACGCGCTCTGCGATTCGCGCGAGCGGTTCATAGCTGCAACCGACCCACTCGAAGCCCATGTAAGCGCCCTGCCGATCGGCGAAAAAGCTGAACAGGCCATATTCGAGCCAGTCTTCGGCCTGGTCGCGCATTTCGAAAATGTAGATGGGCATCGGCGACGCCATGAACTTGCTGTCCACGGTGACGCCGAGGTCTTCGAGCAGCTTCATCCAGTAACTCGCGTGGCGAACTTCGTCTGACCAGAACGCCGCGTATTCGGCCTTGTCTTCAGCGGTCGGCGCGAATGCGAGCGGCTTGAGCAGCGTGCGTTCGGGCGCGAGCATGTACTCCGATTCGATGCGCGATTGGATCGACAGCATGCGAATCAGGAGATCCTTGTAGTCCGCGGGAAGTCCGTCGGGGCCGGCAAAGCGGATATCGGTCGCAGGTGCGGGGTTGCTCATTGAAGGTGGTTCCTCAAGCTGCTAGTCGTTGTTCTGAACGATAGTTCAGATACCATCCGGGCTGCACCCGGGTCAATCTCAGCCCGCCATCGTCAGGCCGCCGCTCACGCTCAGCACCTGTCCGGTGATGAAATCCGAATCAGAGCTGGCGAAGAAGGCGACTGCGCCCGCCAGGTCCGCAGGTTGTCCCAGCCGGCGAAACGGAATGCCGCGGGCCATCGACTCGAGCACCTTCTCGCGGCCGGCCATCGCGGTTTTCAGCAGCGCCGTGTCGGTCGGGCCCGGGCACACGACGTTGACGTTGATGTGATTTGCGGCCAGCTCGCGCGCGAGCGTTTTGGAGAAGCCGATGATGGCGGCCTTGCACCCCGCGTAGACTGCTTCGCCGCTCGAGCCGACGCGGGCGGCGTCGGAGGAGATCGAGATGATCTTGCCCCCGCCGCGTGATTGCATCCGCGGCGCCACGGCCTTGCAGCAGTTGAGGACGCCGCGATAGTTGATCGCGATCACTTTGTCCCAGAACTCAGGGGTGGACTCGACGAACGGCATCAGCACGTCCCATCCGGCGTTGTTCACCAGGACGTCGATTGGTCCCAGCTCGCGCTCGACACGATCGGCCGCCGCGATCGCGTCGTCGAGCTTGGTGACGTCGAGCGCGACCGCGATCGCGTTTGCGCCGCCGCTGCGAATCTCCGCTGCTGCTTTCTCTGCCGAATCGAGCTGGATATCCGCCACCGCGACCCGGGCGCCTTCGTCGGCGAGCCGCGACGCTATCGCGCGGCCGATTCCCCGCGCGGCGCCGGTTACGATTGCGACTCTGCTTGTGAGCCGGGTCATGCCCCGACCTCAGCTCGCGACCCATCCGCCGTCGATGATGAATGGCGCTCCGGTCGCGAACGGCGCCTCGTCGCTGGCCAGGAACAACGCAGTGTGCGCGATTTCGTCGGCGTTTCCGACGCGTCCCAGCACCGAGCTGCGTTGGATGAACCGTGGCTGCAAGCCGTCCGGCCCGGTGATTCGATCGACCATCGGCGTGTGGATTACTCCCGGACAGATGCAGTTGACGCGAACGTTGTAGCGCCCGTACTCGAGTGCCGCGACGCGCGTCATCGCAATCACGCCGGCCTTGGCCGCGCAGTATGCAGAGGCGCCCTTGATCCCGACGATGCCCGCGACCGACGCTGTGTTGATCACCGCGCCGCCCCCGCGCTCGACTATCCGCGGCATTCCGTATTTCATTCCGAGCCACACGCCGCGCAGGTTGATCGCGATCACGCGGTCGAACGCTTCTTCACTGAGCTGCGCAATGAAGCCGGATTCGCCTTCGATGCCCGCGTTGTTGTAGAGCACGTCAAGTCCGCCGAACGCTCGAACGGTTTGCTCGACCATCGCGCGCGCATCTTCGGAGTCGGACACGTCGGCCCGAAGGGAAATCGCCTCACCGCCGGCCGACTTGATCATCCGCGCAGTCTCGGCAGCCGAGGCTTCGGTTACATCGATCGCTGCGACTTTTGCGCCTTCGCGCGCGAACAACAACGAGGCTGCGCGCCCCATTCCCGAGCCGGCGCCGGTGATCAGCGCAACTTTTCCCTGAAGTCTCATTGGTGTCTCCAGCAGTTTGTTTGCCGCGGAGACTAGCGCATTTCGATTGGACGCGGTTAGCCCGCTTGATAGGAGGGGGAGCGCGATGAACGAAAAAACATGCGGGCGGGCGCAGCCTGGTAGCCACGACCCGTCCGCACGGGGGAGGTTAGACTAGGTCCTACTCGGTCGGCGTAGCTTGATCGCTCGGGCTCGAGTTGCTGCCGCCTTGCGCCCACAGCGCTTTCATCTCGGCATGAATCGCGTCGAGCTTGGCCTTGGTCGCAGCGATTTGCGCGATCTGCGCAGACGTCAACACGTTGCGAATCGAGACCGCGTCCTGAATCTGCTCGTTCGTCATCTGGTCCTGAAGCTGCGTGATGGTCGCAACCGAGCTGGACATGTCGCCGGCAGCTACCGTACCGCTCGACAGGAACTTGGCGCCGATCGCTTCCTTGGCGGCTTTGAGCTGCTCGCGTTCAGCCTTGCGCGAAGCACGGCGCGCCTCGAAGATGGCGTGAATCTGCTGCTTCTGCGAATCAGTCAGGTTGGCCGTCCTCAGCAACAGTGGAAGCGGAAGGCCAAGCACGTTCATGCCGCCATGGCCGCGGTGAAAACCGCCGTGCCCCATGTGACCGCCCATCCCGCCTTGATTCGATGAAGCCACGTGCGCGACTGCAGCGACCAGCAGGACCGCCATAACTACCGGAACAATGCCTCGAGAATACTTCGAAACCATACAAAACTCCTTGAGTGGAGCGGCAACCTTTATTGGCAGCAATCGCTCTCACATGAATGTACGTTCATGGTGAAAACCGGTTACGCGCTCGCCGTTTCGGACGCAACTAGAAGCTAGTTTCGACGGCCGGCCATCAGGCGGTTGGCGTCGGGGTATCCGATCGCACCTTCGAGCGTCGGTTCGTAAGTACCGTTGCTGAGCAGTTCCGTCATTGACTTTTTCAATCCCGACATAGCGCTCAGTGTAAGGCGCCCGCCAACGCTCACTCGTGCGACGCCGAGGCGCTCGAGTTCGGGAATAGCCGGGAGGCCGGGAATTGAAAGCAGGTTGAGCGGGCCTTCGAGCGCCGGTACGAGCCGCTCGATGTCGGCGCGGCTGCCGACGGCCGGAACGAACAGGCAATCGGCACCGGCCTTGCGATAAGCATTGGCGCGGCGGACGGCATGCTCGAAACGGGTCTCAGGCTCGCCGATTCCGGCCAGGTAGACGTCGGTGCGCGCGTTGATGACGAGCGGGACGCCTGTGGCTTCGGCCGCCTCGCGCGCGGCGCGCACGCGTTCGACCGCGATCTCCAAATCGTAGAGGCGCCGGGTGCCGTCGTGAACCTGGTCTTCGAGGTTGATGCCGACGGCGCCGGCGTCGATCACGCGGCGAATGGTTTCGGCCAGTTCGCGCGTATCGTTGGCGAAGCCGGACTCGATGTCGGCCGAGACGGGAATCGTTGCGACGCGCGCGATGCGCGCAATCGCTGCTATCATCTCGTCGCGCGGGATCTCCTCGCCATCGGGATAGCCGACCGCGAAGGCGACGCCCGCGCTAGTGGTCGCGATTGCTCGCGCGCCGGCTTCCTCGATCACGCGCGCGCTCATCGCGTCCCATGCGTTGGGTAGCACTAAAATTCGCGAGTGATCGTGCATCGCTCGAAATGCTTCAGCCTTGGCCCGTTGTGTGTCGCGGTTCATGTTGCCTCCTTGATCTGCTGATTACATACAACACCGCATCGGGCTTCGTGTGAAATTGCGATTAATGAAAATCATGCGACGGCGGGACCGTGCCGGGAATCTTGATCTCCTCGAATCGGCGCGCGCGAATCGCGGTTACGCCGTCGATCCTTTGCAGCACGCCCTCGGCCTGCAGGATTCCCGCACTGCGCAGGAGCAGGCGATTTTTCTGGAACAGGTCGGGTGTGACGATCAGGTTGGCGATTCCGGTTTCGTCCTCGAGCGTGATGAACAGGAAGCCCTTGGCCGTGCCCGGGCGTTGGCGCACGATCACGACGCCGGCCGTCTTCACCCACGACTGATGTTTGGCGCGCGTAAGATCGTCGGCGTTGAGAATTCCGCGCGCGCTCAAGTCTGCGCGCAGATAGGTCATCAGGTGAGGGCCGGTGGTGAGTCCGGTCGCGGCGTAGTCGGCCAGCGTTTCGTCGATCGGTGACATCGACGTGAGTGGAATCTCACCGTCGCGCGGCTTTGCGCCTGCCAACAGGCTCGTGGGATCGCGCTCGACGGCGGCCGCGTTCCACATCGCGTCGCGCCGCGCGAGGCCGAACGCGGCGAATGCGCCCGCATAGGCGAGCGCGTCGATCTCGCGGCGGTTCGGTCCGACGCGTGCAGTAAGATCGGCAATCGAGTCGAACTGCCGCTGCGCGCGCTCGTTTTCGATTCGCAGTCCGATTTCCTCGCGCAGGCCGGTGACGTAGCGCAGGCCCATCCGCGTCGCTGGGCGGCCGTCGACGATTTCGATCGTGCATTTCCAGTTCGAGCAGGTCACATCGATCGGCAGCACGACTGCCCCGTGGCGCGCCGTGTCCTTCACCAGCGTCGAGGGATGATAGAATCCGAGCGGGTAGCAATTCAGCATCGCGGCCAGGAACGCCGCCGGATGGTGATGCTTCAAGTACGCCGACGCGTATGCGATCAGCGCGAAGCTGGCGGCGTGTGATTCGGGAAATCCGTACAGCGCAAACGACGTGATCGAGCGCACGATGTCGTCGGCGAGGGTGCCTTGCAGGCCATTGCGCAACATTCCGGCGCGCAACCGCGCTTCAATTTTCTCCATCCTCTCTGCCGAGCGCTTGAATCCCATCGCGCGGCGCAACTCTTCAGCCTCGCCGCCGGTGAATCCCGCCACTGTCATCGCCATTCGCAGCAACTGCTCCTGGAACAGCGGGACGCCGAGCGTGCGCTTCAGAATAGGCTCGAGCAAAGGATGCGCATACTCGACGGGCGCGCGCTTGTTGCGGCGGTCGAGATAGGGATGCACCATTTTGCCGACGATCGGACCGGGGCGAATTATCGCGACCTCGACTACCAGGTCGTAGAACCGCACTGGCTTCATCCGCGGCAGCGTCGCCATCTGCGCGCGGCTCTCGACCTGGAAAACGCCGACGGTATCGGCGCGCCGAAGCATCGCGTACACGCCGGGGTCGTCGGGCGGCAGATGCGCGAGATCGATCTCGACGCCTTGGTGCGCGCGAATCAGCGGAATCGCCTCTTTCAGCGCGGCCAGCATCCCCAGTCCAAGCAGATCGATTTTGATTATGCCGAGGTCGGCGCAATCGTCCTTGTCCCACTGAATCACCACGCGGCCGGGCATCGAGGCCGGCTCGAGCGGGACGATCTCATCGAGCGGCTGCGCGGCGATCACCATGCCGCCGCTATGTTGTCCGAGATGGCGCGGCAGACTCTGAATCTTGCGCACGAGGTCGACCATCATCATGAGCCGCGGTGCTTCCACGTCGACGCCGCCGCGCTTGAGCAGCGTCGCGAGATCGTCGTGATGGTCGCGGAACTCGTACACCTGGTTGAGCTTGGCCAGACGGTCGACCTGCTCGGGCGAGAAGCCGAGCGTCTTGCCGACTTCGCGGACCGCGCTGCGTGTTCGATAGGTGATCACGTTCGCCGTCATCGCGGCGCCGCGTTCACCGTAGCGGCGATAGACGTATTGAATGGCCGCCTCGCGATCGTCGCCGCTGGGCAGGTCGAGGTCGATGTCGGGCCATTCGCCGCGCTCTTCGGAAAGAAAGCGCTCGAACAGCAGCTCCATCTTGACGGCATCCACCGCCGTGATACCGAGCGCGTAACACACGGCGCTGTTGGCCGCGGAGCCGCGCCCCTGCACCATGATCCGGTTCTCGCGGCAGAACTGAACGATGTCCCAGACGATGAGAAAGTAGCCGGCGAGCTTCAGCCGCTCGATAATTCCGAGCTCGTGCTCGAGTTGATGGCGCGTGCGATCGTCCATCGCGCCCCGCCATCGCTCGCTCGCGCCGGCATAGGTGAGGATGCGCAAATAGCTGTCGGGCGTTTCTCCCGGCGGCAGCGGATAGTCGGGGAAGCGATAACCCATGTCGCACAGTTGAAAAGCGCATCGCTCGGCAATCGCGCGCGAGGCGGCGACGGCGCCGGGCAGATCGCGAAACAGCGCTGCCATCTCGGCCGGCGGCTTCAGATGGCGCTGACTGTTGATCCACAATGCGCGGCCGGCTTCCTCGAGCGTGGTCTTGAGCCGGATGCACGTGAGCACGTCGAGCAGCTTGCGATCCGAGCCGCCGTGGCAGACGTCGTTGGTTGCGACAATCGGGATGTGCGCGGCGCCGGCCAGTGCTGCGAGCTTGCGATTAAGCCGCTCCTCGCCGGCGTCGAGATGACGTTGCAAATCGATGTAGAAATTGCCCGCGCCGAAAATACCGGCGAGCCGCCCGCTCAGCTCGCGCGGATCCTCGCCGCGCACGAGCTTGCGTGACAGCGGACTCATCACGCCGCCGCCAAGGCAGATGAGTCCGCGGCCGTAACGTTCGAGTTGGTCGAGCGTGATTCGGCTCTCGCCTTTGGCGGGATAGACGGGTGCGGCGGCGGAGCCGTCTCGTGCGAGTGCGCCGGGATTGAGCACGCGCATCTTCGAGTCGGTGATCATGCGGCAGAGATTTTGGTAGCGCTTGCGATCCGGTGCGAGGACGTAGAGGCGCGAGTCGTCGTCGAGCGTCAGTTCCGCGCCAACGATTTGCCGGATACCCGCGGACTTGGCGGCCAGGTAGAAGCGCGGCGTGCCGTAAAGTCCGTCGCGATCGCCAAGCGCCATCGCACTGTAGCCCAGTTCTGCCGCGCGCGCCGCGAGATCTTCGGGCGTCGTCGCGCCTTCAAGAAAGCTGAACGCACTGCGTGCGCGCAACTCGATGTAATCAGAGTTCATGGCGCCAGGCCCGATCAGATTTCAGTCGTAGGTGCCGTCGAGGAACCATTTGTGCGAGTTCAGGTCGCGGAAGACGCGGTAAACGCCGCCATCTTCGAGCGCCAGTTCGTAGTAATCGCGGATGAAGCCGCATTTACCCGCGCCGTTCATTCCTGTGTGTTCATTGTGGCTGGAGGCGCCATTGCGATGCGCGACGGGTGAGGGCGCCGGCGTGAGCGAGGACAGCGCCTTCAGATTTTCTGCCGATACCTGGCGCGGATGTGCTCCGAACATGCGGCCGTCATGCAGCTCCAGCCCTCGATGCGGTGCCGAATTATTGTCCGCGGAATCCGTGTGCGGGTTCACCTCTGCGGTACAGCCCAGCCACCATTCGCCGTCGCGCCGCCACGGGCCGGCGATCGAGATGACGCGCGCGCCAAGATTCTCGCCGCGGACGAACTCCGGAATCTCCCGCGAGCACATCACCTCGATTTCCCGCGCCGGACGAATCGCGCGTATCACGAGCTGCGTCACATTTTTCGCGGGCGTATTTTCGGGAAGCGGCGGCGCCGGCGGCGGCGCGAACGCGTCGAGGCGCATCGCTTCGGGCCGATGCGAATTCTCCGCGCTCAGCATGCCGACGTTGCCGGGGCCGCATAGCGCCGCCAGCCGCGCAATCGTGGTCTGCAATTTGTCGGGCGCGGGACTGGGAGGCAGGAACATGTCGGTCTGCGCGGGACGCGGGACCCGCGGCGCTATTTCGATTCGAATCGATTCGACGGCGGCCTCCGGCGGCTCCCCCTCGAGGCTCAGGTTGATGAGCGTGAGAATCGCGCGGACGTCGTTCGACGGCGCCGCCACCGCGACCTCGCGATTGAAACTGCGATGACCGCTCATGCCGAACGCGAGCGTGACGTCTCCCGCCACCAGCCCGCGCATCGAAAGCCGCTCGGCCAGCCGCTCGAGCATCGCACGCATGACGAATCCCAGCGGCTCCAGCAGCTCGATGCCGTAGTCGAGCTCGATCGACTCGGCGAAAAACTCGGCGCGCCGCCGCGGCACAATCGGCGCATGACTGCCACCGCGCGCAAGGCGGACCAACTCGACCCCGCGACGGCCCAGCCGCGTGCCCACCGCGTCGGGATTGAGCCGCGCGAGCTCGCCCAGCCGGCGCATCCCCCACCTGGCGAGCGTGGTCTCGAGGTCATCGCCGCGATCCGACTTTCCGAGGCTGAGCATGTCGAGCGGCAGCCAGTTCAGGAATTCGCGCTCGCGGCCCGCTTCGATCACGCGCACGCCGCCGCATCGCGCGGCCAGATGCGCCAGCTCCTTATTGGCCGCGACGCCGGCGGCGGGCTCCATCCCGACTCGGCGGACGCATCGCACCAGCTCGACGGTAATTTCTTCTTCGCCGCTGTAGATGCGATGCAGGCCGGCGAGATCGATCCACGCGCATCCCGGCGCGCCCGGCTCGACCACCGGCGAAACCGATTCGACCGCGTCGAGCAGCGCCGCATGCGCCGAGCTTTCCGCGGCGGGCGAGCGATGGGTCACGACCAGCTCCGATGAAATCGCGCGCGCCTGCGCGATCGTCATACCCGGGCGGATTCCTAGTTTACGCGCGTGCGCCGAGACGGCGTCGAGCTCGGCGTGCGGCGCGAGACTTTTTCCGATCGCCAGCACCATCCCCGCGAACGCGGGATTCGAGCGCACCAGCGCCGCAATAGAAAAATCGGCGATCATGATGCACGCAATACGGGCCATCGGAACACCGCGCTAGCTGCTTGCAGAAATTCGTGCTGGAGATTCTTTGCGATCGAGCTGCGGATCCACGTCGGCTGGAACTGCAATCGGATCGACCAGCGCGCGAACGCGCACCCGCCGCCCCGTCCCGCCCATCTTGTTGCGCGCGACCATCGCATCCACCGCGAGTCCGTCGAACATTACCGGTGCGCCCGGAGCGAGCCGGGTGAACGAAGTTTCGGCGCGGCTGGCGACGAGACTCAGCACGGCGAACGTTCCGCACATCCGCCACGGCGCGATCGCGATCACGGCGGCGCCGCTGCGCTCGGCCGCGCGCGCGATTCGCAGCGATGAAGCATAACTGAGTGCGCGTGGCGCCTCGCCGAAATCGACGACGACCAGGCCAAAGCCTCCCGCTTCGAGCACCAGTTCCGCCGCTTTGACGATGGCAGCAGCTTTGACGATGGCAGATTGATGGCGCGCGTGCGGTCCGGCTGCGAGCGCCGCGCGGGCAATCCGCGACGACGACGCTGTCTTCATCGACGCCCACAGCATCCGGCGCAGCTCGACTCCGGCCGCCGCCATGCTCTCGGGATCGAAGGCGCCCGAGGCGTCGAGCCACGCGGCGACCTCGCCGCGGCGGGTGGCGAAGGCGGCGAACGATGCGGCGATCGAGGTCTTGCCCGAGCCTGCGCGCCCCGTGATTTCACTGATTCGCCCGCGCGGAATTCCGCCGTCAATCAGGGCGTCGAGCGGAGCGAGTCCGGAGCTTAGCCGGCGGTCCTTGCGAGTGAGTTCATGGCCGCGAAAAACCCCTGAAAATTCAAGCTGTTGCGGCTTTTTGCCCGCTATTTTGGAAGCAATTCGAACAACCGGAATTGAGCTAGAAGATTCGTTCCAGATGGGTTGAGGAAGAGCAGCCACAAGATACGTTTTCGCTCTTTCTTCGCCATAAGTCAACCTGGCTTTTGAGCAAGAAGGAAAGCTCAAAAAACCGAACCGTAAAAACGCGAGGAAAAAGAAAAAGGCCGAGCGGTAAGACTCGGCCAGCGTTCAGTATAGAAGTTTTCCAACGCTTACCCGCCAGACTGTAGCCTAGAATCTAACTCATGATGTATTGTTGAACACTGGCATGTTTCCTTTGCGCCGCTCCTCGGCGCGTGCCCGAAACGCCGTGACTGAACCTCACGGCGTTTCCATTTGAAGCTTTGACAATTCTAACAGCTTTCACAAAACTGCTAATCCGCGTTGCCGTTATTCATCGCTGTCTCGACTGGCGCCGCTGTCTCCGAATCATTGCGCTGTTTGGCAGTAGAGGTTTTGGCCTTCCGCGTGTTCTTCGATTTCTTCTTTCTCGGATGCATTGGTATTGGTCGCCGCGAGTCTCGCAATCTCCTGATCTGTTCTTCGGAATAGAAGCGAACCAGTCCATACGTTTTCTCGGCTACCTTCACAACTTCCTGTCCGCTTCGCATCAAAGAGATTTCAAGAGCATCTCTCCAATTTGGCCCCACGGTCGCGGCGCCACCTTTTGTGACAGCCGCTACGATTTCCTCAAAGCTGACGGCGTGGCCGACGGACCCGATATATTTCTTCGCGGCATCCAATGGCGGATCGCCAAGGTAGGTGTCCGGCAAGATCGCTACATTGGAAGGCTTGGACGGCGCATGCGACTCTCGCTTCGAATCGAAAAGCTGAGTTTCGGGCGGAGTGACGGTCGTCACAAATTCCCCGATATCAGTGAGGGGCAGATTGTAGTTGCGTTCGAGCGCATTCAATCCCTGAAGCGTCTCAGTCATCTCGTTCATTTTGCGCATTACGCTTTGCCGGAGGTCGTCGATTGCTTGCCGAGCATATTCGGGTAATTCAGCCATCGTTTTCACGCTCCTTGCGGGCTGGATGCCCCGCATTGCTCCGCCAACTATATTCGACTCAACGAGCGGGGATCAACTGCCGGAATGACGTCGGATAAGGTCGGTTGTGTATAACTTTTTCGGCTTCCAAGTGACCATGCACTTGTAGTGGGGGTGTAGGGGGGTGGTGATGGGGGTGTGGGTACAGCGATCCGCGAGCACTTGTTATCGGGCGTCCCGCGGCCGTCACATTTCCCGAATATGCTTGGCGCGCACGCGAAAATCTCCGGCAAAGCAATTTTTACTGCTCCATCACGACGCGGGTGACGCCGTTCAAGAATGGATTGAAGCGGTGTGCTAGGTAGCCGCCTAGGAACATTTTCGCGAACGCGATCATCGGCGCGCTCACATTCGTGGGGCGTATGGGCTATCCGGCATCGGCGTTCTGCCCACAAAGGAAGAGTTGGTTGTGCAACTACCGGCAGTCGTTGAGGAACATGCACGCGCATTCTTGCTGCTGCCGCCGCAACCGGCGATTACCAAAGACAACATGAACATCAACGCGACCCGACAAATTTTTTCCATGAAATTCCCTTTCGCGGAAACGGTAAACGAAATTGACCGCCCCTGTCCACAACCAGGTGAATAGTCAAATCGAAATGAAAGAGATTACTGCTCCATTACGACGCGGGTGACGCCGTTCAGGAATGGATCGAAACGGTGGGCCAGGTAGCCGCCTAGGAACATTTTTGCGAAGGCGATCATCGGTGCGCTCACGAAGATGCGGCTCTGAAGTGAGTTCGAGACTACGAAGCGCGGCGCCACTTGCTGCATGTCCTGGATCTTCACGATCTCGGGCCAGCGCTCGGCCTGGATGTTGCGCGCGGCGAAGTCGAGCGTGGCCTCGTCGGAATGCATCTTGAGCGCGCGGCCGAGATGGTTGGCCGTGACCACCGCGTCTCGCAGCGCGACATTGATGCCCTGTCCACCGACGGGAGACATCGGATGGGCCGCGTCGCCGATCAGCAGCAGCCCCGGCGCGGTCCATTCGCGCAGCCGATCGCATACGACGTCGAGCAGGAACGGACGCGCGAGGTCCGCCTTGTTCGCCGCCAGATATTTTCTCAGATCGGGTGAGACGTGAGGCGCGAGCTCATCGATCCATCGGTCGCCCAACTTTTTGATGTCGCCGAATGTCCCCTTGTCGATCACCCATCCAATCTGCGTGTGGCCCTCGGGCGACGGATACATGATGAGCAGGTGGCCGCTGCCGATGTAGCCGCGTGCGGTGCGGCTGTCGGGAAACTGGCCGGCGACGTGGCCCCAGACGACATCGAAGCCCTGCATGATGCGATCTTGGGGGAGCGCGGCGCGTTTTCGAATCACCGACGTGCGCCCGTCGCATGCGATGATGAAGTCGCCGCGAAAATCGCGCGGACCGGTGAGCGTGTCGGCATGAACGCCCACCGCGCGATCTTTTTCATAGATGACATCGCGCACCGTGACGCCGCGCTCGAGCTTGAAGTTGGGGAGTTTCGCGGACTCGGCCACAATCATCTCGAGCATCGCCGGCTGCGGCACGACGCGCGGCCGCGGGTCGAAGCCGTCGAGCGAAATGGTGACGACGCGCCGTTCGCCGCGAAACAGCTCGACCGTGCCGATCGGGATATTCGGCGAGGCGTCGAGTTGTTGACGAAGGCCGGCCTCGTGCAGCGCGGCGAGTCCCGACGGCATTAGTAGCTCGCCGCGGAACTCGCGCGTGAAATCGGTTTGTCTTTCGAGCAGCGTCACCGAAACGCCGCGCTGCGCGAGCAGGTAGGCGAGCAGGGCGCCCGCAGGCCCGGCGCCTACGACGATGGCGTTCATCATTTCTAGACTTCGCGGGAGACCTGGTCGTCGATCAACGTCGCGAGGCCGTCGCGGTAGGGCGACGGTTCGAGCTTGCCGACGATCGTCCGCGCGATCGCGACTTGCTCCGCGGCCAGTCGGCGGGCTTCGGTGATGATTTCAGGATCGCGCAGCAGGTCGAGCGCGCGATCGAGCACGGCGCCTTCGATCACGGTGCCGTTCTGGAACAGCGCACGCAGCTCGGGGCTGCGCTCGACGCCGAGCACTACAGGCAGCGACGGGATGCCGGCGCGCAGGTCGGAGCCGACCGGCTTGCCGATTTTTTCTTCCGGTCCGAGGATGTCGAGCAGATCGTCGACCATCTGGAACGCGAGGCCCATCGCGGTCCCGAGTTTCGCCATCGCATCGATCGTTCGCGGCGGCACGCCCGCGAGGTCGGCCGCGACTTTGCCGCCGGCATGGAACAGCGACGCGGTCTTGCGATCGATCACCGTGATGTAATCCTTCAGCGTCGCCGCAGGGTTGTGACGGAACCTGCTCTCCATCACTTCGCCTTCGGTAAGCTCGACGCATGCCTGCGCCGCCGTGTGCACGAGATGTTCGTCGAAGCGGCCGCATACTTCGAACGCGCGGCAGAACAGGTAGTCGCCGGCGATTAGCGACGCGCCGAATCCGTAGCGCGCGAACGCCGACGGCTTGCCGCGCCGCAGCAGGCCGCGATCGATGATGTCGTCGTGCAGCAGCGTCGCCGAATGAATCAGCTCGAGCGCGATGGCAGCATCAATCGCCGCGCCCGCGTTGGCCTCGGGTCCGCCGCACGCGCGATAGACCAACATGATGAACGTCGGCCGCAGCCGCTTGCCGCCGGCGTCGACCAGGTAGTGGCAGATTTCCGCGATGATCGGTTCCTTCGAATCGAGCAGGCGCGAAAGTTTCGCTTCGACGGCCGCGAGATCCGCTTCGACCAGGCGCGCCGGATTCAACGGCTCAGGCGTCGATGCGGCGGCGAGTTGAGTTGCTTTCGCTCTTTTCACGTTGGTTCAGCGAAATCGTTAGCGGAATAAATCGGCTTCGGGCGGGCGAATCAATATTTTCGCGCTGCCTTCGAACGGTTCATATTTATAGCCGCGCACGACGACCGCCGGTATAGCGCCCGCTTTTTCCATCAGCAGGCCGGCGGCGGATGCGATCTCGTCGGCGATCGCGATGACCGTGTGATGCAACTCGCGGCCGCCCAAGTCGGTGGTGCCGCGCAAATCGAGGACTGGATTCATGCCGGCGACGCCGAGGCAAATCTCGGTAAGGCCGTCGCGCCACGGACGGCCGAAGGTGTCGGTGATCAGCACGGCGACGGTGACGCCGAGGCGCCGGCGAATCTCGTCGCGCAGGCGGCGCGCTGAGGCGTCGGGATCTTCGGGCAGCAGTATCGCGCGCTCGTCCTCCAGGCTGTTGGACTCGTCGACGCCCGCGTTGGCGCAGACCCATCCGGGTCCGGTCTCGACGATCAGCACGCCGCGATCGTTGCGCACGATTCGGCTCGTTTGCCGCAGGACGATTTCGATCGCGCGCGGATCTTTCTCCCACCGCTTCGCGTAGGCCTTGGCGAATTCGGAGGGCTCGTAGTCATTGAAATTCACGACGCGGCCTTCGGACTTCGAGACTACCTTCTGGCACACGACAAGAATATCGCCGGCCTCGAGCTTGAAGCCGGTGTCGGCGAGTCCCTTGGCGATCAGCGCGGCGAGATCGTCGCCGGCCTTCACCATCGGGATGCCCTCGACCGCTGTCAGACTTATCGTGCGCATCGCGGCACCACAGTACTACACCTCAAGCGTTCGCAGAACCACTTCAGCCAACGCGGCGGCGCGCTCGGGAGTGGCCATGATCGTGTCCGTCGCCAGCGCGCGCATGCCCAGGCGCTCGATCGGTTCGACGTAGCGCCGATCGGCATTGTCGAGAACGAACAGCCCGACGATATCGCGATAGAGCCGCGCGACTCCAAGCGGAGAAACCTCCATGCCAAGCCCGCGCAGCATTTTGTCGGCGGGACCTTTGATGGTCTTGCCGCCGACGATCGGACTGATAGCCGCGACCCGCGATTTGACCCGGCGCAGCGCGCCGCGCACTCCCGTCAATTGCAGAATGGGGCCGAGCGAGACGAACGGATTCGACGGCGCCAGGATAACGGCCGCAGATTTGCGAATCGCCGCGAGCATCGCGGGAGTAGGGCGCGCTGCGCCGATTCCGCGCAGCTCGATCTTCTCGACGGCGCCGCGCGCGCGCCCGCGCACGAAATATTCCTGGAACGGGATCGCGCGACGCCCACGCAATTTCACGAAGGTCCGCACGCGGTCGTCGCTCATCGGCATGATTCGCGACTTCACGTTGAATGCTTGCGCGATTTCCGTCGTGATGCGACTGAGCGAGACGCCCTGGTGCATCCGCTCGGTGCGATACAGATGCGTGGCGAGGTCGCGATCGCCGAGTCCGAACCACGGCTTGCCGTAAA
>Ga0210393_10002460_pt1 | contig 15222 bp, 16 predicted proteins | sample IncBWC27OmetaG_FD_160068 | JGI IMG/M metagenome (GOLD analysis project Ga0210393, IMG submission 160068) | Forest soil microbial communities from Barre Woods Harvard Forest LTER site, Petersham, Massachusetts, United States - Inc-BW-C-27-O ... | reverse complement strand
CAAAGCATCCGCCTGAATCTTTTTGCCGCTTTCGAGTTCCGCGATTACGCGATCGCGCTGCGGATCAATGCCCACACGCGTGACCTTCTCGCCCAGACGAAACGTGGTGCCCATCTGCCGCAAATGGTAGGCCAGCGACTCAATAATTTCACGGTCCACAAAATCCAGCAGCGTGGGCCGCTGGTCAATCAAAGTGACTTCCGTGCCCAGCGCTGCCAGAAACGATGCGTATTCCAGTCCGACCACACCGGCGCCGACCACGATGAGTTCGCGCGGCAGGCCCTCAAGAACCGTCAGGCGGTCCGTATCCACGATGCGTTTATCATCAAAAGGAATTTCCGCATTGCGCGCCGGGCGCGTGCCGCAGGCAATCAGAATGTGCTCGCCGTGGAGCACGTGTTTGTCAGTGTCGCCCGAGACCTCGATGGTGTGCGGGTCGGTGAACTGCGCGGTGCCCTGAAAAATCTGCACGCCGTTGCGCTTCAGCTGCGCGCGAATCACTTCGGTCTCGCGCGAGATGATGGTGCGCACGCGGAAGGAAAGGTCCTGCACCGAAATGTCGTTCTTGCCGCGATAGTTGTCGCCGTAGAAAGCCTTCACGGCATTGCCGGTCAATTGAAAAATGGCTTCGCGGACGCTTTTGCTGGGAATGGTGCCGGTGTGCACGCAGACGCCGCCAATCATCAACGTGCGATCCACGACCGCGACGCGCTTGCGGAGTTTCGCGGCGCAAATCGCGCCCTTCTGGCCCGCCGGGCCGCTGCCGATTACGATCAGGTCAAAATTGGTCTCAGGCATTCGCTCACCAATAATTATTACCGAACCATCTTGAAATTGGAATCGCACATAGCATCGCAACGGCGGCTTAGGGACGGGCGTATTGGCTGCGCGTGCAGAGCGATGATCAAAGGTCCAGCTTCTATCGCACGGAGGGGACCGAAGTGCGTAACAGAATGATTTCGCCGCCGAATCTCTACGGAAATATGAACGAGACTAGAATACTGAAAAACGACGTCGCGCGCCATACCGGGGGGACGAAGAGGTGCACGGGCCAGCATCCGCGGCAGGTTGGAGAAATCCGGGAAATCAGGTTCGGGACGGCGCGGCGTCCGACGAGTCCCCATATTTTTGCGTGGCGTAGCCCACGATCAGGCCCACCAGTCCGCCGGGCAACATAATTTCGAAGTAATACTTCCCCTGCATGTGCGCGATGAAGAATGCGAACAACAGTCCGACACACAGGCCGAACAGCACGCCGAGCGCGAGTGAGTGGACTTTGCGCGCGAAGATGCCAATCAAAACGCCGGCCAGCAATCCTTTGAACGTTGACCCGAGCACGATGCCCATCAGTTGCGGGCGCGCCTCCGGTGTGAACCAGGCGGTAAGCCCGTCGAAAATCCCCAGAATGCCTCCCAGGATCAGTCCGTACGTGATCTTGTTCATCGCCAGCCTCCAGGGTGCGCGCGTGCTGCCAGCTGCGCATTCACGACGGCACGTTATGCTACCGCAATAAGATCAATTTCGACGCGAAAGTCGCGCGGCAGGCGCGCCACTTCCACCGTGGTGCGCGCCGGCGGATCTTTGGGAAAATAGCGCGCGTACACTTCGTTCACCGCGGCGAAGTCGTTCATGTCCTTTAGGAAGACGCCCAGGCGCACGGCGCGATCCAGCGAAGAGCCGGCTGCCTGCACGATGGCCTTCAAATTTTCCATGATGCATTCCGTCTGCTGCGCCGCATCGCCGGTGAGCGCGTTGCCGGTGGTGGGGTCGAACGCCGTCTGGCCGGAAACGAATATGAATCCGTTGGCCTTGATGGCCTGCGAGTACGGGCCGATGGCTTTCGGTCCTTTTTCGGTGAAAATGACTTCCCGCACAACGCCTCCTAAGAGCAGAAGATGGAAATTGGAAAAGAGAAAATGGAAGAACAAATGCAGCCGCGCCAAATCCTGAGCCCGTACGTGTCAGCGCCCATTTTCCATTTTCACTTTTCTATTTTCGCCTTACTAATTGCGCTTTTCTATTTTTCCGCTGCGTAACGATTGCGAAAGTCCTGCGGTATTCCCGTGCTGTAAAGCCACACGCGAAACGGCTCGGCCAGGTTCTTTCCGGTGGTTTGCTCCAATGCCGCGCGCAGGTCATTAAAACCTACTTCCTTGCCGCGGAGCAACGCAACCACCTGCGACAGGCCGCTGCGCACCGGCGCTTCGCCATACGCGTCTTCCAGTTCGATAAAAAATAGCGCAGCCTTGGCCGCGGCGATCCGCCGCCGCGGGAAGGGGTCGTAGAGCATGGTGGTGATGATCGATTCTTCGGAGTTCGGCGTTCCGGCATATTGCTCGACCGCAGTTTCATAGGCAGCGAGAAATTGCCGGATGCGGCGCCCCCGCGCAGGCTCACCGCCGCTCGCTTCGTCCACCACAATCGTGGCGTAATTGGGAAGCCCTTCGCCGATTCCCACCGCCGCGTTCGGCGCGGGGTACATCTCCACTCCAAACCAGCTATGAGCCAGGGCTTGATTGATTTCAAGCGTCAACTCCTCGCTCTCGAATCCCAGCGCCAGCGCGTTGGAATTCACCAGCGCGCCGCCAGGAAATGGGGCCGCCGCGCTCTGGTTCTCTTCTCCAGACCGCGCACGCAATTCCGGTGATTCCACAATGTGGGGCCGGGGAATATTTTTATCGAGCGGACCGAAATCTTTTTGCAGCGCGGACCACGCGGCGGTGATGCGCTGTGCCGCCGCCGCGGGATCCCCCTGGAGCGGTTGCAACGTCCAGAAGGACACTTCGGATTTGTCCGCCGATTTTCCGCTTGTCGAAGAATCGGCATAACGGCCTGCCACGATGTAGGCAGGCAAGTCATCCTTGCGCAATTCGAAGCGATATTCCGTTTCGCCACCATCTTTTTTTTGCCCAACGGGAGCGCCGCCCGCGAGAATCAGGAAATTGTCCGGCACGCGTACCGTGTAAAAAGTTTTCGCAGGCCGCGCCGGATACGGAGCGAGGACGCGAGTCGGCGGCTGTGGCACAGGAACCCATCCGCGCGCGCCGAGGTGAAAATTAGCGGCGCCGAGCGTGATGCGCGCGCCTTGTTCGGCCGGCGCTACGAAGGTGTAGTCAATCTGCAAGTTGCGTTGTTCCTTGTGCGACCACGGCGGATCGCACCGCAGTCGCAGCGTGTCTGGGTGCTCCTGCTGATATTCGGCGGGAAGTTTTTCGGGCGTTACTTCATGGCCGTTCCATTCGACGCGCAGGTTGGTTCGTCCGTAGATTTTCTCGTTTGGAAAAATTACGTCAATGAACGCCAAATCACTCAGGCCACTATTTTGCAGCGTGTAGCTCGTGCGAATCCGTAGCTCCGGCGGCGGGCCCGCGCTGAATCGAACTTCGCGCGATTCTTTCAGGATTTGGTAGCCGGGAGCCAGCGGCACGGTGCAGCTGGTGGTGCATAGCAAAAGGACCACAACCGGGAGCAATGCACAAAGCGAACGCGGCGCGACGCGAGTCAAGATGCAAGGATTCTAGCCGCGAGAGCAGAAAATGGAAAAGGGAAAATAGGAATGCGCCTGAGGTATCGCACCCGCGAAAAGCCGATCCCTCACCTGCTGTCGCGCGTTACATCTGTCACCCGCCGCACGATCTCCGCAAACTGTACAGCCGCGCCTAAGAAACGGTGAAACGGCGCAGGATTTCCGCGTCGGTGGAACCGTGGCGCCGCATCGCGATGATTTGAGAGGCCCGGGAGTCGGGAATTCCGCGGCGGACCAGTTCTAGCAAAGTGGCGTTGTCAACCCGCAGGTTTCGCAGCGTGCCCAGTGACGCGCCCGAGAGCGCAGGCGTTCCCGAAGCGTGATGGCGCGCCACCTCCAGAACGATCGCGTCAGAAAGTCCGGCCAGCCGCATGGCCTGCAGCTCGCCGTAACCCAGGCCCACCTGGTCCATGCTGGCAAGCGTTATGACGCTGCTTTCGCTCAAGCCCGACTGATGCAGCGATGCGATCGCGTCACCGGCTGTGAACGCCTCGCCGCGCCCGTGAAAAATCTGCAGCAACGACACACAATCCGCGTCAGTAAGGCCGGCCTGGCGCACTTTCGCGATTTCGCCGACCTCCGCAGCCGTGAGGTGCAGCGCTTTCAATTCCTTGATCGAGCTGTAGCGCATTCCGGCGTTATCGAGTGGTTTGGTGTCGAGAGGAGTCAGACTCTCACACGCCAACTGACCCAAGAGGGCGGAAAATACGAAGATCGCCGCGCACGAACTCCTGCCGCGCACAGCGCGGCCCAATCCGCGGGCGGAACCGAATGCCTGGCCGGTTCCCATTGCTTTCATTGTACAGAGTGCACAGCCGCGTGGAGCGACGTGACGCGGAAAGATTACGGGCTTTCAAATTTTGGGCGTTCAGGAAACAGCTGACCGTCGAGGCACAGGTAACAAAGGATGGCGAAGACTGCCCGCGCGGCAAAAATTAGACGTTATAAACGCGCTCGATATCGAACACGCCGGGAATCCGCTTTACTCCGGAGAGAATGCGCTCGAGCTGCTTGCGATCCTGCACGTCGAGCGCCACTTCGATGCGCGCGCGCAAATCCTGGCCGCCGCTTTCAAACGTGCGAATGTTCGCGCCGCTATCGCTAATCACCGTCGTGATGCTAGCGAGCATGCCAGGACGATCCTCGGTGAGAATGCGCAGACGAACGGGAAAAGTCGCTTGCGTCTGCCCCGCCCATTCCACCGCGATGCGGCGCTCGGCGTCGTAGAGCAGGTTCTGCACGTTGGGACAATTTTTGCCATGCACCGCAATGCCGCGGCCGCGCGTAACGTATCCGATCACGTCGTCTCCCGGAATCGGGTTGCAGCATTTCGAGCGATACACCATCAGGTCGTCATGCCCGCGCACCAGAATCGAGCCGTCATTCATGCCCAGCATGCGCTTGACGGTGTCCACGATCTTCGGCTGCTTTTCTTCAGCAGGGTCCGTGAGCGGCTGCCCGCTGGCTTTCGCGAGTACTTGCCGCGCGGACCATTTTCCATAGCCCAGGTCGGCGTGCAGATCGTCAATGCGTCCGCAACCGTATTCGGAAGCGACGCGCTGCCAGACCTCCGGCGTAATTTTCTTCAGCGTGATGTCCGCCTGGCGCGCCTCCTTTTCCAGCAGGCGCTTGCCGACGTCCTTGGCCTGGTCGCGTTCGTGCAGATTGATCCACTGCCGGATTTTGCTGCGGGCGCGCGAAGTGTGCACGAAGGAAAGCCAATCACGCGAAGGCTCGTGGCCTTTCTGCGTAATGATTTCGATCACGTCGCCATTCGCGACGGCATGGCGCAGCGGCACGATCGCGCCATTTACTTTTGCGCCGGTACACTGATGGCCCACTTCGGTGTGGACGGCGTAGGCGAAATCAATCAACGTGGCGCCGCGCGGCAGCACCACCACGCGGCCCATCGGCGTGAACGTGTAAACCTCTTCGGGATAAAGATCCACGCGCAAGGTGGAAAGAAATTCGCTGGGCTCCTGCATTTCCTGGACCCACTCGATCAGCTGCCGCATCCAGACGATGCGCTGATCATCGGCGCTGGAAGTTTCCGTGCGGCCGTCTTTATATTTCCAGTGCGCCGCGACGCCTTGTTCGGCGATGCGGTGCATGTCCTGCGTGCGGATTTGCACCTCGAACGCCTGGCCGCCGTGGATCACCGTGGTATGCAGCGATTGATAGAGGTTGGGCCGCGGCATCGCGATGTAATCTTTGAAGCGGCCGGGCACCGGCGGCCAAATCTGGTGAATCACACCGAGGGTCGCGTAGCAATTTTTTACGGTGTCGGTGATCACGCGGATCGCCAGCAGGTCGTACACCTGATCGAGCGTGCGCTGCTGCTTCTGGCTTTTTAGATGCAACGAGTAGAAACGCTTCACACGCGCCTGCACTTCGGCAGGTATGCCGGTCTCCACCATTTTGTCGCGGATGGAATCCTGCACTTCGTGCAAAAATTTATCGAAGACTTTCTGTTTGGTGGCGAGTTTTTTCTGCAGTTCGAAAAACGCTTCCGGCTCGAGGTAACGGAAGGAAAGATCCTCCAGCTCCCCGCGAATCAAGCCCATTCCCAGCCGGTTCGCTACGGGCGCATAAATATCAATCGTTTCGCGCGAGATGCGCTGCTGTTTTTCCGAATCCAGGTATTCCAACGTGCGCATATTGTGCAGGCGGTCAGCGAGTTTGATCACCACCACGCGCACATCGTTCACCATCGCCAGCAGCATCTTGCGAACGTTTTCCGCCTGGCGCGCTTCGGGCGCCAGCAGATCCAGGCGGCTGATCTTGGTTGCGCCTTCCACCAGCCGGGCGACATCTGCGCCAAAGTGTTCCGAGATCGTTTCCAGCGGAATTTTCGTATCTTCCACGACGTCGTGCAGCAGCGCAGCGCAAAGCGAGGTCACGTCCAGCTTCATGTCCGCAAGGATGTGCGCCACTTCCACGGGATGAGAGAGAAAAGGCTCGCCAGAAAGGCGCGTCTGCGTCTTGTGCTGCTCCGCCGCGAAATCGTAGGCGCGGCGCAACAATTCGAGGTCGTCGCCGGGACGGTTGCGGCGCACCTTGTCCATCAATTCCACAAAGCGCAAATCCACAGTCCGCCGCGCAGCCTGCGATATGGCGGGTTTACTAGCCGGGTCCATATACTATTGTATTCTCAGAGGCCGCCCCACTGCGAGCTCTTCCTGCGGCCGCTAATAGATCACTTTCCGAGTGCGCGGCGAACTGAGCACCATCGATCCGTCGGCATTCGGACTAGGACAATTAGGTGGACTCCATCTCGTATAGCGCCGACCTCGTCCATAAGAAGAAGTGAGAGCCTCTAGCTGCCGCTTGAAATTGTCCGTCAATCGTTTCACCGAGGTCATTGACCGCTTCAGCTAGCTCCGTTTTAGGGGTGGTCGAGAGTGTGCGTCTAAGCAGTTGGGCGGTTCCGCCCTGGATACGCGTATAACAGTTCGGAAAGATCACAGCCTCCTCACAAATCCCGAATGCGCGTGCCATGCAGCCGAATTCCTTCCCCTACTGATGCAGTTTGAATGCCCGGATGCCGACAAGCGGAAAATCGGAATAATAGGAAAGCCAAACTTCATCTTCGCTGACCACGTTTATGGCGTAGCAGTCATCGACGAAAGGCAGGCCGAGTGGTTCAGCAAATTCGAAGTACTTGAGAATCACGCGTCCCGACGAATCGAAACAGACCGCTCCTTGATTCCCGATTCCTCGACCGTAAACTCCTTCATCAAAGTAGCTTACCCAAATCTTACCGCCCGCAGTCGCTAGCACATCCTTAATTGCATCACCGAGGTCGAGTGTTCCTAGCGCCTTGCCTTGCGCGTTGTAAATAACTGCGCAACCACTTCTCGCTTCACACAAGATCCATCCGTCAGCCAAACGCTGCAAATAAAAACTGGAGCGACACTCTGATTTCGCGAAGGATACCGTGCGCTGCGACCGTCCGTCCCCGTAGACCACCTGATGCGCTTTGGGTGGAATGCTGCGCCACGCTAATTGGGCTTCGACCGGTGCATCGGTCGGGGGCTCAGCTGGCTTGCCCTCCTGCAAGAGCAACAAAGGATCGCCATTCCAATCGACCGAGCAGCGAAAAACCTTTTGCTCGCAAGGGAGCTTCGCGAAATCGAACTTCCGATGGAACTGTATTTGCGCAGTCAGAAGTTATCAAAAGTAAGCGTCGAGAGTTACCGCCGCAGGTTTACCGGCAGATTATTTCTGCGATGAGAAGCCGAACGACTACTCAGCGTCCGCACAATTGGCACTGAATCGCCGCGGAAGCAGCGTCGCGCGCGGCGCGTTATTTTTGCGGGGACGGCTCGGGGATTGCCTCGCCATCTTTTCGCGGATCGGAGGCTCCGTAGTTAACTCCGGTAGAAATATCGCGTTGCACAGCCTGTCCACCGCCGACGATGGCGGAGTATGCACCGTGAACTTTAATTTGATGACCGCGCTGCGTAAGACCGTCACGAACGGCAAGCGGAATGCGATCCTCCAGATCCACATCGCAGCCTGCAAAGGTTACTTTCCTGAAGCGCGCGGCCTCCAAAGCTTCTTGAATATTCATTCCGAAATCCACGACGTTGGATACGAATTGCGCGTGCGCTTGCGCCTGGTTGAAACCGCCCATGATTCCGAACGCAATCCTCTTCTGCCCGTTCGTCATGAAACCCGGAATGATCGTATGCAAAGGCCGCTTGTGACCGGCGAGCTTATTGGGGGAATTGGGGTCAAGGCTGAAAAGCGCGCCGCGATTCTGCAGGGTAAATCCGGCGCCGTCTGCCACGAGGCCCGACCCAAACTCAGCATAGTTGCTCTGAATCAGTGACACCATGTTGCCGTCGCTATCGGTGACGGTCAGATAAGTTGTGTCGCCGCTCGTGGGAAGCTGCGGCTCGCCAGGCAGTACATCGCAATTCGCCTTGCCCATATCCACCAGCTTCGCGCGCTGCGCGGCGTATTCCTTTGACAGCAGGCCCTGAACAGGAACCCGGCTGAACTTGGGATCCGCGACGTAACGGTACATATCCGCGTACGCCAGCTTCTTCGCTTCGATCATGGCGTGCAGCGCGTCGGTGGAGTTATGCCCGAAATGCGCGAGAGAAAATCGTTCCATGATGTTCAGCACTTCAAGCACGGCGATTCCCTGCCCGTTCGGCGGAATCTCGTAGACGGTCCACAGGTGATACGTGGTCGAAATCGGCTCGACCCATTCGCTGGAATAATCGGCCAGGTCCTCGGCCGTCATCGTGCCGCCGAGCCTGGTGGATAGCGCGACGATTTTCTTTGCAATTTCGCCCTCGTAATAGGCGTCTCTGCCGCCGGAAGCCAGCGATTCAAGCGAATGCGCGAGATCGAGGTTGCGGAAAATCTCGCCCACTCGCGGCGCGCGGCCATCGAGCAGGAAGGTCGCCGCGGCATTCTTGTCCTGCTTCAGATAATCCACGGCCTCCGCCCAATACGCGGCATCCCATTCGGGCACAGGGAAACCCTCGCGCGCGTAGTAGATCGCCGGGGCAAGAACTTCCGAGAATTTCTTCGTGCCGAAACGCGCGAGCAGCTTTGACCAGCCATCTACGGCACCCGGGACTGTCACCGACTGGATGCCTGCTTGCGGCATTCCGTTAACGCCCTTGGATTTGAGAAATTCGATAGAAAGTCCTGCGGGAGCCCAGCCACTTGCATTCAGCCCACAAAGCTTTCCGCTTTTCGCGTCATAAACGATCGCAAAAAGATCGCCGCCGATTCCATTCATCATGGGCTCAACCACACCCATCACCGCATTCATCGCCACTGCCGCGTCCACGGCGTTGCCGCCGTGGGCCAGGACGGTCGCTCCAGCCTGGGCAGCCAACGGATTTTCCGCCGACGCCACTCCCCTGCGTGAAATAACCATGGAGCGGCCTTGCGTGCGGTCCTGCGCACTGGCCTTCGCAGCAGATACCATCATCGCCAGCGGAAAGAAGATTATGCAAAACGCTACGCCCACGAAATCTCTCATGTGTCTCCTAAGCGAGACAGCCGCCGCTGTAGAAGCTTCGGGCCGCCCTTCGAGCGACAAACTCGACAGGAATCCAGCGCAAGCCTAGTGTGAGCAGTGAACGATGTCAAACTCGGAAAAATGCGGAAAAATGCAGGAGGATCTCAAGCCAACTGGTGATATTCGTAATGTTCCCGCTGGCCGGCCTGGGTTGGCGCTGCCGAGGCCACCGTCATTTTCCCTTCTCGACGGGATAGCCCTTCTCAATCCAATCCGTGTTGAAGTCATTCGGCAGAATCAGGACGCGAAGATTCGTAAAACCCATATCGCGCATGGCCACAAAAGCGGGCCGCAGATTCGGGCAATGCGCCAGCGGGCAGCAACCACAATACAAAACGACATTCGTCGCCTTGGGAATCGTCTGCGCCCACTTCTTCAATTCGGCAAGCCCCTGGTCGGTAGAAGCAGCTCCGTGAAACACCGCATGAGGAATGTGCGCACCCTGATAAAGCGGACGGAACCCCACGCACACCACGGCAGGCTCGTCAGGATGAGGCGGCGCGGCGAGTTCCTTCGCGAGGTCAGCCGCCTGCACCGTTTGCGAGGCAGACCAGGGATCGCCTGCGTCTTCAGCGTGCGAAAAGCCCGCGAGGCGTGTCGCGCGAGAATTCGAAACGAACAGAGCCAGGAAAAGAAAGCAAAACACCGCCGTCACAATGGCACGAATCATTTTCATCTCAGATTTCCCCCGACCGCTCGCGACAAAGACTTACGCATCCTAAAGATCACAAGCCAAAAAAGAAAAACCGGCGGGTGAGAAAACCCGCCGGCCGTAAATGCTGCGACTCGGAAAACGCCGCGCCTAGGACGTCGGCTGCGGCGCCTCCATTTTCCTCTGCTTGATGGCCTTCACCTTGTCCACCAAGTCGTCGGCGAGCTTCACGTCGGCATCGCGCGCGTCAGGAGAGGTTTCCATATCCGCTTTTTGCCGATAGAGCAGGTTCAGGTAAGCCATAGCGTCGTCATAATCCGTGCGCAACTGCATGGCTTTCTGCAGGCTGGCTATACCTTCATCCACCACGGTGCCGTATTTTTGCTGGAACGCGGTTGCCAGCGCGGGTGGCGCTGGATCGGTGTCCTTGATGGATTTCTTGGCGGTCTTGTTGTAGTCCTCGCGCATGTCCCGGTTGCCACGGAAGGCCAGCGACCAGTCAATCACGCCCACCCAGTAGTACGGCTCCGGATCGTCGGGCTTTAGCGAGATGTGTTTCTGATGGTAGCTCTTCGATTCCTCCATCATCTTAGGATCGAACGGCGGCCCACCGGCCATGTTGTACAGAATCGAACCCAGCCCATCGATTGCGGAGAGATTCGCGGAATCGCTCGCCAAAATGTCTTTAAATTCCTGGGCCGCCTGCTGGCCATTGCGAATATTTTCAGGTGACGGCGCGCCTGGAATGTACTGCGCGGAGTAAGCGGTCGCCAGATAAAGCCGCGCGTTGGTCAGGCTCGGATCGAGGTCCTTGGCGGTCTTGAAGTCTTCAATGGCCAGATCGGTCTGCCCGGCCTTATAGGCTTGCACGCCCTTGTTAAGCTTGTCGCGCGCGCGCAGTTTGTCGCAACCACCGCCCACGGCGACCGCGGCCACTACCACCACGGCGAGAAGAAAAACTGTGTGAGGCTTCCGCTGCATCCCTTGCTCTCCTTGATGAAGGCTGCGCCGAATTCGAAAGAATCCGCGAGTCCGCGAAGTTTTCGGCGCTGGCAACCGCCGGTCGAGGGCTACTGCCCTGCTTCGATCTTCGCGGTAATCAGGCCGACGTTGTCAATCCCCGCGCCGCGCATGATATCAATCGCGCGAGCCACCTGCGCGAATTCCACGGCATCATCGCCCTTCACGAATGCCACTTTCTCGGCGCGCTGCTTGAAAATGTCTTCCAGGCGCGGACCCAGAGCATCCCAGGTGGTGTCGTCCTGGTTGATCATCACTTTGCCGTTGGAGGTGACTTGCACGACGATGGTCTTCGCCAGCAGCGTGTCATCCTGCTTCTGGTTCGGAGGAGTCGGCTGCGGCACCAGGGCATCGAGTCCCTGGGGAATCGTGGGCGTGATCACCATGAATATGATGATCAGCACCAAGAGCACGTCAATGAGCGGCACGATGTTCGGTTCGGACATCGAGCCTTTACTGCCACCAACTGCCATTCCCATGGGAAAACTCCTTATATTCTACGCATGAATCTCGCGCCCAATCCTAAGTGCCGGGCGGAGGAGGCGGAGGAGCCGCGGGATTCTTGGCGCGGATTTTCTCCGTGAGCAAGCCGAGATGATCCACGCCGGCGGCCCTGACTTCGTCGACAGCCTTGACTACATCGCCGTACTTCGCGCGCGAATCGGAGCGCACGAATACGGTTTTGTCCAGGCGGTTGGCGATCAGGTCTTTGATCTTCGTGGTGATGTCGTCGAGCGAGACCTTGGTGCTGCCCAGGAACATATCGCCGCTGCGGGTGACCGCCAAAATGATGGCGTCATCCTTGTCGGCGTCCTGCAGGTCCCGCGCGTTATTCACCTTGGCCATATCCACCGAGACGCCCTTCTGCAACATCGGCGTGACCACCATGAAAATAATCAGCAACACCAGCATGATGTCCGCCATCGGAATCACGTTCGGCGCGGCCATCACCGGCGGTGCTTTGGGCTTGTAGGCCATGGCTTACTTCTTCCCGCCGCGGCGTGTGATGAAGTAGTTGATCAGCTCCATCGAGGAGTTGTCCATCTCCACGTCGAAGGCTTCCACTTTATTTGTGAAATAATTGAACGCCCACACGGCCGGAACCGCGACGACCAAGCCCAGCGCGGTGGTGACCAACGCTTCAGCAATACCGCCGGCGACCGCGGATAAACCGGTGGCCTTCGACGCGGAAATGCCTTTGAACGCGTTGATGATGCCCATCACCGTGCCGAACAGTCCGACGAACGGAGCCGTCGAGCCGATGGTCGCGAGACCGGAAAGGCCGCGCTTCATTTCGGCGTGTACGATGGCGACCGAGCGTTCCAGACCGCGGTTCGCCGCTTCGATCACTTCTTCATCGCCTACCTGCGCCGAAGCTGCCTGGAATTCAGACAAGCCGGTCGCGACTACCTTGGCGATGTGGCTCTTCTTGTTGCGCTCGGCGATAGAGATCGCTTCGTCGAGCTTGTTGTCTTTCAGCGCGCCCGCCACCTGCTGCACGAAAATCCGTGACTGCTTGCGTGCGGCGCTGTACATCAACGCGCGGTCAATCATGATACCGATCGACCAGGCGGACATAATGAATAGAATTGCTACGACGGTTTTGGCAGGGATACCCATGTTGTGCCACATGCTCACCAGGTCCCAGCCTACTTCACCCGTTGGCTGCTGAAACATCACCACACCGGCAAAAAGTAAATTCGCAAGCATTATCTGTTCCTCCGTTCCTGTGAAACGACCAAGGCAGCAAGTTTCTGCCGGTCGGATTTTATTTCCGCTCCACCCCAGCCCCGCGAAGGACTAGTAGCAAGCCTAGCTTTAACCGCCCAAAGTAAATACGACCGAAATTGTTGTGTCTACTTCCACCGGTTCACCGTTCAGCAAAGTGGGGCTGTAGCGCCATTGATGCACGGCGTCCATCGCATTCTTCATCAGCAGCGGAGGACCGGAAATGTAGGTCAATTCCTGAATCGATCCATCCTTGGCGATGACCGCATGCAGAATCACCGTGCCGGAAATGTGCGCTGTCTTGGCAATCGGCGGGTAGAGCGGAGTAACCTGGCGAACCAGCTTCGCCGCCGCCACGTTGCCGCCTACACGGATGCGCGAAGGGGTAGCCTTCGGCGGGGGAGGCATGCCGCCGCCCGAACCACCGATGATGCCGCCCAGCACGCCGCCGGCCTGACCACCCGGCACGCCGCCCGGGACGCCGCCGACCACGCCAACCGCGCCAACATCCGGCGGCATTTCTTCTTCCTTAATCATTTCCACTTTCTTCGGGACCACCGTCGGCGCCATCATCTGGCCGTTATGAATCAGGCGCACTACGGGCTTCACGATTCTTTGTATCGCCGCGGCAGGCGGAGGAGGTGGCGGCGGGGGCGGCGGAGGCACCAAGAAGGTAGTGAGCAACTGTTTGGGCAAAGCTTCCGTATAGATGAGCGGAATTAGAATCAAGATGCCCAGCAAACAAGCTTGAATGATGGCCGAAAGGGCCACCGTCCAAGAGTTGTTCGTCCTCTTCGGATTGGCACTGGATACAACTAGATCGTCAAACATGGCGCCTACCTCCTAGCTGCTGCCACCACGCGCTTATCGGCTGCGGATCCGGCGCGAACGGCAGTTCCCTGACCACGATATTTGTTCCAAAGCACCACTATGGGCGCGGCAATACCGAAACTGGAGTATGTTCCTACCACAACTCCTACCACCATGGCAAAAGAGAAAGCACGAAGCACCTGGCCGCCCATGAGGAAAAGTACCAGGACGGTTAGGAACGTTAATCCACTGGTCAATATCGTACGTGAAAGAGTCTGGTTGATGGCCTTATTCACGACGTCGGGAAACGCCTCGCGCCGCATCAAACGCTGGTCCTCGCGCACGCGATCGAAGATCACGATCGTATCGTTCATCGAGTAGCCCACGAGCGTCAGCAATGCCGCGATCACCGTCAGCGAAATTTCATAATGGAAGAGCGAGAAGAAACCCAGGGTAATGAGCACGTCGTGGAACACGGCGATCACCGCCGCGGCTCCGTAAACCCACTCAAACCGGAAGGCAATATATATCAACATGCCGCCCAGCGCATACATCGTCGCCCAGAAAGCCTGATGGCGAAGCTGCGCGCCAACTTTCGGGCCAACGATCTCGACGTTGCGAATTGTAAAGTTGCCGAGTACGAAGCCGTTGTTCAACGTGTTGAGCACCGCCGGCGTTACGCCATCCACATTTTTCAACTGGTCGAAGCTGGTGACGATGCCGCTGTGGTCGGCGTCGCGCGCAGCCAGCAGTCGCTGCGCCAGCTGATTGTAACGATCACCGGCAGCCGCGCCGAGCGCCAGCGGATCTTTCTCAGTCAGTACTGCGGCCAACGCTTCCTTAGTGATGGAATTGAAATCCGGCTTCCCGCCCGCATCGGCCGTGCCGAACGCCTTGTGCAGCACATTCAAGATCGCTTCCCGGCCGGCATCCAGCGTCGATTCATCGCTCTGACCTTTTTGCTCCAGGCCGATTACCACATCGTTCTGCGAACCGCCGCCCAGCACGTTGTCGCTGATCGTCTGGATCGTGCTGTCGTTCAGCCCGGCGGACGAAAGGCCCTTGCGAATCTGATCCAGCGGCGCCGGGCCCGCAAACCGCACGTAAACCAGCGTGCCCCCGCGGAAATCAATGCCGTAGCGCATGCCGCCGTTCTTCAGAATCGAGGCCCAGCCCACCACCAGCAAGATCAATGACAGGGCGGCGAAGTACTTCGCCTTCCCCATCCAGTCAACGTTAACGCCCTTGAATAATTCCATTCCGATACCTATCCACCCTTGTTTGACACCGGACCCGCCAGGTTAGTTCCCGGTCGCCGGTTTCGCTAATCCCGTTTTGGTACTACAGACCTAAGTCTCATCTCTACAACGAGCACCGCGCCCTTTGAAAGCTCGCCTTCGCCTACTTCGGCGGGCCGCCGACACCAAACCGCACAGGCAA
>Ga0210393_10002459_pt1 | contig 15228 bp, 18 predicted proteins | sample IncBWC27OmetaG_FD_160068 | JGI IMG/M metagenome (GOLD analysis project Ga0210393, IMG submission 160068) | Forest soil microbial communities from Barre Woods Harvard Forest LTER site, Petersham, Massachusetts, United States - Inc-BW-C-27-O ... | reverse complement strand
GCATCACGCAACACGCCGCCCCTGCGCACCGACAGCTTGCAAACTCTCGCAGCCGATCTCAGCAAGCTCGAAGAGGCCGCCGACGGCGCCGATGCCGACCCGGGACCGGATGTGCGGGCTTCCTTTGCAACGCTCTCGCGCATGCTGACGGCCACGCTCTCTGACTGGCGGACACTTTTGAATCACGACCTGGTGGAACTCAATGCTCAGCTGAAAGCAGCGGGCGAGCCGCTCATCACCACGTGATGAGCGTGACTTTAGTGGTGGACTGTCGCGGACAAGTTCTTCCGCATGGCCCGCCCGGAGGTAAGATTGATGATCAATTTGGAACCGGTGACGCTCGAAGGACGGGGATTGCGGCTGGAGCCGTTGTCATTCGAGCATCACGATGAGCTGGTGGCCGCGGCAGCCGACGGCAAATTGTGGGAGCTCTGGTTCACCAGCGTGCCAGAGCCTGAGCAGACGCGCGCTTACATCGAGAGCGCGCTCGAGGGACAACGAGACGGTCACATGTTGCCCTGGGCGGTGCGTGAGCAGAGCAGTGGCAAAATCGTCGGCAGCACACGCTATCACGATATCGTCGCAGCGGTTGACCGAGTGGAGATCGGCTACACCTGGTACGCGAAGAGCCAGCAACGCACGCGTACCAATACGTCGTGCAAGTTGCTGCTGCTGGAATACGCGTTCGAGACTGTCGGCTGCCGAGTCGTCGGGTGGCGCACGGATAACTTCAATTTTCGCTCGCAGCGCGCTATCGAAGGTTTGGGTGCCAAAAAAGATGGGGTCTTGCGCCACCATCACGCGCGTCGCGACGGAACAGTTCGCGATACCGTGATGTACAGCATGTTGGCCGCGGAATGGCCAGATGCGAAGCGGCATCTTGAACTGCGGCTGGCGAGTCACGAAACATAGGGATAGCGTATCGAAGCGCCTATGGATTTGGGCCCGCTTTTGCGTCTCGATAACCGTAAGCGGATGGCATGAGAAGCCGCTCAACCGGAATGGCATCCTGGTGAGTAGCGGTCGGATCAGCACAGCCAAAATCTAAAAGTCCGTGCTGCGCCGGCCCCGCTGTTGTCGCCGTTCCGGCGCTTTAAGATTTGGTCGGCGCAATCCCGTGAGTTCTTCTGCCCGACGCGGCTGTCCGCGCCGATCCTCGTAGTGCTTATATGAACAGGGACAGGACACACCGGCGCTGCACCCCGTCAACGGAAGATGCGGTGCTTCATTGGAGAGGAAGCGCATGCCCCGAAGTGCTCGGGCCGTGTGACAACTGGCCTGGGTGGTCACGATGGAGACCGCGTGCCAGCGGACTCGCTCGAACCCGGCGCGCGATTCTGGCGTTTTATCCTTTTTCCACATATGCAAACACCACGGCGAGATTGAGTCACCGAACTCAAGACTAGGCGTGAACAGCCTTGTGGGTAATCGCGCGCGGGCGGATTAAAGCGTCAGATGATTCCTAGTATTGATGTTGTGCGCCGCAACGTAAACACCCGGCCGATCCTAAATCGCGTGTGTGCTACCAAAGCAAGCCGAGAATGACATGCCAAAGACTATCGCTCGCAGCGACGCATTCACTTGCAATCGTCGCAGACGGCGCGTCGACCACTGCAAAGCTCGGTGCCGAGTACACTTCCGGTTCTTCATGCGTCTCTGCGCGCGTTCGCCATCAGGGCACGGATGTGCGCCCTGAGGTTGAAGCTCTTCTCGCTGTAGGAACTCGGCATGTGCAGCTCAATCGCGCGGCGCTGAAGGTCCTCGACCCGCGCCAACATCTGTGCGCGCTTCTCCGCATCCGTACAATTTTGGAGCGCGCGCTCGATAAATCCCAGCTCACCGTAAAATCGGTAGAGGCGATTTTCCATGTGCCGCCGATAGAGTCCGGGCAGCAGGAACCAAAGCGGATACAGAATGCCGGCGAGCGGGAGGATGACGAGTGCGAGCCGCTGAAGCAGCTCCGCGAGCCAGAAGGGCAGCTTGCGCTGCAGGATGGACGGCCCTGATTTGTACAGGTGCCGTGCTTCCTCGCTGAGCGGCAGATCAACGGCTTCCGGAGCCGGAAACTCATCAGCATGCTGAAAGATACCGGGCCGCCCGTGCACCTCGATCGCGGCCTGGATCAATAGGTACTGCAAGGCAGGATGCAGGTCCCGGCGCACTACGAGGCTCGCCTTGGACGCGATCAGCGGCACATCTGCCGGTGGACGATTCGCGCCGAGGTCAGCCACACCCCGAGGCAATACGAGTTTGTTGAACGTGGGATAAAGCGCGACGTAGGCATCGGCGCGCTCGAAGCCCATCAGCTCGATGCCGGGCGCAAGTAGCAGCTGCTGCACCGCGGGTGAATCCCACGCCGAGAGCATGGCGACCGCATCGATTTCTCCTGCAATCAGTCGGTGCACCCCTTCATCCTGCCCGAAGCCCGACAGCTGCAGATTCGTCGTATCAATCCGATTGAGCGCCAGCAGCTTGAGTATGAGGGGGCGCGACGCGCTCCCCAAGGGGCCGATTGATATCCTCGCATTCGGCCGCGCGCGCAGCAGCTCGAACAATGTCGAGTAGCGGCAGAAGACCCACAGCGGCTCGTAGAACACCGTGCCGAGCGAGACCAGATCCGGCGACTCCCGCTCGCTCGTCGTACCGCCCAGCACGAATCCCGCGTCAACGCCGGTCCGCGCGTCCCGGAGGCGCTCGAGATTCTCGACGGCACCATTGGTCGGCACGAGGTGGAGCCGCACGCCATCGCGCGCCAATATTTCACGGTAGCGCCCAGCGATGTTCGCGTAGGCGCTGCCGGCGGTACCGGTCGCGATCGACACATCTCGTCCGGGCAACGGGCGCAGGGCGGCGAAGAGAACCCATAACAGCACAACGGCGGTGATGATCAGCACCGCGATGCCGATAGGCGTTCGAAAGAAATGGGGGCGGAGCTTCGGGCGGATGACGACCTCCTCACCAAATTCACGGTACTGTGAGAATCACCGGCTGATCTTGTTACTCAGCCGGCCGCGAGACTTAGCGGTATTCCTCGTTTGCGCAGCACTGGGTCCTACAGTACCGAGACCCTCCATCAACGTCAAAAGACCCCTTCTTCTGCGCTCTTGTGCCGGAGCGAGTCGCTCATCAAGCGATATTCCGCCGGGCTCCCATCGAGCTTTTTCGAATCGCTCGGGCCTCACCTTTCAGGGTGAAAAGATTCGAGTGTGCCGGTGAATCTTACCGACTTTTCTCACGCGCACTTTTAGCTTTAGTTTGTCAAACAATGCCATGGCACAACCTTCAGCGCTAACCGGTCAGGCGAGCGACAGCATTCCTTGCGCGATCCGCGGATCGCCCCCGCGGGTTCGCTCGCCACGTGAGTCCGCCACCAAATAGGCGCAGATCTTGCCGAGCCTCAAATAGTAGAAACCGTAACCCGTGTGCCTGGGCACAATCAGAAAGGTTTCTCCCGCCGAGGTACTGACCGTCGCCGAACCATCATCATGAAGTGACTCGACGGCACCGATCAAACGCTTACCCAAAAGCGCAGGTTCTAGCCCTTCTTCAATCAAAAAACCAATGGACTTTCCGATCGGGCTCCAGCCGACCGCTTTGACCAGTTGCTCGATACACGTTGGGAATATGGTTGCGAAATGCATTGGAACGTCAATCTGAAGTATCGCACTTCTAAGCTGTGGTCCTTAACGGGTTATCCCTAACGCGTCGTCCCGACCGACGAATCAGGCCTCGGCGATCGCGGCGATGGAAACCTTCAGACCGGGGATGCGCGCCGGTAGCTTTGCACCCTGGCGGGCTGGGGGATTGGAGGGGAACCATTTAAGCCACTCCTCGTTCATGCCCGCGAAGTCGTCCTCGTCCGCGAGCACAATTGTGGCGCTGACGATTCTATCAAGGGAGCTGCCAGCTTCCTCAAGGATGGCTTGTATGTTGGTCAGGCACTGCGCCGTTTGTTCTTGGATGGTTGTGCCCTTGATCGCGTTTGTCTTTGGATCAGTCGGGGCTGTTCCCGAAACGAACACCAGGCCTGCCGCTTTGACCGCTTGGCTGTACGTCGGGGGTGGTTTTGCCGCCTTCGATGAGAAGACAATTTGACGGGCCATCTAATTTCCTTCCTTTGCGTGTGTGGGGGAGGGCGGTTTACCGTGGCGAGGCTAGCGCGCATAACCGCCGACGTCTTTATAAGTCTTTCTGACGCGCGCCGGGCTTGAAACAGGTGGCAGCCGCGGAGGCGAAGCCGGACAGGGGGACTAACGCTCGATATAGTAGCGGCTTCGGGCTCCGCGGCGCCGTCCAGTACTGTATTCCTTCGCCGGTGCAATACCAACAGCCCAGCCAGACGGAGAACTTCACCTGTCAGACCATCGAGCACCGGGCTTGTACTTATCTTGTGGTCGAAGCAGTAGTGCTTTCGTTTCGCGCGGTGATTTGCGCGTTCCGGGTTTGAGTTTGAGGATAAAACGGGATGTCGGGCTAGACGGATTTGATTGATGCATAGACGGACTCGTGTTTCATTGAGTGCGCGGGTTTGGTTGTGTCGGCATGGACTGGATCAGTGGCGCGTATGATTGCTAGTCGAAACGTTTGCGCGATTCCAATTCTGGATTGTCGCAGCCTTACGGCGCAATTGCCGGGGGATGCGGCGGCACCACCGGTCCTGGATTGCTGCGATACCTTTCCGCTTCCTCTATGCGACGGGCTTCCAACAGGGCCTCGCGCGCAATGGCATCGATTGAGTCATCGATGCTCACTAAATCAGTGGATGCGGGTTGGTTTGGCGCGCTCATCATTTGCGATCTGCCATGTGAGCGCCAAGCTTCTCGTCAAGGGTCTTGTCGGATTTGAGAACATCGCCCTCAACCCCGTCGCCCGCGGCTTGCGTTGCTGCAAATCTTTCGAAGCGCGAAACGCCTTGCAACGTAGGCTGGCCATGCTGCGACTCCCGCGGCGGGCTCTGGGGATCAGTATTTCCTGCTTTCGCGGTCGCCTCGACAGCTTTAGCTTCAGGTTTGGCTTGGCATTGACTCGTTGCGTCGCTCATGGTCACCTCGGAATTCGAAACAGGTGAGATGACTTGTCTTACTTGCTGTTCTGCCGCGAGCCAGTCATCAAGGGAATACTCACCGAGAAATCCGCGCTTCTGCGCAAGATAATAAGCCGCCTCGGCAATCATGCGATGCCACTCGGCCTCTTGGGGCGGATTAAATGAGGGTCGCTGCTTTTCAGGGGAGGAAATCACGTTTAAAGCTTAGCGCGCGACGGTCCTCCTGCATTGTCAGGCAACAGCGCGAAAACCTGTCGGACAGGGTCGCCCGTTTTTGCCTCAGGAGATAGGCTACACCTGCGGTGAGGTGAACTAAATTCGCGTAGGTGGTGTTGCGCAACGACTGCAGCGGCCACCGAAGAATGATCATTGCAGCTTGATGCCTGGGGACCATCCGCTCTTGGCCAGGAACGCCTTCGGGTCGGTCATCTCAATGATTTCGCGCAGCGCCCGGCGCTTGTCGCTGGCATGCTGATAGTAGGACTTGGCGATGCGATAGCCGACCCAGTAGCCCAAGTCACCTTGCTTGTCATAGCTTGAGTTGTCGAGCCACTTGGAGAGATCGGTGTTGTCCTCGTCGGCAAGGAATGCGGTCTCGATTTCCTTTTCGTGCCCCTGGGTCAATGCCTTCATTTGTGCGCTGGTCACCTCGCCGGGCTGGCCGGTAAGCAGTTCAGCGCCGAACTCTGCCGCGCCTTCGATGAGTGACCTCTCGAGCAACGTCGGATGCTCATCATCATTGAGAGCCGCGGCCTGCTGGACGTGGATATATTCGTGGGCGATGATGCGTACGAATCTGTCCTCGATATTGGGATCCATCCACTTCACCGCGCAGAGTGCCTCGAGACCGATCTGCAGACCGGAGACCGGGCTTCCCACGCCCACGGGTTTCCCCCGCCCGACGGCGATGGTCACCGGTGGGAACCGTGCTTCCGGATAAAGACGGCCTAATTTTCGCAGCGCCACTCCCACGCGCTGACGCACGCGCGGCAGCGCAGCCATGCATTGCCTGGCATCCGAATAGACCTCGGGGTGCTTGGCGATGTTATCGGCGATCCGCGCTCCGGTGACGTTTCGCACCTTCGCGAGGTTGTGCAGCCCGTCCGAACCCGGATCGAGGTAGTCGTGCTGAAGTTGATCGGCGGTCGGGTGTCCGTTGGTCGCGTCGTATAGCTTGTAGAATGCGGCCACGTCCTCTATATGAATAACGGGACCGTCCGCCACATTTGGCGGTAAGGAAGCGGCGCTGCCTGCCAATGCGAAAATCAAGCCGAGACTCAATGAGTTTACGACCCGCGCGCGATCATGCTTCATGTTTCTGTCTGTAAAGGACTCAAGCAGGCGTATTAGATAATAGGCCGGCTGTGTTGGCTAGCTAGGCCGTTTTGCTCACGGCTGCCCGCGGATCCAGACGAACTGTTGCGTGTAGGTGGTCGGTTGACGGCGTAACGTCGGCGGATATGAATCCGGGGTGATGGATCGCGCATGACGTCGAAATGCTCGGTGCGCTAGCTCGGTAGGGTCTGGTAGGCTCAGGACCATGAACCTTTTGATCAAGTGTTCGGCCTTCGTGATTCTCCATCTGCTGGCGATCCCGACATTGGCCGACGAACCGCCTCGACTTGATGTTCCTGTCGCCGATCTAAATGCGCCCCTGACGTTTATCGCCTACGGTGATACGCGCTTTACTCAACGCGATGGCGTGGCGAATGCCATCGCGCGCCGTGCGCTGGTCGCGCGGATGGCACTCGAAAACCCGACCGCGATTTTTATTGGGGGCGATCTTGTTTATGAGGGTAGCAGTCCTGAGGACTACGAAACTTACAAGAATGAAACTGCCGCGTGGTCGCAGGCCAAGATCCCGATATTCCCGGCGCTCGGTAACCATGAGTTTCAAGGCTGCGACCAGGATGTGAGTCCTTGTCTTGAGAACTGGTGGAGAGCGGCCGCGCCGAGCGGCGTGCGGTCTTTCCGCTGGTACTCTGTGACGGTCGGGCCGAAGGTCCTGGTACTCGTACTCGACTCAGATTCATCCCTCAAGCCCGGAAGCGAACAACGGAGTTGGTTCGAACAGCAGATCACCCACACGAGTTCCCGAGTGGAATTCGTCTTGGTCGTCCTGCATTACCCGCCCGTTCGGGACCCTATCTTTCCGAGAGGGAAGGACGAGAAGGAAATTGCGCGCTATCTATCCAAGCATACGCGCTCGCTCCACGGCCGGATCGTCGTTGTGGGCAGCCACATTCACAATTACGAAAGATTTCGCCGCGACGATAGCACTTATTTGGTTAGCGGCGGAGGAGGGGCAAAACCCGTCCCGGTGCTGCGACTGTTTGGGGAGCTCTCCAAGCTCCATACCGCCGTGAACTTTCACTACATACGGTTTCGGCTCGAGAGCGGAATTCTGCGGGGGACCATGGTGCGATTCGATCCCGACCGTCCTGGCGAGACCGCTTGGACGGAGTCGGATCGCTTCGAGGTCGAAGCCAAGGATAGCCTGGGGACTCGCAAAAATCGAGAGACACCAACGAACTCAGCAGCCCCCCGGAGTCGGTGAGACGCCACGTCTTTAATTCGCCGATGCCGGGCAAAGGCAGGAGTCCGAACTGCCCGGCCGACGAAGAAATCGTTGAACTAGCCGAGCCCCTGATGCGCGACGACCGCTCTCGCGAAAGCGATCGCTGAGATGTTCGGGTGCGACTGCAGCGCGAAGAGATATCCGAGGCCGCCCAAAACCAAGCCGTTCATAGCGAGAGCGGCCGCAAAGGCAGTGAGTTTGGAAGAGAGCGTGTCCAGGTTCTTCATGACTATCTCCGTTGGTGAACGTTAGGTTTCCTGCAATGATGGAATCTTGAGCGCGATCCTGCAGGTCCTCACGCGATATTCGGCGAGTGATCCGCAATTCCCGGTGAATGACCGGTCGCTGTGCACCAAGAAGTCTCCTGTAGTCGGCGGAGCGTCGCAGCCGAACGGCCCGTCAGACAACCTAGGGCGCGTGACGTGCTTCGGCAACGGCCGCCTGCAAAGCCGCGAGATCGCCAATGTTGATGGACACATCGCGACCCACCAATAGGCCGGGAGTTCCGCGCATGCCCAACGAATGCGCCTCGGAGTTATTGCGGGCGAGTGTGGCATCGATGTTCGCGCTATTCTCAGCGAGGGCCTTCTTCAGCTCTGATAAGTTGATGCCGGCTCTGCGCAATGTTTCGTCGACCTCAGTCTCCTGCGAGAGGCGGGGAGCGTTGATTAGCGCATCGTGGGCCGCCAAGTACTTTCCCTGCCATTGTGATGCGAGCGCGCACCGGGCGGCGTAGACGGAAATGCCGCCAAATATCGGCCATTCCTTAAAAACGACGGCGACCTTGCGATCGCTCTCGATGAGGGCATGAATGCTGGGTGCGAGCTTGCGGCAATAGGGACAGTTGTAGTCGAAGTATTCCACCACCGTCACTTCAGGATCCTTAGCGCCCAGCACGGCGGTGCCCGGATCTTTCAAGATCACATTCTGTTGCTTCAACGAAATGACCGAGGCGGTTGCAGCGATGGCGCCACCGCACAGGAGGGCCGACAGCGTTCCCAGCGCAAGCAGGCGCGCGAATCCGAAGAATCGCAAGGCATCATTTTTCATAGGACCTTCCAAGAGCTTAAAAGTATCGATCGAGCGCGTGCGCTGTCCTTAATAAGACCGTAGATCCCCTTTGGAAATTACAACGGATTTTCTTCCCTTAACGGGTGCGCGCCGTGTTCCTACCGTAGTCAGCTTCAGCGAGCGGCTCCGTCGGCCAACCTGACAAATTTCAGCGTCATCCGGTCGCTCTCCCCGATGGCGGCGTATTTGGCGCGATCGCGCGCGTTGGCAGGAGTGTAATCGGGGCCAGCCTGGAACGATGGCGGAAGCGACCAAACTCCATTTGGGTAGTCTTTTGTGTCCCGCGGGTTGGCATTGATCTCCGATTTTCCCGCAAGGGCGAAACCGGCCGCTTCGATTTTCTCGATAACCCACGCTTCGGGAAGATAACCGTTTTGGACGCTCTTCTCCGCGTCCGCGCCTGGCGCCGCGCGGTGGTCCTCGACACCGAGGACGCCGTTCGGCTTGAGCGCTCGATGGATCTCACGAAGCCACGTGTCGAGCGTTCCCCAGTTCTTCATCATGTGGGTTTCGCGCATCATGAGAACCATGTCGACCTTTCCGTCGAGGTTCAGTTTCGGCGACTCGTAGTCGACGCGGATCACCCGAACTTTGCCGTAGATTTCCGGGGCTGCGCCCAGTAGGGCATCAAAGCGCACGCCCTCATATGCCGTCCAGTGGTGCGCACTCGGCTCGGGCGTGGTGCTCGGCGGCGGCCAGTTCGTGGCCAAGTAGAGACCGTTCTTGGCGAGCACCGGGGCAAGCAGTTCTGCGTAGTACCCGGTGCCCGGTCCGATGTCGAGGACCGTCATCGTCGGCGTGAACCCGAAAAATGCGAGTGTCTTCATGGGGCGGCGATACTGGTCGCGGTCTGTGGCACCGGGAGAGCGGTGTGTTCCGCGCATGGCAAGGGCAATCGCAGCGCTGCCATCGGCAACACCGACGTCTGAATGCGCCTGCGCCCGATCCGGCTCGCCCGCGTGATGTTGTTGGGGGCCGCAACAACCAAAGAGCATCGCCGTGACTAAGAGGAGCGATGACGTATGACCCATGCAACCATGATGGCACGCCACAAACCGTTTTGGTAATCCGCCGACCTCGAGATCATGTGGTGAGCAGGCGCGCCGACCTTCGCCAGACGGAGCCCTCGCTGATCACTTCTTCCTCCAAAAATGAGGGCGCCGCGTCCAACTATCACGTGTGTCGCGGTCACGAGGATTCCAAACGGGCCGCCTGCATATACGCGTCTATAGAGCCAAGGTAATTCTGGTGGTGAGTCGCCTCTCGACCCCTGAGCGGCCGTCAACTCCCGTCTGCGGGCTCTGAGACGGATAGTGCTAATCTGAGGACGAAGCCTTCTTCAGGAGTTGCCGATGATTAAAGGAAGCTGTCTCTGCGGCGGGGTCAAGTTCGAGATTCGTGGCAGCAACGGGCCCTTCGAGCTATGTCATTGCAACAGATGCCGAAAGGCCAGCGGCTCCGCCTTCGCGGCAGGCTTGCGGGTGCGCTGTGAAGACCTGCGCATCATTCAAGGACAAGAACTCATCAAGACATTTGAGGCACCAATCATTGACGGCCCGCCGCCGTATACGAATCGCTTCTGCGGTCGTTGCGGCTCGCCCGTACCGGTGCTGTCGGACGACGGATGGTTTGAGGTTCCGGCGGGCACCCTTGATGATGATCCGACGATACGACCCGACAAACACATCTATGTGGACTTTAAATCGCCGTGGTACAGCGTTGGTGACGGTTTACCGCAAATGACGAAGAGCCAGATTCAGGCACATCGCAGGGGTGTGTGACGGCGAGGCGACTTCTCATTGTGATGCCAAGGTATTAAGCCGCTAACGACGGCTTTGCAGGACAGGTTGAGTGACCGGATTCGGCCGATTCATGATGGAATGGTGGCAAAGGCGTGGCTGGATTGCGGCCACGTCCACGCGCATCTCGCGTGTTAATCTGCGAAGCACGACGCACTCTTTACAGTCGTACGATGCACCGTTCACAAGTATTATGTCGATGATGTCGTTTCTACCTCCCGTTTCCGCATTGTTGAGTTCCATTGCGCGTGTCCCTCGGGGTGCCTCATTTGCGCTGCCGTTGCTGCTCATCTCGATTTGCTCAGGCTGTATGTCCTCCGGGGGCCGAATCCAGCCAGTGGACGACCCACCGCTGGTCGCAGATCCCGCTCCACCCCTGGTGCACGATGTTCCGATGGCTGCGAGCGAGGCAAAGAGCGAGGGTGACAGTGAAGTTCCGGTGGCTGTTGCCGAGTCGGAACAGCACGAGGCGCCGCCCAAGCCTGGAGACTTGCCTGAGTTGATCGTCAAGGGGCGCACGCGCGACCTTGTCATCCGCGACTTGGTTGCCGAGGGCCAGGCGCAGTTGCGCGACGTGCAACTTCAGTACGTCCTTACCGGTAAGGATGGACATGAGGTGCTGCGCGGCCGACCGGTCGCCTTCGCGTTGTGGAGCGAGGCGCAGAAGAGTTGGACCATTGCCCACCTGGAGATCCCTCGCCCACCCGTGAAATGGAAGCCCGGCCGCGGGGAATTGCCCTTCACGGTCCGTACTCCCGGAATTGAGGCGCGGCACGTCAAGGGAACGGGGGCCGAGCGCCTCATGTTCGCATTTTCGCGCGATGGCGAGGAGCTCAAGGTGTACGGCCGCAAGTTTCCGGTGTTCGACAACGCCCTCATCAAAAAGAAGCGCTGGCGCGAGGCGACGGCGACGGCACGATCCATTGTCTACTTGCCCTATACCTCCGATACCCTTGACCCGCGCTTCACTGCCGGCGGCAGGGACTTTCTGCTCGCCACCGCACGGGGCGCCATGGACGAACTTCGTGACGCAAGCGTGCCGAGCCAGGCCTTTCCGGGCGAGCTGCTCGCGGACGTGATACCTGCGGAGGTCATTGCGACGCTCGCGGTTATCGAGCAGACCGACGACGAGGACTTCCTCGAGAAGGGCACCGATGCATTCGACGAAGTGCTCAGCCAGTACGGGTTGAAGCGCGAAGAAGCGTATCGCTATAGCGTCTCGAGCGCGAAGGCGCTGGGCCCAATGCAGTTCACCGATCGGCGCGGCCATGGCACCTATTCGTTCGTCGTGCGCAGCTGTCGAGGCGCGCAGCTGGATCCCAACTTCGAGCGCGGCTCGACCCGTCTGCGCAATGCAATGCAGGCAGCCGTTTGCCTGCTAGACATTGACCTGTCACAGATGAACAGCGAAATCCGCGCCGCCTATCGCGCTAAACCCGACGTGCTCGGCATCTTTCCCGTTGCTGCCTACAATGGCGGTGGGCGCAACGTCGCCAAGCTTTATCGCGCGCTCAACCGCATGGGTGTCCCACTTGCTGAACTGCGACGGGCCGGCAAGCTGCCGCCAGGATCCGCGGTCGTCTGCCCCTGTGTCTGGCGCGAGGAGGGCTCGTTGGTGCAAGCGGTCAGTATTCCCCGTTACAACAGCGAAAATAGCGGCTACATAGAAAAGTATCAAAGCATACTCAGTCTGTTCGATTGAGCGCGCATGGGCTTACGACGGGGCATTCACACCGCCTCCACATGCCCGTCTCCTATGTCGCGAAGTCTTCCGGCCCAAAGACTTGTCGGATCTCAATGGTGTCGCCTTCCTCTGCCGGGCAGCGCTGGGCCCATTTCACTACTTCGTCCTTGGATGGGGCCTCGAGCAGCCAGTAACCGCCCAACACTTCTTTTGTTTCGATGAACGGTCCGTCGGTAACGGAGGGCTTGCCTTTGGCGAACGACACGCGCGCACCTTTGGCAAGCGGGTGCAGGCCGTTGAGCGATTCAATTTTGAACGCTTTGCCCAATTCTTCGTTGAATCGTCCCATTTCCTTCACTTTCTCCGGATCCGGCTTAAAGCCTGGCGGCGGCGTGCGACCCTGGTAAACAGCGGGAATCATCAGCAGCATGAATTTCACGGGTTTCTCCTTTTGATCTGTCTTCAGTATCGACGATTGAGACGGGCGCAGATCGACAACTCGATAGTAACTACTTTCCAATTATTGATTGTCCAGGCACCCAGTTGGTCAGCGGTGGACGCGGCCAAGAGGATTACTTCGTCCGGTCAATCCGGCTAAATGCAGAAAGCATTGCGTCTGTGTTAGCGAGAAGCACCGTGGCGACTAGCTCGACCTTCAGCGAGGGTTTGCCTGTCAGCCAATGTGTAACCAGCGCGATTTGCATCTCCGCAATCACGAGTGCCACCAATGATCGAGGAAGGTCTGACCGTGAGCCGCCGGTCCTCGCGGCGAGGCGCGGTTCGATCAAGGCGGCGAGGCTTTTGATCCATATCGAGCGGATCGGGTCGGCGAAAAACGTCCGATTCACCGTTCGTTGCTCCCGAAAATGGTCCAGAAGGGGTACCAGCTGCTGCGGTGTGCGGTTTCCGTCAATGCAAGCCGCCAATTGACTCGACACATTTCGCATACTTTCCGCCAACAGTGCTGCCTTGCTGGCGTAATGCAGGTAGAAGGTCGAGCGTCCAACATTTGCCTTGCGGCTAATGTCCTCGGCCGTCAAAACCTCATAGCCTCGTGTCAGCACCAGTTCAATGAATGCCGACATCAAAGCCGCACGGGTTCGTTGAACGCGGCGATCAGGAATTCTTGCCATAGACATTGATAATGATCCGGAAAGTACAGACAGAACGGCTCGACTGTCCATTATTGGACGACACCCGGCCAGGGTCCGCCAACTCCCCAAACAGATGATATTAAATGACGGCGAGTGACTTGGAGGGCCCATGACTGATGACATCTCAAGCCAACGCCGAGGTCTGGCCGCCGCATTTACGCTCTGTGCGGTGGCAAGCCTGACGCTGCTGGCAAACCACCCCGGCGGCAATCCAGGGAGTTTCGCCGATCTCATCAAGGATGAGGCCGCTCACCAGGCCATTGATGGTGTTGTGCACGGGGGATTTGTGATCACGTTGGTGGCCCTGACCATCTGCTTTGTCTCGTTGTCTCGCTTGCTGGGGCTGGCGAAGAGCTCAGTGGTCATCGGCCTGGTCTGCTTCAGCACCGGTTGTGGCGCTTTAATCGCCTCGATGATGCTCGATGGATTTGCAACTCCAGCCATCGCGGTGCGCTTTGCCGGCGTGGACGACTTGCAGCCCGCGAAAACCCTTTTTATCCTGATCGGAACGTTGATTAGATTTTTGATGCCGATGGGACTGTTGTTTCAGTTCGTAGCGATGCTCAGCTGGTCTTGGGCGATTGTGAAGAGACCCGGGTTATCGCGCGCCGTCGGATTATTCGGTTCGCTCGCAGCGATCATCCTGATAGTTGCAATCTTTGCGATTCCAACCGCGATGGCGGCACATGTCATCCTGGGTGGCGTGGCTCTGCAGGGAATTTGGTACTTGGCGATCGCCGCGCTGCTGTTCAATCGTGCGTCGTGGCCCATTTCTCGCGGATCAAAGCCAGCATAAACGGTCGGGGCGGAGTCGCTGATTTCTAGCTTCGGCAGCCCAGAATAGAGAAGGGAGCCTCCAACGAGGCGCCCGAAGCTGCGCTAACTGACGGAACTCGCCTCCGATGGTGGTCTCGCCCTTGGTCTCAGCGGTCCGAATGCCACGGCCAGATAGGTTGATTCCGCAAGACGAATCAACAATTCGGGTAACACTTGGCGGGAATGCCGGTCAGCTGCGGTTCTCATAACTAGACCTAGAAACGTGCCTCGCGGCCGGGCATTCGTGCCATTCGATGGCACTTTTCTGAGCGAGTGGCGCGCTTGATTCTCAAGGAGATGACAATGGCTCGAAAGTCAACGAAGTTGAAAATTCCCGCGACTGCCAATGAAAAGCTATTCCGCCGTGCGTATGCCTCAACAGTCGCCAAGCGCCGCCGGCTATTCAACGAAGGTATTGAAAGATCAGTGCTAGTTAGCAACCTAAAGACGGAGGCGCTCGTCAAATCAGCCCGCGCGGCGAAACTACGAAGTGCTCCGACTGATGCAAGGGAGATTAGGAATGCTCGCACGGTGCTGCGAAAGTTGCGACCACTAAGGCCGATTCTTCCCATTATCCCGCCCATTCCCGTCGGCGCCATTTCTGCGCCTTATCACTACGTTTTTCCTTCGGAACAGTACAAAGGTGCGCCCGGCATTTTTTTCGTGCCTTTAAATGGCTCCCCGAATGGGTCGACCGGCCAGGTGGGCAGTAATCTAGGCACTTATGCCGCCGGTCAGGCAAGTGTTCGATACGATGTTGGCGATTACTTTTTTCTGCAGACGCCCGGCACTTATCGAGTCACCGCCACCGCTAACGTGAGCGGGTACTACTATCTCATGTCGCCGGGATTTCAGATCGCGAGCGTGTCATTGGCGCTCAATGTCTGGGCCGATGACGCCGACTTTGCGCCGGACTACATGCCGAGCGCATCAACATCCATATTTGGCGAGGGATTCTTCTTTGGGGCAGGGCGCGATTGGAACTATATCAGCGGGCAATTTCAAGCCTCTGTGACTTTTCCCGCCGGCGATGCGCCCACGTACTATGCGATCGGTGCAGGTACGACGCAGACAATCATGGC
>Ga0210393_10002458_pt1 | contig 15228 bp, 18 predicted proteins | sample IncBWC27OmetaG_FD_160068 | JGI IMG/M metagenome (GOLD analysis project Ga0210393, IMG submission 160068) | Forest soil microbial communities from Barre Woods Harvard Forest LTER site, Petersham, Massachusetts, United States - Inc-BW-C-27-O ... | reverse complement strand
GCGGAGCCCGCCAGTGTAAATTCCTTCAAGCACTTGATGGAGGTACGCTAACTAAATGATCTTTCAATTTTTGTAATCAGGCCGCAGCATGCATTACCAACTGATCAGCTGGGGCGGACACCCACCCTTACGGAATAACAAGAACCTGCCCAGTATAGATCGTGTACTTTGGCGGCTTTATGCCGTTCGCAGCAGCAATCATCGGACATTTGGAAGCGTCGCCATATACCCGCTGCGCAATCATGGACAAGCCCTCGCCTCTGCCGACCTTGTATGTTTTGCTCTCCGATGGGTAGCAGGTTCTAGGCATGTCGGAGTTTGTTTGGACGCAGATCGTGTTGGAGGTGACTGTCAGTGTGCCTGGGGTCACAGAGGCGGCTGCCCCTGCCTTTCCGGCGACTCCAGTGCCTGCTGCAGCGCCAGGCGCAAGCGGGCGCTCGGGCGCAGGCGCGTCCTTGTGCAGCTTTTCCGGCCGAGGTGTGAACGGAGGCAACGGAGGTGGCGGACTCATCGCGGAGAAAGCCGGAGCCGGAGCCGGATGGAAAGGAGGATCAGGCGGTTTCGCCACCGCCTCAACCCAGCGGTCTAGGGCGCTATCGAAGGCTGTTCCAATCCAGAATCTCTCCTGATTGAGACGCATAAGTTCCTCGGCTGAAACATCGGGATTGGCGCCGACTGCGTCGAACCATTTCATGCGCGCTCTGAACGCGCCGTAGCTAGTAACCTGCCCTTCACTAAGTATCCAATCGAAAGACCGTGCAGCCCGCCACGTCACTGTTGTCTTGAACGGATTGAAACCGATGTCGTTTGGAGGCTGGTCTCCGAATTCGACTTTCTCGGCGCTCACTCTGACCGACTCCAAGCGGAACTGGTAGGAAGTATTATTTTTGTGAATTTCGCGGGCAGGAGTTTTTGAACGGCCACGCCTGATTTCGATAACTGATCCAGGGAGGCTTCCCGAGGGACATAGAGTACGTATGCCCCCACGCCACTGATGGCGATTGTTGTTATTGCGTTTGGTTCCACACGTACAAGTAATTCACGTCAGTAGCCGTCGCAACATTGCGCCCCCCCTTGCGGGTTGCGCGATTCAAAGCCGCACGTACATTTTCCTTGCCTTCCGCCAGTTCGGCCAAGGGCACTTTGAGTGCAACCCCCTCTTTTAACTGATTGAGATCAGAGAGGATTCTCGTAACGATCTCTTTGTGCTTTCCATTTCGACCTTGCGGGACATCGATCTGCGCCATCGTATTGAAATGCATTGGGGATTTCTGGGACCGGGGACTCATCGATTCGCTCCATTAAGCGTTAACCTAACGTCACGTAATCGTAATCCCAACAGTGCGACCCGTGCAAGTAAAACTATTCCCGTGGCGTTGGGTGGCCACGACGCGCTCACATGAAAACGATTGCCATCCAAGTCGCGTTAACTCAAGAGTTTAGCTTTGCTTAAAGTGAAATCCGTCTGCCTAACAATATGACCCGTCACACCTCGAGCCTGCTACTGTTTGGACGAGCACAAGGGAGCAATCGCAATGCAGAAATCTAAAACACATTTCGAGCAGGTTCCGTTAGAACTGGTGAAGAAGATTGCCAAAGAAGATGTTCCCGACGACACGTTCAAGAAAAAGGCAGTTCGGTCACGACTCCAACACAGCAAGTTGAAACCTCATCGCACGCCTTCGCCAGCGAAAAAACTGAAAGCAGGCGTCTAACCATGCAACTCCCGAAACCACTAACGAACGATTCGACCGGCCACAAGCCTGTCGAGCTTGAGACCGCCAAAACGGATGACTTCTCACCGCGAGAGAAAGTGCAAATCGAGGCCGAGATTGAGCGCCTGGAACGACTCCACAAAGGATGTACCGACGGCGGCATCCAGGAACGGATTGCGGCTTGGATCGAGGCAGAGAAGAAGAAACTCCCGTCTACCGATAATCCAGAGTGACCCCCCTCAAGGCAGAAGGTCCGGAGAATGAGCAATGGAGAATTCTGTGCCCGTTGCTTGGTTTCCCTCCCATAACTGTTGGAACGTCGCGATTTCACTCCTTGACTCGGTTTGACGGCCCCATCCCACTGCCTAGCAGCATGACTTGCAATACTCGTCACTCCCCAGGCAGTGGCGTTCGCCTACCTCGCAGCGCCTTCAAGAAATCTTAAAATTAAAAGCTTGAGCCTCTGCTGAGAGTGCTAAGTTCGCACTTCGCTCCCAAAGCGGCTCCGCACCTTGGACAAGGGACTGCAAGTGTCTCTGTCAGGCTGAGTTCCTTCTTCATGTCGAAATAATGCTTCGACACGCCGCTGCTGGAATGGTCAATTCTGAGCAGGTTCGGCAATTTATTCCCTGTCGAAAAGTCCCGTTTAGGCGTTTGAAGTGTTCGGCGGGAAATTAATTCCCCAGAAAGTTGTCGCCCGCTCGTCCTGCTCGACAAACTCGATTGCGTAGGTGCAAACGCCCTCGAGGGCCGCCAACTGCGCAACTACGCGGGCCGAGAGTTCGGTGCCATGCTTGTTATTTACGCTAATGACCGAGCCCACCAGAAGCTCACGGCTGAGTTGGACGGCACCGCCGTGCTTATTCAATTTCGTGGCCTTGGCCGGCACGGTGAAGGAACATTTCTGCCGATCTTCCCCGGCTAACCCGACAGAGGCGTGGAGCGCCATGCGATTGCTGCGGCGTTTTGCGATCTGGCTGCGGCTGGCGGTTGCCTTAGCAGCCAGGTCCGAACCGTGCGATTTCGGGCGAGGATGTGCAGGTTTCAGGTTCATTCTGATCGGGACATTAGAATGTGCTCCTGGTCGCTGCAATATGCCGTTCGTCACCTCCCCAAGTTACCCCGCAGAACTTCTTGATTCTTCAGACAAAGAGACGCGTTGCTTCACGCCAGGAAATAGGACATGTACCAGACCGGGCCCCGGCACACCACGCTGGCGCCCGCCAGGTACCAGCGAGAGATGGGGCTTGCGCCTGATGGGGGCTGGGCCTAATGGGGAGGGAGCATTTTGCCGTCGCCTTATACCACGCCCTCAATTCACGCGGCGCACCCTGAGGTTACCGTCCAATGGCACCCAAGAATTGTGCAGCAAGGCGCTTCGGGGCGGTATTGCACCAAGCGGCGTGCATTGCTTTCCTCAGCGACTCCTTGCCTGCCGATTTGAGATTCACACTGGTCGCCCCGCGGCGTCCCCAGGCACCCTTTACAGGCACGAATACTGCCGGCTCTGCTTTTGAAAAGTAATGTTGCTCCTCGGGTGTGAGCTTGAGCATGCCCCAACCTTTAGCGGGATAATGGAGCGTGGCGAAGATCTTGCCGCCTACGCGGAAGTCTGGATGGTCCATATGCGCCCTTTCGACGGCTTCCGGAAGGGACAGGGCTAAGCGGCGAAAAACATTTTCGGTCAAGCGTTATGCTCCGCGATATAGCTTTGTTGACGAATAGCATAACTGCTTCACGGGCTTGGAAGTTACGCTTGCAGTGGTAGACTCCGGCCATGAAGCACGCTGGCCGAAACCTTGACGAAGCCGAAAACCTCGAGTCAGGAACCCTTCCGCCAAAGAGGAGTCCGGGCACGCTCGGTCCACGGCCGGCGCTTTACCTTGTGGGTACCCCCATCGGCAATCTGGAGGACATCACGCTGCGCGCCGTGCGCGTGCTCAAGGAAGTGGACGTCATCGCCTGCGAAGACACGCGGCAAACTCAGAAATTACTCAACCACTACGGCATCACAACCCGCACCGTCAGCTACCACGAACACAATGAGATGACGCGCGCGGCCGAGTTGGTGAAAGATCTGCAAGAGGGCACAAGCGTGGCGCTGGTCACCGATGCTGGTATGCCCGGAATTTCCGATCCCGGCTTTCGGCTGATCTCGCTGGCCATCCGGCATCATATTCCAGTGGTACCGATACCGGGAGCGTCAGCGTTTCTGGCGGCGCTGGTCGCCAGCGGACTCCCCACCGATTCATTCCGCTTCAGCGGATTTCTTCCGCCGAAGCGTGGAGAGAGACGGGCCGCGCTCGAGGCGGTAAATATCTCGCCGCGCACCCAGGTTTTCTACGAAGCCCCGCACCGGATCGTGGAGGCACTTGCGGATGTGGTCGAGGTTCTGGGAGAAGGCAGGCATGTGGTAATCGCGCGCGAGGTGACCAAGCTCCATGAAGAGTTTTTGCGCGGACGGGCAGGCGAAATTTTAGAAACCTTACAGTCGCGCGACGGCGTGAAAGGCGAAATCACGCTGCTGATCGGCAAGATCGAAGAACAAGAAGTTGGGGTGGGGACGGGCGCTCTCGCCCGTCCCGGGGTTCGCCAGAGGCTGGCGCAGATAATGGCGGAAGAAAAGCTGGACGAAAAGGCCGCACTTAAAAAAGTGGCGAAGGAGCGGGGGATTTCAAAAAGCGAGGCGTATCGGGAACTGCAGAGAAGCAGGTGAACGCGATAGTAACCTTGGCTGGCCGGCACAGTTGGGGGGATTCGCGTTATATTCAGGCGAGCTTTGTTTGCTCTACTCCGGGGCCTGAGCCTGACGCCGGCGCAGGCACAGTTCGATGCCAACATTGCCTGCCATAGCGATCCGCGAACCACAGAGTCATTCAAGAAGAAGCTATGGGACGGGTATGAGATTTCACTTGGGCTGTGCCCCATTCCTGGAATATGGATGCACGGCAGCGATCTACAACTCTGCGGGGAAAGTCGTGTTTCGGACGACCGGCTAGGGTGGCGGCTGTCCCTCACATGAGCATTGCTATTTCCCCGCCAACTCCCGCTTCACCGCCTCACTGACCACCTTCCCATCCACCCGCATACCCGCGCCCGAAAACCGTGCCATGACGTTCTTCATCACCGCACCCATATCTTTCATCGCAGGAGATCCCATCTCGGCGATTACGATCTTCACTCCGGCGACAATTTCATCTTCGCCGGCCGCTTTGGGCAGATAGCTCTCGATCAGGACAATCTCCGCGGCTTCTTTGTCGGCCATTTCTTGGCGACCGCCTTTGGTAAACTGCTCGACGGATTCCTTGCGCTGTTTGATCAGCGTCGCCAGCACGGCCTGGGATTCCTTCTCATCAAGCGGCGCCATCTTCTCGATCTGGCGATTCTTGAGTGCGCTCTTGACCATGCGCAGGGTGGAGAGCCGCTGCTCCTCGCGGGCCTTCATCGCTGCCGTGATGTCTTGCTGGATTTGTTCGATCAAGCTCATCAGGGAATTATAGACGGTGCTGGACCTGCGCCAGAAAGCAGCTGGTCCTAAGCTTGACCGTGCAAAAGACTGGTATTGTGGCCGGAATCACGACAGCGGAGCGCGCTTCCAGTAGACTTATAAATTACTTCACTCATAAAGGGCTCTTACCTATGCTGCGCAAGAACCGTCTTTTTACTCCCGGCCCGACGCCCCTGCTACCGGCGGCGCAAACCGCCATGGCGTCATACACAGCGCACCACCGCACCGCCGACTTCCGCGCACTGTTCCAGCGTGTCCTTAAGGACATGAAGGATTTCATCGGCACCAAGAACGACGTCCTGGTACTGGCTTGTTCGGGCACGGGCATAATGGAGGCTTCGGTATCGAACCTGACTTCCCCGGGCGACAAGGTTCTGGTGCTCACCGCCGGAAAGTTCGGTGAGCGCTGGACGGGTCTGGCCAAAGCTTTCGGCTGCAACCTGGACGTGCTGTCCTTGCCTTACGGCACTACGTTTTCGCTGGATGATATTCGCGCCAAGCTCACCTCCGACGTGCGCGCCGTCTTTGTGCAGGCTACTGAGAGTTCCACCGGCACGCGGCACGACATCAGAAGCATCGCAAAGGTGGTTCGCGAATATGACGACACTCTCCTGATTGTCGATGCCATCACTGGCCTTGGCACGACTCATCTCGATGTGGATGGCTGGGGCGTGGATGTGATTATCGGCGGTTCGCAGAAGGCGCTGATGATGCCGCCCGGCTTGGCGTACTGTGCTGTGAGCGAGAGGGCATGGAAGCGGATGGATGCGACGACTTCCCCGCGCTACTACTTCGACCTGCGCAAGGAACGCAAGTCCGCGGCCAAGGGCGAATCGTCCTACACCCCGGCAACGTCGCTGTTTGCCGCTTTGGGAGCCGCGTTGGAATTTATACGCGAGATGGGCCACGGCGACTTGGCCAAGGGACGCGAAGCCTTGGTCGACAATGCCGAACTCTGCGCGGAGATGACGCGAGCAGGGGCGCAGGCTCTGGGCCTAAGATTGTATGCCGCTTCACCCGCGGCCGCGCTGACCGCGATCTGCTCGCCCGAAGGAATTGACTCCGGAAAGATCGTAAAAGAATTCCGCGAGTCTTTCGACGCGGTGGTGGCTAACGGCCAAAGCGAAATGAAAGGTCAGCTGTTTCGCATCGCGCACATCGGCTATTACGATTACCTGGACACGATCGGCATTCTAGGCGCGCTCGAACACGTTCTCGCCCAGGTTACCGGAAAACCTGTCGCATATGGAGGGGCTTTGCAAGCCGCCCAGGCGGTTTATGCGCGCGGGCTGTCCAAAGATCCGCAACTGGTAGAAGTTTGAGGATCGCTCATAGCGCGCCTCATCCTAGTTGACGGTAAAGTCCATAGCACTCGAAGTCTCCGCCAGTGTGCCGCCGCTGCCGTACATGCCCACGGCCATGCTACTTGTGGCCGGGTTGGTTACAGTAACTGCCACGGTTGCCGGAGTTGCGATATCAGAAGCCGCAATCGTCGCAGTAAGTTGGTTCGCACTCACGAAAGTTGTAGTTTGTGCCATACCGTTCCAATTGATCGTCCCATTGCTCGAGAAGTTGCTGCCGTTGACGGTCAGCACGAATGCAGCACCCCGGGAAGTCATACTGTTCGGTGCCAGCGCCGAGATAGCGGGCATGGATCCAGGTTGCGCGGCCATGGTGGCTTTGGAGCTGTATCCGCACGCCAGCGTGAAAGCGGTGAGCGCGGCCAGTAAAACTGTTGACGATGTTTTCATGACTATCCCCCCGGGCGTTTGCCCATTGACGGAGTCTATGAACGCAGAGGCCGGAGTGTGTCAGGGGAGTGTCAAATGTCTGTCAAGGTCTTGTCGTCGTAGGTTGGCGGCAGGTTAGCAGGCGAAGCTTTGAGAAAGGGATGAGCGCATCCGTGAAAATTGTTATAGCGGAAAAAATCTCCGCATCTGCGGTTGACCAACTTAGAGAACCTGGCTGGGAGGTTCTTACCTCGGACCAGATCGAGGGCAAGCTCACGGCCGAATTGGAGTCCGCCGACGCACTGATCGTGCGCTCTGCGGTCCAGGCCGACGCCGCTCTGTTGTCTCATGCCAAGAAACTGCGGGTTATCGGGCGGGCCGGCGTGGGGGTGGACAACATCGACCTGGATGCGGCGACACGCCAGGGCATCGCTGTAATGAACACTCCCGGGGCAAATGCCGTGGCGGTAGCGGAACAAGCTCTCGGGATGATGCTGGGCATGGCTCGCCATCTTTGCCGCGCGGATGCCCTCATGCATGCCGGAAAGTGGGAAAAGAAATCGCTTCAAGGTACGGAGCTTCGCGGCAAGACACTTGGAATTGTCGGCCTTGGCCGCGTCGGCATGGAAGTGGCACGACGCGCCCGGGCCTTTGGGATGGAGTTGATCGCCCATGATCCCTTCGTTTCGGTGGCCGTCGCCAAGGAACTCGGGATTCGCTGCGCCAGCCTCGACGAGGTCTATGGAGCGTCTGATTACATCACTCTGCATGTGGGCCTGACCCCGCAGACCACCGGCATGATCAACACTGGCGCAATCAAGAAAATGAAAAAAGGCGTTCGTCTGGTGAATTGCGCACGCGGAGAGCTGTTGAACGAAGTCGATTTGGTGCAGGCCCTGAAACAAGGTCAGGTGGCGGCCGCGGCTCTCGACGTTTTCAACGAGGAGCCCCTGAAGAACTCGCCACTTCAGACTATGGAGAATGTCATCCTCACCCCCCACATCGGAGGCTCCACGCACGAGGCGCAGGAAGCTGTGGGGGTGCAGATTGCCCAGCAGGTGCGGGAGTATCTGAAGCATGGCGTTATTCAGAATGCAGTCAACGTTCCTTCGGTTTCCGCCGAGGAGTACGCCGAAATGCAGCCCTACATCGTGTTAGCCGAACGTATGGGAGCCTTTCTGGCGCAGATCTCCGCAGGGTCGATTGAAGAGATTTCACTGCGCTACAGCGGACATATCGCAGAGTGGAAGACGGAACTGATTCGTAACGCGGCCATCAAAGGCATCCTCAATCAGGCGCTCGATGAAAAAGCTAACTTGGTGAATGCGGCGTCCCTCGCGGATCTCCGCGGACTTCGCGTCCACGAGGCCCATAAGGCGAAGGCGTCCACCGGCGGCGCTGGCAGCGTACTCTCCGTCTTTTTGAAGAGTTCATCGGAGGAGCACATGGTGAAAGGAGCCGTTCTGCATGGAAACGCGCCACGCCTGCTGCACATTGACGACATTGATGTGGAAGCTCCGCTGGAACGCAATCTGATCTACCTCCGCAACCGCGACGTCCCGGGTGTGATCGGCAAAGTGGGCACGATTCTCGGCGAAAACGAAATTAATATCGCCGACTTCTCACTGGGACGGCGCAGTTCGGGGGCGACATCGGAGCCGCGCGAGGCCATTGCCGTAGTCCACGTGGATGGCCGCGTCCCGGAAGATGTTTTACGGAAACTTGAGGAGATTCCAGCGGTCAGGCAGGCCAAAGCGGTGCAGCTTTTCTGAACAGGGTTTAGGCTTTAGTAAGGCTTCGTTGCTCTATGCGTCGCTCTAGACCAGGAGCGAGCAGACTCACGATTCCGCACTGTCGCGCCGAAGCTTGCGGCCCTCCGCCAGCAGAGCCATCGAATGCATTAAGTTCTGCAACGTGACAATGCCCACCAGTCGCTGGTCCTCGACCACTGGAATGATGCTCAGATTACGCGCCGTAAGTTTGCGAAAAGCGGAAGCCAGAGACTCCTGCCGCAGGGAAACCTCGAACAGCTTGTTCATAACGGCCTGAACATATCCGTTGCCTTCCGCACGCAGCGCGTCCAGGATGCGCTGCCGTGAAATTACGCCCACCATATCGCTGCCGCGAACTACCGGGAAATCATCTTGCAGAGAATGTACCGCTTTATCCAGGGCATCTTCGAGCGTGTCCGCCGGCGAAAGGGTCGAGAAATCAGTAAGCATCACTTCTTCCAGCCGAACATTATCCAATACCGACTGGAAGATGACCGCGCGTTCTTCAAGCTGCGCCGCCGAAAAGATAATGACACCGACCATGGTAAGCCAGGTGTTGCTGAACAAACCCGCGATCATCAGGACCATTGCCAGGGCATGGCTGATGGAGACTGCACGGCGGGTTGCTGCAGCAGAATCGATACTTCGCGCGAAGTAAGCCCGCAGGATACGACCGCCGTCCAGAGGATACGCGGGCAGAAGATTTAAGCCAGCTAAATAGAGGTTAGCCCACACCAGGCTGCGCGGCAGGTTAGCCGACTGAAGCCAGGGCCACTGCCCCAGATTCGCTCCAGGAACAGTGGCATAGATCACTGCGGCCGCAATGACAGCGAACGCCAGGTTTACCAGTGGCCCGGTGAGAGCGATGCGGACTTCACGCTTCCACACAGCTGTCCCCGACTGGGGAGTTTCCGTGCGCGATTCGTCAAACACGGTCACACCGCTGAGCGGCAGAAGAATAACCGCCTTGGGAATTAGCCCGGCGCGCCGAGCTACCAGCATGTGTCCGATTTCATGAGCGGCAACGCAAGCCAGCACGATTCCAACCAGCGCCAGATCCCGCGGCCCATTGGCCGATGGATGCACGCTGTATTCCGTCCAGAAAACAAATAACGGCAGGATCAGGAAGGTCAGGTGAATGCGCACTTCCACACCAAACAGCCGCCCGACGTGGACCGAAAAACTTCTCATAGGTTTTGACTACTACAGTTATTTTACATGGTCGGATATATTGGGCTCGATACCCGAAGGTTCAGAGCCATGCGCGTGATCGCAGGCAAATATCGGGGGCACCCTCTGCGTTCCTTGAATGGTAAGGATACCCGTCCCACCTCCGATCGCCTCCGCGAAACGCTGTTCAATGTGCTCACCGCCGGCAATCCCGCAGCACTTGAAGGGAGCGTGTGGTTGGATCTGTTTGCCGGGACGGGAGCGGTGGGGATCGAAGCGCTGAGCCGCGGAGCCAAGGAAGTCTTCTTCGTAGAGACCTCCGCTCAAGCCACAAAGGTGATCGAGCAAAACCTGCAGAGTCTGAAAATCGCGGATGGATACAGAATTCTGCGCGATGATCTTTCTGGAGTCGTCTGGCGCCTGCAGCGCGAACACATCGCGGCCGACGTTGTATTTCTCGATCCACCGTATCAGATGCGGGATGCCTATGAGCGGAGCCTTACGGCATTGGCCGATTCATCGTTGGTCTGGGCCATGTCGCTGGTGATTGCGGAGCATGAAAAGAAGTTTAATCCAGGCGCCGAATACGGATCGCTGCGAAGGGTCCGAAAATTGATGCAAGGGAATAGCGCCCTTAGTTTTTACCGCATCGGCGGACGCCCGGACTTGAACGAGTAAGTGGCCTCCAGCTTACATCAGCAGTTCATTCGCGCGGTGAACGATGGGATGCTGCATCTCCTGCAGATCGTTTTTCACCATATTGAGGCCGTAGACGCAGCCCTCAAACTCCCGTGAAAGGTGAGCGAAGAGCGGAGCCACCTTGGCATATTCAAAGTGTTCGAACTTCGACACAATGTGATAGCTTTCTTTCCCCGCTTTCATCCACTCCACAAAATTCTCGAGGCGATGGCGGCGCAGCCGAAACTGGTTGATGCTTTCGGGAAACATCCCGGCGAAAAACAGTGCGTAGTCTCCAATATGCTTCCGCACCTGACGCTCGCGATCGAAGGAAGGCGCCGGACCGTAGACGGGGTCGGATTCCAGAATCATTTCGCCCAAGTCAGCGAGGGGCCGGTCGGCCACATCGTGAATCTTGAACAACTGGTTGGCTTCGCAGAACTCGGTGAGCAAGTGCGAGACATAGGCCACAACTTGCGGATCGCGGATACCGATCTCCTCAGCGTAATGGCGTCCCACCAATTCCTGGAAAAGCTGACGCAGTGGATGAGATTCCGGAATCATTTGTTTGGCCTCCTTAAAAGCCGCGTTACAAATCACTCTGGCACTATGTTAGTAACTAGTTACCTCAGCTACACTACAAAAGCAAATGACTTTTGTATATCCAGGGCATCACTTTCATCAATCATTAGAGGACACTTGCGCCCCCAAAGTTTGCCTCAGCGTTTCTGTTGGCACACCCCCGCATTGGCTGCTAATTCCATCGTGTTAGCCCGATAGAATGGACCAACAGGAGGAAATCAGCCAACTATGGAACGAATAAACATCTCCAGCGGCACACCGTGGGAACCCATTGTCGGTTACTCTCGTGCGGTCAAAGTCGGGCCCAACGTGCATGTCTCAGGCACCACCGCGACCGGGCCGGACGGCAAGATCGTCGGCGTGGGCGACGTCTACGCCCAAGCCGTGCAGGTGCTCAAGAACATCGAAAGTGCCTTAGAGAAGGCCGGCGCCACATTGAAGGACGTGGTGCGCACGCGAATGTATGTAACAAACATTGCGGAGTGGGAGAAAATCGCCAAGGCTCATGGGGAATTCTTCTCCTCCATTCGTCCGGTTACTACGATGGTACAGGTGAGCGCTTTGATCTCACCGGAAATCCTGATCGAGATCGAAGCCGATGCTTACGTCATCGGGAAGTGAGAGTAGAATTCCTCATTCCAAAATTCTACGAAACAATTCTGGGGAGCGAATGTGAAGAATCATCCGTGGATCGTTGTTCTTGCTTTCGTGATTTCCGCAGCCGCGCAACAGCAACCGAAGGACGGTCCTCCCTCTGAATCTTGGACCGTGATCCGGACAGGCACTCTGATCGACGGCAAGTCCGATAAACCGATGCACGGGCAGGTGATCGTCATTCACGGTAACCGCATCGAGAGTGTGGGCGATGCACCGGTTGCCAAGATTCCCCCCGGCGCAACGGTGATTGATTTGTCGAAAGCGACGGTCTTACCGGGTCTCATCGATTCTCACACGCATATTTTCCTGCAGGGCGAAGACCCCGCGCAGGGTGGCTACGATGTCAACATCCTGAACGCTCCGCTCGCCCTGCGCGCGGCACGAGCCACGGTTGCAGCGCGGCGGGCATTGGAACAGGGCTTCACGACCCTGCGCGATGTGGAGACCGAGGGTGCTGGTTATGGCGACGTGGGTATTAAGCAGGCCATTGAACAAGGATATATTCCTGGCCCGCGTCTTTTCGTCTCGACTCGCGCCATCTCCACCACGGGTGGGTATCCGCTGGAGGGTTACGCTCCCGAACTAGACATGCCCAAAGGCGCCCAGATTGTCGACGGGCCAGTCGAGGCTCGCAAAGCAGCGCGCGAGCAACTCGATCATGGCGCTGACTGGATCAAGGTCTACATGACGCATCGTTCATGGGTCGGCAGGAACGGCGAACTGGTCTCGCAGCCCACGCTGACGGTTGAGGAGTTGCGGGCGATCGTGGATGAAACTCACGGCTGGGGTAAGAAGGTTGCGTGCCACGCTTACGGCGGAATCGGCCTGCTCCGAGCCCTCGATGGCGGATGTGATTCCATCGAGCATGGCCTCGATCTCGACGACCGAGCCATCGCCCAGATGGTGAAGCAAGGCACCTGGTATGTGCCTACAATCAGCGCCTACTACCACGATTGGGCGCCGGCGGACACTCCCGCCGGGCAGCGCGACCGCCTGCGGGTTTCGTTGCATGAGCCGTCCTTCAAGAAAGCGCGCAAGGCGGGAGTGAAGATCGCCTTCGGAACCGACATGGGTGGAATTCCCTGGACCGAGCCCATCGCGCAGGAATTTTCGCGCATGACGGAGCTGGGCATGCCGCCGATGGAAGCTATTCAGAGCGCAACCTCGCGCGCCGCCACCCTGCTCGACATGGATGGAAAGATCGGAGTGATTGCGCCGGGAGCTTTTGCCGACGTGATTGCGGTCAGCGGCGACCCACTGCACGACATTAAAGCACTGGAGTATGTGCAATTCGTAATGAAGGACGGAAAAGTCTTCAAGAGCGACAGCGAGAAGCAACCCTACCAATAAGAGCAAATTTCCGAGGCGGGTCAGCGAAATAAAGATTTATTGATTTTTATTTCAATTTCCTTGACATCAGCTTGGTCACGGGCATAATTCATCAATCCGAATTTTGGTCTGCGGAATCTGGCTCAGTCCGGAGCCAGAGGAGGTTTTATGAGTGTGCTAGAGCTTTGTGACAGGGAAATCGCGGCCGTCCCTCTGGACGCTAGCGTAGCCGACGCCATCAATAAAATGCTCGACCACCACGTCGGCGCTGTCGCCGTTGTGGACTCCGAATACCGGGTAGCCGGAATTTTCACCGAGCGTGACGTGCTCCGCAAAATGGCTCTCAGCCGCACCGACCCGGAGACCGCGTCCATCCGCGAACTGATGACCACGCCGGTGGAAATGGCCACCCGGCGCACCGGCCCCGGCGAAGCGCTCCATACTATGCTCGAGCGCCACTTCCGCCATCTGCCCGTCGCCGACGACAATGGCAAGCTGCTCGGAATTCTTTCGATTCGTAATCTGCTGGAGTGGCGCGTCGAGGATCTCAGCCGAGAACTGGAATCGCTCGAACAGTATGTCTCCAACGATGGACCTGGAGGCTAGCGGTCCTTGGTGGTAAAACGTTTTGGCTAGGCATGGCATCAGCCCTGTTGACTAGGTGCCAATAGAGAGGCGGGCTTCAGCGGCGGGGGCGCTGTGGCACACTGTCTGTATGCCAAGGCTGACTCTCGGGGACTTTGAACTCAACATCTTTTCCGACGGCACTTACCCGCTCGATGGCGGCGCATTTTTCGGCGTGATCCCCAAGATCATGTGGTCGCGCAGAGCGGCTGCCGATGAAAAAAACTACGTGCAGGCGGGACTTAACTCTCTGCTGATCCGTACCGGAAAGCAAAATGTCCTGGTCGAAACCGGCATGGGCAATAAGTTGTCGGAGCGCATGGTCAAGTTCTATGGCCAGCCCGCGCAGCTGCTCACAAGTCTCGCGGCCGGTGGAATCTTGCCTGAAGATATCGATATCGTCATCAACACGCATCTGCACTTCGACCACTGCGGTTGGAATACCGTGCGCGACAGACGTGGCAAGATCGTCCCCACGTTTCCGCACGCGAAATACTATGCCCCGGAAGGAGAATGGCAATATGCGCGCAAGCCCAGCGAGCGCGACTCCATCAGCTACATTCCCGACAACTACGACCCGCTGGTCCAAAGCGGCCAGATGACGCTGCTCAAAGGCGGCGAGGAAATTGTTCCCGGCATCTCAGTGAAAACCTTCCCCGGCCATACTGCGCACATGCAAGCCGTAATCGTCGACGGCCGCCCGGGAAAGGGCAGGGGTTCCGCCGTGCCGTATGGTGCTGGCATTGAAAGGGCGCGGCTACCAGCCGTGCCCTCAGCCGCTCTGGAAGAGAATGGGGCTTCAGCCCCTGCGATTGCCTGCTACATTTCCGACCTCATCCCCACCACCGCGCACATCGACATCGCCTGGGGCATGGCGTTCGATCTCTACCCTCTGCAGACCATCGAGAGCAAGAAGCAGTACTACGCGAAGGCGATTCCGGAGAAATGGCTGACGGTCTTCACGCATGATCCGAACACGCCTTGGGCGTATGTGGAGACGGATGAGGCGGGAAAGATGCTGGTGAGGGGTTTTAGTTCAGGATAGAAATCAGGGAAAGCTGCTATATTGTTTTCCGCGCGGTGGAATCGCTCCAAGCTCGGTTGGACTAAGCTCTCGGGCTTGGTTTGGCCTCTCTGGTTCGGCGAGAAACCCTCCCAGACACTGCTACTCAGGAGATCCCATGCAAAGCCGCATCACCGGCACCACCATGCCCGTACTCGAGTTCGTCCTCGAGCCCAATGAGTCGATCATCTCCGAGGCCGGAGAACTCTCCTGGATGGGCAGTTCGATTCAGATGACCACGCACACCCAGTTCGGCGGCGGCGGGGGGCTCTTCGGCGTGCTCAAGCGCGTGGCTGGCGGCGGATCGATCTTCATGAGCGAATACCGCGCCATTGGCGCTGCCGGCGAGGTCGCCTTCGCCACCAAACTTCCCGGACACATCGTTCCCGTAGAAGTTTCG
>Ga0210393_10002457_pt1 | contig 15232 bp, 12 predicted proteins | sample IncBWC27OmetaG_FD_160068 | JGI IMG/M metagenome (GOLD analysis project Ga0210393, IMG submission 160068) | Forest soil microbial communities from Barre Woods Harvard Forest LTER site, Petersham, Massachusetts, United States - Inc-BW-C-27-O ... | reverse complement strand
CACTCGGGGCTGCGGGCAATCCGGGGTCCGCGCTAGCGGTTTGAGCCAGGGCGGTCACCGAGATGACGAACACAGTGGCCAGAAGAAATCGTGGGAGCTTTCTTGTCATGAGATTGCTTTGAACTCCTTGGAAATTGTTTCGAGAATCTCGCTTGCGGTCCTTTTCACGGACCATGCTGGGTCCCGCCCCGAAGCCAACCAGGCCGTGTGATCAAACGGGGAAGGCAGACCTAAACCTCCAGCGTCTCACGCCAATGTTCAAACGTGATGACCACCCCGTACTATTCGATTTTCAGGGTGCTGTAGACTCCATTATAGGAACACTGTTGCCCCAGCGTCAAACTGTAAACCTCGAGGTTCGGGCCTCCTGTCAAATGTTTAGAAGGTCGTCGCCACGGTGAAGCGGAACGTCTTCCGCGGCTCCCTCAGTTGATACGGGGGAGAGAAAGAGTTTCGGGCGAGCTGAAACGTATAATCTCCGGCGGCACCGGCGGGGAACATGCCGCGAGTGATTGGAATCGGAGCATTCACGATCGAATCCAACCGCAGCGGGTTATATGCCCAGTAGATTCGGAAGGGCGCGTTGACCACGGGCAAGAATACTTGCAACTCGAGGCCCGTGGACATTCTCGGCGTCCAGTTCGTCCCCGGCACAGGGTGCAGGTATTGCGGGAACTTCTGGGTGGATCCGCCGACGCAGTTAAAACCGGCGTCCAGCGCAGGGCAGCCAAAAACCGTGCTGTTGATCAGTTCGAACTGTCCATCGTTAATCTTGAGCTGAGAATCTCGGAGGATCGGTTCCACGCCGAAGTCGACGAACGGCGCCAGGGCTACGGGACCGGCGATGGTGATGCGGTATTCCAAATTTCCAACCAGGCTCAAGTCGCCACCAGGGAAGACAATCTGGTCCAAGGGGACTGGGATGGTGTAAGCGCCTTGCAGGGGATTGGCCGGATTCTTGGGCACAATCGAGCCATCAGGATTGCGCAACTGGATCGAGGTTGTGTTTGGAAGAAATGAGACTGGCGAAATGGAGCGAATATCAAAGCCACGTAAATCATTTTCGCCGCCATCGTAGAAGCGCTGGAAAGGCGGAGGCACCAGACCGTCATAGCCAGTGAGAAATGAACCCTGAAAGTTAAAGCCAACCGTATTGCGGCGATTATTCATCGGTTTCCAATGCGTATATTTCACGATCGGACGAATTGTCTTGACCGTCCCGCCCACGCCGGCAAATTCGCTGGCGACGTAGAAGCTGCTGCCCTTGTGGGGGTACAGCGCCCTGTCCAGGGAGTTTATAGAGAAGCTGGGAGTGATCTTGCTGGTGATGATCCCGTTCAGTGCGTTTGGCCCGCTGATTCCGCTGAATGACAGGAAATTGAACAGCGTCTGCGAAGCCGTGGTGAGGGCTACGATGGATGAGTCGTCGTAGGAATAACTAATCCCAACCCGCTTGAAAGAGCGGTGCAGCGGATACGCGAGGTTGATGGCAAAGCCTCGGCTCGACTGCGTGTAGTTCTGAAGATTCTCCTGCAGTTCGGCCGGCAGATTGATCGCTTGACCGCTGAGGATGGCTGCTTGCCGTGCCTGATCGTAAGTGAACTTCGTGAAGTAAACCGTAAAACCCAACTGCAGAGGACGATCAAAGAGGTAAGGTTGGGTGAAGCTGAAGGAAACGTTGCGCTGCAGGTTTCCGATGTTCGCTTGTATGCTCAGAGTTTCGCCCAAGCCCAGGAAGTTATTGGTGCTGTAGCTGAGGCCAACGAATGTTCCTGAAAGGCCGCTAACCCCACCGCTCAATCCGATGCTGTTTTTCCCTTTCTCTTTGACTTTGAGGGTGAGATCGACCGTGCCATCCTTTTCGTTCAGGTGGCGTTCGGTGACGTTGGGATCATCGGGCTTCAAATTGTCGAAGAATCCCAACTGATTCAATCGCTGGATGCTGAGCTCCCAAAGCTGTTGGTTGTAGACCTGGCCCTCCTCAAGAACGATCTCGCGGCGTATCACCTTGTCGCGCGTGGTGGTATTGCCCTGGAACTCGATTCGGCGCACAAAGAACTGCTTGCCTTCATCTACGTCAATGTCCAGGAAGACAAGTTTCTTTTCCTCGTCGAAGGTCGTGTTCGGAATGGAGGTGAAGTTGATGTACCCGATTTGGCCATAGGCCTTGCCCAGGTTTTCCAGGCCCTTCGCGATTTTGCTTCGGTCAAAGGTATCTCCGTCTTTTATCGGAAAAAGGGCGCGTAAGGCTTTGGTGTTCGACACTGCTTTGTTGTTCTTGAAAGTGATTCCACCCAAGTTGTATTTGTCGCCTTCCTCAATCGGCATGGTGATGTCCACGGCCTTGCCCGGCCCAGCCTGGATCAGCGGGATGTGAAAACCCTTATGTCCGGTATCGTGGATTACCGTCTTGGGTTCCTGAACCAGCACTTTGAAGAAGCCGCGGTTTTGAAACTCGGCGCGAACTCGCTCGGTGTCTTCATCGAGCTTGGTGGCATCGTAGGTCTTCGAGAAAAGATTCTCCAGAAAGATCGAGTGCGGGATGCCGATGGGCTTCAGGTTCTTCATTGCGCCACGCAGAATGCGGCTCTTGACGTGTTTATTCCCCTCGAACACAATCTTGCCAACTTTGACCTTAGGCCCTTCCTTGATCGCGAAGGTGATGCTCACAGCGTTTGGCGGAATGGGATGAATCTCGGTGCGGACCGTAGAGTACTGTCTCCCGTGCTCGGCCAGCAGTTGCTTGATCGTGACTTCGGCCTTCTTTACCTTGGTCGGGTCGTATTGGCTCTCGACTGACAATCCGACCTTGGCTTCTTTAAAGCGGTCGAGCACGTCGCTTTTCGAGACTGAGTTCAGACCTTCGTAGTTAATCTCTCGGATGGTCGGGCGTTCTTTTACATAGATATGCAGAACCCAGCCTTTTGGGGTCTGCTCTCGCTCAAAGCGAATATCCTGAAAGTACCCGGTATTCCACAGTGAGTTGAAATCGCGTTCGATGGCTGCCGGGTCGTAGACATCTCCGGCGTGGGTAAAAATTCTAGCTTTGATGGTTTCAGCCGGAATACGACGGTTGCCGTGAACTTCTACGCTGGAAATTACATCCTGCTGCCCGATGGCCGAGGAGCAGAGCAAGAAAAAGGCCAACAGGAAACTGAAAAGCGAGCCCCTCCTACCTTCACAACACTTTAATAATGAAGGAGATGGCCTCGCTGCGACAACCGAGGGTCGCCATGCGCGGCCGTGCCTGCCCTCGATAATCGCAGGGCTATCCTGATGAGTGCGATGAATCGCCACTACCTCAAGTTATGGGAGTGTGGAAAACCGCAATTATACGGTAGAGCAGTGGACACCGTCCAAGCACTTGCGCCTTAATCGCCCTCAGGATGCCGTTTGGAAAAGCTCTACTTCAACCAAGACGGAATAAAAGGTGGCGGAGTTGCCCAAGTCAGTAAGTTTTTCCGAAGTAAGCACATTAATGTTCCGCCCCTGCGGACTCAGCTTGGCCCACGAGAGCCGCGCGCAAACCACACCGGGCTGCAACACGCCGTCTACTTTGGCTCTTAGAAGTATATCCCCACGACGGTTGAACACGCGCACCTGGTCGCCATTTGCGATGCCGCGCGTTCGGGCATCAGTGGCATTCATTTCAAGCAGGCCTGCTTCCTCCATCTCCTGGATCACGGGTAAATTGGAAAAAGATGAGTTGAGAAAATTGTCAGATTTACGAGCCAGCAACTCCAGTGGAAAAGCTTTCGCCTGCTCGCTGTGGCGCGATTCGCCCGGCGGTTCGAACTGAACCACGGGATCCAAACCCTGAGACCTGAGCGCTTCACTGTACAATTCGGCTTTGCCGCTGGCGGTTGCGAAATTACCGTAAGCAAAGGGCAAAAAGAAATCTGGGGAGTGCGAACTGTCATCTGCGACCTGTTTTTCAAAACTGAGTCTTACGTGACCTTCCCGCCCCAGTCGCTCCCGGCTGATTCCTTGTAGCCAGGGATGGTCAGAGTCCAACGCCGCATCGATCATCTGGTCCACAGATTCGCGGAAGCACTCATCCTCGAATCCCATTCTCTGGGCGAGCGTCCGAAAGACCTCCACGTTGGAACGACATTCGCCCAGAGGCTCAATGGCCTGATTCGAAACCTGCAAGAAGTAGTGGCCGTAGGCGGTTTGCAGATCCTTGTGTTCAAAGAAAGTAGTCGCGGGCAGAACCATGTCCGCGTAATCGGTAGTGTCGGTGAGGAACTGCTCGTGGACAACCGTGAATAGATCAGTACGCTGCAAACCCCGTATCACTTCATTGTGATTGGGACAAGTCGCCGCCGGATTACACCCATAAACAAACAGAGACTTGATCGGCGGATCATCCAGCGAGTTCAAGGCCTTCCCCAACTCCACCATGTTCACGGTGCGGGCCGGGCGTCCCAGTGGCTTGAGCATCAAGTCGGAACGTTTAAGAACTTCTTTGTTCAACTTAAAAGCTCCGCTGGCGGACATCTGCAACCCGCCGCCGGCCTCTTTCCACGACCCTGTAATGCAAGGCAGCATAGCGACGGCGCGTGTTGCCATTCCGCCACCTTCCGAGCGCTGGACTCCGTAATTCAAGCGAATGACGGCTGGATGCGTAGTTGCGTACTCGCGGGCCAACTTCACAATGTCAGAGGCCGCGATTCCCGTCCACTTGGCGACGCGTTCCGGTGTGTACTCTCGCACTTTGTCGCGAAGCTGTTCGAATCCCAGCGTATAGCGCTCGACGTAATCAGCATCGTGAAGATTCTCGCTGATGATCACATGCATCATGGCAAGCGCTAAGGCAGCGTCGGTACCGGGATTGATCGGCAGATACCAATCCGCGCACGCCGCCGTGCGGGTGCGATAAGGATCGATCACGACCAGCTTCGCGCCTTGACGCCGGGCCTCAGCGATGAACGGCCACAAATGCACGTTGTTGCCGTGAATGTTGGCCGCCCACGCAATGATGTACCGGGAATGGCGAAACTGTTCCGGTTCGGTGCCCAGTTTTATCCCAAGCACCGATTCCAACCCCGCTTCGCCGGCGGCAGAGCAAATATTCCGCGCCAACTGCGACGCTCCCAGCCGATGGAAGAATCGGCGGTCCATGGAAGCGCTATTCAACATCCCCAGCGTGCCGCCGAAGGAGAACGGAAGGATGGCTTCGCTGCCGAATTCAGCAACGATCTTCTTGAAGCGAGAAGTGATTTCATCGAGCGCCTCGTCCCATGTGATGCGTTGCCAAGCTTGTGTGGCGCGGGCGTCGTCGCCCGTGGTGTGCGGTCCCTTCGGTCCTACCCTCCGCATTGGATACAAAACCCGGTCGGGCGAATACACGCGATCCAGATACTTGGCCACCTTTGCGCACAGGAAACCACGCGCCACGGGATGCGCCGGATCGCCCTTAATTTTGGTCGCGCGCCCATCTTCTACGGTAATCAGGACTCCGCAGGCATCCGGACAATCGTGCGGACAGGCGGCGTGAACAACCTTCTTCATAACTTCCGATTATAAGATGCCGAGTCGCCGTCAGGACAAAATCAATAAACCAGGAACGACACGAAGTATCACAAAGGCTCGAGTTTGTCTGATTTCGTTTGTGTTCGAAGCAAGAAAAAAGGCGGCTTGCGCCGCCCACTCCATGCTGCAGTTAAGTTTTTGTCTTACGGCAGTACGCGAACGCGTCCAGCCCACACGATCGGCTTTTGCGTGTTGGGATCGTAGAATACCAATCCACGAGAGATCAGATTGGCCGCACCCGCCGCCTGCAAGCCGGTCAAGCCGTTGATGTTGACAAATGTTGTGAGGTTGCCGGTATACACGGTGAATGGTCCACTCGCCGAGTAGCTCATCAGGGCATCGTTCTGCATCTGATAGGTTCCCTGATTGCCATTCGTAATTTTCACGCTGTTGGCGACCAGCGATCCGATCACACCCTGCCTTCTCAAGGAAACCATGTCGGGAGTGAACGCGTTGCTCTGGTAAGTGCCGCCAACGAAGATGCGTTGACCGACCACCAGAGATGAGCCGCTGAACAGTTCGTTGGTGAACCAGTTGTCGATGAAGCAAATGTCGTACTGCGACACCAGGCTGAGGTCGACGGTGTAGACGCTATCCACGAGGATACTCGCCGAAGTTCCAAGCTCTTCGCCCACGAACATGGTCACGACTGGTCCGGGGCTCACAGACAGGATTCTTCCAGAAATGAACGCTTTGTCGGTCGTGATCAACTCGACGCTGCTGGCGAGAATGCTGCCATTAGCCTGCACCGTGCCCTCGACGGAGACGATGCCGTTTGCCATTAAGCTGCTCAAGCTATTGCTGCCGTTGTACGAAGTGCTCGAGTTGACGTCAATCGTCTCCTGGAAACCGTACGGCCCTTGCATCACGAATGAGTTCCCCGACGTGTTTGCCGAAACGATGTTACCGGTGAATTCGGTGATCTGGCCCAGATCGCCGGAAGCCGAGACTGCCATCACATCCAATACTGGTGTGACCGCAATCGTGCCGTTGTTGATGGTCAGGTTCCCACTGCCATCCATGGCCAGCGACTGACGCAGATCGAAGTCCATATGCAAGCCGGCCAAGCCGTTGCTTCCCACCACAAGCGGAGCCCCTGCCGGGAATGCGACCGTCACCGTGGAGCTGCTCAAGGTTCCGGTTGCGGTGCCGATGGAAGGTGGATTGGTGGTGAGGTCGACGTAATTAATCGAAGGTGCCGGGTTGCTGGTCGCAAAAGTGAAGGTGGCGCTGGTGTAGGTTCCGGGCGCGACCGTGTTAAAGCCCAGCAGCGAACGCAAACCGATCAGCCGACCGAAGTCCACCGTAGTCGGCGTAGAAAGCACTTGTGCCGTGGTCGAGCCATTGTTAAGGGTGATGCTTTTAATGGTGATGTTGAACGCGACCACGGATGAAACTGGCGCGTCCTCGCCCGTAGCGAAGACCTGCCCCTGGGTGTTCGGTGGTGGTGTCGACGACGAGGAATTACTTACGCCGTTGCAAGCACTGAAACTCAGGGCTAACGCAAGCAGCCCCGTAAGCGATAGAAACCTTTTCATGGTTGCTCCTGTAGATCAGAATCTGTGGGGGAGCGGCGAATTCTTGATACCCGAATGAAAACACGTGTGATTGTAGGAAGTCTTCATTACCTTCGGACAGATTACGGACGTAACTGCGCGGCTCTGGGCGCGGGATTTAGACGGACTGACGGAGAAGGCGTGCTACTTCAGACCTATGTACAGGTCCACTTGAGAGTCCTGCGGGTTCTGGCTCCGCTGGTCGTAGACCTCAAAATCAGCCTTGTAGGCGCGAGTGCCCCCGAGCTGTTTGTTATCTTCCAGGCTCCAGACACGCTGCCACGCCTGCGGGACAACCTGCTCCGCCGGTCCCTTTGCGCTGGTAACGATTGCGTATCTCCCGTCAGGCACCTTTTTCGCAACCATTCCCGGCGGAACGTCAGACGCACTACTCACTTTCATTCCAATGATGAAGGCGTACTCACCGTTGCGGTCGCTGGCGTAACCGGTGTAAACCGCGTAGATCGTGGAATCCACTTTGTTCGGAATCTTATCCGCGATGGCTTCTTTGAAAAACTTGGCCCATTGTTTGGGGATCGCGCCTTCGCCCGTCATTTCCTTGGCGTTACTGGTTCGAACTTGGATTCCAATAACCGAGAACTCTGGCTGTTCGACGACTCTTGGGTCCATTGCGGCTCCCACAGGGACGGCTGTCACGGCGAGGAGATTAGGGAGACACATCAAAACGAGTAATCCGATGGTCAAACCGAACCCTATCCAGGGCGCTCTGGAAAAAAGCCCGCCGTGCCCGATCATCAGATTTCCATGACTTCTTTTTCCTTGCCCTTGCTCATCTCTTCCATCTTCTTGATTTCGCCATCGGTGAGCTTTTGGATTTCATCCATGGCTCTTTTCTCATCGTCCTCGGTGATTTTCTTGTCCTTCATCGCCTTCTTGATGGCGTCGTTGCCATCGCGGCGGATGTTACGCACCGCCGTGCGATGCTCCTCGAGCACCTTATTGAGATGTTTCACCATATCCTTGCGGCGTTCTTCGGTGAGTGCTGGCACGGGCACGCGGACGATCTTGCCATCGTTCATCGGGTTCAAGCCAATGTCCGCCGCGCGAATCGCCTTCTCAATCGCCGGCAGCGAGGTCGGATCAAAAGGCTGCACCGTGATGAGCTGCGGCTCGGGCGCATGCACCTGCGCAAGCTGATTAAGCGGCATGTGCGACCCGTAATATTCCACGTTAACGGAATCCAGCATATGCACAGACGCCCGCCCGGTGCGCGTAGACGCCATCGCCTTGCGAAAGTCGTCGACCGCCTTGTCCATTCGCGTTTTGAGTTGAATGTAGGTTTCTTTCAGGCCCGGAATCGCGGCCATACCAGCTTGAGCCATGGTCAGCTCCCCTGAAGATGAGTTACCAAAACTGTGAATTATAAACCTTTGAAATGAAGAGTGGGCTCAGAACCGGCAATCACTACTGTCCTACTGCGTTGATGAGCCAACGGCCTCGCGGGTTATTGCTACAATTTCAATCATGGAAGAAGGAACGCCTGGTTCGATGTCGTCCTCCGGGGCTATGCTAGGTCACGACCGAAGTCGGCGAACAGGGCCTTTCTGGGCTGTAATCACTTTGACCCTGCCGACTTTTGCGGCGCTCCTCATTGTGGTTACTGCAGTCTTGCACCCAAATGCGTCGGCATACTTGCTATTTCCGCTCACGTTCATCGCGCCCGGCGGTTTTATTTGCGCAATCATTATCGCGGTCGGGGCACGCCATTCCATGAGCCATCGGTTGTCCCGAGTTGCTTGGATCGTTTTGGCGCTTGCGTTTCTCGCGGGAATGGCGGCGATAGGTTTCGTGAAACTAACATAGGCAATATGTCAGCGCATATGATCACCAGCTAGATTCCAGCAGCGCATCTCTAAGACATTATCGAGCGAATCCGTGAAAGTCCGTTCAGATCCGTGGCCAGTCTTACGCGCTCACCAGCGACCCGATCTTCTCGCCGGTCACGACCTTGCGGATATTTCCCCGATGATTGAGATTGAAAATGATGATCGGCAGGTTATTGTCTTTGCAAAGTGAGATGGCGGTCAAGTCCATCACTTTGAGGCCTTTTTTCAGCACGTCCATGTAGGTGATCTGAGTGAATTTCTTGGCATCTTTCACCAGCACCGGATCGGCGTCGTAGATGCCGTCGACCTTCGTAGCTTTCATGATGACATCGGCCTTGATTTCCATGGCGCGCAGCGATGCTGCGGTGTCCGTAGAGAAATAGGGATTCCCTGTGCCTCCCGCGAAAATGACCACGCGGCCTTTTTCCAAATGACGAATGGCGCGCCGGCGGATAAAAGGCTCGGCCACCTGGTTCATCTCAATTGCTGATTGCACGCGGGTGTAAACGCCCTGCTTTTCCAGCGCATCCTGCAGCGCCAGCGAATTGATCACGGTTGCGAGCATGCCCATCTGATCTGCGGAAACCCGGTCCATCTCTTTGGCTTGCTCGGCTACGCCCCGGAAAAAATTCCCTCCGCCTACGACGATTGCGATCTCAATTCCTAAAGAACGTACGTCCGCGAGTTCAGCAGCGATTTCATGAATGCGAAAAGGGTCGACGCCAAAACCCTGGGTTGCAGCCAGAGCTTCGCCGGAGAGTTTAAGCAAGATACGTTTGAAGACGGGAGCTGTCATCCGTAATTTAGTCTAGCATCCCGGCGGGAGCGTGGGTTGGGGAGCAGGATTTTGTGGAGTAAGAATTGCGTGGGGACGGCTGTCCCCACGCGAGCTACTCAGCTTTCTGTTCCGGCTTGGTGATGGCGATAGTCTCGCCTGCTTCGCCCACCTTGAAACGGGCAAAGCGGCGCACCGCGATGTTTTCACCCAGCTTGCCGATCTTGGTGGCAATCAGTTGCGCGATGCTGACCGTTTGATCCTTGATGAAGGGCTGCTCCAGCAGGCAGACCTCTTCGTAAAACTTGGCCATCTTGCCTTCGACCATTTTTTCCGCGATGTTCGCTGGCTTGCCGCTGGCGATCGCCCGCGCAAGCGCGATGTCCTTTTCGCGGGCAAAATCTTCAGCAGTCACGTCTTCCCTGCGGATGTACTTTGGATCGCTGGCCGCGATGTGCATGGCGATGTCGTGCACCAACTCCTTGAAGTCCTCGGTGCGGGCCACGAAATCGCTTTCGCAGTTGATTTCGACGAGTACGCCGATCTTGCCTCCAGCGTGAATGTAACTCGCCACCGAGCCTTCGCTGGTCACGCGGGTTGCCTTCTTCGCCGCGACGGAAACACCCTTCTTGCGCAGCACCACAACGGCCTGCTCCATGTCGCCCTTGGCTTCGGTCAGGGCTTGTTTGCAATCCATCATTGGCGCTCCGGTCTTCTCCCGGAGCTCTTTCACTTGTGCAGCAGAAATATTCATCGTAGATGTGCTCATTGCTATGAAATCCTTACTGTAACTGTAGAAACGTAGCTTGCTACGTTCAGCTTGCTGATTGCGTCTTGCGGTAGAGACGTTGCAAGCAACGTCTCTACAGGTATTTTGCTCCTGCAAACTTCGACCCGCGCCGGACGACCCGCGCGGGTCTGAATCCCTCAGGGGCTAAAGCCCGGAATCTGATCTGTGTGACGACTGAAGCCTAGAGCCTGACGCCCGCTCTAGTACGTTTGGGTTTCGACCTGTGGCACGATCTCGTCGGCGACTTCTTTCGCCGCGGCAGGCTGCTTACGCGTACCCGCGCCCAGCACATCTTCCATGCTGATGTCTTCGCCCGTGCCATCTTCCGAGGCGCTAATATCCGCAGTGCCTTCAGCCTCGCGCGCCGCCGCATCCCGCTCGGCCTGCTGTGCCGCGCCGGCAGCAGCAGCCAGATCGGCAACTTGCTTGTCGGTCATGAGTTGCGCGCCTTCAGCCACGGAATCGGCAATCTTCGAAGCAAACAAGCGGATAGCCCGCAGCGCGTCGTCGTTGCCCGGAATCACATAATCCACTTCGCTGGGGTCGCAATTTGTGTCGACGACCGCGACCACCGGAATGCCAAGCTTGCGCGCCTCGCGCACTGCGATCTGCTCTTTGTTTGAGTCGATAATGAAGATCGCATCCGGCAGGCGGCTCATATTCTTGATGCCGGCCAGGTTCGCCTGCAAATGCTTGCGCTCGCGTTCGAGCTTGATGACTTCTTTCTTGGGCAGCAACTCGTAGCGGCCATCCGTGGCCATTTCGTCGAGTTCTTTCAACCGCTTTACCGACTTCTGCACCGTCACCCAATTGGTGAGCAGGCCGCCCAGCCAGCGCTGGTTTACGTAGAATCCGCCGCAGCGCGTCGCCTCTTCGGCAATCGCATCCTGGGCCTGCCGCTTGGTTCCGACAAAAAGAATGATCTTCCCTTGACTGGCCAAATCCTGCACGAACTTCGACGCCTCTTTGAACATCTTCAGCGTCTTCTGCAAATCGATGATGTAGATCCCGTTGCGCTCTCCGAAGATGAATTCTTTCATCTTGGGATTCCAGCGCTTGGTCTGATGCCCGAAGTGTACGCCCGCTTCGAGCAACTCCTTCATGGTGATGTTAGCCAATTAACCTCCTCATTTGGTCTGCATCCGGCGCTCACCCTGAGGCTGCCCCGAATTGCCATTCCCGTCCCCGTACCGAAGCACGGGAAGAATTGAACACCTGAAAAACCGTCGTTCGTCTTTGGTCGCTCGTCGTCGGCCGACCGTCGTTCGCGAAACACCAACGACGAAGGGCCAAGGACAGATCTTAACGCTTGCTGTACTGGAACCGTTTCCTGGCACCCTTCTGACCGTACTTCTTGCGTTCTTTGCCACGCGAATCGCGGGTGACCATGCCTTCAGCTTTGAGCTTCTTGCGCAACTCCACATTGAACAGCATGAGAGCGCGGGCGATGCCCAGTTTTACCGCGTCGGCCTGCCCGTTGACGCCGCCGCCGGAAACTCTGGCGACCACATTAAAGGTGCTCGCGGTCTCGGTTGAGAGTAACGGTTGCTTCGCGCTCGAACGCTGCGCCGGAGTCACGAAGTACTCCTCAAAAGCGCGTCCGTTAATCTTGAACTCGCCGCTACCTGGACGCAGATAAACGCGCGCGATCGCCGACTTGCGGCGGCCTGTCCCGTAATATTGCACTAGCTCTGCCATTCTTAGCCTTTAGCACTTAGCAGTTGGCACTCAGCCAAACCGCTCGCGTGCAACCTTTCAACTTTATCTGTAGGGACGTAGCCTGCTACGTCTCGCCACCAAACTCTACGCCCTGACTTCGAGCGCTTTCGCTTGCGGCTTCTGCGCTTCGTGCGGATGCTTCTCGCCACGATACACATTCAGCTTGCTGATCATCTGCCGCCCCAATTTCGACTTGGGCAGCATCCGCAGAACCGCAGCCTCAATGATCGATTCAGGCTTGCGCTCGAACCGCTTGCGAAACTCCTCAGTACGCAATCCGCCCGGATAGCCGGTGTAATGCTGATACACCTTCTGCTCAGATTTAAAGCCGGTCGTCTTGACCTTCTCGGCGTTGATCACGATCACATGATCGCCAGTGTCGAGAAAGGTCGTGTATTGCGGATTTTCTTTACCCATCAAAATGCGGGCGACCTGTGACGCAAGCCGGCCGAGCGTTTGCCCGTCAGCATCCACGACGTACCACTTGCGCACAATTTCCCCCGCTTTGGGGAAATAGGTTGACATGCAAAATCTCCCAAGAAATATAAAAACGCAAAGAAGACCGCTGAGCTCCCAGTGAGCGCCGAAGGCGCAGGGCTATCAGGCGGGCAACCGCAGGACTTGCAAAGTCTTAAAGATAACGTACGTTGCGGGAGATTGTCAACGAAGTAGCGGTTAAGGTAGCACTCACCGCGGCGGCGAATTCAGGAATGATCGCGAACACGCAGGGGAAATTGCCGCCCAGGCTCGATCTGGAGCCTCAAGTTACTCGTAAGCCAGCGCGTCAATTGGATCTTTCTGCGCCGCCTTCAAAGCCGGATAAACCGCGCCAGCAAGAGCTCCAACCAGAGCAATAATAGTCGCGCGTAGAATCCAGCCGACCGTTACCTCAACTCTGATCAACGGCATCCGGTAAATAATCCCCTTTTCGGCGAGCAGGCTGAACATAACTCCTAACATGATCCCGGCGATGGCCAACAGCGCGGTTTCTCGCAGGATCACATTTACGATGTAGAACTTCGACGCGCCCATCGACTTCAAAATTCCGATCTCGCGTGTCCGCTCCATCACTGCGGTGTACATGGCTTGAAAAATAACGATTAACCCAATCGTGACCGAAACTCCGATCACTACATCAATGAAGCTTCCGAGATAGGGATAGCTTGTCGGTGTCATCAGCGAAAGGTACTCTCGCATGGAGCGGACGTTGTAGCTCTGCATGCCGGGGATCGCCTTGATTCCATCGACCACAGCCTGCGCATTATTAGGATCATCAAGCTTGAGATAAAACCCAGACACTTTTCCTTGCGCCCCCATCAGGCTCTGGAGCGTGCTCATGGGGAGGAATTTGCGCGCGCCTCTGCCGTGCTCAACTATGCCCACGATGCGAAAATTGTTGTTGAGTAGTTCAATCGTATCTCCCACCTTAACCTGCTTCGATTTGGCAAAGACGTCATCGACCAGCACATCGTTCGGCCCCTGAAATGGTCCTCCCGCAAGGTAGTGAAAAGGTCCTCCCAATTGCTCGAAGCTCTTAAGATCGATACCGTAAATGAGCTCCAAAGTTCCCGCCGTCGAGAACTGCATGACAACCGGCGCCACGCTTGCAACATGGGGCAATTTGGCTAAAATGTCCGCGATCTTGATTGGTAAAGGCGCGCCGGAAACTCCCGCGATGACGGTGGACCCCGGAGGCATTACCACTACGTCGGCTCCCATGCCTGCCTGGCGCGCTTTGGAATCGTTCAGAATTCCCAACGACAATCCGACAATCAGCAGAATGAGCGTCACCTCCAAGGCAATGGCCACGATGCTGATTAGGGAGCGGAGCGGCCGATGGACCAGGTTGGCGACGATCATCTTATTCATCATAAGAAGTATTTAGCCTTTAGCTCTTCATCCTTCAGGACCCAACAAAAGACCGACGGAGTGAAATGCCGGGAGTTAACTGCGTATTTACCGATCGCCTTGGCCCGAGGACGACTGTGCTTCCGGCTTGTCCAGGTGAATGAACTCAGCGCCCGCCGGCTGCTCGAGTATGAATTTATCGTCAGGAAGCGGCTGGTTCAAGTCCAGCTTCACGATGTTCAGAGTAATGTCGTATTCCTCCTGTGGCCGAGCAATCTCGATTTGCCAGGGGAATTGTATGCCGTTCTCCTCTTTGTAATTCTCGTAGACAGCGTTGGTCGCGACATTGCCCTGGTCGTCATAGAGAAGCTGGCGATGAGGCAGCAAATCGGTACGACTGAAAACGATCTTTCGTGAAAGCGTCCATCCCTGATTCCCTTTGTGGATCACATCGACGACGTAGTCCGCGCGCGATACCTTGCGGCTCTTGGCTTCGGTCATCAGTTCAGTGTCGTTTTCCAGAACCGCGATTTCATTTTGCGGATCGACGCTCCGCAGCAACAGCGCGTCATAAATATGTTGCGGGCGCAAGTTCTCGAGCGGTTGCGACGGATTGTGGGTCTCGACATCGTTTCGCCCCACCACAAAACGGTTCTTTGGCGGAATCCATAGTCTGAACCCTTGACCATCGCTGACCATGTCGAACGCCTTGTTGCGCACAATCGGCATCAGGCCAATCATCCGCAGCATCGCCGGCTTGCGTGCCATCACATAGCCTCGGATTTCCTCGTAATCCGTGACTTTGCCCTTTTTCACCCCGCCCACGGTCGTATCAATATCGACCGTAGCCTGCATGGACTGAATACTGGCGGCCTGAGTGTTGATGTAGTCGATAAGCTGCTGCTGTGTCGCGGTTTTCAGTTGTACCGAGATGAAGGGCGGCTCTACCTTGCGCGAGCGAAACAAGCATCCGGTCAAGGGAAGAACTGCCAATACGATGAAGGCACTGCGATATCGGAAGAAAAAAGACATGAGACGGCTGTGTCCGTGCCAAAGAGATGAGTATACCCAAGCTGGGGATTCAGGGTTGGGCTTAAGGCTTCGGGCTTTCGGTGTCAGGCTTCAGGGAACCTTCGGTCCTGTGGATAGGCGGCGGAGCGAG
>Ga0210393_10002454_pt1 | contig 15240 bp, 15 predicted proteins | sample IncBWC27OmetaG_FD_160068 | JGI IMG/M metagenome (GOLD analysis project Ga0210393, IMG submission 160068) | Forest soil microbial communities from Barre Woods Harvard Forest LTER site, Petersham, Massachusetts, United States - Inc-BW-C-27-O ... | reverse complement strand
TGCGGAAATTCGCAGTGTCACCTGACGACGTGGCAAGGGACCAATAATCCGGTGCACTCAACGTCCGGAGCAGCGTTTGCGGCGGCGAATTGTGCGAATTGCCACACGACTGCGGGCTGGGATGCGGCATCGTTCGATCACAGTGTGACGGGCTTTACGCTGGTGGGAACGCATATGTCGCCCACACCTACGCCTTGCGCATCCTGCCACATCAATAACAACTACACCCTGAATTCGACGGATTGTTATGGCTGCCACGCCGCGGCCTTTACGAGCACAACAACAATCGGTGGAACTGTTCCGAACCACGTTGCTGCGGGCTTCCCGACCACCGCGGCACAATGCGCGACGTGCCATCCGATTACGACGTGGGCCGCGGGAGTGTTCGACCACAGCACGACGGGATTTCCGCTTACCGGGGCGCACGCAAACCCCGCCCTCGCGCCCTGCTCGGCGTGCCACGTTAACAACAATTATTCCGGGAACCTCCCGACGGACTGCTACAGCTGCCACGTGGCGGCGTGGCAGAGCACGGTGACGCTTGGCGGTGGCGTGCCGAACCACATCGCGGCGGGATTTCCCACCACTTGTTCAACTACCGGTTGCCATACAACGACCAGCTGGTTGGGCGCGACCTTTAACCACAACAACTTTTGGCGGCTGCCACACCACAATGCGGTCTGCTCGGATTGCCACATTGATTCCACGAATTATGCGAGCACATCCTGCATTAACTGCCATACGCAGTCCGCACACGATATGGCCAGCACGAATTCTATCCACAAGAACAAATCAGGGTATTCGTACGGTCCCATGACGTGTCTGGGCTCGGGATGCCACCCGAAGGGCAGCTAACATGGGTTTTCTTCTCGCACGTTCGATAACGTTGGGACTGTTCTCCATCGCCCTGGTTGCCGCCTTCGCAGCGGCCACCTTCGCGCAGACGCAGGAAAAACCCACGGTTTTTCGCATCAAGTACATGACGGAAGGTTCGGTCTATCTGGCGGCCGGCAGGAACGCTGGAATTGAAGACGGGATGAAACTATCCGTGGTGAAGCCGCCGCCGGACGGAAGAGTGGATGACGGAGTGCGCTATCGCGGACAGGAACACATAGCGGAACTTCAAGTGATCTCGGTGGCGGACACTTCATCGGTGTGCGTGATCCTTAGTACGAGCGGAGAAGTGCGCGTCGGACAAATCGCGTTTCTTACGGTGGACAGCTTGAAAGAGAGACGCGAAACGGAGTCCACCGAGGAGGCCGGCAAGTATCCCATCGTGGTTTCGTTTACCAATGGCGATCCGCTCGATGACGAGGTTCGCGAGACGCAGGAGAAAAAAATAATTCAAGACTCGCCGGTAGGGCGCGTTCGAGGGCAGTTTGGCTTTGACTATGGGGGGACGCGCGAGTCCGGCGGGTTCAATTCGCGGCAGATGGGGATGCTGATCAACGCAGATATGACGTATCTCGGCGGCACCTATTGGAATTTCACCGGATATTGGCGCGGGAATCTCACTTCGGAAAATTCCGGCACGCAAGGCTCTGCAGCGCCAACGCTCACCGACTTGATTAATCGTACGTACCACCTGAGCTTGACCTACGACAACCCATATTCCCCCACACGAATCGGAGTAGGACGATTATTTCTCCCGTGGGCCCCGAGCTTGAGCACCATCGACGGCGGATACCTCGCGAGGAAAATAAACCGCAAGATGACCGTGGGAATCTTCGCGGGCTCGACTCCGGATCCGACTTCCTGGAGTTACAACCCGGATCAGCGCATTGCCGGCACGTTTGTGAATTACGAGACCGGGGATTTTCAGCATACCCGCTTTTTCAGCACCGCCGGAATTGCGCTGACCAGCATTCAGTGGAAGGTGGCCCGGCAGTTCGCTTTCTTTGAGAATACCTTTTCGTGGAAGCGGTACATCTCCTTCTACAATTCGCTGCAGGCGGATGAGGCGCGTGTCTCTCCGCTGGCGAATGGCGGCAGCAACCCTACCGGCGTTTCCCAGAGCTATTCTTCGCTCCATTTTCAGCCGATGAGCAAAGTGACCTTTGGCGTGAACCACAACTACTTCCGCACACTTCCCACGTTTGACCCGAAACTGATCGGCACTGGATTGCTGGACCAATACTTGTTCCAGGGATTCAGCGGCGACGTGCGAGTCGAGTTGCCGAAGCACATCGCGCTGTACACCAGCCTGGGCCAAAGCAAAGCTAGTACGGACCAAAAACACTCACTCAATCAAGGCTACGGCGTCACTTTTGGAAGCCTCTGGAAGACCGGTTTAATTGCGGATTTCCACTATTCGAAATTCGACAGCACGTTTGGAAAGGGAGCTTACGAATCATTTTCCCTGTCGAAGAGCCTATCGGATTCACTGCGCCTTCAACTGATCGCGGGCCGCCAGGCATTTAATTCCAGTTTGTCTACAAATGACAACTCCGATTTCGTGAATGCCGTGGCGGACTGGAACATCGGTCCCCGTTATTTCATGGAAGCGAATTTTGGCTGGTACACGGGGACGACGTTGAAATACGAGCAGTGGTCGACCATTTTCGGCTACCGGTTCGGGGGATTCCGAAAATGAGGAAGCTCTTCCCTGCCCCGTGGACCAGAGAGAAAACGCGCGGGTACAAATTCGCGCTTGGAATTTTTTTCTGCGCGGCTCTGCTCCCGCTGTTTCTGGCGGCTACCATTTGCGCTCAGACGCCGCTGGTCACCGCGCCACTCACGAGTGCGAACGCCGCCGCGAGCGCTCCCGCGATGGCACCGTTGGCCCAGGCGCGCAAAAGTGTTGGGGACTTCTTCGAGCAATCCGCGAATGTTGTCTGCACAGAATCCATCACGCAAGTTATCGTGGGGAAAAACGATAAGCCGGCCTATCGCGAAGAATCGAAATATGACTATCAGCTGCAGGCGAGCACCATCAGCGGCTCGTTGAAACTCCAGGAATCTCGGGACGTGAGGAAGCAGGCCTTCCGGGACGCTTCACGGACGCTGCTGATCACCAAGGGATTCGCCAGCCTGTTGCTGATCGTGCATCCGCAGTATGAATCCAGCTATGAATTCGAACCGGCAGGAGAGGAAAATGAAGGAACGGTCACGCTCGCAAAGTTCAATTTCAAGCCGGTACCCGGGGCGTCTTCTCCGGCTGCCATGCAATTGCGCGGCAAGAATTATCCGCTGCCTCTCTCAGGAGCGATCTGGATCGACAAGTCCACGGGGGCCATCACGCGACTGACGGCGGCGGTGGATTCCAGCCTGAGCGACCTGGGCCTGAAAGAGATGCGCAGCGATATTCACTACGCGCTGGTGCAGTTTCACGATCCCGATGAGGCGTACTGGATGCCCGTCTCCGCCACCATCGAGTTGGAGACGCCCCTGCAACACTGGCGAAATGTCCATCGCTTCACGGCGTACAGAAGATTCCGAGCGTTGATTGAAATCGAAGGACTGAAAGAACAAAAGAAATGAGCATGCAAGCGACAGCAAGCACGGCGATAGCCGTCCGGGAAGATCCCGAACGCGGGCACCATATCCGTTTGCTGCTAGCCTGGTTGGCGGCGCTGGCGGTGGTCCTGGTGATTGCGGGATACGGCTTCAACTACTACACGCTGAGCATGGCGCAGCGGCCTTTCTCTCCGAAGCATGAATTGCTGCGCCCGAGCGGGCCCATCGGAGTCAAGCTGGGAATGGTTGGCGTATTCATGTTTTTCCTGATCTATCTCTACCCCCTAAGGAAGAAATGGGGCTGGCTGGCGCGCCAGGGAAACTCGCGTCACTGGCTGGATTTCCATATCGTTCTGGGGACCGCGGCGCCGCTCATCATTGCCTTCCACGCGTCGTTCAAATTCGGAAACATCGCGGGGATGGCGTTCTACAGCATGCTGATGGTCACATTAAGTGGATTTGTCGGCCGGTATCTTTACTCGCAGATTCCCCGCAGCCTGAATGCCGCGCAGCTTACGAAGAAAGAAATGGAAGAGAACGAAGAAAAACTTCAGAAGGAGCTCGCGGAGCAGAAAGCAACCTTTGGATTTTCGGTCGATGCGCTCTATGTCCTGCCTACTGCGGCCGAAATCGCGAAAACGACGATGCTCGGTTCTCTTCTTTCCATGTTTCTCATCGATTTCAAGCGCCCCTTCGTAACTTCGCGGCTGCGTTTGCAGCAACTCGGCTTCGGAGCGTGGCTATTGTCCGGCTTTGGACTGTTCGCCACCGCCGATTACAAACTCGAACGCGCCATTCGCGTCGCGCGGAAGAAGGCCGCGATCTCGAAGCACATTCTGTTTCTGAGTCGCACGGAGCAGGTGTTCAATCTCTGGCACGTCGTTCACCGCCCCTTCAGTTATGCGTTTGCAATTCTCGCGTTGATCCACATCGGCCTGGTGCTGGTGATGGGCTACCGGATATAAGGCTGCCATGGACAATCTCATTTCATTTTTCCTTGCTGCTGGAATCATTCTCTTTTTTCTGCTGATGCATCTTCGCGGATTGAAGAAAAGAGATACACAAGCCCGGGCTGCCGCGGAAAAAGGACAACTGCTCTCCGGCGGACCGCAGGCCCAGCATCCTCTGATCGATGCCAACTATTGCATCGGCTGTGCGGCGTGTACGACGGTCTGCCCGGAAGGCGATGTCCTGGCCATGCTCGGAGGCAAAGCCGTCATCGTCAACGGATACAAATGCATCGGCCACAGTCTGTGCGCCGAGGCTTGTCCGGTCGGCGCGATCACCATGGTGATGGCCGCTCCCGGTGTTAGCGGAGACCTTCCGCATCTCAGCACTCAACACGAGACGACCATCAAGAATTTGTTCATTGTCGGAGAACTCAGCGGCCTGGCGCTGATCAAGAACGCCGTCAATCAGGGGCGGAATTGTATTGACACCATAGCGAGCCGGATGACCGCGGTCGCCGGATCGCGTAGCACACCGGGCATTTACGATGTGCTGATTGTTGGGGCGGGGCCTGCCGGTATTACTGCTTCGCTCCGAGCTATCGAAAAGAAGCTCAACTACGTAACTTTGGATGAAGGAGAGCTTGGCGGCACGGTCGCTAAGTATCCACGCCAGAAATTAGTGATGACGAGTCCGGTGGAATTTCCGATGTATGGGAAATTCAAGAAGACGGAACTCTCGAAGGAAGACTTGCTCGCTTTCTGGAACCAGATCTTGCAGCGCGTGGATTTTAAATTCCGCAAAGGCGAAAAAGTAGAAAATATCCATAAAGGCGAAGACGGTATTTTTACCGTGCACGCATCCAAGGACCAATATCGCGCGCGCAGTGTAGTGCTCGCACTGGGAAAATCCGGCAGCCCGCGGAAACTGGGCGTAAAAGGAGAAGATCTCCCAAAAGTGATGTACCGGCTAATCGAAGCCGACCATTACGTGCACAAGAAAATCCTGGTCGTCGGCGGCGGGGACAGCGCCGTGGAAGCGGCCATGGGACTTGCTTGCCAGGTTGGAAACACGGTTACCTTGTCCTACCGTCAGGGAGCGTTTGGCCGCATCAAGGATCGAAATGCGCAGCGGATTGCGGAGTTCATCCGCAAAGGCAAACTCAAAGTTATTTTCAATTCCAGCCCAGTGGAATTTGCCAAGGATGCGGCGACTCTTGAAGTGAACGGCGCGGCTCAGCGGATTCCCAATGACTATGTGTGGATTTTTGCGGGTGGCGAGCCCCCCACTGCTTTCTTAAAGAAAATTGGGGTAGGCTTTGGCTCAAGAGATTTGACGTCCGAGGGCAGCAGTGAAGCAAGAGCGGTGAAAGAGTCTCGCGACATGGCGGGTGTCACCGCATAGTCCGCTGTCGCACGCGGCTCGTATGCTGCAAACTGTGGGATAGGAGCTTTTGATGAAATGCAAATACCTCGTTGTGACGCTGCTGGCAGGAATCGTCTCGATGGCCGGATGCCACTATGAAAAGAAAAACGTATCTGACGACATTCGGGAAGGGATTCGTCAACATTTGAGCTCGCTGAAGACTCTGAATCTTAGCGCGATGGACATCAACGTCACCAACGTTGCAGTGAACGGGAATACGGCGGAAGCTCAAGTGGAATACACGCCCAAGACCGGAGCGCCTCCAGGCGCTGGGATGCGCGTATCGTATTCGCTGGAAAAGCAGGGCGAGCACTGGGTGGTTGTGAAGACCAACGCCCTTGGCGGCGCCATCAATCATCCTGATCCGGGAACGAACCCTCATACGCAGGCCGCGCAGGGAGAGGTCCACGGAGGCTTGCCGAATTTTCGCGATCTCATCCCATCCACCCCTCCGAATGCAAGTGGAGGGCTTCCGCCGGGTCACCCGCCAGTGACGACATCCGAAACGCAGAAGCAAGACTAAGTGCCCAAGGGAGTTTGCGCGCCCGCTGGCTCGTGCCCGCGTGGGTAGCACTTCTTGCTGCACCTTCACGTCCACAATGAACGCCCGGAGAAGAGTCGAATACGTGTGGAGAAATGTGTGCCAACCGATGCGCGCGATCTTGGCCGCTTTTCCCGCCGGAACTAAATGATGTTCGCGTAGTCGTTCGGGGATGAAACACTTTCCGACAAGGTCGGAACCTTTCCTAAAGGGTCGGGACAGGTCGGCTGTCAGATTTCTTTGTCACGAGCCCCCACCCCCGGTTTTTTGGAAGTGTTGATTCTAAAGAAGTTCCTGGCGCCGCGCGTAGACTAGAAGGTAACTGAATTAGACATGGCAATTTTGGTGGCTTAGAGATACTACTTGGCTGGCGGGCATGGTGCCAGGAGTCGGGAAGAATCTTGTCTGCTCGATTGGGAATCATAACATATTGGTACCGTATGTCAATGATTATTTTAAGTGTTTTGGATTGTAGGGGTTAATGGGTGGGGGGGGCAAGGCAGCGAATACGTTTATAGTCAGTGGCAGAGCAGCGGTCCTCGGAGGGAAAAGCGCGAGACTTCTAAAGACCAGCCCCTACAAGATGCGGCGGCGGTTGGCCGGACACCGATGGAGATAGACTAGAATCGGGGAGTGCGAGGTTACCGAACCAATGCAGGAAGCGGCGAAAAATCTACTTTTGGTGCTTGTGGCGCTCTTTCCGATTGTGGACCCGCTGGGGGGCAGCCCGTTCTTTCTGGCGCTGACCAGGGAATACACGCCGGAAGCGCGAAAAGCATTGTCCTGGCGGATTGCGATCAACAGTTTTTTCCTGCTGATTGGGTCGTATTTTGTCGGGACGTACATTCTGGCGTTTTTTGGCCTTTCGTTGCCGGTGGTGCAGGTTGGCGGAGGGCTAATCGTCATCGCCACGGGATGGGCGCTGCTGAAGCAGAAGGACGACGACAAACACGGCGTGCAAAAAACCGTGCAGCCGCAGGACCCCTTCCACCAGGCATTCTATCCCCTGACCATGCCGCTGACCGTAGGCCCCGGAACCATCTCGGTGGCGATAACGCTGGGAGCGAATGCGGCTCGCCACCATGCACTCCATCCATTGACCATTTTGATGGCACTGATTGGATTGCTGTTGATCTCGGTCAGCATTCTCCTGTGCTATGCCTTCGCGGACCGGTTGGCACAGATCCTGGGAGCAACGGGGATGACAGTGATCACGCAGTTGTCGTCGTTTTTCTTGATTTGCATTGGAGTGCAGATTGCGTGGAATGGGCTTAAGGCGTTACTGGAGTCGGTGACGTTGCATATTGGGTGAAGAGGCGTTACAGGAGAGGGCAAAAGAAAGGGCACCGGCGCTAAACCAGAACCGTTCCGCCATCAACGACCACGGTCTGCCCAGTAGCGAATCCTTCCTGCATCAAGAACAGATAGGCCTGCGCGATGTCGGAGGCTTCGCCGACGCGGCCAACCGGGAGACTGCTGCCGACGCTTTCGAATAGACGTTCCCGCTCCGGCGCACTCATGTTCTGCCAGAGGTTCGTGCGAACGACTCCGGGAGATACTGCGTTAACCCGTATTGGTGCCAACTCGACCGCTAGAGCACGTGTTAGGGCTTCGATAGTTCCGCAGACACTTGCGGCAATTACCCACCCCTTTTGCGGGCGCTGGCCGGCGATCCCGGTTGTGAGCACGATAGAACCCTCCTTGCGGATATATGGGCTTCCGTACTTGACCGCGGCGAGTGCGGCCCAGTAGCGCAGCTCAAACGCGCGGCGTGCCTGTTGAAGATCAGTAGACGCGAGGTCGTGCAAATGCAGGGTATCGCCGGCAGTAAATACTAAATGATCGAAAGGACCAAGCTTTGAAAAGAAGGCTGCAAGTGCTCGCTCGTCCGAGACGTCGACCGCCTGCCCCCGTGCTTCGCCACTGATAGACTCAACGGCCTTCTGAATGCGTTCCGCGTTGCTGGAGACGATAACGACCTGGGCTCCCTGCGCTGCCACCTGCTCGGCCACTGCCAAACCAATCCCGGAAGACCCGCCCACGACAACCACCCGCTTGTGTTGCAAACCGTTTCTCCGTTGCATTGAATTCTCCTTGCGCATTTTTCTGACTTACACACTCACAGATGACCAGACAACGACATGCGATTCATGCATAATAGTCATGGCTGCCATGCGTTTAGAGAAACTACGACAAGTCGACTTGAACCTCCTGATTACATTCGCTGCCATCGCGGAGGAGAAGAGCGTTACGGCGGCAGCATCCCGGCTGCTGCTGAGCCAGCCTGCGGTGAGCCGCGCGTTGCAGCGCGCCCGGGCCATGTTTCAAGATGACCTTCTGCTCCGGTCGCCGCATGGCTTGGAACTCACGCTGCGGGGCCGCAAGATTCTCCAAGAGCTTGAGGGATTACTACCCAGGATGGAGAATCTCGTTACGCCGAACCTGTTCGATCCAACGCGGGAGAAGAGCCACTTCCGTATTTCAGGCCCTGACAACGTCTGCACAGTGGTGATCCCCCGCTTGTGCCGGCAGTATGCAAACGGGCGCTACCAAGTGCAGTTTGAATTCCTTCCCTGGCAGGCCGGAATTTCGGAGCTGGTGGAACGTGGGCAACTCGATCTTATTCTTCACATTGATGACGGGCTTCTGCCGGTGCACTTTCACTCAGAAAGACTTTATCGCGAGGATTGGATTTGCGCCGTCGCGCGTGGCAGCCGCTTTGGCGACCGGCTGTCGCTTAAGCAGTACCTGGCGGCGAGCCACATCGTGGTAGCTACCTATGCCGGTGTGCAGACAATTCCGGATAAGCAGTTGGCAGCTGTCGGCGCCCAACGCAGCTCGTGTATTCGATTGCCTTACTTCGGCGTGGCCCTGCAATGCCTTCCCGGCACGGAACTGGTGCTTACCGTAACCAGTGGTATGCACTCAGTCATTAGAAGAAATCGTGACTTGCGCGTTGTGAAAGCACCGCGCGAATTGCATTCGTTTCATTTCCTGATGGCTTGGCATCCAAGACTCAACAGCGATCCGCGTCACGTCTGGCTACGAGAGGCTATACGATCAACAACTACGACCGTCAATGAGTAATCCAATAGGGTCGAGGATTTCCTTCAGACAGGAGCAGCAGCTCGTTTCGCGCCATCCGACCCTACGCCCGTTTCCCACCCAATGGGAGCCAGCTGAACTGCCCTTTGGGAGATACCGGAACAAGGCTTAATCGGAGTTGTTCGGGGCCAAGCGCGGAGGTCACTTGCTAGAAGCCGACTTCAGAGGACCAATCCCGCCGTGGAAGCCGAATAGCTTCCGGATAGCCGACTACGCGCTACGAGGCTCAATACCATCCCGTCCTTCGCCGATAAGTGCGGAGAGGTGTCATTCTCAGATCCGGTTGCGCAGCGATGCAGGCTCGGATTGCAAACTCGCTGTGCCTGCGTGAGAATCACTCTTCACCATAGATTTGTTGGCTTCCACGCTTTAAACCGGGGAAAGACCATGCAACTGGGATTCATTGGAACTGGCGAAATTACATCGTCAATCGTAACCGGCCTGTGCTCGTTTGGCACCACATCGCATTCGATTCGCTTGTCCCCACGCAATGCTGCCGTCGCGACGGAGCTTTCCAATCGTTTCAAGGGCATTTCAGTTGCTTCGTCCAATCAGGAAGTTCTCGATCATTCCGACACAATCGTTATTGCAGTGAGACCCGCGGCCGCCCGAGTGTCCTTTCAGAACTGCGCTTTGGTCCCGACCATCGGATCATCAGTCTCGTTTCCGGGCTCTCGCTCTTGGGGCTGTCGAGGCTCGTGCCGCCTGCAACTCGAATCGCGAGGGCTGTGCCACTCCCATCAACCGCTAGACGATTAAGCCCGACTGCGATATGTCCGGCAGATCCGGCTGCGCTCGACCTGTTTGCTGAGCTTGGAACCATTTTCCCAGTCGAAACTGAGATGGAGTTCGATGCGATCTGCGCGACAACTGCAAGCATTGCGTCGTACTTCGCATTCGTTGCAAGGATTGCTACCTGGTTGGCGCAACAGGGGATTCCGGAATCGAAAGCCAGAGACTACGTTGGACGACTGTTTTTTGGATTGACAACGACTGCCGTCGAGGCGCCAGAGCTAAGCTTTGCATCATTCGCCGCCAATCACGCAACTGCCGGTGGGATAAACGAGCAATTCCTGAAAGATCTGGTTGAACGTGGCCTACTAACGAGTGTTTCCGAAGCTCTGGATGCGGTTCTTCACCGAATCAACGCGCAGGCGCAAAACGACTGATGCCTTGGCGGCCCTTTGACATCAATCGCATCTAGAAGATGTCTAGAGATTGGATGCAATTGGGTGCTAGTGCGGCCAAATTACAGGCAAAGCGGAAGTTATCTGGCGATCGATAACGCCAAGCGGGCATTCTGAAGGACGCTTTTCGAGAATCACATCCTGAAGCTAGCAAGCAGCTTTCCCCGACAAAGCTGAGATTCGATCGGGCAAGAAAGTCAGGGCTGATGAGAAGTAGCAATCGTCACGCAATCGCGCCCGTTTGCTTTCGATTGGTACAGGCAGTTGTCGGCGGCTAGTAAGAGCTCTTCGCCAGTCGATGCGTTTTCCGGATAGGCGGCAATCCCAACGGAAAACGTAACGGCGCCCAGTTCTTGTTCCTTGTAGACGATTTTGTGCCTTTTGGCGACCTGGCGAAGTTCCTCCACGCGCTTGGCCGCGTTACTGGCAGATGATTCAGGAAGAATGAATGCAAATTCCTCCCCACCATAGCGGCAGACTACATCCTCACCACGGAAGTGTTGCTGGAAGAGCCCCGCCATAGAGCGCAGCACCGTGTCCCCGGAGTCGTGGCCGTGGATATCGTTGAATCGCTTGAAATGATCGAGATCGAGGAAGATGACAACGAGAGAGCGGCTCCTACGTTTCGCGCGTTGCAACTCCCGGCTAAGGGCATCCTCCATGAACCGGCGGTTGAACAATCCGGTTAGAGGATCGCGGATGGACTGATCACGGAGGGTTTCACGCAGAAGCAAGCTAGCTAGAGAGAGCGCAACTCGCCCGCCAACCGCGACGGCTAGCCGCTGCTGGGATTCCTGTAAAGTTTCAAAATCCGCGGGTCCCTTGTTGCTCTTGCTTAGGTCGTATTGGATATGCAGCACACCCAAGGTGTCGCCTTGGGCCACCAGGGGGACGCAGAGGTAGCTCGCGGGGACTGGGTTCTTCAAATGAGAACAGAGGATAATCCCGCCCGGATGCTCGCTCCAACATGGTTGTCCTCGCCGGAGTCCCCAACATGCATCGGGTGCGAATGTCTGGTCCGAGACATCGCTGGTCCCCCAGCTAGCCACCGCTTCGAGCAAGTTCCTCGATGACTTGAATACGAAGAGCGCGCCACCCGTGGAAGCAAGAAAGAGCCTTCTCGCAATCTGCCCGACGACCGCATGAGCCTCCCCGCTGGTGGCCGAACACTGCAGCAAATCGCCCATTTCATTGAGCAGGGTCATCTGCGCCGTACGGAGTTGGAGTTCACTCACCAGGCGATTGAGCGACTCGGAATGGTCCCGGACCTGCGCGGCCGCCTTCACCTGTTCAGATATATCTTTGTAGATCGCGTACGCGCCGTCGGCTTGGCCATCCAGGGAGATAGTGACTGCGTGCAACTCCAAATCCAGCAACTTTCCATCTTTACGCCGCCTGCTTACGGTCGTGCGCACCGAATTTCCCGAGGTGGCGCGCTCCATCAATGCATTGGCTTGGCCTATTTCGTCAGGCTGTGAAATCAAGGGATCAAGGATATGTCCGACTAACTCTTCGCGGCTATAAAGGAAGAGATTTGCGAAAGCTTCGTTGCAGAGTTGCACGCGGCCTTCTCGATTGTGCACGACAATCCCCAAAGGATTGTTCTCGATGAGGGAGTTTAGAAAGCTTGTCCGTTCGCTCAGTTGCTTCGACATGCGCTGTCTTTCGCTAACTGCCGCTCCGACAATCAATCCTGTCCCGGAAACCGTGAGCATCAACAAACCAATTTTGGCCAGTGAATCGGGTGTCACCGGGTAAAACTTCAGTGCGATAACAATGCCAAAATTAAAGATCAGAAGACCACTCACGACACGCTGGATCCCGTGGCGCATGGCAATCCAGATGATCGGAACGAACGCCAAATAGTAGAGTTGTTTGTATCCCAGTGTTCGCGCAAACATAATCCAGATCACTAAAACAATGCTAGTTGCTTGTCCAATCGCCTCCAGTACATCTCTCACTGCGATCTGTGGTGTTTTTCTTTCGCGCCGGTCGTCCTTCCGGGCGGTGTTTGCGCGAAGGGGCGAGAGCATCCTCCTGACCCATGGAAGCGAATGAATCAGAAGGAACGGGGCAAAACCAACTAAGCCGACCACGTCGCCGACGTACCATCCCAACGCCGAATGCCAATACTGACTCCACGAAATCGTATTGTCTGCCGCTAGGCAGGCCACCCCCGCGGCAGTTGCGAAACCCGCAGCTGCCAACGTTATCGAGACGTAGCGCACTACATCCTGCCGTTGTCGCAGCGCGAGGTCGATTTTCAGTGGGCCTCGAAGCAGTAAGGCCGCGATGGCATAACTCCCTGATCCGAAGACTGGAGCAACCATCCCGCTCCAAGACAGAACCGGCTGGTGGTAAATCACTGCTCCGGCGAGCGCGCTGGCAAACAGTGTTAGTGGGAAGTACAACGGACTGACACCGAGCATCACGGCCATAATCAGGCCAGTAGCTGGAAACCAGACAGTAAATCCAAGCTGAGACACCATGATGACTTCGGGCCGATTAAGAAAGAGATACATCAGGATAACTGCCAAAGAGAAAATCGCGTGACGTCCGATGAGGTGATTCCCGAAAGTGAGCAAGGCTTCGCCGATTCTGCCGGGTTCTTTCTTAACGCGATGGGACTGTGGTCTAACCAATTCCTCCTACCAGCGGGACTACGCGGCATCGCCAAGCCATTGCATCAAATGTGCTTCGATGAGAAGCGGGGGGCCACTTCGACACACAAACTCCGGTCAAATTCGGCGACGGGAGGGTCGAGTCAAAAGCCCCGACTCTTTGGAAAGAGTCTCATTTTGACTGAAAGTACCACAATGTCAACGCCGATTGACGTCACTACCGCTTTGTGATTACCCTCGGACGCCCTGACCCGAATGGAACACTAACAAACTACTGTCAACTGTATTATGTAGCACGCTATATCTGACAATCAGGCATTTCTTCCCCAGTCCTTAATTAACGCGGTAACCGGACAACTGAAAACTCGTAGACTTCACCTGGCGTCAGTTGCGAGCGGTTGTTGTTTTTGGGCAGCGTGTTCGAACATAAACAACGCACGGCATAAGTACGAACGGTGAATCGCTTACGGAATATCCACTACGTATATTCTGGTATTTACAGCATTCTATAATTTGCCTATAGATACCACCGTGAGTAAATCATATGTCGTTACTCACTCCAGCCTAATTACAGAATGAGACACAGGGTTGTTTTTCCAGCCAGTACAATCCGGCGGAGTTTTCCCATGCCAAGATTTGTCTGTCAATCTGCCGCCTGTTGCCGTGGGATCGAGATCGCACTCCCGGCTGCCAATGGAACCGGACATATCTCAGATCCACGATGTACCTGTGGCTCGGAGACGAAGAAGGTCTATTCGAAACCTGTTTTCCGGGAACTCTCCGAAGTCGAGGCGCTACAGCTCCTAGGCCATGGCGTGCCGCCGAAAACCTCGGCGCAAAAGTGCTGAAGGATTCGGAGATGAACTAGAACACTCTCGGGTTTTATCGGGCCGCAATCATTGCGTAAGCTAGGGGCTTTTCCATGAGAAGAATATCGACACTCTTTGAGATCATCTTAACGGCGACTCTTTTGGTCTTCGGTCTTTATATGCTGTACGAAGGAAGCTCAAACAAGTCAGCGAGTGCGCCTGCAATCCTGATCGGTGGTGCAGCCTGCTTTACTCTGGGCGTGATGACTCTATTTCCCGCCGTCAGGTCCGTCCTTTGGCACCGGCACATGCTACGACACGCGATGACTAAACATGATTTGAACACTTCCGCTCCCGGGCACAATCCGGGCTAATGGCACCCTTTGGATCGGCAGACTATGGACACCAAGCTTCTGGCCGTAAATGTCATAGTTCGTACGGGATATTTCATCGGTTTTGTCGGGCTTTCAGTTGCCCTGTGGACTCCCCTGCGACCATGAAAGGAAAGAGAGGGGTCTATTCATCGTTTCCACACATAACGTCATATTTAATCAATCATCGTGGACGTCAACGTGCCTCGATGTTACCATCCGCTTCTCCTGACCAGCCGCAGGAATTCGGCAGATTTGGCATATCCTGGAAAGTCCCCTTATGGTAAAGACCGCCCACGCCTTTGCTCCTGTGTCCACGCTCAGACCGCGGGAGATTACTCTCCTTGGTCCATTCCACACTCTAGGTCGAAACGTTCTGTTCTTGGCCGAAAATGATTTCTATGCGGAGTCGGAGCTCGTTGAGCTATTTGGACTGACTAAGTTGAACCGACAAGGCATCCAAGAACATGCCAGGCATATCGAGTCGTCCGACCGGGTCATCTGGCCATGAACAGTCGCTCTCCAAGCGAGGGAAAGGACTCGTTCGAAGAACTCTCGCGAAATCGTCTTCGGCGTCTCGAACGCCGGGAGTGGGGACTTTGGGCCACCGCGGCAGTGATCACGGGACTTCTCACGGCGGGTCTCGCCTCATTCCTCACACCTCTTCTGCATTCGAACGAAACCTGGGAGGCCCGCGTCGGTTTGCAAGAGGCCGTCTGGGGGCTTGTCGGCGTGGTGTTGTTGTTTGATCTCTACAGCATCTATCAGCAGCTGCAG
>Ga0210393_10002453_pt1 | contig 15243 bp, 12 predicted proteins | sample IncBWC27OmetaG_FD_160068 | JGI IMG/M metagenome (GOLD analysis project Ga0210393, IMG submission 160068) | Forest soil microbial communities from Barre Woods Harvard Forest LTER site, Petersham, Massachusetts, United States - Inc-BW-C-27-O ... | reverse complement strand
GTGCTGATCGTCGAATTCGCCAAGCAGCAGCAGGAGCATCACCCCGAAATGACGGCCGCGAACGCTGCGATCGAAGCCTCGCGCCTGCGCCTGCGGCCGATCCTGATGACCAGCTTCGCGTTCATCTTCGGCGTGATTCCGCTGATCATCGCCACCGGCGCCGGCGCCGAAATGAGACAGGCGCTCGGCACGGTCGTGTTTTTCGGCATGATCGGCGTGACTTTCTTCGGAGTATTCCTGACCCCGGTCTTCTATACGGCGATTCGCTATTTAACCGATCGTCAACCTGCGCCCGCGGAGACCCAACTCAGAAGCGTCCCTGCGTATGAGGTCAACGAAGAAAGAAGAGCGGCTGGAGGCGCGCGCCGATAGGTCAAGGACTGCTCAGCACTTGAACCTGGTCCGAAGTATGACCGTGCTGTACGTCCTCGAACGTACTCGAACAATTGGAGCGCATCATGGAATACGCAACTCTAGGCAATACGGGTCTGCTGGTTTCGAAACTCTGCTTCGGAACCATGACGTTCGGGGACGGCAGAGGGCTCTTCAAGGGCCTCAGCTCCGCGGGCCAGGCTGAGGCCGACGAACTGGTCAAGACGTCGATTCATGGCGGCATCAACTTCTTTGATACGGCGGACAATTACACGGAGGGTGAGAGCGAAAAGATTCTCGGGCAATCACTAAGGAACCTTAACATCGCGCGCAAGGATGTCGTGATCGCGACCAAGGTCTATAGCCGAGTCGGTCCGGGGCGGAATGATGTCGGGGCTTCTCGCGGCCACATTATGGACGGTGTGGAGGCCAGTCTCCGCCGTCTGCAGACCGACCATATCGATCTCTACCAAATCCACTGCGACGATTCCGTGACCCCTGTCGAAGAGACGATTCGCGCGCTCGATACGCTGGTGCAGCATGGAAAGGTCCGCTACATCGGCTGCTCCAACTGGCAGGCATGGAAGATCGCCAAAGCGCTGGGCATCTCAGAGTTCAAGAACCTGGCCCGATTCGACACGCTTCAGGCTTATTACTCGATCGCCGGCCGCGATCTCGAAAGGGAAATCGTTCCCCTGCTGGAATCCGAAAAGGTTGGCCTGCTGGTGTGGAGTCCGCTGGCCGGCGGCTTGCTTTCCGGCAAGTTCGGTCGAACGAACCAGAACGCCGTGGATTCGCGCCGCAGTGAAATCGACTTTCCGATCGTGGATAAAGCGCGGACCTGGAAGATCCTCGACGTGATCGCTCCGATCGCAAAAGCGCATGGCTGTAGTCCTGCGCGTATCTCGCTCGCGTGGCTCCTGGCAAAGCCCGTGGTCACCTCTGTCATCATCGGCGCAAAACGCCTCGACCAGCTTCGGGACAATCTCGCGGCGGTCGAAGTCGCACTCACCCCGGACGAGCTTGGGCAATTGGATGAGGTCAGCGCTCTGCCCCCCGAGTATCCAGGATGGATGCTGCCGTTCCAGGGAGTCGACCGTCTGGAGTTAGTTGATCGCTCGAAGCGTTTCCGCGAGACAAGCAAGCCGCATTGATCCTGATGTCGCTGACGCCGCGTTAGCGGCTTGACGGGAGTGTCCGCTCTCTCAGGCGAGCGCCCGAGGATCTTGAAGTTGCACCTTTCCGGAACGTCGCGACGATTTTTTTCATCTTGGCGATCGAATTGGACGCCGCCGCCGCCAGGAACACAACGAGCCTAAGCTCCGGATTGTCACTCACCGAGAACGTGGTGTGCTCGACGATCATTCTTCCGGCCTGCGGATGATCGTAGGCGTTGCGGCCCTCGGTCATCGGCAGGATGTCATGACGCGGCCACCATTCGGCGAACTCCGGGCTCACTGACATGAGCCGCTCGACCAGTTGCACAAAATGCGCATCGCCAGCATGACGCCCATAGTCGGCGCGGAACCTGGCGAGCGTGTCCTTAGCTCGCGCGGGCCAATCGACGAGCAGGGAGCGCAGTGCTGAGTTGGTGAAGACGAGCCAAAGCGTATTTCGCTCGTTAGCGGGCACCTGCTCGAAATCGAAAAAGAAGGCAAGCGCGGCACGGTTCCACGCCAGGACGTCCCATCGACGTCCAAGGACAAAAGCCGGGATCGGATCGGTTTGATCGAGCAAGCGCCGAATGAGCGGACTCACCGTTTGGGGTTTCGAGGGAGAGTCCAGCACCGGCTGTCGAAGCGCGAGCTGAAAGAGTTGCATCCGCTCGGCGGGATCGAGCCGCAGCACGCGCGCCAGATTTTCCAGCACGCCAGATGACACTCCGATCGGGCGCCTCTGCTCGAGCCACGTGTACCAGGTCGCGCTCACACCGGCCAACTGCGCCACTTCCTCGCGTCGCAGCCCGGGTGTTCGCCGCCGATTGGTTCCGGGCAGACCGACATCGCTGGGAGCGATGCGCCCCCGCCGGTTGCGGAGAAAATCGCTCAGCTCCTGCCGTCTGAGTTCGTCCTTGGTCATATCGCAATCTATTAGTTGGGCTTTCCGTTTGGTGCAGAGATTTAGGTGGCAGTTTTTATACCAGGATAAAAGCTTCCTGTAGTACCGGGTTATTTACACTTATATTCCTTAATCAACGTGACCGCCAGAGTTGCCAGATTGCGCTCCTCGAATAGTCCCTCGGCCACCGAGCTCTGGCGGCCACGTTTTATAAAAGGCTCCGCATCATCGGTAAGGAGGAGAGAATCATGGATCGTCTGATTTTGGTTCGCCGCCGGCAAGTGGGATTCCTCGTTGCGTTCGCGTCGCTGGCGTTGATGCTGGCGGCGCCCGTCGCCGCCCAGGTCAAAGCGGGTGACTTTATCACGCCCGAGAACGGGTCGAAGGTGAAGGACCTCGTGAGTCCGGGAGTGTATTACAAGGTGCAGCACGGCATGACGATGAAAATCGAGCCGACCGTGCGTATCGACTGGCCGCCTCCTTACAAGGACGCGACCGAAAAGTATTCATCACAGGTTCGCCTCTCGAAGGATCATCGCACGGTCGTCGGCTATGTCGCCGGACAGCCGTTCCCCCTGATCGATGCGAACGATCCGGACGCCGCCACGAAGGTCGTCTGGAACAACGTGTTCCGTCCAATTACCTCGGACGACTACGACTTGCGTTATTTCGATTGCGACACGGTGTACACCGGCTACAAGAAGCCTTTCTTTGAAATCGCATACGGACAGCTTGGCCATTACGCCGGTTACAACCTCGTCGGCCGAACCGAAGTCGAGCCGATTCCCGTCGATCCCGACTTCAAGCATACCAACCGCCTATGGTTGTTCCTGCTCGGACCCGAGCTCGCGCCCGAGGACGCTCGAGGCACCAGCCTGTTGCGGTATCGCTACGCCGATCCGAAGCATGCCGATGACACCTGGGACTGGACGACCGGAACGCGGCGCCTGCGCCGTCTGAACGAAGCGATCAATTCGAGCGCGACCGGCACCCAGACCTTTGATCCCGATCACTATTCGGGGTTCAATCCCAAGACCGAAGAGTACAACTACAAATTCCTTGGCGAGAAAGAAATGCTCGCGACCGTCGACGCCGAGCATTCACCGGAAGTGCGATGCCCCACCGACGGCGGCGCCAGCGCGTGCCCCGAGCGTTGGCAGATGCGCCATATGTACATCGTGAGCGCGGAGCCGCGGCGAGACGTTAACAACGCAGAAGCGCTTGAATCCAAGTCCGTAATCTATATGGACTCGGAAATGTGGTTCGAGCCGTACGTCGACACTTACGATCGCCGGGGTGAGCTGTTCCGCAACCACCTCTCCTGGCTGGCGTATCGCGATCGGCCGGTGCCTGACGCGAAGGTCGCAATCTATCCGTTCAAGCGCGAATACGTCGTAGGCGTTTCATCCACCGATGTTCAAAGCGCCAGCGTCACGATGTGCTATCTGCCCGGGCTCGAAACTCCCGAGCGTGAGTGCTGGTACATCAATATGGGTGCGGTCGACAAAGCGTTCTTCACCACCGAGGCGATGGTGAAGATGTCCGAAGTCGGCCACATGTAGTGACGGGATGGAGCAGCGCATGTTCATCCCTCGCATGGCTATCAGTGTAAGCGTTGCGTTTGCGATCGCGTTCTTCATCGGATCCGCCCGCGCGTACATGCTCGGCCTGGACGGCTCGATCTCGCAGGGATCCGACGCACTTTACGCAGTCGATCGCGATGGACGCGAAGTCAAGATCGCTCAGACCGGGTCTGCGGGTTCTGATTGGGTCGTTCTCGAGGATCTCGGGATGCCGTCGGTGGCGTCGGACGGCAGCGTTGTGTTCGGAGCGGCGAGAGAATGGAATCATCAACTTCGATGGTCGATCTTTGTTGCCAATCCGGACTCGGGGTCGATTTTTCGCGTAACGTTGCCGACCTCTTCCGAGGGCGATTCAGCTATCGACATGGTGGCCGACCCGCGTCCGCAGCAGACCTCTGATGGCGGGATTGTTTTTGTGGCTCATGAAGCGGCGGGCGACGATGCCCTGTTCAAGTTGACCCACGGAAAGCTGAAGCGGCTGGTTCGAACCGGAGAGCGGCTGCCCGATGGGCGCATGGTCCGAGTGATCACTTTCGGCAGCGTCCGACCTGAAAGCGAGGGAGGGGTAGCGTTCCTGGGCTATCTCGAACCTGGTGGTCAGGCGGAAATCATGGTTTCCGAAAACGCTGCCATAACTATTCTGGCGCTTCAGGATAAGCAGTTACCGAGTGGTGAGCATTTCAGGAGCTTCGGACTTCCGTCCGCAACTGTTACCGCGAATGGATCTCTAGTCGCGTTCACGGCGCGAACCGATCGTGGCGCAGGCCTGTTCACCTTTGCGGGCGGCAGGCTGCGCAAAGTGTTGTCGCAGTCGGCATCTTGCGGGCTCGGGCATATCGACTATGTCTCACCGGCGAGTCCGGGTCTGAGCGATCATGGAGCGTTGGCGGTTCTTGGGCGATGTTCGGGGACGATGGGAATTTTTATGGTAAAGCGCGGAACCGCTGAGTTGGTAGTTAATGCCGATCATACGACGGACGATGGCACGCGCTTCGACCGCCTGGGTGATCCGTTCTTCAGCGAGGGTACCGTTTTTTTCGGAGCGCTCACTGCGGACGGAGCTACCAGCTTCTTCAATATTTTCGAAGGTAAGATCACTCAATTCGTTCCAACTGAGATGCCCGAACGTGACATCGCAGATCGAGGTTCCGCGAATCGGCACACTATCGAGGTCGTAAGCGTATCGATCAACCAGCGCGGCCAGATCGCGTACCTGGGCAGTCCCTGAGATAAGGCCAAATCCGGTAGGTCAGCCCATTTCGCGATCGCCTTGCCTTTCGTGAGGCGGCTGGCCCGGCCACTCAGGATTTCCACGCACTAGCAGCATCACGCAACGAGGAGGCCGAAGAGTGGCGTCAGAGTCCATCACTGAGCAACGTCCGGCATTGCGATTTCGACCGGTCGGAAAGTTGCTTCTCATGATAACGGCGGCGTTGCTGATCGTAACGGTCGTTGGATGCATGGTCGGTCCCGATTACAGGACACCCGCAATGAAGTTACCCACGCATTGGGACGGCAACGATCAGCAGATAAAGCAGGCCGAGAACCAGGACGACAAAACCGATCTCGCGACCTGGTGGGAAGCTTTCGACGATCCAATGCTCAATCAGTTGGTCGCGCAGGCGCTCTCATCAAATCTGGACGAGAAGATCGCGCTAGCGCGGATTCGCGAAGAGCGCGCCTACCTGGTGGTCAGCCGCGCCGGGCTCTTCCCCAGCGTCGGTACCTACGGCTCGTACACCCGCCAGCGGTACAGCGCCAATTCACCTTTCGGATTCTTCCCGCAGGCCCTTCCAAGAGATGAGAACATCTATGAAGCCGGGTTCGACACGAGCTGGGAACTGGATGTCTTCGGCGGTATCCGGCGCGGCGTCGAGGCCTCGAAAGCCGACCTTGCCGCGTCGATCGAGAACGCACGCGATGTACGGGTAACGCTGTTGGCTGAGGCCGCGCGCGACTACGTTACAGTGCGCGCGCTCGAGCGCCGCATCCAGATCGCAAAGGCAAACTTGCGCGATCAAAATGATTCATTGAAGCTGGCGCAGGCCCGTTTCGAGCAGGGCTTCGCGCCGGAACTCGACGTCTTCCAGGCTCGATCGTTGCTGGAGACCACGCAGGCGCAAGTGCCGGAACTCGAGAGCGAGCTGGCGCAAACCGTCCATCGCATCGGCGTGTTGCTTGGCCGCGAGCCCGACGCGCTCCAGGCCGAGCTCTCCGATACGGCGCCAATTCCTGGCATCGCGGATCCCGATGCGATCGCGGTGCGGATCCCCGTCGCGTTGCCTTCGGATCTGCTCCGGCGGCGACCTGATATTCGCGCCGCTGAGAGAGAGGTTGCAGCGGCCACAGCCCGCGTCGGCGTGGCCACGGCTGATCTGTATCCGAAATTCTCCATCGTCGGCACCGCCGGACTCGAATCGATAAGTCCCGGCGATTTCTTCTTCGGGACGAGCAGGATGTGGCAGGTCGGTCCCTCAATGACTTGGCCGATTTTCGACGGCGGCAAGATTCGAGCTTACATCGAGGTGCGCAACGCCCAGGATGAACAGGCGCTGCTCTCCTACCGCAAGACTGTGCTGATCGCGCTGGCCGAAGTCGAAGACGCACTCGTCGCCTATGCCAAGGAGCGAACCAAGCATCAGGCGCTGGCGGCTTCTGCAGGCGACTTCAAACGCTCGCAACTTCTTGCGCTCGATCGTTACGAGGAGGGCTATGACACTTATCTCGACGTCCTTGAAGCGCAGCGGTCGCTCTATGCGGCGCAGGACTCACTGGCGCAGAGCGATCAGCTATTAATCGACGACCTGATTGCTATCTACAAGGCGCTAGGCGGCGGTTGGCAAACCGATCCGGAAACCCGTTCCGCTAAAGCAGTAAGCAACCTTCCCCCGGTGTCCGTTGCGCGTGTGGCCTTCCCTCCCGTTGACTCTGCGCGCGGCGGTTCTACCGGGGGAACCTTTTTTCGGTAGTTGGTTAAAAAAAGATGCAAGAGAACACTGAGAGCTCAGAAAACCATCAGCCACGCATTGTGGATCGCGCCGACCGCGACGGCGCCGATCACTTGCCATCGACGGAATCAGAAAGATCCTCATCATCACGATTTCGTCGCGGGCGAAATCTCATTCTGGTCTTGATCCTCCTGGTAGCAGCGGCGGTCGCAGTACCGGGATGGCGCTATCTGTCTTCTTATGAAGACACCGACGACGCGCAGGTCGATGGACATATCATCGCGGTCAGCTCCCGGATCAACGGCACCATCGTGGGCGTCTATGTGGTCGATACTCAGCCGGTCCGCGAAGGACAGCTTCTGGCAGATATCGATCCATCCGATTACGTCGTCGCTATCGAGGGTGCGAGAGCTCGGCTGGGTCAGGCCCAGGCGCAGGTCGAATCGGCTAAGGCGGATTACCAGACGGCGCTCAGCAAAGTCGGTGAGGACGACGCGACGAGTGCAAAGGCTGAATATGACGTGCCTCGACTAAAAATACTTGCAGCCAAGGGCGCCGCCCGAACGGAGGACTACCAGGAGAGCCTGCGTATAGCGAAGGTCGCTCGGGCGACGGTCGATGCCGATCGCGCGAGCGCTAACGCAGCACTGAAGAATATCGCTTCCCGCCAGGCTGCGGTTAAGCAGGCTCAGGCGGACGTCGATCAGGCCGTACTCAATTACAGCTACACCAAAATCACCGCGCCTATGAGTGGGGTGATCGGCAAGAAAAGCGTCGAGCCGGGGCAGCGCGTGCAACCGGGCGAATCGTTGCTGGCGGTGGTGCCGCTCGACGACGTCTGGGTCACCGCTAATTTCAAGGAGGACCAACTGCGCCGGATGCAGCCGGGTCAACCGGTCGACATCCACGTCGATGCGCTCGGCCGCACTTTCAAAGGATTTGTCGATGGGTTGGGCTCTGCGTCTGGTGAACGATTCAGCCTGCTCCCGCCCGAGAACGCAACCGGCAACTACGTAAAAGTGGTGCAGCGGATTCCAGTTCGAATCGATCTCGCACCGGGCCAGAACGTCAATCACCGCCTGGTCCCCGGGATGTCGGTTGAATCCACTGTGTGGCTCAAATGAGTGCGGCTCCCGCTGGAGGTCCGTCCGCACCAGCCTCCGCCTCCAGGTACGCAATCAATCCATGGCCGATCGCTCTCACCGTGACGATCGCCACTTTCATGGAAGCGCTCGATACGAGCATCGCCAACGTCGCGCTGCCGCATATCGCCGGCAGCCTCTCTGCGACCACCGACCAGTCCACATGGGTGTTGACCTCATACCTGGTTTCCAACGGCATCATCCTGCCTCTGGGCGCATGGCTGTCGGACGTAATGGGACGCAAGCGTTTCTACATGACCTGCGTGGCAACCTTCACGGTCTGTTCATTTCTCTGCGGAATCGCGCCCTCGCTCGGCATGCTCATCATGTTTCGCGTCCTGCAGGGAGCTGGCGGGGGCGGCTTGCAGCCCAGCGAGCAGGCGATCCTCGCGGATACCTTTCCACCTGAGCGCCTGGGCATGGCGTTCGCCATCTATGGAATGGCGGTTGTGCTGGCGCCGTCTATCGGACCAACACTAGGCGGTTGGATAACCGACAACTACAGTTGGCGCTGGATTTTCTATATCAACGTTCCGATCGGAATTATCTCGCTACTGCTCACCAATCACTTCGTCCAGGATCCGCCCTATCTTAAAGAGCGGATGGAGGAACAGCGCCGCAGCCATCGCCGGAAGCCCATCGACTACATAGGAATAGGACTGATCGTGCTCGGCATAGGCTGCCTGCAGGTAGTGCTCGACAAGGGTCAGGAGGATGACTGGTTTAATTCTCACTTCATCGCGACGCTCTCGGCGATCTCGATTACCTCGATCGTGGCGTTGATCGTCTGGGAACTGCGGCATAAGTCGCCGGTGATAGAACTGCGACTGTTAAAGAACTTCAACTTCGCCGCTGCCAGCCTGATGATGTTCGTGCTGGGCCTTGCGCTCTATTCGGCCACCGCCTTGCTGCCCCTGTTTATGCAGGAGCTCGCAGGATATACCGCCGAGCTGGCAGGTCTCGTGCTGTCCCCCGGCGGTTTGGTGTTGATAGTGACCATGCCAATCGTCGGACGACTATCGTCGCGCGTGCAGGCACGCTGGCTCGCCGCGACGGGATTCCTGATCACCGGGCTCGCGCTTTGGCATATGACCCGGCTCGACCTGGATGCCAATTTCGGCACCTATACGCGCGACTACGTTTACCAGCGTTTGGGGGTGGCCTTCATGTTCATCCCGATCAACACGCTGGCTTATCTCGACGTGCCACCCGGGAAGAACAATCAAATTTCGAGCATGATAAACCTGTTCCGAAATCTGGGAGCCAGTGTCGGCATCTCGATGGTGGCGACTCTGACCCAACGACGCGCGCAGCTACACCAGGACACTTTCAGCATGCATCTGAGCACCTACAACCCAGCCTTGCGCAGCCAGCTCTCTGGGCTGACCAATAATTTGTTCCACGCGGGCATGAGCACTGCTGATGCGAGCCATCAAGCTCTGGGGCGCATGTACCTGACGGTGCAAACGCAGGCGAGCACCGAGGCCTATCTCGACACGCTCAAAATTCTCGCGATCATTTGCCTCTGCATGCTGCCAATTTTCCCGCTGCTCAAGGGCAACGACCCAAGCGCGAAGAAAACGACCGCAGTGCACTGACTCGCCGCCTGCGCTGTGCGGCGATCACTCGAGCCGGCGGAACTCTGGGCACAACCGGTGTGCGCCGAATTTTCACGCCTCCACCAATGAGAGATTCGAGACGTGAAAGGCGATTCTCCATTTTTAAGGTGAGAACGAGCCGTGCGCTCTACTAAGATTGCTCTGATTGCATCGATTGGCGCCTTCCTGATCGGATCCGCTTCTGTCGCGTCCGACACTCCGGTTGCGTCCGTCGCAAATTCGCATTCTTCGATCGACTACCTCGTTCGAGGCGGCATAGTTCTTGACGGTCCCGAAGGGTACTCATCGTTGGGTATCGCCAGGATCAACGGAATCCGCGTTGCGATCTATATCCTCGAGAACGGCGCAAGGCTTGATGATGTTGCCGGCTCGGGTCGCGGCTTCGCCGACGTCTTCGACGGCGCTGGTCATCGGATACGGCGCTTTACCTTCAGAGAGAATCTCAATTCGCCGCCGCAAGTTACCGAATATGTCTCGATGCCTCCGAATTGAGCGGAACTAGATTCAAGGTGTGTGTAGAAAAATGAAAACAGCAGCAGTAGCAATACTCGTCGCGGCTTCGGCCCTTCTTTTTATCCAACCGGTCTTCGCACAGGCCGATCACGATTCTCCCTCGCAAATTGGCAGCGGCGCCTGGGGCTCTACCGATCCGGTAGACTCCGACAAAGTTCCCCCTCCTTCCGCTTCATACGACGCTAGCCATCACTTGTTCGACGATCTTTCTCCCACTTACCCTTCTTTCGCGCAGGCCGATCACGATACGCCTTCAGAAATTGGCAGCGGCGCCTGGGGCTCTACCGATCCGGTCTATTCCGATCAACCTAACGCTCCCTCACCCTATGACCTCCCCTCGTATGATGAACCCTTTGTCGCCGGCCCTGCGCTAGCGCCCGGTCCAGAACAGCCGGCCGAGTCAGATCCGGGGTCGATGTATGTGCCTCCAGCGCCCTACGGCCTCATCGAGGTGCCAGGCCATCCTCCGATTTCCCCGACCAGCCCGGAGCTGATACCGCCGGACTCGTTCGCCAGATCTGCCGGCTCGTTCGAACACGACGGCAGAATTCGTTGAACTCCTGAATCGCCGCGCCTCGCTGTGAGATCGAATAGCACGCGAATCGTGCGGCGATTTCTCACGCCTTGTTATTAGAGGTTAAGGAAGATGGATCCGAGATTAGCCACGGATTACAGGCATTTTACCAGGGTTACGCCGCACGATACGAAAATAGTTCACGCGCGCGCGATTCACTATGGCTCCTACGACGAGGACACCGCAGCGCTCACTCTTGCGATGATCGGGCTGGCGCTCATGGGCGTCACAGTTCTTGCGATGTTGGTCAGTTTCTCAGTCCTCTAGGAGGATCACGCAGTGATTTCACCAGATCTGACGATTGGATTCATGGGGCTTGGCGCCATGGGACGGCTCATGGCGGCTAGACTTCTGAATAGCGGGTTCAAACTCGTTGCGTACGACCACACGAGTTGTAAAACGGCGGCGCTCGTCCTCAAGGGCGCGGTGGCGGCCCCGAGTGTTCGCCAGCTCGCGCGAAAGTCAGAGGTAATCATTTCGTGTCTGCCCGATGACGAAGCGGTGCTGAGCGTCTATCAAGGTCCGGAAGGGGTTATGGCCTCCGCGAAGCCCGGAAGCATCGTGATCGAAATGAGCACCATTTCGCCGGATACGTCGCGATTGCTCCATCGGATGGGCATTGAGCACGGAATCGAAGTCCTGGACGTCGCAATTTCCGGCAGCACGCCGGCGGCGGAGCAGGGCACCTTGACCCTTCTCGGCGGCGGCAATGCCCGCGTGTTCGACTCCTGCCGACCGATCTTTTCCGTCATAGCGAAGCAGTACTTTCACATGGGGCCGAGCGGTTCCGGCACCGCGATGAAGCTCGTGGTAAACGCATTGCTCGGTGTGAACATGCAGGCAATCGCGGAGGCCGTCGCCTTCGGAGAAAAGGCGGGCCTCAATCGCGAACTCCTGCTGAACGTACTTGCCAGGACCGCGGTCATATCGCCGGCGCATCAGAACAAGCTGCTGCGTGCTGAGCATAACGACTACTCACCGCAATTCCCGCTGAAGCTCATGAACAAGGACTTCAAATTGATTCTCGAGAAGGCGAGCGATCTGGGCGCGCCGATGCCCGTGACCGCGGCCGCGCTTCAAATCAATGCGGCCCGCACGGCTGTCAATGGCGACGAGGATTTCTCGAGTGTGATCAGCGAAATGGAACGTCTCGCGCGAGTCCACGAGAATTCTCAGCCGGCGACCTTGATTTCTAGACTGAAGGCAGTGTCAGCGCGATGATCGATTGAGGCTTCCAGGGAGGTATTTCAGCCATGATGTGGATCGTACGACTTGCCCTGAGGCGTCCGCTCTCAGTGGCGGTCATGGCCTTGCTGATGCTGGTGATGGGCGTGCTCTCGTTCGCGATGATGAACGTGGACATTTTTCCGGCGATCAATCTCCCGGTCGTGATGGTGGTTTGGAGCTACCCGGGGCTCAACGCGGTCGACATGGAGCGCCGGCTCACGATCATCAGCGAGCGAGCCTATTCCACGACGGTTGACGGAATTGAGCATATCGAGTCGGAGTCGATAATCGGAATCGGCATTCTCAAGGTTTATTTCCAGCCGGGCACGGACATCGGCGCAGCCATCGCGCAAATCGACTCGGTCTCGGAGACGATCCTGCGGCAAGCGCCGCTCGGCACCACAGCCCCGAACATCATTTCCTACAACGCGGCGAACGTTCCGGTCGCTCAGCTCAACATCTTCAGCGAGACGCTCTCGCAACAGCAGCTTTTTGACTACGGGCTGAATTTCATTCGGCTGCAACTTTTTACGATCCCAGGATTTTCGTCGCCCGCTCCGATTGGCGGCGTTCAGCGCGCCGTCGTCGTCAACCTCGATCCGAAGCATCTCTACGCCAACGGCCTGTCACCGGTCGATATCGGCAACGCGCTCTCGACCACCAACGTCGTCATCCCGTCGGGCACGGCGCGCATGGGCAACTACGAATACGACGTTGACCTGAACATGAATCCGACCAAGGTCTCCGAGTTCAACCAGCTGCCGTTACGAGTAACCAACGGCATCCCGGTTCTTCTCGGCGATATTGCGCCGGTCAGCGATACGCATCAGCCGCAGAGCAACGTAGTGCGTATCGACGGGCGTCCCGCCACTTTTCTGCTGGTGATCAAGCACGCGGCCGCCTCGACGCTGACAGTCGTCGATGCTGTGCGAAATCGCATTCCTGAGATTCTCGCGGTCGCGCCCAAGGGCCTCAAGGTGGCGCTCACCTTCGACCAGTCCGCCTTCGTGCGCGCCTCGTTGTGGGAGGTCGTGCGCGAGGCGGTGATCGCGGCGGCACTGGTCGCGTTGATGGTCCTCATATTCATCGGTTCGCCCGCCAGCATGCTGATCGTTATCGCGTCGATTCCCCTCTCGATTCTTACCTCGATCTTTTGCCTGCACCTTGCCGGCCAGACGATCAACACGATGACCCTGGGCGGAATCGCACTTGCGGTCGGAATGCTGGTCGACGACGCAACCGTCGAAATTGAGAATATCCATCGCAATCACGCGATGAATAAACCGCTGCTGGTCGCGATTCTCGACGGCGCGCATCAGATCGCCACGCCGACATTTATCGGCACACTTTCCATCTGCATCGTGTTTTTCCCGGTCGTGCTGCTGACCGGAGTCGCCCGATTTCTGTTTACTCCGCTCGCACTCGCCGTCGTGTTCGCGATGCTGACCTCGTACCTGCTCTCGCGCACGCTGGTTCCCGCGATGGCGTCGTACCTGCTGCCCGACAAACACCAGGAGGTGCATGGCACCAGCCTCTGGCAGCGTTTCCTGCACGGGTTCGAAGCCGGCTTCGAGCGTATCCGCAAGCATTACGTGTCTGGCGTGACCAGTTTCATCGAACATCGTGGCCTGTCGCTGACCTGCGCCGCCTTGATGATTGTCGGAACGATCCCGCTGCTTTACGTCACGGGCGAAGATTTCTTTCCGGCGGTTGACGCCGGACTGATGAAATTTCACGTGCGCGCGCCGAGCGGAACGAGGATCGAGCGGACGCAAGTCATCGTCGACGATATCGAGCGCTCGATGCGGCAGATAATCCCTGCCGATGAGTTGCAGCAGATAAGCGACGACATCGATCTGCCGCAGCCGTATGCGATCGCGTTTTTTCCGACCGACAACATAGGCCCCCAGGACGGCGAAATCCTGATCCAGCTCAAGCCTAGTCATCATCCGACCGCCGGCTATCAGCAGCGTATCCGCGACATGATGAGCACGAAGTTCCCGAATGTCACAGGCTACTTCATGGCCGCAGACATCGTGAATCAGGTGTTGAACTTCGGACTTCCGGCAGCGATCGACGCTCAGGTAAACGGCAACGATCTCCACTCCGATTACCAGATCGCCGCGCGCCTCGCCGCGAAGATGGCGCTGATTCCCGGCGTCACCGATATGCGGATTGCGGAACCACTCGACTACCCATCCTTCAAGGTCAAGGTCGATCGCTCCAAAGCACTCGAGCTCGGCGTCACCGAGCAGCAGGTCGCGTCGGGGCTGCTCTCGTCGTTGAGCGGCAATACCCTCATCTCACCGAACTACTGGCTCGATCCGGTCAACGGCGTCAATTACAACGTCGTGACCCAGGCGCCCATTCAGACGACAGCGTCGGTCGATCAAATCGCCAATACTCCGCTTACCAACGGCACCAGCACACAGGCGGTGCAGTTTCTCGGCAACGTCGCGTCGATCAGCCATGCCAACGACCCTGCCGTGGTTGCGCATTACACGGTGCAGCGAGTTATCGACGTGGACTGCGGCGTCAGCGGTCGGGACCTTGGCAGCACGACCAGCGCGGTTCAAAAAGCGATCGACAGTCTCGGCCAATTGCCGGCCGGCACTCACGTAGTCATTCGCGGGCAGAGCCAGGCGATGAACCAATCGTTCAAGACAATGGGCCTCGGGCTGGTTCTCGCGATCATCCTCGTCTATCTGCTCATGGTTGCGAATTTTCAGTCCTGGCTCGAGCCGTTCATCATCATAATGGCCGTACCGGGCGCGCTGGCCGGCGTGCTCTGGATGCTGGTGCTGACGGGCACGACGATCAACGTGGAGTCGCTGATGGGCGCGATCATGGCGGTGGGCGTCGGCGTCGCCAACGGCAATCTGCTCATCACTTTTGCCAACGAGATGCGTGAGGAAGGGATGGGGCCGGTCGAGGCCGCGATCGAAGCGGGCCACGTCCGCTTCCGTCCGATCATCATGACAGCGTTGGCGATGATTCTCGGGATGCTGCCGATGGCGCTTGCGCTGGGCGAGGGCTCGGAGCAAAACGCACCGCTCGGGCGCGCAGTCATCGGCGGACTGTTCGCGGCAACCGTGATGACGCTGTTCGTGGTGCCCGCGGTCTATTCAATCTTCAGCCGCACGCTGATCACCAAGAAACAGCGCGACGAACGCATACAAGCGATCGCAGAGCCAGGAGCGTGAAAGT
>Ga0210393_10002452_pt1 | contig 15247 bp, 16 predicted proteins | sample IncBWC27OmetaG_FD_160068 | JGI IMG/M metagenome (GOLD analysis project Ga0210393, IMG submission 160068) | Forest soil microbial communities from Barre Woods Harvard Forest LTER site, Petersham, Massachusetts, United States - Inc-BW-C-27-O ... | reverse complement strand
CGGCTCGCGAGCGTCACGACAAAGTCACGCGTCTCACGCGGCAGGTTGCGATCGACCAGGGTGAACCACCAGATCTCGGTGTGACCGGGATCGCGCGGTATTCGCAACGACAGTTGTCCGGTTACCGAGGTCACCCACGACGTCGGAAAGATGTTCGGATGTCCCGCGACTTGTGCGCCGACCGGCCCCAGGACCTCTCGAGCTTGCGCAGTTGAGCGCCAGGCGTTTTCGAAGTCGGGATTGGCTGAAGAGGATGCGGTGGGACCGCCGATCGCGTGTCCGTATTGGCCGAGCACGACCACCTGATCGAACTTGGTTCCAATGATGCCGGTGCCCGTCATGTCGAGGGCGGCGCCAGTATCCATATTCACGCCGCTCATATCGATTTTCTCAGCCGCGGTGCGATTTGGTTCGGTGCCGAGCGCGCCCGTCTGAAATGCCGACGCGTGGGTTATTTGCGGGTGATACCAATCGAAGAGATTGTCGACCGCGAATTTCCAGTTGCAGTCGATGATGAACTTCTGGATGCCGGGAACCACCACCATCTCGCCGCGCGCGGCGATCAGATCGAGACCGAGCCGTCCTGTCGCGCCGAGGTAATTCTCCAACGGCGGTGCAGTGGCATCATGCGTGCCGAAGACGAACCCCTTGTAGCTATTGACCTGCGCCACCTGCGACAGCCCGTGCTGCGTCTTGTCGAGTTGGCCGTTGTAGAAAGTCTTGAAGCCGGGCACGCCGAGCAGGCGACCGTCGATGCCGTACGACCATCCGTGGTACGTGCACAGGAAGCTCTTGGCGTTGCCTTCCTCCGCGCGGCATACGGCGTTGCCCCGATGCGCGCAGGTGTTGAGCATGGCCTTGACCGCGCCGTCCTTCTGCCGCACCACCAGCACGTTGTCGCGGCCCATGACCGACTGGAAGAAATCGCCGGGCTCGGGAATCTGCGATTCGTGGCAAAGGAACAGCCACGCCCGCCCGAAAATTCTTTCCATCTCAAGTTCGAAGATCGCGGGATCGCTGTAGATGCGGCGATCGATTTCGCCCCGCTCCAGCGATACCAGTTCGTCAATCGCAGTTCGCGTGATCATGCTCACACTTCCTTGGCGAGGGCGCCCGGCCGCCGCCTTGGGCCCGCAGCGATCACTATCACAAAATTTAAATTTTGGCGCTCAGCAGAAACCAGAATTCTGGTATCGCCTCCAGCGCGCTTGCGTTAAATATCAACAGGATCGCGCAAGCCAAATCGTGGGAGGGACACAGTGCGTTTCACATTGATGCTGTCGCGCGGAGAGTATCGGGATTTTCACGCGATCGCGCGCACAGCAGAGGCCTCCAGCTTCAGCTCGATCACCATGCCAGACAGCCTTTTCTTTCCGCGAGCTACCGAATCGGTCTACCCTTACGCCGATACCGACAACATCAGGGCGTATATTTCCGCGACGGGCTTCATCGAACCCTTCATCGCGATGACCTGGATGGCGGCCGTCACGAAGACGCTGCGTTTCTATCCCGCGGTGATGAAGGTCCCGGTGCGGCAGCCCCTGGTTCTCGCCAAGGCGCTGAGTTCGCTCGCCGTTATTTCGGATAACCGCTTGAGCCTCGGCGCCGGACTCGGTCCCTGGCGCGAGGACTTCACTTACAACGGCGTCGCTTTCGAGAAGCGCGGCCGGCTCATGGACGAATGCATCAAAATCATTCGTGGCGCTCTTGGCGGCGACTACTTCGAATTTCATAGTGAGAACTACGATATCGGGCCGATGAAGATGAATCCGGTGCCGGATAAGCCCGTGCCTATCCTGTACGGCGGGCACAGCAAGGCTGCGCTCGCCCGCGCCGCTCGCCTCTGCGACGGATGGATTTCCGCCAATGCCGATACCGACACCCTGAAGAGTCTCGTCAAGCAACTGAATGTCCAGCGCGAACGATATGGAACGCTGAACCGACCCGACTTCGAAATTCACGTCATGGACATCAGCGCGAGCACCGCGGAGGACTTCAAACGCCTCGCAGATTTCGGCGCCACCGACATGGTCACCGGCTTCGCCGGCGAAGGCCAGCAAATGCTCGATCAGATCCGCCACTTTGGCGACAAAGTCATCGCAAAGATCTGAACGTCTATCTCTCCTCCCTGTTAGGGAGAGGAGACAGGTGAGGGTCCGATTATAGCGAAGCGATTCAAGATTCCGCTCCGACATCAGTTGCGATTTGGTTTCACCTGAGACCTCTTGTGAAATCTTTATGCAACGTGTACATTTATTTGAATATGAGTGCCAAAGTTCACTATCTGACTCCTCAGCCAGAACCGATTGGACATTTCCTTCGGATCGGCTCTACCGGGCATCACCAGCTTGAAACACTTCACAGCCGTGGCCGACTACCTGTTAATCGCGTGGTAGCCGAAGCTGCGTCCCTCAAGGCTCAAAGTGAACTGCTGAGATCGCTCAGGAACGGAGGCGCGGAGATCACCCTAGACACGAGAATCGCAGAGTTGAGCGAGCCCGGAAGCTACGTACCATCGGCGCAGTGGCTCGCCTCCGCAGACAAAACGCGTCCTATGATTCCCAGAGATTTCTCCGGTGATAATAGTCGACGAATAGCAGCTCAGGTCGCGGCATGCGCGGTTACGAACGGTGTACAGCGCGTCTTGGTACCGTCCCATTTTGTGGTTGATGCTGGCAGCCGGTGGTGGCAAATAGATTTGCAACTTTGCGCAGATCTCAGACAAGCCCTGGATGAGACCGGCGGAGGTAACATTCGAACTGATTACTGTTTGATTACCTCCTACGGAACGCTGCGAGAGCCCGAGCAACGCCGGGCCTTCCTCGCGGGCCTACGGGATCTGCCGTTCGAGAACTTGTGGCTTCGGATCTCGGATTTCGGAGCGGACGCGACGTCTGCCGCTGTGAGACGCTATATTTCTGCGGTTACGGACTTTCACGGGCTCGAACGTCCGCTCGTCGCGGACTATACCGGCGGACTAGCTGGGTTGGCGGTAATGGCCTTCGGCGCGACCGGAGTGATCGCACATGGCGTATCTGAAAAGGAACGTTTTGATGTTCGGCCGTGGCGGGGCCCGAGAAAGCCTGGTGGAGGCGGTCAGACTGGGCGCGTATATTTCCCGGCCCTCGACCGCTACTTTAAGATTGACGAGGCGCGTGCCCTTATGGACGCAAGGGGAGCCCGTCCCTTACTGGCCTGCGAAGATCGAGACTGCTGTCCGCGAGGTACCGAAGATACCTTCAACGATCCCAAGGCGCACTTCATTACCCAACGACTCACCCAACTGGACGATCTATCTGATACACCGGAACATCGCCGGGTTAGTCGATTCCTGGACTTTCATCTTGCATCTGCAGACCGGCGAGCTCGCCAAGCAGCCAAGCTTGATACCGGTATCCCTGGAATGAAACTGGCCCTCCAAAAAACCAGCATCCGCCTTGATCGAATGCGCGACGTCTTGGGGAACCTCGACCAGACAATGGGCCGCGAGCATTCAAGATCTCTCTCGCTGCGGCAGCACCCGAACCGCGGCCGAAAGACCGAAGGAAGAGGCTAGTCAGCTCATGAAGAGCGCCGTAGCCCGAATTCTTAATGACCTTGAGCAGCGAGGGGGGCTCAAGGGCTCCGATGTCGCGAACATCGTCAATGCGTCGCGCCCGAGTGTGTCGCGATGGAAAAGCGGTAAAGCGTCGCCACCGCTGGCGACCCAGACGATCATAGCCGACTTGCGCTATGTCGTAGATCGATTATCAGACTTCTACACGCCGCAGGAGACGCGGCTCTGGCTTCACACGAAACATCCGCTGTTAAATAGCGAACGTGCTATCGACCTGATTATCGCCGACCGCACACAGGAAGTTCTCGCGGTCATCGAACGCCTCGACGGCGGCGCTTACCTGTGATTGGCCGCGCTTGACCTGAGATGCCGGCGGCACGGAAGCCTCGCGACCCCGCACTGCTCGACGCGCTCGACGCCTTTGAAAGAATTCCTTACGAGGGAGAGACTTGGCGGGCGGTACGCCACGGTCGCGATCCTCTTCAGGGAAGTGCTTCCGGCGGACGCTGGGATCCCACCCTGTTCGATGTCCTCTACACCGCCCTGGATCCGGACGGGGCTGTAGCGGAAATTCATTTTCACCTGTCACGCCAGCCGGTCTTTCCGTCGAAGATCAGACACCGATTGCATCGCATCCGCGTCAAGACCACGAAGGCTCTCAGACTTCCGGATCTGGCCGCGATGGTTCCGCTTGGTGTCGATCCCGCCAGGTACCGCGAGATCCTCTATGCGCCGACCCAGGCAATCGGTGACGCCGCTTACTTCCTCGGTTTCGACAGCATCATCGCCCCAAACGCGCGATGGTCATGCAACAACCTGATCCTGTTCACCGATCAAATCGCGCCCGCCAACCTTGAACTCATCGAGTCGTCGGAAGTTCACTGGCCGGAATGGCGCAAAAAACTGAAATGATCTATCCCGTTTTAGCTACAAATCCGCCAACAGCAAGCCCGTCAGGTACTCGCCCTCGGCGTGGCCCAGCAGCACGGGATGGTCCGGGCCGGGTCCCAAATGCGCAATCAGGCGCAGATTGCGGCCCGCGTTGGACGCGGCGTAGCGCTCCGCGCGGACGAAATCGTCGGCGCGAAAATGCGTCGAGCACGAGAACGTCATCAGACGCCCGCCCGGCGCCAGCGCGCGCATCGCAACCGTGTTGAGCTCGACGTACAAACGGCCGGCGCGCTCCGCGTCGCCGCGGCTGCGCGCGAGCGGCGGCGGATCGAGCACGATCAGATCGAAGCGATTCGCTGTCTCGGCCATGAACTTGCCGGCCTCGCCGTGCAGGAACTCGACCGCGTTCGCCGCATGCCCGTTCAGCTCCAGATTTTCGCGCGCCACGTCGAGCGCCCGCGCCGACGTATCGACGGCGACGACTTTGCTCGCACCGCCCGCCAGAGCCGCGAGCGAGAACCCGCCCTGGTAGCAGAACGCATCGAGGACGCGCGCGCCCCGCGCTATCGAGCCGGCTAGCGCGCGGTTTTCGCGTTGATCGAGGAAGTAGCCCGTCTTCTGTCCATGCTCGAGATCAATCCTGAGCTTGATTCCGTTCTCGCTCGCAACCGCCGAGGTCACAGCTTCACCAGCAAGCACCGCCGTGTGATCTTCGAGGCCTTCCTGCTTGCGCACCGCGCCATGACTGCGCTCGATGATCGAGCGCGGATGCAGCAGCTCGCTGAGCGCTGCAACGATCGTCGCGCGCATCCGGTCCGCGCCCGCGGTCAAAATCTGCACGACCAGCACCTTGTCGAAGCGATCGACGACCACGCCCGAAAGCCCGTCGCCGTCGCCGTTGAAGAGGCGGTATGCATCGGTGTCATCGCGAACGAAGCGCCGCCGGATGTCGAGCGCGCCCTTGAGCCGCCGCGCGATCAGTTCTTCAATCGCGGGCGCTTCGCCCCATGCGATCATCCTGAGCGCAATAGTCGTGGCCGGGTTGCAGTAACCCATGCCGAGAAGAGCGCCCGCCGCGTCGTGCACCGTGACGAGCGCGCCTGCCTCAGGCGAAGGCGGTTCGATCCGCTCGATTGCCTGCGAGAAAATCCACGGATTGCCGCCGCGGACGGGCCCTTCCCTGCCCCGCTTCAGGACGACGCGCGCGAGCGGCGCGCTCACCGCACCGGCCATGTCGGTTCACCGTCGCGGGTGAAGTCGCCGCTGCGGCCGCCGCGTTTTGCGACCAGTCTGATCGCACCGATTTCCATTGCGCGGTCTATCGCCTTGGCCATGTCGTAAATGGTCAGCGCCGCCGCACTCACCGCGACCATCGCTTCCATCTCGACGCCGGTGCGCGCGTCGGTCACGGCACGAGCCTGAATCTGCAAGGTGGAATTGGGAGATGGCGCGAAATCGACCTCGACGACTTCGAGCGGGATCTGATGACAGAGCGGAATCATCTCATGCGTGCGTTTCGCCGCCATGATTCCCGCGATCCGCGCCGCCGCGAGCGCCTCGCCCTTCTTCAGCTTGCCCCCGACTATTGCCTGCAACGTCGCAGGCGCCATCCGGACTTCGCCGCGCGCGATCGCCTCGCGCCGCGTCACCGGTTTCTCGCCGACGTCGACCATCCGGATTTGCCCCCGCGCATCGAGATGCGTCAGGTGCGCAGAGGCGGCGCGCGGCTTTCCCAATTGTTTCTTGCCCGCCATCGAAGGAGTGGTTAGCTTATGTTGACCGCCCGCGGATATACAATAAACTCCTGACTTCGGTCCGACCGAACATCTGAAAACATCGCGCAGACGGTTCATATGGCTGACGAAATCAACAAGGTCGTAATCCTCGGCTCGGGTCCTGCCGGACTCACGGCCGCACTTTATACGGCGCGCGCCAATCTCAATCCGCTGATGATTGAAGGGCATGAACCGGGCGGCCAGCTCACTATCACCACCGAGGTCGAAAATTATCCGGGCTTCGAACACGGCATCCAGGGCCCCGAGATGATGGACGTGTTCCGGCGCCAGGTGACGCGCTTCGGCACGCGGTTCCTGTCGGGCGCGGTGACCGAGGTGCGCTTCGGCAAGCGGCCGTTCGAGCTGGTGGTGGAAGACAAAGTCGTCAAGGCCGACGCCGTCATCATTGCGACCGGCGCGACGGCAAAGCTGCTCGGAATCGATTCAGAAAAACGGCTGATGGGCTACGGCGTGAGCGCATGCGCGACCTGCGACGGCGCATTCTTCAAAAACAAGGAAGCGATCGTCGTTGGCGGCGGCGACACTGCCATGGAGGAAGCGAACTTCCTGACCCGCTTCGTCACCAAGGCTACAGTGGTGCATCGGCGCGACACGCTGCGCGCCTCGAAGATCATGCAGGATCGCGCGCGCAAGAATCCGAAGATCTCGTTCATCTGGGATTCGACCATCGAAGAAATCCTCGGCGAGCAAAAGCATGGCGTGAACGCGGCCAAGCTGAAAAATCTCAAGACCGGCAAAATCACCGACATGAAGACCGATGCCGTGTTCGTCGCGATCGGGCACAATCCCAACAGCGCGCTGTTCAAGGGCCAGCTCGAGATGGACGAGATCGGCTATCTGAAGGTGAAGTCGGGTTCGACCTACACCCAAATCGAAGGCGTGTTTGCCTGCGGCGACGTCGTCGACAGCGTCTATCGCCAGGCGGTGACGGCGGCGGGCACGGGATGCATGGCGGCAATCGACGCCGAGCGCTGGCTAGAAGCCAACGGCGAATAGCGCCGCTATTAGTTACGGAAATAAACAAACGGGGTCGCCAAGCTGTTATCGCTATGATAACAACCGCCTATGGCGCCAATTTCATTTCCGAAGGATTTTCTGTGGGGCACCGCCAGCGCGTCTTACCAGATCGAGGGCGGCTGGAACGTGGACGACAAGAGCGAGTCCATCTGGGATCGCTTCTCGCACACGCCCGGCAAGATTAAAACCGGCGACACCGGCGACGTCGCGTGCGACTTCTACCATCGCTACGCAGACGACATCGCGCTGATGCAGGACCTCGGTCTGAACGCCGCGCGAATTTCGCTCTCGTGGCCGCGCATCATGCCCGACGGCAAGGGCCCGGTTAATCAGAAAGGCCTCGACTTCTACAACCGCGTCGTGGACGAGATGCTCAAGCGCAACATCCAGCCCTGGGTGACGCTCTATCATTGGGATCTGCCGCAGACGCTCGAGGATGCCGGCGGATGGCCTAATCGCGACCTCGCCGAAATTTTTCGAGACTACGCCGCCGTGGTGGCCGACGCGCTCGGCGATCGCGTGAAGCACTGGATGGCGTTCAACGAGCCGTGGATCTTCACGATGCTCGGTTACTCGACCGGCATTCATGCTCCCGGCCGCCAGGAAACCGACAACGCGATGAAGGCGACGCATACGGTCAATCTCGCACAGGGCATGGCGATCAGAGCTTTGCGCGAATCGAAGAACCATCCTGAGGCGGTCGGAACGGCGTTCAGCATGTCGCCGGTGCATCCGGAAACCGGGTCGCTCGAGGATCGCACGGCGGCCGAGCGATGGCATCGGTTCTGCAACATGTGGTTCCTCGATACGGTCATGCACGGCAAGTATCCCGCGGCCTATCTGCACGGCTCGGTCGAAGATCACGTCGAGATTCGCGCCGGTGATATGGACCTGATCAAGGCTCCGCTCGATTTCATCGGAATAAACCTCTACACGCGCACTGTTGTGACGCACGATTCGCACGATCGCATGGGAGTGAAACGGGTAAGGGCGGGCGGCGAGGAGGTCACCGACTTCGGTTGGGAAGTCTATCCGCTGGCGCTTTCCGAAATGATCACGCGCGTCTCGAAGGACTATCAGGGAGTGCCGATTTACGTGACCGAGAACGGATGCTCATACGGCGACGGGCCGGGCGCCGACGGCAAGGTCAATGACCAGCGCCGCGTCAGCTTTCTGCGCCGTTTTATCGGCGAGGTCGGGCACGCGATGAAAGCGGGAGCCGACGTGCGCGGTTATTTTCTGTGGACCTTTACTGACAACTTCGAATGGGCCGAGGGCTTCGGCCAGCGTTTCGGAATCGTGCACTGCGATTTCAAGACCCAGCAGCGAATCGTGAAGGAGAGCGGGCATTGGTACTCGCGCCTCGCGCGCACCGGCGCGCTCGATTTCGATCCGGTCGTTTGATCCAGTGATTGAAGCAGTGCCGCGATGACCGGCGGCGAATTCCTGATGTGGCTGCACCTGTGCGCGATGGCGTCTTACGTCGGCGCGCAGTTCGCAGTCATCTATATGCTGATCCCGGCCGCAGAGACTGCGCCCACCGAGGCCGCGCGGCGCGCGAGCCTGATCGCCGGGTTCAAGTTCTACAACCCGTTCACGATCGGCGTACTGGGAATTATTGTGATTAGCGGCGCGATGCGCCTGACGGACCTGAAGGCGTCGATGAAGTTCGACTACTTCGCGCGAATCGGCTCCGCGCTCGAACTGAAGCTGGCGTTGGCGTTCCTGCTCATCTTCATTCAGACGTACATCACGTTCGGGCTGGCGTTTCGCATCGGGCGCCAGGAAGAGGTGGCCGCACACGGCGACGGCGATGCGTTCACAGTCGAGCAGCTGAACTCGATGTTGCGGCGGATCCGCGCGATGGCGTGGTTCACGATCGTGCTGGCAGCCGCAGTCATCTGGGTCTCTCTCACCATGGTTGCGCGAGCGGTGGATGAACCCGTCACTGCATCGCGCATCTCGGCGATGCTCTCCACTCGCTCCGACATGACTTAGTGGGCGAGTGAGAGCAGAGCGCCGACGATGTACGCGACGGTGATGATGCCGAAGATCGCGCCGGGGATCTCATTGAGCATGCTGTACTGCGCGAACCTGGTCCCTTCGCTGACCTCAGTCTGTTCGATCGAGATGCCTGAGAACCTTTCAGTGGTAGTTGATGCGTTCATTTTATTTCCTCCCGTTACTTCGATTCGTTAGGCCAGCGCGACGAGCGAGCTGACGATGTATCCGAGCGTGATCAGACCGAACACGATGCCGGGCAGTTCGCTGAGCAGGCTGTTCTGCGCGAGCCGGGTTCCTGCGGTTGCTTCCGCCGTTTCGTTGGTGTTGGTGATCATTCCGAGGGTTGCTTCATTGGTGTTTGCGTTCATTTTCGTGTCCTCCCGTTAAGTTGCTTGACAGTGGTAAAGCAAGTCGGGTGCCAGCGAGAAAACTCTCGATTTAGAAAGGATTTTCCAGAAAGCGATCCAGTGGCGACGAGCGTGCATTAAAGAAATATCAGCAAAATCAATGGTTTAACTACAATCGCAGAATGCGAGAGGAATCAAGGCTCATTTCTAAATTCGCGTTAAGTTTCGTTTTTCGCGAAACGATGCAACTGTCAGCCTGCAGCTATTCTACTGCGGAGCAGCTCGGAGGAGGTCCCTCTTTGATCAACTCTACGTATCTGCGAAAGTGGCCCAATGCCTGAAGAAAATCAGCCAGCGCCGCAGGCCAACGGCAAGGCGACCGGAGGATTGAAGCCGAACACGGCGATGCTCGTGGCGGACGCCGTCGCGTCCGAGCCGCGTCCACATTTCATTCACAGCCTGGCGCTGCACTTCGCGGAGACGGCTATCTTCCTGGTCGCAGTGATCGGCGCTATCGCGCTGGGCCTCGGAATCACCGCTTATTTCGCCGAGCATCGCTACGTGCTCGCTTACCTGGCCGCGTACGCGGGCTTTCGTTTTTCGGATTTGATTGTGCGCGAAGATGCGGAGGACAGTCCGCCGCGCGAGGAGCTGAGCCGCCGCATCGTCGTGCAGCTTCCACTGCTCCTGACCTTCGCTGCGGCACCGTTCGAGCGCACTTACGTCTACGGCGGGGCGGCGCCGGTACTTGTGCGTGCGTTCGGCCTGCTACTGGAATTGCTGGGAATGTGGCTGGGGCTGGGCGCGCGCATCCAGCTTGGATTTTTCACGGCGGGCCGCACGGCAGAGCATCCGGTGCTCGTCAGGCGCGGATTTTATCGGTTCATCAGGCATCCGATTTATGCCGGGACATTTCTGGTCGCGTTCGCGTGGACGCTCATCTATGGAGCGCCAGTCACGGCGGTTGTTACTCTGATCGTAGGAGCGATTCTGGCGCAGCGGTGGATGAAGACCGACGAGGCCGCGATGCAGGCGCGATTCGGCGAAGAATACGACGACTACCGGCGCGAGACTGACGCGTTGATTCCGGCTATTTGGTAGGGCGGCGCCGCGCCTCGAGCTGACAGCGGATTTGCGAGCAGTAGTAGTCGCTGCTGCTAACGAACTTCGCGCCGCATTGCTGGCATTTGCAAATCTCTTCGCCCGGCCTGAGCAGTGCCTCGAGTTCCGCCTCGGTTGCTGAGTCGTCGCCCTTCAGCTTCGACTGCTTGCGTGGCAATGCTCCATTGGCGACCAGCTTGCCGTTCGCACCGTTGAGCGCGAGTTCGTCGGCGCGGTTGTTCGTTGCGTCGGTGTCGTGTCCGCGCACCCATTCGAAGCGCACGTTGCGCGCGGCCCTTTCGGCGTCGAGCAGTTTCCATAAATCGAGATTGGCCTTGCGCTTCCATCCTTCCATCATCGTCTTGACGACGTACTGGCTGTCGCTGCGCAGAATCACGGAGGCACCAGGCGCCGTTGCGCGCAATCCTTCGATCGCGCCCATCAACTCCATGCGGTTGTTGGTGGTCGTATCGTCGTGGCCGTTCATTTCGGTGACGACGCCATCGGGGTCGCGCACGACGACGCCCCATCCGCCGCGGCCGGGATTTCCGATACACGAGCCGTCGGCGTAAACAAGATATTCGCGAGCTGAGGTCGCCACTAGTCGGATTCTAGCTGAGGCCGCGAGTTTTTCGCAGCCGCGTGAACCATTCGACGTATTGCCCGGCCGCTCGATCCCACGAGAAATCTCCGGCGAAGCAATTCGCCATCAGCCGGCGCCACTGAGCACGGTCCTTGAACATGGCGACCATCCTGGCCAGCGCCGCGACCATCTCGGCCGCGTCGAATTTGTCGAAGACGAAGCCGTTGCCGGTCCCTGCCGCGGGATCGAACTCACTGACCGTGTCGCGCAGTCCGCCGGTAGCATGCACGACCGGCGCCGATCCGTAGCGCATCGCGTACATCTGGGTGAGTCCGCATGGTTCGAATCGCGACGGCATGAGGAAGGCATCGCTGCCGGCCTGGATTCGATGCGCGAGCGCGTTGTTGAACAGGATTATCGCGCGAAGTTTTTCAGGGTAGCGCGACTCCGCATCCTTGAAAAATTTGTCCAGCGCCGGGTCGCCGCTCGCGAGCATGACCAGCTGCAAATCCAAGCGCATCACGGCGTCGAGCGCGTCCTTGAGCAGGTCGACGCCTTTCTGGCTGGTCATGCGCGTCACCATCCCGATTATCGGCCAATCTTCGTGCGGTGGCAGACCGACCAAATCGCGCAGCGCGATCGTACATTTGCTCTTGCCGGCGGGTTTCGCGGGCGAATAAGTCGCGGCGATTTCGCGGTCGGTGGCGGGATTCCACTCGTCATAGTCGGCGCCGTTGAGGATGCCCACGAAGTTCTCGCGTTTGTCGCGCAGCACTCCTTCGAGGCCGAAGCCAAGTTCCGGGTCGCTGATAACTTCGTGCGCGTAAGTCGGGCTGACGGTCGACGCGCCGTCGGCCAGCACGATGGCGGCCTTCATCAGGTTGAGGTGATTGTAAAATTCGAGGTAGTCGACCGAATAGTATTTGGCGTCAAGATTGAGCAGCGCAAAGTCCTCGCGACTGCCGATGCCCTGAAACGCGAGATTGTGAATCGTGAAGACCGACAGCGCGCGCTCGAAGCGGGAGCGAAGAGCCTTGTCGGCGCGCATCGCGATCGGCGCGGTCGCGGCATGCCAATCGTGCGCGTGGACCAGGTCCGCCGCCGGCGCGAGTATCTCGGCGCAGGCGACGGCGGCGGCGCGGCCAAAGAAAGCGAAGCGACGCAGGTTGTCGGGATAGTCGATGCCGTTCTCGCCGTAAATTCCCTGCCGTCCGAAAAATCCGGGATGGTCGATCAGATACATCGGCACGCCGTGCGAGTCGGTCGCACGCAACACCGAGAAGCGTTCGAGGTTGGCGCCGTATCGGATCGGGATGTTGCGCAGCAAAGGCGCGGTCTCGACGCTGTCCGTGATGGAAGAGTAACCGGGCACAATCAGCACCGGCTCCTGGCGCGCCGCTTTCAATGCGCCGGGCAACGAGCCGATGACGTCGGCGAGGCCGCCGGCCTTTGCATAGGGCGCGGCTTCCGCTGCGATGATCGCGATCTTCACGGGATCAATAGAGAAAGCAGAATCCCGAGTCCCGCGCAAAGAACGCGCTTCGATGTTTACTGTCGGGGACGACGTCGAGCGTTCAAATCCATGTCGTGGACGGCCACCAGCGTCGCGCGTGTGCTGCTCCGCCCGCTGGTCCGTTCATCTTGTTTCGGTGTGAAATACGGCTCCCGGATTACCAATGAACACGATAATAGAGCCTGGCTCGACTCCGACTGCAGCGTTCTTCATGACCAAACTATCAAACTTCTGGGTCCCATCCGCCGAATATACCAGTAGGCGTCCATCCGCCGGAATCGAGCTTGAAAAGGAACCTCCGGATACGACCTTTCGCGAAACATTTCGACCATCGCCGCCGATACTAATCTCTTCGGAATGAAGCAGAGGCGATACGGTTTTAGCGTCGACAAACTCGAAAGCGCCTGTTGTCAGTATTTTCTCGCCGTGCTGGTAAATGATCTTGACGTCTATCTGATCGTTGGCAAAGGGAAAAATCAATTTACCAGTATATTTGTCTGTCAGGCCGTAGGCTTGGTAATCCCCCGGGGTTCCCGAATGCAGGTAAATGATGCCCGGGAGCATCTCAATGGCGCCGGTCTTATAGAGGCCGCTGTAAATCAGCGTGACATAGTCGTCGGCGGACAAATTGCGCGGGACCCAGGTCGTATCACGAAACTCGGACGTATCCGCGCTTTCGTCCGGGTTGATGCTTTCTCCCACGACTTCCACGTCGCCCTCATTGTCGATGTGCTGTTCAAATAGATTCCTGCCGTCTTTCGCGACCGCGAATGAGAAACTCAGATCTCCAAAGTGGAATCGGCCCTCTTCTCCATAGTGAAAATCACGTCCCTGATCGAACCCGCTGTTTGTGAACGTCGCTACCTTAAGCGCATTCTTGTCGAAGGTTAAACGTGCGAAGGAATGAACCGACGCGCCGTATATCCCTTCAAACTTATACAATTCGCGGGGAACGGAGCCCGGGTGCGGCAACGTTTTCCCGGTGCTGGCCGGTTTCGATACCGCGCCTTTGTCTTCAAGCGCCGCCCAGGCAACCTTTTTGGCCAGGTTGATCACTCCATCAGCTGGCAACGTGACCGGCCCCGCAAGGATCGCCGCCACCGCCAGGTGCTCTTTTGGTGCGACATACAATTGGCTACGGAAGAAGTTCGTAAACCCATCCTTGGACAGCATGGTAATTCCCTTGGCGGCAAACTCGGGTACGGAAACATCATCCCAACCCAGTCCGACAAAACCCAAAGACGGCCCCGACCCAAGTGAGCCCCCCTGCTGTTTTTCAAGCTCGTCTATCGACTCGGAATCGAGCAGTTTACCGTCACCGAGCGCTTGCGAGAAAAGGCAGAGGTCCATCGCGGTCGTGGACATTCCACCGGAACCAGCGCATTCGTGTCTTCTGGCGATAGTGTCCAGAGCGGAAGACCGGCACCGTAAATCGTGGCTATGTTCTGATTACCTTTCTTGAAATAGTAACTGGAGTTCTTCATGCCGGCCGGCGCGAAGATTCCGCTGTTTATGTAGTCGGCGAACCGCATGCCGGACATCCGTTCAATAACCGCTTGGGCAACGGTAAAACAGTCGTTGCAATAGACGCTGATATCGCCCGGGCCGCTCTTTAAGCTGCTGTCTCGCAACCCCGCCAGTGTTTGCCCGACATATTGTGGGTCTTGGTGTGTGGTGAAAAGCCTGTAGTAGTTGGTCCCTGGGAACCCTGCGGCGTGATTGAGCAACATTCGAATCGTAATCTTACCGTAGCGTTCATCTTTCATCATGGACTCGGGCAGATAGTCCGTGACCGGTTTGTCCAGGTCGATTTTGCCCCGCTCGCGCAGTTGTAACATCGCGACCGCAGTAAATACCTTACTGATGGAACCCGCGTTAAACTGGGTCTCGATGTCAGACGTAGTGGATCTGCCGGCGCCGATTTTCCCAAACGCGCGCGCATAGACGATCTTCCCGTCGGCGATAACAGCAAGTGTTCCGCTAAACGCGCCGGAAGCAAGCGCGGACGCAATTTCTGTCCGAGCCACCTCCGCAGTCCTGGTGTATTGGCGGGGTCGACTTCCGGCTTGTGCCAGGCAAGCTGACAGCATCAGGACGAAGATGGTTATGAAGAACGCACCGAGGATCTTCATCGAAGTTTGAAGCCGCAACGGCGCGGGAGCCTGCAGGCTAGCCGGACTCCCCAACAGGGCAAGGAGACCTGCCGCTAGTTGAGGACCGTTCTCTCAGTGCGTGCCGTCGCCGGCGCTGGCGCAACGGCTTCGGCTCCCGGCTGCACTGGAGCGTCGCCGTCGCGCAGTGCGTGCCGGATGACCTCGTCAACGGTGTCGACGAAGATCATTTCGAGCTCCTTGCGCACTTCCGGCTGGATGTCCTCGAGGTCGCGCTCGTTGCGCCGCGGCAGGATGATTGTCTTGATTCCCGCGCGCCTGGCCGCGA
>Ga0210393_10002451_pt1 | contig 15253 bp, 9 predicted proteins | sample IncBWC27OmetaG_FD_160068 | JGI IMG/M metagenome (GOLD analysis project Ga0210393, IMG submission 160068) | Forest soil microbial communities from Barre Woods Harvard Forest LTER site, Petersham, Massachusetts, United States - Inc-BW-C-27-O ... | reverse complement strand
CGTTGTTGAGATAGTTGAGCGACTTGACCCGCGCGGAAAGTGCGTTGGGATGATTGCGAATCGTGCTGGCCGTGACGAGAGGGAGCCCTTTGGCGTAGGTTTCGACCGAATACATGGTGATCGTGTCGGCGATGATGATCACCTGCGGATGGCTGGTCCGACGGGGGTCGATCCCCAGCGTGCCGGCGCCGCGCGTCACCACCAGGCGCACGTATCCATCCTTGATGCCGTTGGCCGCGACCGTGCTCTCGACGGCCTCCGCCATTTTGGTCTGGGACAAGGGAATTGCCAGACGAATCGCCAAGGCGCTCTCGAAGAGCCGCCCGACGTGCTCGGCCAGCAAGAAAACTTTGCCGCCGTAGACCCGAATCCCCTCGAATACGCCATCGCCGTACAGCAATCCGTGATCGTAGACGCTGATCTTGGCGTCTTCCTTGGGGACGAGCGTGCCGTCGATGTAGACCTTTTGAGTCATGCGAGCATCCGTGTCAGGAAGGGAGACTGTTAATATTTTAGACGGCCGGGGCGCGGAAACTAGGGCGTTCGCGAAGCGGTCGCTTTCATCCCCCGCAGCCAGTCGGCGATCCAAAGCTGGCTGGTGCCGTCCGGCGTTCGCGTCGAGGTCCACATCAGTTTGGTTCCATCGGGGCTGAAGACGGGCAGGATGTCGGCCCCTTTGGCGTCGGTGATCTGCGTCACTTTGCCGCCGCGCAGGCTTGTCGCGTCGTGTTCGATTTCCATCGTGAACAGATCGAACCCGCCGGGCGGGCGCCCGGGGGCATAATTAGCTCGGCACCAGATCAGGTACTTTTCGCTGGGGTGGAAGAAGGGAGCCCAGTTCACCGTGTCGAGATTGTTGGTGAGCTGCACCTCGTGGGTGCCATCAACCGAGATGGCGTAAAGCTGCAGCATGTCTTTCCGCTGGCGGTCGGCACGGAAGATGATCCAGCGATCGTCGGGCGAGAAGAACGGGCCGCCGTTGTAGCCGGTCGCGCGAGTGACTTGCCGAACCTGGGAGCCGTCGGCGTCCATGACGTAAATGTTCGCGTTGCCGTTGCGCATCGACGTGAAGACGATCTGCTTGCCGTCGAACGAGTAACTCCCCTCCGCGTCGTAGCCAGGAGAGTTCGTGAGCGGTTTCAGGCCGCTGCCGTCGAAGTTGCACTCGTAGATTTCCATGTGCTCGTCGAAGTCCCACTGGTAGCGGCGATGTCCGCCCTTTTTGGCTTCTTCGCGGGCTTTTTGTTCCGTCTCGGCAATTTTGGGGTCGGTGTGCGACGAGGCGAAGATGATTTTCTTGCCGTCGCGCGAGAAGTACGCGCACGTCGTGCGGCCGCGGCCTGTACTGATGCGGCGGGCCTCGCGCTCATCGAGGCGCTGGACGTAAATCTGATAAAACGGGTAGCCCGGCGGATACGCCTGAAAGACAATCCATTGACCGTCAGGCGAGAAGTAGCCTTCGCCCGCGCGCGGGAAGCCGAAGGTCATCTGTCGCAGTCTGGAGAGATGTTTTGTTTCCAACGGCGTGAGCTGCGGCCCATCGGCCGCGATTGCCTGAGTTCCCACGCACAGCGCCAGCGCACAACAACCGAGAAGGATTGAGCGTTTCATGACGCCATTGTGGCACACGCGCGCGTCTGCCACAATTCGGTTGCGGGCTGTGGTCCGCCGATTCACACTGCTAAAGAAATTGCGAGAAGCATCCGCCCGCTCAAGCTGGCGGCTCGCCTCGGGGGTGCAACCTTGAACGCCATGCTTGAGACAATTCGGAGGCCTCTCCTCGCGCTCGCCATGCTCTTGCCGCTGGTCTTACTGACTGGCTCGACGCGGGGTGACGATTGGCCCGATTGGGGTGGGCCCCAACGGGATGCCGTCTGGCGCGAGACGGGGATCGTCGATCATTTTTCGACGAAGGGTCTTTTGCCCCGCGTCTGGTCGACGCCTCTGGGCGAGGGCTATGCCGGCCCTGCCGTGGCCGATGGGCGCGTTTACATCACCGATCGGCTGAAAGAGAAGGGGATGGAGCGCGTCCAGTGTCTCGACGCGAACACGGGCAAGGTGCTTTGGCATTTTGATTATCCGGCGCGATATGGAGGCCTCGGCTATCCCGCGGGTCCGCGGGCGACTCCCACGATCAACGACGGCCGCCTATATACGATCGGCGCAGTCGGGCAGATGTTTTGCTTTGACGCCAAGACGGGAAAGATCCTGTGGTCGAAGGATTTCCTCAAGGACTACAAGACGAAGCTGCCGATTTGGGGAATGGCGACTTCGCCGCTCGTCGATGGCGATCAGTTGATCACGCTGGTGGGAGGCGAGAAAGCGCTCGTCGTCAGTTTCGACAAAGTCACCGGGGCCGAGCGCTGGCGGGCGCTCGACGATGAAGAAGTCGGCTATGTGCCCCCCGTGATCTTTACGATTCACGGCAAGCGGCACCTGGTGATTTGGCATCCGAAGTCGATCACCGGCCTCGATCCGGCCGATGGCAAAGAGCAGTGGGACGTGCCGTGGCAAATGAAAGTCGGTCTATGCGTCTCGACTCCGCGCTGTGTCGACGACCGGATCTTCTTCACGGCGTTCTATGGCGGACCGCGGATGATTCAAATCAGCGCCGATGGTCACACGGTCGCAACGCTCTGGAAGGGAAAGAGCGAAAGCGAAATCAAGACCGACGGACTACACTCGATCATCCCGACGCCGTTCTTCGATGGAAAATACATCTACGGCATTTGCAGCTACGGCCAGCTGCGCGGTCTCGACGCGTCCGATGGCAAACGGCTCTGGGAGACCTTTCAAGCCACCGGCCACGACCGCTGGTGGAATGCATTCATCATTCCGCACGAGGACAAATACTTCCTCCACAATGAACAGGGGGATCTGATCATCGCAGAGCTGTCGCCACAGGGGTATCACGAGATCAGCCGGGCGAAGCTCATCGAACCGACCCGGAAAGTGATGCGACGGATGACGATCTGGTCGCACCCCGCGTTTGCTATGAAGAGCGTATTTGTCCGCAATGACAAAGAAATCGTGCGTGTGTCGCTGGCGGCTGACGGCGGCCCGCCAAGCGCCAAGAACGGCGCGACGCCCCCGGGCAAATCCGTCTCGAAAGTCCCATGACCCCGCGCTTCGACTGCATCGTGTTGGGCCTGGGCGGCTTTGGCAGCGCCGCGCTCTATCACGCGGCGAGACGCGGTCTGTCGGTCTTGGGACTGGACCAGTATCCCATCGCGCATGATCTCGGCAGCTCGCATGGCGAGACGCGGATCATCCGCAAAGCCTACTTCGAGCACCCCGATTACGTTCCTCTGTTGTTGCGGGCTTACGAACTGTGGCGCGACCTCGAGGGAGTCGAGGGGCGTTTCTTGATGCACTTGTGTGGCCTGTTGCTCGCCGGCCCGCCAGAAGGAGAGACGGTTGCCGGAGCCAGGCTGGCCGCCGACGTGCACGGAGTGACGCTACACGATTTGACGCGAAATAGTCTCGGTCCGGGTTTGTCCGGATTTCGGATCCCCGAGAATTTTGGCGTCGTGCACGAGCCGGCAGCCGGGTTTCTCAAGGTCGAGAGCTGCATTCATGCTCACGTCGACGCGGCGATCCGCACGGGCGCGAACGTCGCTACGGATGAAGCTGTGCTCGATTGGTCGTGCCTGGGCCGCACCTTTCGCGTGCGAACTTCTCGAGACGAATACGAGTCGGCCGCGCTGATCTTGGCGGCCGGAGCCTGGACATCCAAAATCCTCTTCAACTTGGCGCTGCCGTTGGAAGTGGTGCGCAAGCCGCAATTTTGGTTTCCAGTGCGATCGCAGGTCTACGCTGAAGACCAAGGTGCACCGTGCTTCTACTTCGAGATGCCTTACGGTCTGTTTTACGGCTTTCCGAGCCGCGACGGCGCGACACTTAAGGCGGCCGAGCACTCGGGCGGCGACCCGGTTGCGGATCCTGCCCGCGTTGACCGAACGGTGTACCCTGGCGATTCGAATTCGCTCGCGCGTTTTGTGCGGGAGTGTCTGCCGGAAGTCGATCCCGCACCGACGCGTTCGAGCGTCTGCATGTATACGCTGACGCCCGATCGCCATTTCATCGTCGATCGCCATCCCCAACACGAACACGTGGCGGTGGCAGCCGGATTCTCGGGACACGGATTCAAATTCACGCCGGTGATCGGCGAGGTGTTGGTCGATTTGGCGATCGACGGTCGCACGCGGCACCCGATCGAATTTCTATCGGCGCGTCGCGACGCGATCGCCCACGCAACCGGGAAGGCAGCAGGCAACGATGGCTGAGACACTCGACATCCCCTCGGACCCCATGCAAGAAATTGTCTGCTCGGCGGCCGACATCGAAAATCTGATGGTCCGCATGCTTACGCAGAAGGGCATGTACGAGGCCGAAGCGAAAATCGGCGCAGCCCGACTGATCGAAGCCGATCTCCGCGGCATCCACTCGCACGGCAGCCGTTCTCTGTGGCGCTATCTCGAAGCGATGGACACAGGCGGCATCGACCCGCGTGCGCAAGTCATCACCGAGCGCGAAACTCCGGCGATCGCCGTGCTGAATGGAGGCAAAGGACTCGGACACGTCGCCGCGACGAAGGCCATGCGCCTGGCCATCGACAAAGCGCGGGCCGTCGGCACCGGCACCGTGGCCATTCGACAAGGTCAGCATTACGGTGCGGCCGCGGTTTATACCTTGATGGCCGTCGAAGCGGGGATGATCGGCTTTTCTACGACGAGCACGGGAACGGCCAGTGTGGCCGCCTACGGCAGCCGCAAGCCGGGGACCGCCAACAACGCGGTATCGTGGGGCGTGCCAACGCGATCCGGAGCGCCGTTCGTGCTCGACATGGCGTGCGGCGTTTCGTCGTGGGGAAAAGTCGAAAGCCTGCGGATGTATGGCCGCCCGCTGCCGTCAGGCTGGGCGCTCGACGTCGATGGCAACCCGACCGACGATCCGCATGCCGCCAAGACGCTGCTCCCCTTTGCGGGCGCTCGTGGCTACGGAATGGCCTTTCTGTCGGCGATTTTGGCAAGCTGTCTCGTCGGCGGACGCATGCCCCTACACAAAGGGAAAAACGTCGCCGTCGACGGGTCGGAACATTTCTTCTACGCGATCGACATCGCGCAATTTGTCGATCTCGACTGCTTCTTCGAGGAGCTCGACTCGACGATGGCCGACATTCGCGCCCTGCCCGCCGCCGACGGCTTCGATGCCGTTCGGCTGCCCGGCGAGCTGGAATGGGAGCGGTCGCAAAGGTGGCGGCGTCACGGAATTCCGCTGCACCGCGATCACGTCAAGAAGCTCGAGGAACTGGCAGCCGGCATGAAGCTGGCCGTTCCCTGGCGAACGGCTTGAGTCCCGGTTGAAAATCGCGACTTGTGAGAATTGCGACTTGGCGGACGTCTGAAAACGGCTACTTGTCGAGCCACGCGCGCAACAGCGAAGCGTGGTCGTCAGTCCAGAGCACCCGCTGCAGGGTCGGCCGAGTTACCGCTTCTTGAAGCCAAGCGGTCTGCAAGGGTTCGGGAGTGCGAGCGAAGAGGTCGCGTTCGCTGGGGAGCGCGCCGTAATTCGTCAGGGGCGCCATGATGTTAATCATCGAGAGGTGATGGGCATCGGCGGCCGCTTCCGCCACGGGTCGCAACGCAAAATGCCAGTTCGACAGGTGTACCGCCAAGATGCCGTCGGGGGCCAGGTGACGAAGATAGACGGCAAACGCTTCGCGCGTGAGCAGATGCACGGGAATCGCGTCGCTGGAGAACGCGTCGAGCACCAGCACGTCGAACTTTTGCGGCTCGGGCTCTCGTTCCAGCGAGAGCCGCGCGTCGCCAATCACGACATCGACTTTGCCCCGGCATTGCTCGAGAAAGTGAAATTGGTTGCGCGCAATGCGTTCCACTTGATCGTTGATTTCGTAAAAGCGAAACGTATCGCCCGCGCGGGCATAAGTGGCCAGTGTGCCGATCCCCAGTCCGACGACGCCCACTCGGCGCGGCTTGTCAGGCGGGCTGCGAGACAGCAGCCGTCCGATTCCTGACGACTCGTCGTAATACGTAGTGGGGACCGACCACAGTTCCTTGTCTGTGTACTCGAATCCGTGCGTCGTACGGCCATTGATCAGCGCAGTCATGGGCCGAATCTGGTCTTTGAAGTTGATCTCCAAGTTCCGGACTCTCAGAATGCCGAAAAATGTGCGCTCGCGAGTCACGACGTAGCCTTTCGCACTGTCTTGGGAAGAGCCCGTTTCCGCGGTGATCTGATATCCACCTTCGTCCTGAGAGTTGTCCCACAACAAAGCGCCGAATATTCCAGCCCCCAACAGAAACGAAATCCAAACCCAGCTCGGGCGCCCGCGCGAAAAACGGCTTTGAGGGTCCGTGTAGAGTCTCAAGAGCATGAGCGCGAGGCAGGCGAAGAGTCCCCAGTGCAACTCGAAGTAGCCGGTAAAGATCAGCGGAGCGATCGCTCCCACGAAAATTCCGCCCGCCGCCCCGCCCGCCGCAATCACCAGGTAGTACAGGGTCAGGTGCTGGGGATCGGGACGGCACGCAAACAACTCCCCATGGCAAACCATGGCGCAGAAGAAGAACGTGACGAACAGCACCGAAACCTGCACCCACAAGGGCGTATAGATGCCCCAGGTCAGCACTCCGTAGGTAGAGGCGAGGGCCACCGCCGTGGTTGGCATGAGAAACCGACGTGAGTACCAGCGCTCGCTCTCGAAGCAAAAAATGAACGACATCAAATACAACGTCAGGGGCAGCACCCATAAAAAGGGAACGCTGGCCACGTCCATGCAAACCTGGTTGGTCGTCGCTACCAGCAATGTCGAGGGGACCATCGCCAGGAAGAACCAGAGCAAGCTGGTTTGCCAGGTCGGCGAAGCGACGTCGCGGCGGGCCGTTTTGGGAAGACTGCCAATGCCAGCGACGCGTCGAGTTGCCATGCCCCACGCGGAGATCGCGCACAGCACAGCGAAAATTCCGAAACTCCAAGACCAGATTTTCGCCAGCAGTGACGTCGCGAGGAGCCATTCGAAGACGGCCGGAAAGCTGATTAACGCCAGGAGCGACGCCAGATTCGAGAGCGCGTAGAGCCGGTACGGAGTTCGGCCCGGGTGTGTTCGCGCTTGCCAGTTTTGCAGCAGAGGCCCCGTTGTCGACAGCGCGAAGAAGGGAAGCCCCACGGTCAGACTCAAAAGCGCGATGATCGCCACGATCGGCCGTTGTTCCCCGGTCGGCTTGAGCGCTTCTCCCGGGATGATTGGGAGCATGACGCAAGCCCCCACGAGCAGCGCGGTGTGCAGCCCGGCCTGAGCCCTCGCGCCGAGCCAGCGACTCGTCAGATGGGCGTAGAGGTAGCCGCCAAACAGCAGGACCTGAAAAACCAGCATGCAGGTCGTCCAGACGCCCGGCGTGCCCCCAAACCAAGGCAAGATGTACTTGCCGATCAACGGCTGAACTTGAAACAACAAGAACGCGCTCGCAAAAACCGTCAGCGAATAGACGATCAGCAACCCGCGCGGGCCGGATTCGGGCGCGGGCTCTGTTTGAGGAGGCACGGAACGAGGACGGGGAGGCTGTGCGAGCGAAGGCTTCGATTTGGGCATGTCGGACGCGATGGCCTGCAGAGGTCGTTAGCGGCGCGATAGAAAACGTCGCTTCGAGTCTAGCAGGAACTCGGCAAGGCGGCGACTTTTGGTTGCTCAGCCGCCGCTCCGACCGCGGACCCTTCGTCCGTCCCGAATCAGCGTTTGGAGAATCGCGCGATTGCCGAGGTTCGTCAGCGTCGTGCGGCTGCCGTCGCGAGTGACGGGGCACTGGCCGCTTGCTCGAAGTCGCCTCGAACCGCCTTCAGCGCGTAGCGCTCTTGCTCAATTTCCGGCTGCGTGCGAATCCCGCGGCGGCGAAAAAACGGCAACGGCGGGCACCAACCCTGCAGCGAATGTTGGAGCAAAAAACCGGCGACGAGGGCCGGCACCGCCAAGAACCGCCGGTTCACGAAAATGCCCAACCCCAGGCCAACCAGCGCCACTGTCGCGGCATTCGCCTCGAGAGTTCGCTCGATGTCCCATTCTTCGTCGAGCTGATGCAGGCGCTGCTCGATCGTATCGTCGCCCCGCGACCCATACCGAGCCACGTTCTCCGCTGTTTGGCGGTGAATCTGGGCGTTGACGTCGTTCGCCGTGTGCCGCGGCACTCGTTCCACAGTGTTCGGGAGCATATTAGCGGGCATGGCGGTGGGCAACATGATCGGCCTCTCAATAGGTCCTGCCGAATCATGATGCAAACGCCGCGCCAAGCCAGAACCCTCTGACCCTTATGCGGGGCAGGCAGAGTAAGCGCGGGCCCGACCTGGCCGATTTGGTTCGGCGCCGGCCTATTGGGCCGCCAAACGCTCGTCGTAAATTCGTTCGACGTCGGCCACGGTGACGGTGATCTCGCGGGTGAAGCCGGTGTGCGAGCGTTCGTAGTTGATCTTGGCGGCCCGATCCGGATGGCGCTGCACCTGTTCGGCCAGCCAGAGCTTGTCTTCAGGCGTGAGATTGCCGACTTCGGGATCCCACAGCGTGCGGGTTTCCATCACGAGCGATTCGAGCCGCGGATCGAACTTGTTGTAGCTGGCCATGACGAATCAATGCTTGAGGGGGAGGGCGAAGCTCCAGCTGAGCCGATTTCCTAAGTTTGGCCTAAAAACCACGGCTCGGCGAGAGCCTCGCCCTCCCGCTCGGAAACCGCCGGCCAAAAATGTCACTCGGTGATGATATCCCGGACGGTGCGGCCGCTCGGAATCATCGGGAGCACATGTTCCTGGTACGGGCAGATCACGTCAAGCAAGTAAGGTCCGTCGTGGTTCAGCATCTCGGCGAGGGCTGCGGGGAATTTCGCCTTGCTGCGAACTTGGGCCGCCTTTACGCCGAAGCCTTGGGCAACCTGCACAAAGTTGGGATAGGTCTCGTCGGCGTGGGTGCCGTCTCCCTGGCCGACCGCCTCCGGATCGTCGATCGGGCCGAGATAGGTATGGGCCCGGCTACCGCCGTGGAAGCGATCTTCCCACTGCACCACCATGCCCAAATGTTGATTGTTGAGCAACAACACTTTGACCGGAAGCTTCTCGCAGTACAGCGTGGCCAGCTCCTGCACGTTCATCAGCATCGACCCGTCGCCGTCGATGTCGACGACCAGTTTGTCGGGGAGGGCCGCTTGGACACCCATTGCGGCCGGCAAACCAAATCCCATCGTTCCCAGGCCCGAGCTGCTGAGCCAGTGCCGCGGACGAGAAAACTTGTAGAACTGGGCGGCCCACATCTGGTGCTGGCCGACGCCGACCGCCACGTACGTATCGCGTTCGCGCGTCTGCCGCCACAGCTCGTCGATCGCGTATTGCTGAAGGATCTCGTCGCCCGTCTCTTTGTAGCGCAGAGGATAGCGCGATTTCCATTCGGCGATTTGCGTCTGCCATTCGCGGATGTCGGGCAAGTCTGCGTCGGTAATCGCCTGGTTGAGATCGGTCAGAACTTGTTTCACGTCGGCGATGATCGGGATGTGAGCTTCTTTGTTTTTGTGCAGCTCCGACGCATCGACGTCGACGTGCACGATCTTCCCGTGCTTGGCGAACTCTTCGAGCTTGCCAGTCACGCGGTCGTCGAAACGTACGCCGAGCGCCAACAGCAGATCGGCTTCGTTGATCGCGTAGTTGGCGTAGACGGTTCCATGCATGCCCAACATGTGCAGCGACTGCGGATGTTCACCGGGAAAGGCGCCCAGCCCCATCACGGTCGAGGTGACCGGGATGCCTGTGCGGAGGGCAAACTTTCGCAGCTCGTCCGACGCCCCCGAATTGATCACGCCACCGCCGATGTACAAGATGGGCCGCCGCGAGCGTTTCACCGCGGCAATCACCTGGCGGATCTGTTCGGGTCGGTGCTTCTGCGCCTCGGGATGATAGCCGGGCAAGTTCATCGGCGGATCGAAGTCCGGCGCCTCGTCCTGCCGAGCCAACTGGACGTCTTTGGGAAAATCGATCAGCACCGGCCCCGGCCGCCCCGAGTTGGCGACGTAAAAAGCTTCTTTGACGATCCGCGGCACATCTTCCAACCGCGTGATCATGTAGTGATGTTTGGTGATCGACTGGCACATCGCGATCGTGGGCGTTTCTTGAAACGCATCACTGCCAATCACCGCCTGGGCCACCTGACCAGTGATCGCCACCAGGGGAATGCTATCGAGCTTGGCGTCGGCCAGCGCAGTGACGAGGTTGGTCGCTCCCGGGCCGCTGGTCGCCATGCACACGCCGACCTTGCCCGTCGCCCGAGCCACACCCTGAGCGGCAAATCCGCCTCCCTGCTCATGTCGCGGTAGGACAGTGCGAATCTGGTCCTTGAATTTCAAGAGGGCCTGGTGCAGGGGCATACTCGCCCCACCCGGATAGGCAAAGATGCAATCGACCCCTTGCCGAACAACCGCCTCGACCAGAATCTCCGCGCCGTTGTAACTCTGTTGTTGGACGGGGGTTCTGGCCGGTTTGCGTTGGGGTCGGGCAGACACGGGGCGGGTCGTGCTTTCTAGGGCGGCCGGAAGCCGCCCGGGTAATTTTGGCGCAATCTACTTTCGGGACAACGATTTAGGTGCGAAAACGGAGCTGCAGCGCGTTCAGTTCTGCTCCAGAATGGGCAAGTTTAGTCTACTACGCGGCCGACCCACCAGCCTGCGCCTCGTGAAGCACCTACGCCAACCCAGATTACTTCAAACACGCCTTGGCAAGCCGACGAACGTTTGGATCGGGATCATCGCTGGAGAGTTGGGCGAGCTTGTCTTTAATCTGATGGGCGACTTTCAAATATCCCTGCCCGTTCGCCAGTTGCAAGATCCCGCTGAGGCACTCGACGGACTCACCTCGGGCATATGAATCGGCCTCAGTGTCAGCAGAGGCGACAATATCCGCCGTCAGCCGCTCGAGCGCACGTCTGCCAACAACCCCGACGCGAGTGCCCGAATCTAAGAGCACTTTAAGCAGCGACCCGAGCACCATTTCTCGCGCGTCCGCAGACAAGCCCTCTAGTCCATAGCGTCCAAGGTATCGAAACACGTCCGCCCTATTGGCGACAAGCCATTCCATGGCGGCCTCTGAAGCGTTGCTGCTTGGGTCGAGCTGGCGCAGATTATCTCTGACCGATCGATCCACTCCCGACAGACCTTCATCCATCGGTCGTGCCGAGCTGACCGGACCGATTGTCGGTGCGGGCACCGGCGGTTCGGCGGCTGCCGGGGGTTTGTCCGCCTCCGGCCCGTCGCTACCTGCCTTCGATTTCGCGGACCTAATGCCAACGAACCGATCAATGAAGTCATCGACTGCGGTCGACAGCGCCTCATCCGCGAAATCGTCTCCCAGTTTCCCGCACGCCTGCTCGGCGATGTGTTTGCCAAGCTGCCAGTAGCAGAAAAAACGCTCCGGGTCGTAGAACTGATCGCTGGTGTCATCGTGCGGGAATTGCGTGTGAATCCGCCGGTAGTTGAGCAGCTCACAGGGATCGTCCTTGCACAACGATGATTTGAGGTAAACGAGATAGGAGGGTTGCGACGGAGCATCGCCGTCTTCTGGATACCGAATCTCCGCCACGATGAAATGCTTGCTCGACAAGTTGGTTTTCTGGTCGGGGATCAGGGAATCAATGTTCAGAGTCTTTTCCCATTTCTGCACGGGCCGCACTTCAATGCCCTCGTTGATGCGAGCCCAGCGAATCAACCGCATCAGATCGGCGAACTCGTAGTTACCATCTTGGCCAGCATCGCTGGCGATGATCAGGCGACAGCGACGCTTGAGCAAAGGCTCGATTCCCAGATTCTCGTAATGGCCCCCATCGGTAACGAAACAGTGCGGGCGGTCCTCAGCGTTCCGGCCGAGTTCACAAAGCATGCGGAGTGGCGTAAACGGCAAACCGGCAACGAAGTCTGCCAACCACTTGGGCAGCCGGCTCGCGTAACTCGGATTGGCGACCCACTGACCGAGGCGAATATTGAAGATGAACAAGAGCGCAGTCACGAGTGGATTTCGCGATTGAATCGGGCTCACGGCGGCGCCGGAGATGGCGATCGCGTCGGCCAGTGTATATTCACCCCCCATATACTTTTTGGTCGGCGCATACCGGAGCACGTCGGCGCCGCAATAAAGTTCGGAGAAGAGGAAGCTCTGCCGCTCGGACTTGGTGTTCGATGTGCGGCGGCGACGAAAGAGCTGCAGCGAGCCGGAGATCAAATGGTATGGCCAACCGGATTCGACGGTCGCAAGCCGGGCCAGAGCAATTTCACGCCCGTCTTCGCCGCCTCCCGAAACCGGCTCGATCCACATATTCGCCATCTGCCGGCTGTAGAAGGCGTGCCAGGACGTAGCATTGAGGTCGACTAACGTCCCAAGCACCAGGAAAACGCACCCGGCGATGAGAAACCAGCGCAAGCGAACATCCTGGTCGTGTCCCAGCACGACGGACGAGTACACGGTGTCTCGATCGCTGATCGTGTTCGGATAGTACGCTGCCAGCAAGGCTCGATTGACGTCCAGAATTGCCCGCCGGCGGTCTTCTTCCGCGAGCAGTTGGCTCTTGTCCGTCACGCCCGTTGTGCCCGACGGGCTATCCGCGGACGCGGTCTTCGGTTCGTCCAGCGACGCGTCGAGCCCTCTGGCCTTCTTCAGCAGCGGCTCGATCGCCTTCTTCCGGTCGGCATCCAATCCATCAACGCCTGATTCGAACTGCTGATACAAGTTTGACTTGCCTAAGGCGAGATTAAGATTGTTGAGGATCTCCTTCTTTTGATCGATGACGTCATTTCGGCTATTCACCATTTCAAGCGTCGGATTCGAGACACTTGACCCACGTGAAATGCCGTTCAGACAGTGTTCCAACAGGTGCCACCACCGCCTGGAAAGTGAGAGCGTGGCGGAATCAGCACCTAACTCGTTCTTTTCTCTGCGAGCGATATTATTCGCGTCATTAGCCAACAGCCAGGCATAGTACTGGTGAAAGCGGCGATCCAGTTCGCTGAATTCCGCCGGAGACACACAGTCATTGTGGAGGAAATGCCCAGGAAGCTCTTTCGGCGCGTCTTCGGTTTTTCTTCCCGAAAGAAAAAAAATCGATTCGGGTGCTTTCTTTGCGTTCTTGGTTTGCTTCCATTCATCTTCAATTCGAAGAAAGAGTGGTGCGTAGGCGCTGTCCCAATTCAAGATCTCGGAAAAGGCCAACCGGCTGTCGCGCTCCGCGTTGTAGCCAGAGATGTTTTCCTGCGCGAAATGCGCGACAACCAGAAACGGCACCCCGTAGACAAGCGCTCGGCTGGCGATCCAAAACGTGTACTTTTCGGCGGAATTTTGGGGATTCGTCCCACTGCGGAGGAGCGATTTCGGGCTCAGGTAAGGAATCAAGCTGGCGCCGATCGCAGAAATCACGACTGTCCAAAGGGTCCGCGCGGTCGAGCCCGCCGCGAAGCTTTCAGCGTCCTTCCCATGGTTCAACGCGATGTGCCCTGAAAGAAGTAAAGAGGCGCTCGCCACCAGGGCGGTGATAACCACGAAATAGAATACGTACCGTGCCGTATGCCCCTCTGCACGCGCGAGCGATCGGAAGTAGGAAATTCCCCAGGCCGCCAGCCAGATCACGAGAAGCACGAATGTCAGGAAGAACGCGAGGCGAATATCGCCATCAAATCCGATGACGGCCAGCCAAGACCGGACATCGATGTCATCCAGCGTCCGGAAGACATACGCGATTCCCGACGCGGCCGCGATCAGCCCGGAGAATGTCACGGCCCAAATCAGCAACAACCCGATCAGGTAGCGGTTGAAGAAGACCCACGTGCGCCGCAGGTAATTGCCACCGAACAGGAATTGCAGCATTCGTTCCGGGAATTTGACCGATTGTGCCACCGACGAAATGCGAGATGGCTGAGTCTTGGCCGCCTCGGCGGCAGGTTTTTCTGGCGCATGGGACGGTTCTCGAGCAGCTCGCTGGGAGCGCTCGTCCATGAACTGGCGCCAGTTTTTGCGGGCGCCCAGGAGATACGACGACAAGAACGCCCCGGCATAGCCGCCGCCCGAAACGGTCGAAAGGTAGTCGATAAACGGCATGACGCCTCGATGACCTAGCGCGTGCACCACACCGAGGCTGAAGGCTGCTGAGCGAATTCCTCCGCCCGAAAGCGCCAAGCCGACCAGATTGTCACCGGGCGACTGATCAGCGTCTGTCAGTTGTGCCCTCGATCGGCGGACTTTGATCTCGCTCAGTTCCTGCTCTCGCACCTCTCTAAAATGAGCGGTGCCGGTCAATTTGTTCGACGGCTCCCCGCTTTTTTGTTCAGCCTGTGCGCGAGTCGCTTCTTCCGTGGACATGGCTCATCTTTCGTGGTCTGGATCGTGCGAAGGAGGGTGGTGAAAGTCGCGGTGCTTCGACAATCGCGGAATGCGCGCAATCCATGCGCAGACCGCTCGGATGAGATGGAGATTCGCGGGAATCGGATGCCTGAAGAAGGCAGATTTCTGAAAGTACACCCGCGACTGTCGCGGTTCAATAGCCTGTTTGGGTAACGGCGGTTCCCTGTGGCGTCCGGTCGGATTATGCTGGACCCTGGAAATTTCTCAGCGTGGCAAAACGTCAGGGCGCGGGGGCACAAATGTTGGCTTTGCTTTCAACTCGAAGTGTCGCGCGAATGATTGCTGGAGTTGCGATAGGCACCCTTATGCAGACTCCCCAGTTTGACGTGATTGCGACGCGCGTCAGCGCGGGCGAATACGATCGGCCCGTGAAGTTGCCGCAGAGTCGCTCGGCCGTGATTGCCAAGCACGGCATCGTGGCGACGAGTCAGCCGCTGGCCGCCCAGGTTGGGCTCGACGTTTTGAAGGCGGGTGGTAACGCGATCGACGCGGCCATCGCCACCGACGCCATGATGGGCCTCGTCGAGCCGATGAGCTGTGGCATCGGCGGAGACTTGTTTTGCATCTATTGGGACAACAAAACGCAAAAACTCTACGGCCTCAATGCCAGCGGCCGCAGTCCGTACGCGCTCAATCGCGACGTTTTCAAGTCGAAGAGCCTGAAGGAAATCCCCACCAGCGGAATTCTGTCGTGGTCGGTCCCCGGCTGTGTCGACGGTTGGGACCAACTGAGTAAGCGCTTCGGCAGCGTGCCGCTTGCGAAGCTCTTGGCACCCGTCGTCCAATACGCCGAGGAAGGGTTCCCGGTCAGCGAGGTCATTGCCGGGTA
>Ga0210393_10002450_pt1 | contig 15256 bp, 12 predicted proteins | sample IncBWC27OmetaG_FD_160068 | JGI IMG/M metagenome (GOLD analysis project Ga0210393, IMG submission 160068) | Forest soil microbial communities from Barre Woods Harvard Forest LTER site, Petersham, Massachusetts, United States - Inc-BW-C-27-O ... | reverse complement strand
ATTCATACTGTGGCACTCAGTACATTTCCACAGTATTTAAGGACTGGTTTTACAACTACTATCACTTCAGTTCTGATAACCCACAACTGAAGTGAGTACGCTTATGTCATACCTACCATATCTAGCTGACACGTCGTATGTAGCGCTGTTATCTAGGTAATTACTTAATATAGTTCTGATAACCCACAACTGAACGCTGTTATCTAGCGTTCTACCTCACTGCGTTTCATCAGGTTATGGGCCCTGGCCTAAATTGAATTTATCCAAAGAAGAAGATCACCCACACAAGCTCCCTTACAAATTTTACACAAAATTTTACCTCTCCCTAAAAGGCAAGCCTCTGTTCCATTTTTTTGCGCAACCTCACTTCCCCAGTCTGCTGGAACTGGAGGATCGGCATAAGCTGGGTCCCTTACTGAACTTCCCACGAGCCGTGCGAGGGAGCATACTGAGACGCAGAAGCACGCACAAGTTTTCCCTTCTTCCGGGCCACATGATTACTTAACCTATATACCATATATGGTACAATCACTTAGCCTGGGGAAACACGAACGCAATCGCTAGATAAGCACACGGGAGTGAGCCGGATGTGGCCTTACTGCTAAGTTAGGAAACTGGGTGGGAGGCCCCAGGGACTATTTGCCCACTGAATGGTTGGCTGTCGACTCCCTTGCAGGGCGCAGTTTTTGGGTCTAGAACAAGGTGGGGGTAGTCACTCCCCTGAGCACTTGGGCTCATCACAACTGCAGTGCGCTATATTAGATTACTATAGTCCATACACATATCGCACGTGCCAGAGGAGGGACTGGATCATTTATGATTTAGGGCGGACAGCTGATACATCAGGGGTTCGATCGGATCTTCGATCCTGGGTCTGACAGCTCCTCATACCCAGATTGGAAACTGTTGCATCAAACCTTATATGTAGCACATGGCACCCTCGATCAGTTTTCCACCTGCAGCTCAGATTGAGATCCTTAACAGATCTAATTGGCTGCTTTGGTCATCACGCATTCTTGTGCTCCTCTGCATGAACAGACTTCGAAAGCATGTCACTGCTGAGAAAGACACTGCTAATAAGGATTGGGACCAAGGAGATGCTTTTGGGTGTCCTAGAGATGTATACTCAGAAGGACGTCTGGACAAGCATCTCTGATGACAGCACGTTCAAGACTTACAAAGCAAAATGGGAGGAATTGCAATGTGTTTACAGTGTCACGACTCACTACTTATATAGGCAGTGAGGACGACGTTGGGCTAGGCTCAGAGGTAACTGGTTGAGAGTTGAAGACAAAGTAAAGCACAAAGGCAATGGCAAAGACGATGAGGAGAGTGAGAGGCTCAATGGTAGCTGGTTGGGCTAAGACTAGTAGGGTAGACAAGAGAACAGTCTGAGGACTGTTTGCTAAATTTCTGAGTCCTTATATACTAAATACAGGTGGTCCGTGCACCCTCTTTAGGGCCGGTAATACTACAGGAGATGGGTGTAATGATACCATATATGGGACAATGAATCAGGCAGAGTCATAGTGAGTCAGAGACGATAATAGAGCCGAACTGCGCAGTGACTGCGCAATGAGTCATCTTCTTGTTTGGCCAATAGCAATTGGCACTCAAACCAGTGTTATCCTTTCACTGGTACATGAGTCTCTTTGACTGTTCCCACGGTCTTCCACTTGTTGATCAACGGAGTTGTGGCTTTGCCAAAACATGGTGGATCACATGTTAGAGCATATGATCTTTCATGTGACTTATCACGTGTTGGGACACGTGACATAGCAGGTGACTTACTCCAAGGTAAATCACATGATAGGTCATGTGATGAAGTAGCATGTGTTCCTTGTTTCTCAGGATCACGTGCTTGTTGAATTATTGATTTCGACTTAGAACTTTGTGAGCTTGATGTCGCGGACTTCGTCCACAACATACAGAGGCATCAGATCTATGTCTGCGCTCAACAGTTGGGTCTCCCTGACAGGAACCACCCTGGACGAATTGGCACCGATGCTCCCTCAGCTGCAGAAACTTAACGATGCCCGCATCACCCTTCAAAACAATGATATGAAAATCACAGATCTCCAATACAGTTTTATCTTGATCAAAGCGTTACCTAAGAGCTACTCGGCTGTCGCGTCAACCATTCTCACAACCGGCACACCCAAAGACCTAACCCCACAGATGATCCAAGATTGGATTCTAAATGAGGAAGGTCAGCGGACCAGCATGTCCACATCCCTCAACAAGTTGGCACCCGTCAAAAAGAAGAGTGTCATGCTTCCACTGCCCCAGCTCGACATAATCTCTAACATCTTATCTTATCTGTCTGATTGATGGCTACTTCTTATCTGTCTGATTGATGGCTACTTACTTTTGCTGATCTGTTTGTTTGATGGCTACTTATTTGATTGATGGCTATTTAGTTCTTTACTGATTGATGGTTCCTTATCTTTTACTTGATTGATGGCTGCTTATTTGATTACTACACAGCCTCCCAGCCATCAATGATTGATGGCAACTTACTTACCTCTATTTTCAGATCTACAAAAGCCCTACCAAAACACTGGCAGGGGGCATCAAAAGGCTGGTAGGGGTACTTACAATAGTCTATAAAAGGCCTGTAATTTTGCTGAGCCAAGCCTTAAGCTTGGCTTAATCCCTAAATCACAGCTCTATTATTTCCTCCTCAAGTAATCCTCCCATTTTCCCCATTACTCTTGGAAACCTACCCTCAGAGGTATATATTTATAGTGAGGATATACTGTGTCCAGTATCCTCTCTAAGATATCTATCTACTCTGGTTGTGTTGCAATCCCTTCTAAATTTCTGAGACCATCAAGATTATCTAAGACGCACCTTCCCGTTTCAGACACACCCGGGCCGGAGTGCCTAGTTATCAATCTATGTGTCTGAAAGGCTCGCTGTAGCCTTGACAAAGAGCGATAAGGCTCAAGTTAAATGCTATTACTGCCAAAAGCTTGGACACAAAAGCAATGAGTGCTGAAAAAAGAAGAGGGACACAGAGCAGAAAGAAAAGAAGGAAAAGGAGAAGCCAAGCAGTTCACAAACGCCTAGAAAGGCTGTGAATGCACATATTAGTGTCGTACCCACTACCGCCGCCATAGAGGAGGTAGCCGACGATAATAACAATCTCCATGTTTCCTTGTATGCCGCTGCGAGATCAAGATGGATGGTGGACTCCAGGGCAACGCATCACATTACCCTGCACCGGTCCGACTTTGCCACATGGGCTCTGGCCTGCAGATCAGTCAGCCTTGGAGGACACGCAGAAATCACCCAAATCAGAACCGGAATCGTTCAGATCTGGCCTTCTGGAGGAGACAGGGACATACATCTACAGGATGTAATGCACGTCCCAGATGCGGAAGCGCACTACTTCTCAGTCAGCACATTACTTAGTAAAGTGTTACGATTTTGACCCTCTTTTTCCTTTTCCCTCACTCATGTGACTCCTCACGTGCCCTCAGACCCATGCTCCTTCGTCTTGCTGGACTCTTCCTCGCCCACGGCATCCTCGCCACTGTCGTCACCACCCTCGCCATCCTGTGCTGGCTTGTCACCTGCATACCCCGTACCCTTCGGACTTTCCCCTTCCTCTGATATATTATCCCCATTTGGACATGCTCCATGATCCCCGATCCTCCGATTGCCGATCATGTTTCACTCCCATCCTGTTTCACATTAATCACGGAACCACCCCGTTTCACCTGTATCACGTTTCACCTAGATCACGTTTCGTATCCATCAGAAGCCCAGTGCTTCTTCCTTGTTTCACCGTCTCTGACTCACTATTTAACCATGACTCATTTCACTTAACCCTGACTCATTCTGACTCTGACTCCTGATACACGTTTCACTATTCGTACCCAGACCCATAACTCATAGCACCCAGTATATATAGACCCTTGAGAGATGCCTGTATCTCTCAAGCTAGACTTGATTCCCAATCCGAGTCCTTAGCCCCTCCACTGTTATCCTGCTGTGTACACCTCTGTGCTACCAGTAGTGGTCTGCCCCTGCCTGCTTCCCTCTGAACCGTTCTACCATACGTGCCTTCCTTTGACCTCTGAGAACAGCACTTGTCCTTCGAGGACGTTCTCCAGGCTTATCAGCTGTGCGGTATAGTAGCAACTATACTCGCCCCTCTCACCTCGTACATCTAAGCACTCTAAAGCGACCACACTCGAGTGTGGACTTGACCTAGTGTCGTCCAAAGCCGCCCAGTGCCCTCTGTGCCTGGAACCTCCCCTGAACCTTGTAACCCTAGACTCAGTGTTGTCTACGCCTAGGCACACGTGACCAAGTCGGTCAACCTCACGCCCCACTCGGAGCGTTACATAAAGGGGGAAAAATCATATTTAAACACAATGGCTTCATGATTGTACTTCGTGGCCAGCAGCTAGCCAAGGGATACATGGAGGGCAACCTATTTTGGTTTGATGCCTCCAAAGCCTCCTTGCATGCAGCTGCAGGCACACCCCTTCCTATTGATATCTGGCATCTTCACATGGGGCATATATCATACAACGCCCTTACGCAATATCATAATTCCGTAAAAGGAATTGCTATTAATGGCTCGATCAATCAAACTCAGTCTCCCTGCGCTGGCTGTGAGCTCGGCAAGCAGGCACGACTACCTTTTTCGGCCTCAGCTAAGCGGTTGGACCGATGGCTTCGGGTTGTGCATAGCAATCTAGCCAGGCTGATGCAAGTGCAGTCTATACAGGGCTCTAGGTATATCGCTACATTTATTGACGACTATTCTCATCATGGAGTAGTGTACTTCCTCAAATCTAAAGATCAGTGTGCTACAGCATTTACCAAATTCTTGGCTTGGGCCAAGAATCAGACCTCGGAGTGGATGCTCACGCTGCACTCTGATCGTGGGGGAGAGTACTTGTCCAGAGCCATATGGACCATATTAGACCAAAAAGGGATCGAGCACAAATTAACGATGCTAGGCTCGCCACAACAGAACGGCCTAGCCAAGTGATGGAATTGCACATTATTAGACAAGGCACGCGCATTGCTTCACAGTGCCAGCCTATCTCTCGGCCTCTGGGAGTATACAGTTGACACTGCAGTGCATACATACAATAGGACTCCCACTCATACAGTAGGGTGGCGCACGCCACACGAGCTCTGGAATGTGGGACACATTCCAGATGTCTCTTACTTTCGCATCTTCGGATGCAAAGCCTTTGTTCATGTCCTGGAAGATAAGCGAAAGAAGCTTGATCCAAAAGCAATCGAGATGACGCTTATTGGGTATGAGCCAGGTTCCAAGGGTTACCAGCTATGGAATCCATCCACCTGAGCGATCGTCCTGTCTCGCGATGTGACATTCGACGAGCGCTCCTTCCCCAGCAAGGAGAGCAGCGCGCCATCTGCTCTGCCTTCACAACCTATGGTCCTTGATGGACTGGTGACAATCACACTCCCTGCAAGCAAACCAGGAGGCCCCGCGCCTCAGCTGGAGCTCAATGCGCCGGCACTGCCCCTGCTTCCTGAGATGCCCCCGCAGCGTCCACTTCCAAATCGGGGTAGCACTGTATTTCACACCCCACCTTCTCAGCCTGCACCACAAACGGCTCCAGTGCGAGCGCATCTGGTCCAGATCAGGAGGGATCCTAATGTAGTCCCTAATTCAGCCTTACCAGGTCCCTCCATTGGACCACCTTCCCCGTGCCGCTTATGGGCGAATCCGCATCCCAACCCCAGGTACTTTGGGGAGGGCAATGCCAAGCACAGAGGGAATACAGGGCACCTTAGTCATTCAGCGCTTCTGGCAGCTGCTGAATATCAAGATCCCTTGACATATCGAGAAGCAATGCAGTCGGAACAAGCCAACCAATGGCAGGATGCATGTCAGTATGAAATTAACGCACTTGCCAAAAATGGAATGTGGACCCTGGTGGACTTACCCATGGGCCGGAAGGCCATGAAGTCCAAATGGGTATTCAAACGGAAAGCAGATGGACACTATTGCGCACGCTTAGTCGCAAAAGGGTTCATGCAGATCCAGGGAATAGATTATGATGAAACTTTCTCTCCAGTAGCCCGATTTGAATCATTAAGATTGATCCTGGCATTGGCCGTGCTAGAAGACTGGGAGATCCATCAAATGGACATCAAGTCGGTATTCCTGAATGGATTGCTGGAGGAAGAAATTTACATGGAGCAGCCAGAAGGTTTCATCACACCAGGCCAAGAATCTAAGGTCTGCCTATTAAAAAAGGCGATCTACGGCCTAAAACAAGCCTCGTGTGCATGGAATCTACAGTTCCATGGGGTTCTCATTGAACTCAGCTTCACGCGCACGTATTCCGATGCTGGAATATACGTATATCGTTGCCAAGACGTGGGGGGAACACTCATAATAATCCTCTATGTTGACAACATCACAATCGCAGGCGATTCCCTAAAGCATATTAAAGAGCTAAAGGCACTCCTATCTAGCCAGTATAAGATGACAGACCTTGGCGAGATTGACTCATATCTTGGAGTCAACATCATGCACAATTGGTTGGTTAAATTACTGGACATCGATCAATCCTGCTACATTCAGGAAATCGTTAATCGCTTCAGAATGTTGGATGCGAATCCCACGCACACACCACTTCCCTCGGGCACAGAAACGCACCTTGTGAAGTATGAGGAGCAGGCCTCTGCCTCTGAAATAAGAGCATACCAACAAGTCATTGGCAGCCTACTCTACGTACAGATTGGGACTCATCCAGACATCTCATTTGCAGTATCTTGCCTTGTGCAATACACATCTAATCCCTCACCACAGCATATGTGACTTGCCAAATATATACTCACTTACCTAAATGGTACAGCAGATCTACGGCTACACTATGATGGCGCACAGGGAAGGACTTTACAGCTACTCGGACTCCAGCCTCAGAGACCAAGCCAATGATCATCATTCCACATCGGGCTATGTCTTTTTATTAGCTAATGCGGCAATCTCTTGGTGCTCATGTAAACAAAAGACAGTCGCCCAAAGCACTACACAGGTGGAGTACATGGTGCTTGCCGACGCCACCAATCAGGCCACGTGGTACCGGAGCTTCCTTATGGAGCTTGGCTATGAAGTCTCTGATCCGATCCCCTTACATGGCGATAACAAGGGTGCTGTAGATCTTGTGCTCAATCCCATGACCAGGAGGAGATCAAAACATATCCCCATAAAACACCATGCTATCCATGAGTACATCAAAGAAGGTCTAATTGAATTGATCCACACACCAACCAATGATATGCTCGCTGATGGACTGACTAAGCCGCATGCACATGTGCAGCTGTCAAACTTTGTTGCTGGGTTAGGTCTTACTTAATCTAGGAATGTATTAATCATGGGGGGATGTTGAGATGGGCTGGTACTACCGACCCGCGTCGTGTTATGTACAATAAAGTAGAATAATTAAAATACATTCCTTTGTGTATAAACAGTTAACACATGCTCCTTTTGTATAGTAATAATATTTGTAGACACTCATTATTCCGAAGGACACTTTCATACACTCATTGTTCATACTGTGGCACTCAGTACATTTCCACAGTATTTAAGGACTGGTTTTACAACTACTATCACTTCAGTTCTGATAACCCACAACTGATGTTACCGCCGCTTTGACGGCAACCCCTAGCAGCGACTTGAGTATGCAAGTCGAGTCGTATAGAGATGAGCAGGAAGCAGTCTTTGCGATCGAGACTGAGAGGCTACTGCTTTGCAACACTCGCGCAGCGGTTTAGAGGATGAGAGGAGAGAAGCTGAGATTCACAAGAGACTCAGAATGCGGAATACAGAGGAGAGACATAGCCTACTTATACCCGTACAAGCTAGAGTAGGTAAGCGTACTAGAACAGAGTCGACAACCCCACTGACGTAGCTATGACGAGGTCATGACGTAGTATAGTAGAGGAGCGCAAGAGAAGGGCCCTAAGTAGTACAGTGACGTCGAAGTCGAGAACTATGACAAAGGCCTAGGGCCTCCTGTCGTCTACCAGAGACGAGACTACAACTGAGGTCGAGACCGATACCAAGGAAGCACAAACGCGTGGCGGTCACCCTCTGAGACAACACGAGGGGACTGGGAATGGGGAACAGGCACGGGCACGGCAGCATTAAACGAAACAGACCAAGATGAGGGCAGTTTATCCACCTGCCTAGGTGGCGCACCACGATTTCTCCTCCTCTGGTGCATCTCCTCTCGCAACTCGTTAGACCAGGCTTGCCACCAGGGCAGCTCACATTCCGGCGGTGACATCACCCCTCCATCAGCCAGATGCTCCCGCAGCTGGGAGGTGTGCTTGGCAGTTCGAGGGGCGATAGGGTAGACCTCGACCTCGGCGGGCAATCTGGGGGCAGAAGGACTCCCCAGCGAAGAGGGCGGAGCGCCCTTGAAGACTGTGGAGCTGGTGGGGGAGCCCGGCGGCTTCCATGCGGAGGTGGCAGTCGTCGAGTCAAGTCCTACTGGCATCGACCCTGGCCTGCAGTTCCTTGAGGTCGTACTGCAGGTGGCAGAGCATCGTCTGTTCGCGGCAGTATCATATGACCTCAGCATATGCTGCCCAGTCGGGTAGGTCTTGCGCCGCTTTTGCCAGAACGTGGAAGCCGCCGTCGGCTCCATAGAGGAGGTCGTGGAACCACCCTGGTAAAGGCTCTGGGGCGGGTCGTGAGTAATCGGGGCTGAGAAGGAGCTCGTCCACGTAGGTAGATTCCCCTGCCTCCCTTCCTGCTTGCATCTCCACCCTTCCATCGCCCACCCATCAGACCCAGGCGGGGACGACGAGAGCCCCGGTGCTGGTGGGGCAGGAGAGGGCGACGTGCTCGTTGTTGCGCTGGAAGCCCTCGGGGACTTTGACCGCCCCGACTCGCTCTTGAAGCTGGTGGAGCTCCTCCTCCTTGGCCAGGAGTGAGAGCTGGAGTGCTGCTGCTCGTCGTTGCACTTCGCGAAGGGGTTGGGTGTTTTGGGCTTCGCGTCGGTTGGCTGTGGCCCGAAGGCTGAGCCCGATGTCGCGTATGGCGGTGGCGTTGTCCGCATTTTGGACCAGGATTTGGCCGGCTGTCCTGGGGGAGATGGGGGGGTGTGGAGCATTGGTTTCAGCGGTGATTCGAGCGGGGAGGGGAGGGTGCTCTTCGTCGGAGGTGTCCGATACGATGATGGTGTCAGAGGGGAATGCGGAGGGAGAGGCATGGGGGGACTCAATGGACAGGTCGCAAGAGATGGGGTCAGACATGGCTCAGCAGTGCATGGGGCAGAGAGGGTCTTTGCAGAGGTAGGTGGGGGATTGCTCGTGGGTGACTGGCTCTGGCTTCTTGGGCTTCGTTTTCTTAGCTTTGCAGGCCTTTCTATGCTTCTGAGAGGACGATGGGGAGGCAGGTTCGTTCCAGGTGGGAGGCGTGAGATGCCAGAAGGGCATAGTCGACGTGGAGGCAGGGCCGGTGCTGAAGGAGTACCCTTTGTGCATGTTACAAGAGGAGGGGGAAGCCAGGTTGGGCGATGGGTCCGTTGGAGAGAAAGGGCCCTCCTTATAAGCTCCAGGGGGTGATGCTGATGATACCTTTTGAGCACTTGCGGGGCCTGAACGTGTTCGACGGGTTCCCAGGTGTTGTCGCTTTTGGGGTACCCCTTCCACTTGATTAGGTATTGGAGTTTCCTTGCCCTGCCGTGATGACGGTGGTCTCGAACCGCCTCGACCTCGTACTGTTCTTGATCATTGATAAGGTTGGGTGGAGGTCTCGAGAAGTTCTCCCCATATTGTTCCGTTTCCTCATAGGGCATGAGGAGGGAGGCATGGAAAGTGGGGTGTATGGTCCACTGGGGAGGGAGGCGCAGCTGGTAGACGACTGGGGATATCACCCTCGTTATCTTGAAGGGTCCATGCCGTCTGGGGGCGAGCTTGACGGACCCATATGGCAGGGCAAGGTTCTTTGCATCCAACCACACCTTCTGACCCTTTTTCCATTGCGCTTCTTTGGGGTGGTGGTGTTGCGCCGCTCAATTCAGGGCCTGGGTAATTAGTATTCGCCATTCCTTTAACTGGCGAACTCGTTGCTCCACTAGGGGGTTATCGGACCCTGTGGCTTGATGTGGCGTTGTTACTGGTTCCCTTCCGATTAGGAGTTCGTTAGGTGCGGTCCCAGTCGTGGAGTTTGCCGCATTATTATGTATCAAGGTCAGAAGGGGTAACACGTTGCTCCAGTCATCTTGATTGGTCGCCACCAGTTGCAGAAGCTGCTCGACCCCTTGGTTCTTTCGCTCCGTGAGGCCATCCGTTTGAGGGTGGTATGCCGTTGACAGGTTCCACGTAATTCCTAGTTCCTTCGCCAGGGCCCTCCTGAAGTGTGAAGTGAAACGAGGGTCCCGGTCGGATATGATCCGAGAGGGGAGTCCGAACCAAGGGTAAACATGTTGGTAGTATAGTCAGGCGATTTGGGGTCTGGTGATAGTGGAGAGACAGGGCAGGAAGATCACGCCTCTAGAGCATCCGTGGTCGACTATGGTTAGTATGCTGTCGAACCCTCGGCTCTTGGGGAGTCCGGTGATCAGATCCATCACGATTTGGGTGAAGGGGGGCCCATTGTCTGGAACCGTGATTTTGTAAAGGGGGGCCCTTGTTTTGTGTGTGACGTTCTTGTTCTGTTGACATGTTGCACACCCCTTCACATATTGCACAATCCAGGTTCTGCCTCCTGGCCAGAAATACTGGCGTTGTATCTTCCTGAATGTTTCATCTCTCCCCAGGTGGCCCGCCCCCCGGTGGTCATGCCAGTTTCTCGCTATTTCTCTGCAGATGTCGTCGTCCGGGGGTACTACCAGGCGTCCCTCTTCGTCCGTCCAATGTGGGCCAAGTAAGGCGTTGACTCGTCGAGTTAGTGAGTCATTTTCTAGCTTTTTCATCGCGCTTTGGTGGGTCTGTTGGGCTTGTACTACTCGGCTTTCCAGAGACCCTTCAGAGTCGGCGTCAAAAACGCATATAAAGGCCTCTGGCAGGATGAGGGCTACCTGCTTCTCGTCCTTTTGGACGTCTTCACCATTTGGGCGAGACAAGGCGTCTGCTGGTATGTTGGACTTTCCTAGTATGTGGACGATCTTGAAGTTGTAGTCCTGTAGTTCTTCGTACCACCTCACCGTTCTCCCCAACAATTTCCTTAGGGACTTCCAGTATGTGAGGTTTTCATGGTCCATTTCTATGATGAAGGGTTCTTTGGTCCATATGAGGTACGGTCGCCAATTTGCCAGTGCTTTTTTTACTCCGAGGAATTCTCTCTCGAAGATGTTGTAATTTTGTTCGGTAGGGGTGAATGTTGCCAAGTAGTACGCGATGGGGTGTCATTTAGGTTTGTGGGTGGTCGATCCTTCTCCCTCTTGTGAGAGTACGGCTCCCACGCCGTACACCGACGCATCTGTTTGAAGGTAGAAGGTTTTGTTGAAGTTAGGTTGCTGGAGTACTGGCTTCTCACACATCTTTGCTCTAAGTGTCTCGAACGCTTCGTTTTGCTCATTTCCCCAGTGCCAAGGCATTGTTTTCCTGGTAAGTTCTGTGAGTGGCTTTGCAATCGCAGAGTATCCTTTGATGAAGTATTGGTAATAGCTGGTGAAACCTAGGAATCGGCGGACCTCTTGAACGTTTCTTGGGGTCTTCCATTCTCGAACCCTATCAACCTTGGATGCTTGCATCTCGATCTGTCCTCGGCCGATGTGCACTCCCAGGAATTCGATGGACTCTTGTTCGAATCGGCATTTATTGATGTTGATGAAGAGGTCGTGTTCCTCTAGAGTGGTGAGCATTTCTTTTACCAGCTTTCTGTGTCGTTCAAGGTGTTGTTCTTCTGTCTCCCCTTCCTCTGGCTTGGTGTGGACCGCGATGTCGTCCATGTATACCGTGAGGGTCCCTCGTGCGATCTGTTCTCGGAATATGGTGTTCATCATCGATTGGAAGGTCGCGGGAGAGTTGGTGAGGCCGAAAAACATAACAGTTGGTTCATACAACCCTAGCGGGGTGGTAAACGCAGCCTTCCATTGGTCTGCTTTCCTTATTCTCACTGTGTTGTATCCCCACAGGATGTCTATGACAGTAATGAGGGTGCATCCGCGGAGGTGGTCGATTTGTTGGGGAATAAAGGGTAGGGGGTATCGATTCTTGATTGTCCATTCGTTGACTGGGCAATAGTCCTGTACCAGGCGCAGTTTGCCATTCTTCTTCTTGATAAAGAAGAAGGCGGCGGCATAGGGGCTCTTCGAGGGGCGTATGGTGCCCCTCTCCTCATGTTCCTTGATGAACTTAGCAAGCTCTTCCATTTCTGGCTGGGATAGGCGGATGTTTCGACTGATTAGTGTTGGTGGCGCTCCTGGTTTTAGCTCGATTTTGTGGTCCTAGGGGCGTGCTGGTGGGAACTTCTTCGACTCTTCACTGCTGAACACTTTTGTGAACCCCCGATATGGCTCAGGGATCTTGTGCAAGTTGTCAGTTTCTATTGCGCGGATCTTTGCCCATGGTTGCATTCTGGTCCTGGGCTGGAAGCAGGCTTTGTCCACATCCGCTGTTCGCAGTACGATGGGGAGTTGCGAGTAGTCGATCCACCCTTTGGCCCAGTCTATTCTAGGTTGGGCGGCCGCGAACCAAGGATATCCCAAGATCAGGCGATTCTCTCCTAAGTCGGTCAGGAAATACCGTAGCTCGGTGGAGCGTGATCCTGTCCTTGTCGCCAAGTCGATGTAGTAGCGTAGGCTTCCTGCTTGGTTAGGGGTTCCGTCCACATTGAATAACTTTTGTTCCATCGCTAGTCTCTTTATTGGTAGGTGAAGATATCTCGCGTATTCTTCACTGATGAAGTTTTCGGTTGCTCCCGAGTCCAACAGGGCAACGGTTTCAGCTCTTTTCGACCTTGAATGCATAAAGACACGCAGTGTCATTGACTTTCGGTTCGATATAAATACATCTTGGTCTCGGTAATGCCTAAGTAGTGCCGATCTAATTAGGCATCGGGAAAATCCTCTCTCCCTCCTTCATACTTGTGTATGAAGGCGTTTTTCTGGGCATCTGGGAGCTGGTCGAACATTTGGAGCGCGTTTTCCAGTATGTTATCTGGGGTGAGTGGTAGCTGTTGCGTCCGTAGCATTCAGAGCTCTGCGTCTTGTTCCTGATTATACTGTTCCCAGAAGAAGTCGTCCATAGCTTGTTCTGCGGCCATCTTATTCGCATTGGCTCCTTTTTGACACTCTCTAGCGAAATGTCCTTCTATTCCACAGTTGAAGCAAGCCCCCTTCTTCTTCCGAGGGGGCCCGTTGCTGGTGGTTACCACATTTGCGTTGGTCCATCTTTCTCGATTGGGGGCCTTGGATCGTGCCGATGTGTCCATGGGTACCTGCACATTGTTCCAGGCCCTTGGAGTGTTTGAGGAGTTATATTGGGGGTGGGGGGGTGGTGCAGGGCCAGCCCTTTGGAAAAATGGTCAGTTTTGCGGTGGTCTGAAGGCCCCGAAGGTGCCGAACGTTTTCCTTTTGATGGCATTTACTAGTTGATGCGATCTGGTTGCCGCGATGGCCCTTTCTTTGATGTCGTAGTAGGTTTGAATGAGGGGGGGCCCAGTATGAGGCTTAGGACGTCTGGTGCATTCTCGAACCCCTTCAGGAAGAGGTTGACCGTTTCGTTGTTGCCCACGGTGTATCCTGCCATGCTGGCCAGGTCTTCGAACTCTGACACGTACTGGTCGATTTCTGGGAACTTGAACTTCAAGTGGTCCAGCTGTTGGCAAGCGCGCTGGGTCTGGGTGTGATCCCAGAATTGTTCTTCAAATTCATGAGCAAAGTGGTCCCATGCCGCTTCGACGTTATCATTGATCAGGTCTCTACCCCTTAGCCAGGTGGTCATGTCTCCTACCCATCGGTTGACTCGTGGTCCTTTTATTAGGGTGAGAATAAGGGCGATTCGTCGCAGGGGGGACTCGAATCTGGCCACTCCTTGGTTGGTTGCGACGTAGAGTAGGAAGTTGTTCATAAAGGCCCTGGACTTGTCTCGATCCCCTTTGAACGTTCTTGGCAGGTTCCCCATCACCTTGAGATCTGCAGCTACTGGAATCAGTATTAGATGATTGGCGGGAATTACTAGTCCTTGGCCTGGCGGGCCAGGCGGTCCTCCACCTCCGCCTCCTCCTCCACCTCCTCCTCCAGGTGGGCCTCCTCCTTGAGGGGCAGCCCTTCGGAGGGCGGTTGCCAGAGCCACCCTAAGTCGTTCTCCTGCATCGGGGGCTGCAGTGGAAGAGGTTGGAGCAGCTGGGGAAGGTCCAGCGGGTGCAGAAGGAGCGGTGGTAGTGGAGGTGAGTCCGGGAGCAATAGTGGTATGCGTGGCCGTAGTTGTTGTGCCCATGACTCCCTTGGATGTCGATGGGTGAGGATTAAAAGGTGAGCTGTGTTGTCCAAATGGGGCAATTGGTGTCCAAAATTCTCTGCCTTGACGGTGTGGGCTTCCCGGGCCGCTTGAGTCGACAATAGCTGGTGTGCAGCGTATTTCTTGGTTAGCGGGTTCGTCCTCACTGTCTTCTAGTCATTCAGATTGTTCGGCTTCGTCTGGAGTATCTTCTCCTCCTGTCTTAGGGACGTCACTTTCGCTGACTTCCCTCTTGACCTTTCCTAGGTATGGTTCTCTTGTTCGTCGATCATGTTGGCACTTGTACCACTGATCGTCGTGCCACACCACTGAGAAGGGTGGCCCGTGGTCGTCGTTGATATATATCAGGAACGGGTAGCCGAGCTTGTTCCCTGCATCATACTTGCTTACTAGATGTACGTGGAGATTGGTGATGTGCAGGGGAAGGAAACAAGCTTGTTCCCTCGTGAGCCAGGTGAGCTCCTCGCTTGGACCGGCCGTCTTTGTGAAAGGATTCTGAGTCTAGTGTTACTGCCGCTTTGACGGCAACCCCTAGCAGCGACTTGAGTACGCAAGTCGAGTCGTATAGAGATAAGCAGGAAGCAGTCTTTGCGATCGAGACTGAGAGGCTACCGCTTTGCAACACTCGCGCAGCAGTTTAGAGGATGAGAGGAGAGAAGCTGAGATTCACAAGAGACTCAGAATGCGGAATACAGAGGAGAGACGTAGCCTACTTATACCCGTACAAGCTAGAGTAGGTAAGCGTACTAGAACAGAGTCGACAACCCCACTGACGTAGCTATGACGAGGTCATGATGTAGTATAGTAGGGGAGCGCAAGAGAAGGGCCCTAAGTA
>Ga0210393_10002449_pt1 | contig 15263 bp, 15 predicted proteins | sample IncBWC27OmetaG_FD_160068 | JGI IMG/M metagenome (GOLD analysis project Ga0210393, IMG submission 160068) | Forest soil microbial communities from Barre Woods Harvard Forest LTER site, Petersham, Massachusetts, United States - Inc-BW-C-27-O ... | reverse complement strand
GGTCGAGGGCGTGCACGGCCCGCGCACCCTCGAGGTGATCCTGGTGGCGACATGACCAGCGCGGCGGTGCCGCCGCCGGTGCCTCCTACCGTCCGCCCGTTTGCGCGCGCGGATCTGCCCGCGACCATCGCGACGCTCGCCCGCGCCTTCGACGACGACCCGGTGATGACGTGGATCTTCCCGGACGACGCGATGCGCCGCCGCCGGCTGCCCGGCTTTTTCGGCTCGGCGCTGCGCGGCAGCGGTCTGCGACATGAGGGCACCGAGGTCGCCGTGCGCGGCGGGCAGGTGCTCGGCGCCGCGATCTGGCTCCCGCCCGGCACGTGGCGGCCGCCGCTGTGGCGCCAGCTCGCCGCGCTGCCCGGCCTGGTGTTCAGGCTCAGGTCCCGGCTCTCGGTGGCGAGCGTTACCTACGGTGCGCTGGTGCGGCTGCACCCGGAGCGGCCGCACTGGTATCTGTCCGGTATCGGCACTGATCCGGCGGTGCAGGGGACCGGCGTCGGTGGCGAGCTGCTGCGCTCGCGTCTGGCCCGCTGCGACGCGGACCGGCTGCCCGCGTACCTGGAATCGAGCAAGGAGCGGAACGTGCCGTTCTACGAGCGGCACGGCTTCCGGGTCACCGGTGAGGTCACGATTCCTGGCGGCGGGCCCACCCTGTGGCTCATGTGGCGCAATCCGGCGGAGGAGGCGGGCTGATGCAGGTCATCGGCGGGGCAGGCGAGTTCACGGTGCCGTCAGCGGGGGAGGGGGCGGCCTGGGTCGAGCAGCTGCGTGTGACGGACCTGAGTGTGGGGACATACAGCATCCCGGCTGGCAGTACCGACGGGCAGTCACCGCATACTGAAGATGAGATCTATGTCGTCACGGCTGGCCGGGCCACGCTGGAATCGGCTGGCGACAGGGCCGAGGTGCGGCCGGGCACGGTGATCTACGTGCCTGCTGGTGAGGTGCATCGTTTCACCGATATCGGCGAGGACCTGGCCGTGGTGGTCTTCTTCGCGCCGGCCGAAGACTCGCGGGCCGCCGAGGGTTAGCCGACGTCTTTCTTCGGTATTACGGCTATTAAGAAGTTCGTGAGAGGCGGTATCCGATGGGTGGTGGGCCGGATGAGCGGTAGGACGGTCCCGGATGCCGAGCGGCTGCTCACGCCCGCCGAGGTAGCCGCCATGTTCCGGGTCGACCCCAAGACGGTGACCCGGTGGGCGCGCGATGGCAGGCTGACATCGGTGCGGACGCTCGGCGGGCACCGGCGCTACCGGGAGTCTGAGGTGCTCGAGCTGCTGCGCGCGGCGCACGCGGAGGCCGGAGACTAGCCATAGAGTTGGGGCGTGGCAGATCCGGCAAGTTACCGGCCGGCACCCGGCTCCATCCCTGAGTCGCCTGGCGTCTACCGGTTCCGTGACGAGCGCGGCCGGGTCATCTACGTCGGTAAGGCCAAGAGCCTGCGCTCCCGCCTGAACTCCTACTTTGCCGACTTCGTTGGCCTGCATCCGCGTACGCAGTCGATGCTGCGCGCGGCCGCCCGGGTCGACTGGACCGTGGTGGGGACCGAAGTCGAGGCGCTCCAGCTCGAGTACTCCTGGATCAAGGAGTTCGACCCGAGGTTCAACGTCCGGTACCGGGATGACAAGAGCTATCCGTACCTGGCCGTGCTGATGAACGAGGAGTTCCCGCGGGTCCAGGTGATGCGCGGGGCGAAGCGCCGGGGTGTCCGCTACTTCGGGCCGTATTCGCATGCCTGGGCGATCCGCGACACCGTCGACACGCTGCTGCGGGTCTTCCCGGTGCGCACGTGCTCGGCCGGCGTCTTCAAGCGGGCCGGGCAGATCGGCCGGCCCTGCCTGCTCGGCTACATCGGCAAGTGCTCGGCCCCGTGCGTGGGCCGGATCGACGCAGCCGAGCACCGGCAGCTGGCCGAGGAGTTCTGCGATTTCATGGCCGGGCAGACGGGCCGGTTCATCCGTCGGCTCGAGGCGGAGATGCGGCGGGCCGCGGCAGCAGAGGAGTACGAGCGCGCCGCGCGCTTGCGGGACGACATCCAGGCGCTTGAGCGGGCGCTGGAAAAGCAGGCCGTGGTGCTCCCGGACGGCACCGACTGCGACGTGATCGCGCTGGCCGAGGACCAGCTTGAGGCCGCCGTCCAGGTGTTCTACGTGCGCGGCGGGCGGGTACGCGGGCAGCGCGGCTGGGTCGTCGACAAGGTCGAGGACATCACGACGCCGGACCTAGTCGAGCACTTCCTCGGCCAGGTCTACGACGAGGACCCTGTCGCCGACGACAGCTCCCGGTCGAGCCGGTCGGCGCGGATCCCGCGCGAGGTCCTGGTGCCGGCCCTGCCGCCGGACGCGGCCACGGTAGAGGAGTGGCTCGGCCACCGGCGGGGCGGCCGGGTCAGCCTCCGGGTGCCGCAGCGCGGGGACAAGAAGGCGCTGATGGACACCGTCGCCCGCAACGCCGGCGAATCGCTGGCCCTGCACAAGACCCGCCGCGCGAGTGACCTGACCACCCGCAGCGTGGCACTGAACGAGATCCAGGAGTCGCTCGGCCTGGACGAGGCGCCGCTGCGGATCGAGAGCTACGACGTATCGAACCTCCAGGGCACCCACGTGGTCGCCTCGATGGTCGTGTTCGAGGACGGCCTTGCTCGTAAGTCGGAGTACCGCAGATTCGCGATCAGGGGCCTGGACGGCACCGACGACATCGCGGCCATCCACGAGGTGATCACCCGCCGGTTCCGCCGGTACCTGGACGAGCAGGCGGCGACGGCCACCGCCGATCCGGATGAGCTGCCGCCCGGCGACCCCGAGCCCCGGCGGAAGTTCGCCTACCCGCCCAACCTGCTGGTGATCGACGGCGGCCCGGGTCAGGTCGGCGCGGCAGTCCGGGCGCTCGAGGAGCTCGGCATCGTGGACGTCGCGGTCTGCGGACTGGCCAAGCGGCTGGAGGAGGTCTGGCTGCCGGGCGAGGACGGCCCGGTCATCATGCCGCGTAGCAGTGAGGGCCTGTACTTGCTCCAGCGCATCCGCGACGAGGCGCACCGGTTTGCCATCACCTACCACCGGGCCAGGCGCTCGGCCGCGCTGACGGCCAGCGAACTGGACGCTGTACCTGGCCTCGGGCCAGCCCGGCGGGCTACGCTGCTGCGGCAGTTCGGCTCCGTGCGCAAGCTGGGCGCGGCGACCGTCGCGGAGATCGCCGCGCTGCCCGGATTCGGTCTGCGGACTGCGGAAGCGGTGTACCAGGCCCTACACGATGTGACACAGCAGGGGCCAGGGGGGCCGACAAGTGAGCGCTGAGGATGCGGTACCGGCGGACGCCGGTCAGCAGGAGATCGTCATCATTACCGGGCTGTCGGGTGCGGGCCGCAGCACGGCGGCCAAGTCGCTGGAGGATCTCGACTGGTTCGTGGCCGACAACCTGCCGGCCGACCTGCTGCCGACCATGGTGGACCTGGCCAGGCGGTCCAGGGGCGCGGTGCCGCGGCTGGCGGCCGTCGTCGACATCCGCAGCCGCGCGTTCACGACGGACCTGAAGTCCGCGATCGGTGACCTGAACGCACGCGGCGTCCGGCCGTTCGTGGTTTTCCTTGAGGCGTCTGACGAGACGCTGGTTCGCAGGTTCGACAGCGTCTCCCGGCCGCATCCGCTCCAGGAAGGCGCTCGGGTGGTCGACGGCATCACCGCGGAGCGCGAGCTGCTCCAGGGCATGCGCGCCGAGGCCGACCTGGTGCTCGACACCACTGAGCTGAACGTGCACGAGCTGCGGTCCCGGATGCGAGACGCGTTCGCTACCGAGGCCGACGCCGCGCTGCGGGTCAGCGTCGTCTCATTCGGCTTTAAGTACGGCCTGCCGGTGGACGCCGACATGGTGGCGGACTGCCGGTTCCTGCCCAACCCGCACTGGGTGCCCGACCTGGCGCCGCAGACCGGTCGCGACGCGCCCGTCATCGACTACGTGCTGAGCCAGCCGGGCGCGCGGGATTTCGTGGACGCATTCGTCCGCGCCGTGCAGATCGCGCTGGCCGGCTATGACCGGACCGGCCGGCACTTCGTGCTGCTGGCGGTCGGCTGCACGGGCGGCAAGCACCGCAGCGTCGTGATCGCAGACGAGATGGCCGCCCGGCTGTCACAGAGCTGGCCCGGCATCCAGGTCACGCATCGCGACCTGGGCCGCGAGTAGGCGCGAGTGCAGTTCCCCGATCAGCAGTTCCCCGATCAGCAGGTTGCCGATCAGTACCTGCAGGAGCGGCCGCAGCGCCGCCGGGTGGTAGCGCTCGGCGGCGGGCACGGCCTGCACGCCTCGCTCTCCGGCCTGCGGCGGGTCACCAGGGACCTCACGGCGATCGTGACGGTGGCCGACGACGGCGGCTCAAGCGGCCGGCTGCGCCGCGAGTTCGGCGTTCTGCCACCCGGCGACCTGCGGATGGCCCTGGCTGCGCTGTGCGGCGACGACGCCTGGGGCACGACCTGGAGCCGGGTAATACAGCACCGCTTCGCCGGAGCCGGAGTCGCGGCCGGCGAGGATGCTGGGCTGGCCGGGCACGCGGTCGGCAACGTGCTCATCGTGGCCCTGTGGGAGCTGCTCGGCGACACCGTGCAGGGGCTGGACTGGGTCGCCCGGCTGCTCGGCGCGCACGGCCGGGTGCTGCCGATGTCGGCGGTCCCGCTGGACCTGGTGGCCGAAGTAGAGGGGGCAGATCCGGACAGGCCGGACGAGCTGACTATTGCTGTCGGCCAGGTGGCCTGCGCGACGACGACAGGACGGGTACGGTCGGTATCACTGATACCCGCTGACCCGCCCGCGTGCCCGGAGGCCGTGCAGGCGATCGGGGCGGCGGACTGGGTGGTGCTCGGGCCTGGCTCGTGGTTCACCAGCGTGCTGCCGCACCTGCTGGTACCGGACCTGGCTGCGGCGCTAGTCGGGACTCGAGCGCGGAGGCTGGTAGCGCTGAATCTGGCGCCACAACCCGGTGAAACCGAGGGGTTCTCGCCGCACGCCCACCTGGAGGTCCTGGCGGAGCACGCCCCTGATCTGGCGATCGACGTCGTGCTGGCCGACCGCGAAGCGGCCCGTGGTGCCGCGGCGGAGCTGGAGAAGGCGGCTGGCCTGCTCGGCGCCCGTCTCGTGCTGGCCGACCTGGCCGTCGATGACGGGTCGCCGCGGCACGACCCGCGGCGCCTGGCGGGCGCGTTCGCGCAGATATTTGAGGGGGAGTGACGTCGATGGCGCTGACCGCGCTGGTCAAGGACGAGCTCAGCAGGGTCAGCGTGCTGAAGCCATGCTGCCGCAAAGCCGAGGTATCGACCATCCTGCGATTCGCCGGTGGCCTGCACCTGGCGGCCGGCCGCATCGTGGTTGAAGCCGAACTCGACACCGGGGCCGCGGCGCGCCGCCTGCGCAAGGACATCGCCGAGGTCTTCGGGCATTCTTCCGACCTCGTGGTGCTGGCCCCAGGCGGGCTGCGCAAGGGCAACCGCTACGTCGTGCGCGTGCATGCCGACGGCGAGAGCCTCGCCCGGCAGTCCGGCCTGGTGGACAACCACGGCCGCCCGGTCCGCGGGCTGCCGCGGCAGGTCGTCTCGGGCACTACCTGCGATTGCGAGGCCGCCTGGCGCGGGGCGTTCCTCGCACACGGCTCCCTGACCGAGCCGGGCCGGTCGATGTCGCTCGAGTTGACTTGCCCTGGCCCCGAGGCCGCGCTGGCCATGGTCGGCGCCGCCCGGCGGCTCAAGATCCACGCCAAGGCACGCGACGTCCGCGGTATAGACCGGGTCGTAGTCCGCGACGGCGACTCGATCAGCGCGCTGCTGGCCAGGCTCGGCGCGCACGACAGCGTGCTGGCCTGGGAGGAGCGCAGGATCCGCCGCGAGGTACGGGCAACCGCGAACAGGCTGGCCAACTTTGATGACGCCAACCTGCGCCGCAGCGCACGGGCCGCCGTCGCAGCCGGCGCCCGGGTCGAGCGCGCCCTGGAGATCCTCGGGCCGGAGGCGCCGGATCACCTGATCGTCGCTGGCGAGCTGCGCATCAAGCACCGGCAGGCGAGCCTGGAGGAGCTTGGCCAGCTGGCCGAGCCGGCCCTGACCAAGGACGCGATCGCTGGCCGGATCCGGCGGCTGCTAGCGCTCGCCGATCGTCGCGCCACCGAACTTGGGGTGCCTAATACCGAGGCCACCCTCACCGCGGACATGCTGGTGCCCTAGCACGGTAAGGTTCGGACGGCGGTGCTGGCCGAGTGGGGCTGGCAGGTAGGGCAGGCGGGACAAGGGAGCGCAGTCCAGTGAGTGTCCGAGTAGGGATCAATGGGTTCGGCCGGATCGGGCGGAACTTCTGGCGGGCCGTGCACGCAGGCGGCGGCGGCGAGATTGAGATCGTCGCGGCCAATGACCTCGGCGACCTGGCCACGTGTGCGCACCTGCTCAAGTACGACACGCTGCTCGGCACCCTTGACGACGAGATCACCGCCGACGGTGACGTGATCCGGGTGGGCCGGCACTCGATCAAGATGCTGGCCGAGCGGGACCCGGCGCAGCTGCCGTGGGGCGAGCTCGGCGTGGACGTGGTGATCGAGTCAACCGGCCGTTTCACCAGCGCGCACGATGCAGGCAAGCACCTGGCGGGCGGCGCGCGCAAGGTGATCATTTCCGCGCCGGCCAAGGGCGAGGACATCACGATCGTGATGGGCGTCAACGACGACTCCTACGACCCGGCACGGCACGCCATCATCTCCAACGCCTCGTGCACGACCAACTGCGTGGCGCCCATGGCGAAGGTCCTGAACGACAGCTTCGGGATCCGCAAAGGCCTGATGACGACGATCCACGCTTACACCAATGACCAGGTCATTCTCGACTTCCCGCACAAGGACCTGCGCCGGGCCAGGGCGGCAGCGCAGAACATCATCCCGACGACCACCGGCGCGGCCAAGGCCACGGCGCTGGTGCTGCCAGAGCTGGCGGGCAAGCTGGACGGGCTGGCGATGCGGGTGCCGGTCATGGACGGCTCGGTGACCGATCTGGTCGTGCAGCTGGACCGGGACGTGACGGTCGATGAGGTCAACGCGGCCTACCGGGCCGCCGCGGACGGCCCGCTGAAGGGCTACCTGTACTACACCGCCGATCCGATCGTGTCGTCCGACATCGTGGGCACGCCGTACTCCTGCACGTTCGACTCTCAGCTCACGATGGCCTTCGGCGACCAGGTCAAGGTCATCGGCTGGTACGACAACGAGTGGGGCTACTCCAACCGGCTCGCCGACCTGACTGTGCTCGTCGGCTCGAACCTCCCCACCCGCGCATGAAGGGCCTCGACTCGCTCGAGGTCGCCGGGAAGGTGGTGCTGCTGCGGTCCGACCTGAACGTGCCGATGGACGGCACGACGATCACCGACGACGGTCGCATCCGGGCCAGCCTCCCGACGATCAACGAACTGCGGGCGCGCGGTGGCCGAGTGCTGATCATCGCGCACCTGGGCCGGCCGAAGGGGGACAGTTACGCTGACCGGGCCGCGGGCGGCCCGTCGCTCGCGCCCGTTGCCGCCAGGCTCGCCGAGTTGCTCGGCGTCCCGGTCCCGCTGGCCGGCGACGTGGCTGGTGACTCGGCCGCGGCGATCGCGGCTGGCCTGGCCGACGGCGATGTGGCAATGCTGGAGAACATCAGGTTCGAACCCGCTGAGACCAGCAAGGACGACACCGTCCGGGCCGGTCTGGCAGCCCGCCTGGCTGCCCTGGCGGACGTCTACGTCGGCGACGGGTTCGGCGCGCTGCACCGCAAGCACGCGAGCGTCTACGACTTGCCCGCCCTGCTGCCGCATGCGGCGGGAGAGCTGGTCCTGGCCGAGGTCGCCGTGCTGGAGCAGCTGACCCAGAGCCCGGCGCGGCCCTACGTGGTCGTGCTCGGCGGCGCCAAGCCATCCGACAAGCTAGCCGTCATCGCGAACCTGCTGGACAAGGCCGACCGGATCCTGATCGGCGGCGGCATGTCCTACACCTTCTTGCGGGCCCTGGGCCATGAGGTGGGCAACTCGCTGCTGGAAGCCGACCGCCTCGACGACGTCAGGAAGGTCATGGCCGATGCGGCCGCGCGGGGCGTCGAGCTCGTCCTGCCCGTCGACCTGGTCGGAGCTGCCGATTTCGCGCCCGACGCCGAGCACGAGGTGTACTTGGTGACGGCGTTCCCGGCCGACCGGGAGAGCCTGGACATGGGGCCGGCCACGCGGGAGCTGTTCGCTGCCAGCCTGGCCGACGCGGCTACCGTCTTCTGGAACGGCCCGGTCGGCGTCTTCGAGTTCCCGGCGTTCGCCGAAGGCACCAGGACGGTGGCCGAGGCGATCGGCGGGCTTGGCGGCCTGACGGTCGTGGGCGGCGGTGACTCGGCGGCCGCGGTCCGCCGGCTCGGGCTGCCAGACGACGCGTTCCGCCACATTTCGACGGGCGGCGGCGCCAGCCTGGAGTACCTGGAGGGCACGGCTCTGCCGGGTCTGGAGGCGCTCGCGTGACGGCATCGGCCGCCAGGAAGCCGCTGATCATCGGCAACTGGAAGATGCACAACAATCACTTCGAGGCCATCGCGCTGACCCAGAAGCTGGGCTGGGGACTGACCGACAAGGATTTCGTCGCTGCCGACATCGCGATCATGCCGCCCTTCACCGCGCTGCGCAGCGTCCAGACCCTGATCGACGGGGACAAGCTGCGGCTGCGTTACGGCGCGCAGGACGTCTCGGCCAACGAGGACGGGCCGTACACCGGAGATATCTCGGCCCGGATGCTCGCCAAGCTGGGCTGTGATTTCGTCCTGGCTGGCCACTCGGAGCGGCGGCAGCACCACCACGAGGACGACGCCCTGATCAACGCCAAGGTCCGGGCCGTGCTCCAGCGCGAGATGACGCCAGTGCTCTGCGTCGGTGAGCCGCTGGCCGTGCGCGAGGCGGGCGAGCAGCTGGCCTATACCCTGGCCCAGCTTGACGGCGGGCTAGCCGCCCTGCCCGCCGAGCAGGTGTCGAAGCTGGTAGTGGCCTATGAGCCGGTCTGGGCGATCGGTACCGGTGAGGTCGCCACCCCGGCGGACGCGCAGGAGGTGTGCGCGGCCATCAGGAACCGGATTTCGTCCATTCAGGGGGACGCGGTGGCGACTACCATGCGTATCCTGTATGGCGGGTCAGTGAAGCCCGACAACATGCCCGCGATCATGGCTGAGCCGGACGTCGACGGGGCGCTAGTGGGCGGCGCGAGCCTCGATGCCGGTGAATTCGTCAGAATCTGCCGGTATCGTGAAGAGAGCGCGGCCCTCAGATGAGAGACGAGTAACCAGTGACTGTCGCATTCTCCGTGATCTTGATCATCACAAGCCTGCTGATGGTGCTGCTCGTTCTGCTGCACAAGGGCAAGGGCGGCGGGCTGTCGGACCTGTTCGGTGGCGGCATCTCGTCGTCGCTTGGCTCGTCTTCGGTCGTGGAGCGCAACCTCGACCGCATCACGATCTTCACAGGCATCATCTGGTTCATCTGCATCGTCGTGCTTGGGATCCTCGACAAGCACTGATCCGCAGCACGACAGTGAGTACTCGGCGGCATGATGACCGCGTCTTGAGCAAGGGGTGAGCAGTGAGTAGTGGCAACGCCATTCGCGGCAGCCGGGTCGGTGCTGGGCCGATGGGTGAGGCCGAGCGCGGCGAGGCTGCGCCGCGGGTCCGCGTTTCGTTCTGGTGCTGTAACCGGCACGAGACGGTTCCCAGCTTCGCCTGCGATGCGGCCATCCCCGAGTTCTGGGACTGCCCGCGCTGCGGCCTGCCAGCTGGCCAGGACGAGGCGAATCCGCCTGCGCCGCCCCACGCCGAGCCCTACAAGACGCACCTGGCGTACGTGAAGGAGCGCCGCAACGACACCGACGGCGCGGCCATCCTGGCCGAGGCGCTCGATCGCCTGCGCAAGGGCGCCTGAAGCTAGCACTGCGCAAGGGCGCTTAGAGGCTAGTGCGCGAAGGCCTTGCGCTGCCCGCTGGGCAGCAGCGGTATTGGCGGCTGCGGTGCGGCCGTAAGCGCTGCCACCTGCGTGCGCAGGTCGCTGAGCAGCACGTCAGCTAGCTCCCGAGAGAATCCGTTTCGCACCACGATCCGCAGTACGGCGGTGTCCTGCATGTTCTCCGGGAAGGTGTAGGCCGGAACGAGCCAGCCCCGCTGGCGCAGGCGCTCGGAGAGGTCAAACACGCTGTACCCGGCGGCGGCCGGGTCGGTCAGCCGGAACGCGAGCACCGGCAGGTCGCTGCCGTCCGACAGCAACTCGAACGGGCCCATGGCGGCGATCTGCGCCGCCAGGTGCTTCGCGACGTCCTGGCAGGCCTGCTGAACCTGCCGGTAGCCGTCGAAGCCGAGGCGCAGGAAGTTGTAGTACTGCGCCGCCACCTGCGCGCCGGGCCGGGAGAAGTTAAGCGCGAACGTCGGCATCTCGCCGCCGAGATAGTTCACCTTGAAGATCAGGTCCTCGGGCAGGGCGGCGGCGTCGCGCCAGATGATCCAGCCGACGCCGGGGTATACCAGGCCGTACTTGTGCCCGGAGGTGTTGATCGAAGCCACCCGCGCCAGCCTGAAGTCCCACTCCAGGTCAGGCGCCAGGAACGGGGCCACAAACCCGCCGGATGCGCCGTCCACGTGGACATCGACGTCCAGCCCCGTGCGTCGCTGGAGATCGTCCAGCGCGGCGGCTATCTCGGCGACCGGCTCGTAGCTGCCATCCATGGTGGAGCCGAGGATCGCGACGACGCCAATGGTGTTCTCATCGCAGTGCGCGACGGCTTCAGGTCCGGTCAGGTGCAGGCGGCCCGGCTCCATCGGCACCAGCCGGGGCTCCACCTGCCAGTAGCGGCAGAACTTCTCCCAGCAGACCTGGACGCCCGCGCTCATGACCAGGTTCGGCTTCAGGGCCGCGCCAGGGGCTGACCGCTGCCGGGCGCGCCAGCGCCAGAGCAGCGCCAGGCCGCCGAGCATGCAGGCCTCGCTTGACCCTGTCGTCGAGCAGCCGGTGGCTGGGCCGCTTGCGTGCCACAGCTCGCCGATGATGTTGACGCAGCGTCGCTCCAGCTCCGCGGTCATCGGGTACTCGTCCTTGTCGATCATGTTCTTGCTGGAGCAGTCGGCCATCAGCAGGCCGGCCTGCGGCTCCATCCACGTCGTGACGAACGTCGCGAGGTTCAGCCTGGCGTTGCCGTCCAGCATCAGCTCGTCCCTGACGATCTGGAGCGCGAGGTCTGGGTCCATGCAGCGGGCAGGGAGCCGGTGCCTGGGAACCGAGCTGTCGATCTCACAGCCGTAGACCGGGTTGATCTCGAGCGCGGCGTAGCTGCCAGACTCATCGACCTTGCCGTGCAGTGGCATGGTGTCCTCTTTCTGGGTCCGTGCTGGCTCCGGGTCAGTGTGACGATTTCCAGGTTATCGGCGCGGCATGCGCAGACACGGAAAGGTTTCCTTGGCTATCGGGCAGTCCTGGGCCCGGATGATCGACTTCATCAATGACCCATGGCGCGGCTGAGAAACGCCCTGCACCGCAGATACGATGGGCGGCAGGCGCTGGAGGGCGCCGCTGGGTCCGCGGGAGACGTCATGGCTGACTTGCCTGCCCAGCCCGACCTCGGCCAACTCCATCACCAGGCCGGGGACCTGCTGCGCGCTGCTCAGCGCGGCGACCCCGATGCGGTCGCGAGGATCAGCGCGGTTTCCGGTCGGCTCATCTTGTCCTCGGCGCAGCTGGCGCTGGCCCGGGAGTACGGATTCGCCAGCTGGACCAAGCTCACCCTTGAAGTGGACCGCCGCGACATCCTCAACAGCCGCGACCTGTCCCGGCTGGCAAGGCTGCTAGCCGAATATCCGGAGCTGGCCACCACCAACATGGAGCACTGGGCCGACCGGCAGCACACCGATCCGCTCGGCTACATCACGATGATGTGCTTCAACCACGACCGTCTCGGGCTGCCTTCTGAGCTGCCCGGCACGGGCACCATCGCCAGGGCGCTGATCGACGCCGGGGCGCCAGTCAACGGCCGTCCAGAGGACAAGGAGACACCGCTGATCACCGCCGCCAGCTCCGGCGACGCCGAGGTCGCCAAGGCACTCATCGAGGCCGGGGCCGACATCGACGCAATCTCCGCACCAGATTCTGGCGGCGTGCCGAGCGGCACCGCGGTGGACCATGCGGCCGTCTTCGGCATGACGGAGGTTTTGGACGTTCTGGTAGCGGCCGGGGCCAAGATCCACAGCCTGGAGATGGCCGCCGCGGCGGGAGATATCGCCGGCTGGCCGCTGGCCCGGTGCACCCACCAGAGCCGGATCAGGGCGCTGGTGTTCGCCGCTGACCACCAGCGGCTGAACGTCATCGACGAGCTCATCGAGGCGGGAACGCCGGTCAACGAGGCTGACGCCGAATGGGAGCGGCTGCCTCTGCACGCCGCCGCGGGAAACGGGCGGGCCGCCAGTGTCCGGCGGCTGCTCGCCCACGGCGCCGATATCAATCTCCGCGACCCCAGGCACCATAGAACGCCGCTGGAGGAATGCCAGCCAGCCGACACCCCAGGACACCGCGCGGTCGAGGCCATCCTCCGGGCCTTCAGCCCGGACGCCGGCAGTCAGCCACCGTCGGCCGCCGGCCGCTGACTGGTTTAGGGCGCAGTTTCGCGCCCTGCACCGCAGGTACCAGAAGTGCTCGAAGCTGCATGGGGCGCTACATCGGCCGCGCGCAGGTAACGGCTGAACAGGAAGCCATCGTCGGCCAGCACGTGGGCGAGAGACAGCCGGGCGCCGCACAGTGGCGGTGAGGTGAGTATCCTGCCCGCCGGGCCGCCCGCCAGCACGGGGCTCGTGGTCAGGCACAGCTCGTCCAGCAGGCCGGCCTCGGCCAAGTGGCCGAGCAGCGTGGGGCCGCCTTCGGTGAGGATGCGCGCGTAGCCGAGCTCGCGCAGCGCCCGGACCGCGGCGGCGAAGTCGACCCGGTCCTCGCCCGCCTCGATGACATGGGCGCGCCGGGCGATGGCCACGCGCCGATCGGGCGAGGCGGCCGCCGTGGTAATCACGATGGTCCGCGCGTCCGGCCCTGCGGCGGCGAGCAGCTTGCTGTCCGCGTCGAGATTGAGGCGGCCGGAGACCACGGCGATCGGCGGGACCGGTGCGCCGGCCGGGCGCAGGCCAGCCCAGATTTCGTCCGCCTGCACCGGCCGGTAGCGCTCCGCCCTTGCTGTCCCGGCACCGACCAGGATCACGTCGGCCAGGCTCCGCAGCACCGTGAACACCATCCGGTCGGCCGGACCAGATAGCCCGGCGGAGCGGCCGTCAACCGAGACGGCGCCGTCGGCGCTCACCACCATGTTCGCGCGCAGCAGGGCAGGCGGGCGAGCGGCCCCGTTCCCGTAGTAAGAAGCGAGCCGGGTGACGGCGGCGGGCGTCGGGCCTGCCGTAGCGCGCGGGGCTATCAGCAGCTCGGGGCCCCGCACCGGATGGATCTTGCGCACGGCCAGCAGTCAATCAGATGGGCCGGGATACCCGGCGGCGGCCCGCTGGAAAGCCGGTCAGCCGGCGCTGGCCTGCAGGACCACCACCGCGTGGCCGGCGAGCTCCCTGGCGCTGGCCGCGCCGAGCAGGCCGCCCGCTGACGGGCCGTCCGCGGCGGGCGGAGTCGCCTCCGCGCTGGCCGTGTCGACGACGACCGCCCAGCCCGCCGCGGCGCCGGCGGCGGGCAGGGTGAAGGTCACCGGCTGATCATTGGCATTGAACAGCAGCAGGAAGCTCTGGTCGGTGATGGGCTCGCCGCGCGGTCCAGGCTCCGTGATGGCGGCGCCGTTGAGCAGCACGGCCAGTGATCGCGTGTCGCTAGCTCCCCAGTCGGCGTCCGTCATCTCGGTGCCGGCGGGCGTCAGCCAGCTGATGTCGCGCTGCCCGCCCAGCTCGCCGCTGAAGAACCTGCGCCGCCGGAACACCGGATGCTCACGCCGCAGCGCGATGAGGCTACTCGCGAACTCCATCAAGTCGGCATGCTTGCCCGCGGCCTCCCAGTCGACCCACGACACCTCGTTGTCCTGGCAGTAGGCGTTGTTGTTGCCCTGCTGCGTACGGCCGAGCTCATCGCCGGCCAGCAGCATCGGCACGCCCTGCGACAGCAGCAGCGTCGCCAGGAAGTTACGCTCCTGGCGGCTTCGCAGGCCGGTGATGGCGGGATCGTCTGTCGGGCCTTCAGTGCCGCAGTTCCAGGACCGGTTGTCGTTGCTGCCGTCGGCGTTGCCGTCGCCGTTGGCCTCGTTGTGCTTGTCGTTGTAGCTCACCAGGTCGGCAAGGGTGAAGCCGTCGTGGCAGGTCACGAAGTTGATGGAGGCGACGGGCCGACGGGCGCTGGTCTCGTACAGGTCGCTGGAGCCGCTCAGCCGGGAGGCAAACTCGGGCACGGAGGCCGGCCGGCCGCGCCAGAAATCCCGGACTGTATCGCGGTACTTACCGTTCCACTCCGTCCACAGCGGCGGGAACTTGCCGACCTGGTAGCCGCCGTCGCCCACGTCCCACGGCTCGGCGATGAGCTTGACCTGGGAGACGACCGGGTCCTGCTGCACGAGTTCGAAGAAGGCCGACAGCCTGTCCACCTCGTGCAGTTCCCTGGCCAGCGCCGAGGCCAGGTCGAAGCGGAAGCCGTCGACGTGCATGTCCAGGATCCAGTACCGCAGTGAGTCCATGATCAGCTGGAGCGCGTGCGGGTGCCGGACGTTCAGGCTGTTGCCGCAGCCGGTGTAGTCCAGGTATACGGACGGGTCCGCGTCATCGAGGCGGTAGTAGGCGGCGTTGTCGATGCCGCGAAAGGACAGCGTGGGCCCGGTCGCGCCGCTCTCGGCGGTGTGGTTGTAGACCACGTCGAGTATGACCTCGATGCCGGCCGCGTGCAGCGCCTTGACCATGGACTTGAACTCGGCGACCTGCCCGTGCGGCTCAGCCGAGCTTGAGTAGACGTTATGCGGCGCGAAGAACCCGATCGTGTTGTAGCCCCAGTAGTTGGTGAGCCCGCGCTCGGCTAGCTGGTGCTCAGGGACTGACTGGTGGACCGGCATGAGCTCGATGGCGGTGACGCCCAGCTTGGCAAGATGGTCGATGATCGCGGGCGAGGCCAGGCCAGAGTAGGTACCGCGCAGCTCGGCCGGGACCTGGGGATGGCGCATGGTCAGGCCCCTGACGTGCGCCTCGTAGATCACTGTCTGGTGGTAGGGCGTCCGTGGCTGCCGGTCCCCGGCCCAGTCAAAGTAGGGG
>Ga0210393_10002448_pt1 | contig 15273 bp, 17 predicted proteins | sample IncBWC27OmetaG_FD_160068 | JGI IMG/M metagenome (GOLD analysis project Ga0210393, IMG submission 160068) | Forest soil microbial communities from Barre Woods Harvard Forest LTER site, Petersham, Massachusetts, United States - Inc-BW-C-27-O ... | reverse complement strand
CACCCTGGCCGGTATGACCTGGGTGTTGCTTGGGGTGGTGGGTGGATACCAGTGAGTCAGGGCCAGTCGCGCCTTGGTTGAACGCCGAAGAATGCGCCGCCCCCGGAGCCCCGTTGGTTATCGAAAACCCGTGTAATCAAACGTGATTCCGTTGGAAGACCTCCATCCGCCGGGGTTGCCTATCGACGCGGGCTAGGGCGATTTCGTTTCCCGCCTAACCCTGGTCAGCCCGCCAGTTCAATCACTTTCTGGTACCAACCCATAAATTGGGCGAGTCCCTCGTCAACGTAAGCGCTGGCGACGCTGACGTGAGACGCGACGAGCTGTCCACGGGCGACGTATCGCTGATACTCCTTGCTACGGCGCACTGAGTCGATCTGCTCCGCGGTGCCGCGCACGACAAGCAATCCGGCCACATTTCCACCGGAGAACGCGAGAACGGTCACGTCAAAGCGCTCGATTTTTCCTTCCTGCTGAAGACCCGCCCAGTACCGCATCGCTTCGTTGTAGATATCGAGGGCTTGCTTCTCCCGCCCAGGTATGGGGTCTCCCCAAACTGTGCATAGAGCAGCTTCAGCCATTGGACTTCCTCTCTCCTCAGCCCCTATGCGGATTATCCGTATTTTTCCTTGCGGACCGGCCAGGCACACGCGTAGTTCGGTACTCGATTTCCAGCTTCTAATCGTCGCGTCGGCCTGTTTCGTCGTCGTTGTTATGGGGACCAATGTTGGTGCGTCGTCCCTGTGGCGGCGAATATGGTGCCGGTTCCGCACGGTGCTGACGCGGTGCGGTGAGTCAACTACCGAGCGAGAGTTCCGACCGCACCATGTCTATGGGCGTCGCGACCGCCTGGTCGTCGGGGTCGAATCCCTCAGCCGGCACGGCCTGGGCTTTGTCAGCGTCTTGGACGTGCGGTTCTTTCGCGCGGTTCCCTCGCGTTCATTGGCCGCTGTGGTGGTGGTGGTCCCGCTCATGATCGAAGTTTGGTAATCCCATCTGGTGATAACTCAGGCAGGTATACAAGACTGGGGCCGGTTCACCAGGCCAGGAGAGGCGCGGGATCATAGATAACCATGCTGCAATGGGAAACAGTGGACGAGAACGCGGCCTACCCGTTCGAGCGCTACCGTGCGATCAGCGGCAAGCATGAATACCGGGTCTTCCACGACCCCACCGGGGCTGCAAGCCAAGACCTCCCGTGGATTCTGGTGGTTCGGGAGGCGCCGGAGGGGGGCCTCTCGACGCACGTCCACCACGGCGCCTACAGCACCATCGACTGGGCGAAGCGACACGCTGAGCTATGGGAAGGCCCGCCACCGGAGTGACGGGCCGCTGAGCACGGACGCCGCCGCACGGGTTCTGGCGCTGTGATCAGGTATGACATCCGGCCTCCCACTAGCTTTCAACCGCCGCCGAAACTGAAGAACATTCAAGAATGCATGGGGGGAGCTCCCGACCCCACCCGGATTTCTGAACATACCCCAAACACGCTGAGCGCCAAAGATAGTCAAGTTCCGTGCGTGTTCGCGTCAGGTCGGCGCGAGGAATCCCACCGGCCCGGACGCGAGGCACAGCGCGAGCGCGGTGGTGTTGGCTCGCACGGTGATCGCGTCTCCGGCGCCCGGCAGCCGCGCATAGACCCGGTTTAGCCCGGGATGTACTGGAACCTTTTGCGACGGGCCCTCGGACAGCGACAACGTCATCGAGCCGTCGCTGTTGGCCAGGTAATTGAGTTCGACGGTCCAATCGGCCGGCAGCAGCGGCCCGTCCAGAACCATCCGCGCGGGCTGATCCGGCTGTGCGAAATAGCCGCAACGCGGCATCGGTCCGGGCACGATGGTCCGCGTCCAAGTGACGCGAGCGTTGACCAGGTTCCCGGAGCTGTTCAGCATCAGCAATTGCGTTGTGGCCGTGTCGAATTCGGGACGATCACGGAGAAGGGCGAACATGTGGCTGGCCAGGTTCTCCGGCCACGCCACCCGTTGTAGCACAAACGGATCGACCTCTTGATCCAGCAACGGCGCATCCGAAGTTTTATGCGCGGCAGCCAAACTGGCGCGGGCGTTCTGCAGGTAGGGCTGGGCGGGGTTGTCGCGCCAGCTGGTCAGAAACGTCGCCGTCGAGTACAGGCTGCTGCCCAGGAACAACGCCGCCAAACACATTGTCACGACGGCCCGTCCCGGCGAAGCATCGAGCCGACCGGAAGATGGCCGGTTGGGCGCGGTGAAGCCGACGGCGGCCAATAGCGCCAGCGCCACGACGAGATCCGGGAAATACCTTAGGGTTTGCGCCAATTCGAGTGCGGTGAACCGCGACGAGCGCATCAGATAGATTGGCACCTGGCAGGCGGCCACGTACCCGACGGCGATCAGCCACACCGGGCCGATGCGTTGTTTGCGGGTCAGCGACAGAGCCAGCACGCCCAGCAGCACCAGCCAGCCGAGCGCCATCACCATCGGCGGGGGCGTGGCCCAGGGCGAGGCCGGGGCCCAGCGAGCCCAGTGCCATGGCCCGCCGGCCAGACCCGGCACGATGCCGTGGGTAATCGATCGCGACAACAGATCCCACGTCATCGCCAGGTCGGTGCTCCACCGCCGTTGATTGACCACGGCCAGATACAGCGCCACCCAGCCGGCGGTCAGCGCCAGCGAGGCGATCCACAACCGGGCACCGCCCCGCCACGCTGTGCGCAACGCCGACCCTGGATCAGCCCTGTCCTGGACATGGCACAGGAGTGCGACCACCACGAACGCGACGAACGGGATCACCGCGGCCTTCTCGAAGAACAGCAGGCCGCCGAGGTAGGCCAGCACACCGGACACCGCGTAGCGCTGGTTGCCGGTGCGCATCAGCAGGATCGCGTCGGCGCAGACCCACGCCAGCGCGGCCAGCATCGGCAGCGAGTTGAGCGCTGCCGCCCACCACGCGAACCCCGGCACGGCCAACGGCGTGAACAGCGCGAACGTCAGCGGGATCAGCAGCACCGGACGCCAGCCGAGGATGACGTGCAGGGCACGCAACAGCGACAGCGAGGCCAGCAGCTGCAGCACCACGAGGCTGATCGCCGGACCCGTCCACACCAGCGGCGCCAACCGGGTGATCGCGCCGGCGACCAGGAAGGCGGCCGGCATCACGTGCCCGTCGTGGTCGTCGAAAAGGTACGACGGCGACAGCAATCCCTCGGTGCCGGCCTTCCCAACCAGGATCAGGTCGTCCCAGTAAAAGTAACCCCGGAACGCCAGCACCCCGCGGATCACTAGCTGCGCGGCGACCAGCGCGACCGCGGCCAAAACGACCTGCCGGTATGGTGGGCCGGTGCGCGCATTGGTCACCGGGGCGGCCGGTTTCATCGGGTCGACGCTAGTCGACCGTCTGCTGGCCGACGGTCACACGGTTGTGGGGCTGGACAATTTCGCGACCGGCCGCGCCACCAACCTCGAGCATCTGGCCGACAATCCCGCGCACGTCTTCATCGAGGCGGACATCGTCACCGCGGATCTCGACGTCATCCTCGACGAGCACCGGCCGGAGGTGGTGTTTCACCTGGCGGCGCAGATCGACGTGCGGCGCTCGGTGTCCAACCCGCAATTCGACGCTTCGGTCAACGTGATCGGCACGGTGCGACTGGCCGAAGCCGCCCGGCAGGCCGAAGTCCGCAAAATCGTGCACACCTCGTCGGGCGGATCCATCTACGGCACCCCGACCCAGTTCCCGACCCCTGAGACGGTGCCCACCGATCCGGCGTCGCCGTATGCCGCGGGCAAGGTGTCCGGCGAGATCTACCTCAACACGTTCCGCCATCTGTACGGCCTGGACTGCTCGCACATCGCGCCGGCCAACGTCTACGGTCCTCGCCAGGATCCGCACGGCGAGGCGGGTGTGGTGGCGATCTTCGCCCAGGCGCTGCTGTTGGGTAAGCCCACCAAGGTGTTCGGCGAGGGCGGGACCAACACCCGCGACTATGTGTTCGTCGCCGACGTGGCCGATGCTTTCGTCAAAGCGTCCCGCGAGGTGGGCGGCGGGCAGCGCTTCAACATCGGCACCGGCATCGAGACGTCAGACCGCGCCCTGCATACCGCGGTGGCGGCGGCCGTGGGCGGGCCCGACGATCCGGAGTTCTATCCGCCGCGGCTTGGTGATCTGAAGCGGTCCTGCCTCGACAGCGGCTTGGCCGAGAGGGTTTTGGGCTGGCGCCCGCAAGTTGCGCTGGACGAAGGCGTGCGCCGGACGGTCGAGTACTTCCGCCAGACGCATACGCACTAGCCCGCTAGTGCTGCTCGGGCTCCAGTGCTCCCTCGAGCGCCACCGCCCGCGCCAGCCGGGCGTAGCGCAGCTCTAAGTCCTTAAACCGCATATAGGTGCTCAGCGTGGTGAAGCTGAACGCCATGATCAGCGCGTAGAGCATCAGGTCGGTGCCGCGGCGCACCCCGAACCAGTGCGCGACCACCGTGGTGTCGTCAGGCCGCAGCACCGCGTAGATGCCGGCCAGCACGAACAAGACATAGCCGACCTTGACCCACGCCTTGGAACGTGAACTGCGCCGCGACCGCAGCAGGTACACCAGCAGGGCGACGATCGACCCGATCAGTAATACCTGGATCCAGTTCATCTGGAAAACCTCCCTCGCAGGAATCCGTCGAAGATGATGTTGACGCCGTTAAGCAGCGGCTGCCCCTTCGACTTCGAGTACTCGGTGTAGAGCACCTCGATCGGCTCTTCGACCACGCGCCAATCGTTTTCGGCGATCAGCATGACGAACTCGTTGGCGTGGCTCATCCCGCTCATGGTGATGTCCAGCCCGTCGGCGACCTTCTTGTTGAACACCCGCAGCCCGTTGTTGGTATCGGTCAGTCCGAGCCGGCGACCGCGCGGGCTCAACCGCGCGGCGGTGCGCAGCACGATCCGCTTCAGCAGCGGCGGCCGGCTGGCTGGGCTGGCCAGGCTGGCTGGGGCCCGCGCGAACCTTGTTCCGATGACCACATCGACGTCGCCCGCGGCCAGCCGGTCGATCATCGCGGCCACGTCTTTGATGCGGTGCTGGCCGTCGGCGTCGAACGTGGCGAATACCTTCGCCCCGGGCTGCTTGCGGGCGTACTCGACGCCGGTCTGGATGGCCGCGCCCTGACCCAAGTTGATCGGATGGCGCAGCAGGTGAGCCCCGGCCCGCAAGGCGATCTCGCCGGTGCCGTCGACGCTGCCGTCGTCCACACAGACGACGTGGTCGAACACCGAGCGCAGGTCGGCGACGACCTCGTCGATCACACCGGCTTCGTTAAAGGCGGGAACGACGATCCAGACGTCGGGGTACTGCGTTTGAGTGGCCATTTGTGACCCCAAGGTTAGCCAGGATCAGCCCGCTGGGCGTCCGGCGCGCGCCAGCGCCACCAGATGGACGCCGATTCCCGCCAGCGGGCCGCATAACAGGGCGACCACCGTGCGAGTCTGCAGCGGTAGCGGCAACAACAGCAACAGTCCCGACGCCACCGTCGCACCGACCCAGCCCAGCGAATACGCCCGATGCGACGCAGCGGCCACCGTGGCAGCGCCGGTAAGCGTGAGCATGGCGATCGCCACCGCGGCGGCGGTCAGCCAGGCCAGCAGCGCGCTGCCCGCGTCGTACTGCGGCCCGAAGGCGACGCGCAGCAACCACGGGCCCACCGCACCGGCCGCCAGCATCCCGACTGCGCCGATCCCGCCGATGAGCGCCGCCGGTGTGATCAGCGCGCGGAGCCGGTCGGTGCGCTCGTCGACGAAATGAGCGATGAGGTTGCCCTGCATGGCGGTCAGCGGCACCAGCAGCGGTGCGCGGGTCAACGTGACGGCCAGGATGACGACGCCCCCTTGTGCCCCAAGCTGATTCGAGGTCACCTTCAGCAGCACCGGAAATCCCATCACCAGGATCGCGCTGGCACCGGCGGCGGTGATCGAGTGCGCGGCGCCCCGCAAGAACATCGCGACGCTGCCGGGCGTCATGAGGTGTGCCGCCGCGCGCGCCGTGGGTGAAGCCACGAGCATGATCAGCCAGGCCAGCGCGCCGGCAACGGTTGCCCACAAGAACCCGCCCAGGCCCCAGCCGATCACCACCGTCGCCGCGGCGACCGTCACCCGGATGAGCGCGTCGGTCACCATCAGCGCTCCGTACTGGGTCCAGCGGTTGGTGCCGGCCAGCATCCCCAGCAGCGTGGCGTGCAGGCAGAACCCGGCCAGCCCCACGCTGAGCAGCGCCACCGACAGCCAGCGTTGCTCGACGAACACCCGCCCGCTCCACAGCGGTGCGCCACTGGCGATCACGACGGCCGCAGCGACGCCGAGCAGCGCGGCGACCCGCATCGGATGGGTGCGGGTGTCCGGTAACACGTCGAAGTAGCCCGTTGCGCGGACCTCGCGGGTGGCTTCTTGGAGCAGCCCGTTGGCGGCACCGGTGACCAGGCCGAACGCCCCCCAGAACACCCCAAACACCGAGAAGCCGCCCGGGGCCAGGTCGCGGGCGGCCAGATAGATCACCGCATAGCCGCACAGCGCCGTCAGCGCGGTTGCCGTACCAACCCGGGCCATGCTGCCGCGCGCGATGGGCCCCTGTGCAGCTCCCGTCAGTGCGAGCCCTTCTTGAACCGCTCCACCGAGCGCTCCACCTCGGCCTCGGCCTCGGCGCGGCCCACCCAATCTGCTGCCTTCACGAATTTGCCCGGCTCGAGATCCTTGTAGTGCACGAAGAAGTGCTTGATGACATCCAGTTCGAATTCGGGCACATCCCCGATGTCTTGGATGTGATCCCAGCGGTGATCGCCGGTCGGAACACAGAGCACCTTGTCGTCACCGCCGGCCTCGTCGACCATCTGGAACATCCCTACCGGACGCGCCTCCACCAGCACGCCGGGGAACAATGGCTGGGGCAGCAACACCAGCGCATCCAGCGGGTCGCCGTCCTCACCCAGGGTGTCCTCGATGAAGCCGTAGTCGGTCGGGTAGCCCATCGACGTGAAGAGGTAACGGTCCAGCCGCACCCGTCCCGTCTCGTGATCGACCTCGTACTTGTTGCGGCTGCCCTTCGGAATTTCGATGGTCACGTCGAATTGCACCGTCTCGCTCCTTAAGTCTGGTGGGTCGCGGATACACCCTAATCGCTCGGATTTCGACTGGTTCGGCAGAATGGGACCAAACAGTCAGGAGAGGGATGAGTTCTACTCGCCGGCGGAAAATCATCCAGGTATTCGTCGGGTTCGCCGTGCTGGCGTTTGTCGCCGCCGTGGTCGCGGCCGCGGCGTTCTTCACCATGGGCACGCACGGCACCAGCGGCGCGCGGGCCACGGTACCGCCCCCGCGGCCGCCGACGGTCAAGCCGGGAATCGTCCCGGTAGCCGACACCGCCGCGGTACCCAGCGTCGGCGGGCTGGCGGCCGTGTTGGCGCCGGTGGCGGCCGACCCCAATCTGGGCAGTTTGGGTGGGCGGATCACCGACGCTATTACCGGCAAAGAGCTGTGGCAGATCGCGGACGACGTGCCGTTGGTGCCGGCGTCAACCAACAAGGTCTTAACGGCGGCCGCGGCGCTGCTGACACTGGACCGCCAGGCGCGGCTCAGCACACGGGTGGTGGCGGGCAGCCAAAACGCCCAGGGGCCCGTCGTGCTGGTGGGCGCCGGGGATCCGACGCTGTCGGCAGCACCACCCGAGGCGCCCACCTGGTATCGCGGTGCGCCGCGGATCAGTGACCTGGTCGAACAGGTGCGGCGCAGCGGTGTTAAGCCGACGGCGGTGCAGGTGGACGCCTCGTTGTTCAGCGGTCCGACGATGGCGCAGGGCTGGGATCCGTCCGATGTGGACAACGGCGACATCGCCCCGATCGAGTCGGCGATGATCGACGCCGGGCGGATCCAGCCGACGACTGTGAACTCGCGACGGACGAAGACGCCCGCTCTGGACGCCGGGCGGGAGCTGGCCAAGGCCCTCGGCCTGGATCCCGGGGCGGTGACGATCGCCAAGGCGCCGTCGGGCGCACGGCAGCTGGCCATCGTGCAGTCGGCGACGTTGGTGCAGCGGCTGTCGGAGATGATGGACCATTCCGATAACGTGCTGGCCGAATGTATCGCCCGGGAGGTGGCGGCCGCCATCAATCGGCCGCTGAGCTTCGCCGGCGCGGTCGACGCCGTGACCAACCGGTTGAGCAACGCCCACATCGACACCACCGGCGTTACCCTGACCGATTCCAGCGGGCTGTCGGTCGACGACCGTTTGACGGCCAAGACTCTCGACGGCACCGCGCAGGCGGCGGCGGGGCCGGACCAGCCGTCGTTGCGGGCGCTCTTGGATCTGCTGCCGATCGCTGGCGGCAGCGGCACGCTGGCCGACCGTTTCCTCGACCCGGCCACCAACCAGGGTCCGGCGGGCTGGTTGCGTGCCAAGACCGGGTCGCTGACCGCCATCAACTCGCTGGTCGGCGTGCTCACCGACGCCAGCGGACGGGTGCTCACGTTCGCGTTCATCTCCAACGCCGCCGGCCCGAATGGACGCAACGCGATGGACGCGTTGGCCAGCAAGCTGTGGACCTGCGGTTGCGCATGACCACTTCCTCGTCTTCCTCGTCGGATTCTTCCGACCTGACCCTCGGCGCCACCGTGGACTGGCAATTCGCCGCCACCTTCGGGTCGCGGTTGGCCCGTCCGGGTCCGCCTTCCAGCGACTACACCCGCCGCCAGGCGATTGACGAGCTGACCGCGTTAGCGGCGAAGGCCGAGCCGCCGGTGCGCGACGTCACCGGCCTAATGGCCGAAGGCAGGGAAGGGGGGGTGCCCGCGGCCCGCATCGTCGACCGGGCGGAGTGGGTCCGCGCGGCGGCCGAGTCGATGCGCGTGATGACGAACGGGACCGAAAAGCCGCGCGGGTTTTTCACCGGCCGGCTCACCGGTGCGCAGACGGGCGCCGTGCTGGCGTTCGTGGCGTCCGGGATCCTCGGCCAGTACGACCCGTTCGCCGCCGACGAACAGGGCTGCCTGCTGCTGGTCTATCCCAATGTCATTGCCGTCGAACGGCAGTTGCGGTTGGAGCCCTCCGATTTCCGGCTGTGGGTGTGTCTGCATGAGGTGACCCATCGCGTGCAGTTCACTGCCAACCGCTGGCTGTCCGGTTACATGTCGGACTCGCTGGGTTTGTTGACCCAGGAATCCGGAGAGGACGTCGGGCAGGTGATGAGCCGGCTCGCCGACTTTGTCCGCAGCCGCGGTGACGGGGCTTCGGCGTCCCCGGACGGCCCCGACGGGTCGGGGATCCTTTCGCTGGTGCGAGCCGTGCAGTCCGAGCCGCAGCGCAAGGCCCTGGATCGGCTTCTGGTCCTCGGCACGCTGCTGGAGGGCCACGCGGATCACGTGATGGATGCGGTCGGACCGGTGGTGGTGCCGTCGGTGGCCACCATCCGCCGCCGGTTCGACGAGCGGCGCCATCGCAAGCAACCACCGCTGCAGCGGTTGCTGCGCGCCCTGCTGGGCTTGGACGCCAAGCTGAGCCAATACACCCGCGGCAAGGCGTTCGTCGACCATGTGGTGGGCCGGGTCGGAATGCAGCAGTTCAACACGATCTGGTCGGGCCCCGAAACGCTGCCACTGCCCGACGAGATCGAACAACCGCAGCGATGGATCGACCGAGTGCTGTAGGGCAGCTGCGCGCAGCTGTCGAGGCGTTCGTCAAGGACCATCTCAGCGCCGACCCCGCCCTCGCTGGGTGGTGCGTCGCGCTGTCCGGCGGCCCGGACTCGTTGGCGCTCACCGCTGTTGCCGCCCCGCTGCGGCCGACCACCGCGCTGATCGTGGATCACGGCCTGCAGGAAGATTCGGCTGCCGTCGCCGAGACCGCGCGGGCGCAGGCAGTGGCGCTGGGATGTGTAGAGGCCCAAGTGCTTTGCGTGCGAGTGGGTAATGACGGCGGACCCGAGGCAGCGGCCCGAGCCGCCCGCTACGCCGCGCTGGGCGCCTATCACGAAGGCCCGGTGCTGCTGGCGCACACGCTCGACGACCAAGCCGAGACGGTGTTGCTGGGGCTGGGCCGCGGTTCGGGCGCGCGCTCGATAGCCGGCATGCGCCCACACGATCCACCGTGGTGCCGGCCCTTGCTCGGGGTTCGGCGCGCCGTGACGCACGCCGCGTGCGCGGAGCTGGGCCTGACCGCATGGCAGGACCCGCACAACGCCGCCCGCCGTTTCACCCGAGCCCGGCTACGCCAAGAGGTACTGCCGCTGCTGGAAGACGTGCTGGGTGGCGGGGTGGCCGAGGCGCTAGCCCGCACCGCCGTGGCGTTGCGCGAGGACACCGAGCTGATCGACACGCTCGCCGCACAAGCGCTGCCCGAAGTCACGGCCGGGGCCGGGCTACAAACCCGGGCCCTGGCCGCGCTGCCGGACGTGATTCGACGACGGGTGATTCGCGGCTGGCTACTGACCGGCGGTGCGACCGGGCTGACCGACAAGCAAATTCGCGGGGTGGACACGCTGGTTACCGCGTGGCGGGGGCAAGGCGGGGTGGCCGTCGGATCCCCATTGCGTGGTCAGCGACTGGTCGCGGGCCGGCGCGATGGCGTCCTGACCTTGCGGCGCGAGCCCGTGTAGCGATTTCGCCCGCTGGCGTGGCACGCTGTGCTCGTGCAGCAGAGCTCCTCGGCGATCACCCCCGGACAGCCAGCGGAGCTGTACCCGGGGGATATCAAGTCGGTACTCCTCACCGAGGAGCAGATTCAGGCCCGCATCGCGGAGTTGGGCGCCCAGATCGGCAACGACTACCGTGACCTCACTACGACCGGCGACCAGGATCTGCTGTTGATCACCGTGCTCAAGGGCGCTGTGCTGTTCGTCACCGACCTCGCGCGCGCCATCCCGTTGCCCACCCAGTTCGAATTTATGGCCGTCAGCTCGTACGGCTCCTCGACGTCCTCGTCGGGTGTGGTGCGCATCCTCAAGGACCTCGACCGTGACATCAACGACCGCGATGTGCTGATCGTCGAGGACGTCGTCGACTCGGGCCTGACGCTGTCGTGGCTGTCGCGCAACCTCACCACCCGGCATCCACGCTCGTTGCGGGTGTGTACATTACTGCGCAAGCCCGACGCGGTCGGTGCCAACGTCGAAATCGCCTATGTGGGCTTCGACATTCCCAACGATTTCGTCGTCGGGTACGGCCTCGATTACGACGAGCGCTACCGCGATCTGCCCTACATCGGAACCCTGGATCCCAGGGTCTACGAGACCTAATCCAGCTCTAATCCAGCTCCCACACAGCGGTCACCGAGAAGCTGACCGTCTGCTGGCCGGGTTCCAGCGGCACCGCGGCGGCCATGCCCCTTGGCGCGGGCGGCGCCCCCGAGCCGGATGCCTCCGAGATGGACAGCACCTTGCCCAGCTGAAGACCGGACAGCTGGGCGTACTGGTCGGCGCGGTTCTTGGCGTCCTGGAAGGCCCGCGCACGCGCGTCCTTCACTAGCTGCGAGTCGTCTGCGATCGAGTAGCTCACCGACCTGATGCGGGTGGCGTCGCCACCGGTGCTGACGATGAGCGCCAACAACTTCGACGCGGCCTCGGTCGGATGGATTTTGACCTCGATCGCGTTAGTGGCGCGGTAGCCGGTGATGTTGGCGGCGCCGGCGGGCTCGGGGTTGCTGTACTGGGGCTGCAGGTTGACCGTGGTGGTGCTGATGTTCTTGCGGTCCACTCCGGCGCCGACCAGCGCGTTGATCACCGCTTGCTGGCGGTCATTGGTCTGGTTCATCGCGGTGGTGACGTCCGGCGCGGTGAACTCGATGCCGACGTCGGCGGTCAAGGTGTCCGGCACGCCCTGGACTTGCCCCGAGCCGATGACGGTTACTTGGCGCGGATTCGCCCCGGGCGATGCCGCGTTGTGCTTGTTACAGGCCGACAGCGTGACGACGGTCAAAACGGCGGCTAAGGCAATCGATCTGCGGACGAACCTCGGGGCGTGCGTTGCGATCGGCATGTGTGGACCCTATCTAGAAGGGTGGGTCGTCGGGTAGCGCCGCCGCGGCGGGCTTGTCGGGCCTCCAGTCCGCAGGCAGTTCTTCGGGTTCTCGCCGATCGTTCACCCAGGTGCAGAAGGGGCTGGTGCTCGGTGTGCCCTTGAACAGAAACAGCATGCCGCGCATGTGGTTTCGGAACTTGCGCGCAGCGATCTCCTGCTTTCGGGCTTACTCCAACCAGCGCCGTGCTTCATTGACGGGTCGTTGCTCACGGTTGTGCTTGCGCGTCTGGGCAATTCGAGCGCTTCGTTGCTTCTCGCGGCTTCGCCTGTTGGCGTCCGGCGGCGCGCACGCCGGCCCGCGCGGCTGCTGTGGGAAGAGATCTGCCCCGGCCGGTGCGGTCCGATAGGTCCGCCCGGAGGGCGACGTCCAGATAACGGTGCCATCCGTACATGGTGTAAAGGACACCCTAGGAAACCACCACCTGACGAGGGAGGATCACCACCCAATGACCATCGGAATCAAGACACCCATAGCGGGCAAGATCGCCATCTACCTACGGCAGTCGAAAGACCGCGAGGGCAGACAGGTAGCCGTCAGCCGTCAGCGTGAAGACTGCCGCGCACTGTGCCAGCGTGAAGACTGGGACATGTCCAGCCTGGTCGAGTACATGGACAACGACACCAGCGCCAGCACGGGCTACCGGCCCGAATATCAACAGATGCTCACCGACATCGAATCGGGTGCTATCGGCGCGGTTGTGTGCTACCACCTGGACCGGCTGCACCGGCAGCCCAAGGAACTAGAGCACTTTATCGACCTGTGCAATGAGTACTTCGTGAAGCTGGCCAACGTCACCGGCGAGGTCGATCTATCGACTGACACCGGACGGCTGATTGCCCGCATCATGGGCGCAGTAGCGCGGGCTGAGATAGAGCGTAAGTCGGCACGCCAGAAGCGGGCCAACAAACAACGGGCGGAAAACGGAAAGGCTTGGAACGTGCGGGTTTTCGGATACAACAATGACAAGCTGGTCAAGAATGAAGCTGACGCGATCCGCCACGCCAGCCTCGACCTGATCGACGGGGCGTCGTTGTACGGCATTGCCGCAGAATGGAATAAGGCTGGCCTGAGGACACCGAAAGGTTTCCTGTGGGACGGGACCACGGTGCGAGGGGTTCTGACCCGTCCGCGCGACGCTGGGTTAGCCGTGCACGATGTCCACGGTGCCAACCGTGCTGCCAAGGGCAAGAGCCTGAAGGAACGGGTGAACGGCGCGATCCTGGAAGGTAAGCCGGTTACCTGGCCCGCCATCGTGGACCGCGACACCTTCAACGCGGTGCTGACCACGTTATCTAATCCCAAGCGGCACAGCGGAAAACGGCGCGCCCGTATCTTCCTGCTGTCGGGTTTGGCCTACTGCGGTTTGTGCGGGCACAAGATGGGAACATCACTGCGGACCACTAAAGCGGGTGCGAAAAGGGCTGTGTACCAATGCAAATACGTTGGCTGCATGAAGGTGGCCCGTGACCAGGCCCGCACCGATAAGTGGGTGGTCGATGTCATCACCGACCGGCTGGCACAGCCCGACGCCGCGCAGGCGTTCGCCCGTAACACCGTGGACACCACGGCACTGTCGGCGCAGGCTGCCAAGTTTCGTGGGCTGATCGCGGCGGCGGAACGTGAACATGCCGTGGGTGACATCACGGGTCGTGACCTGAAGATCCGGCGCGACACCCTGCAACCCAAGATCAACGCCATCGAGGACCAGCTAGTCGGTGCCAACACCAGCCGCAAGCTGGACGGGCTGCTGGGTAACCCTGATGCCGCGAAGGTGTTCGCGTCGTTGTCACTGGACCGCCAGCGGGCGGTGATCGACACGTGCGCCGTGGTGACCGTGATGCCGACCGTGAAAGCTGGCGGGTTGTTCGACCCCGAGTTGATCACGGTGGAGTCCCGATGACGAAACTGGTTGCCGCGCTTGCGGTGTGCGCGGTGTTGACACTGGCACCGGCTGCCCGCGCCGACGTGCCGGGTATCGACAATCTGATGTACTGCTGAACTGTACTCGCACATTGAAAGAACCAGTCCCGTGGGATTCGTCCTGCGGGGGCTTTTTCATGCGGTGCCAACTTCGGAATTTTCCGAGGCGGGCCGGGATCGGTGGGGCCGGGGTCAGCGGGTCAGGTGCGTAAAAATTCCGCACCTGGCGGGCACCGGGTCAACTGCGGAAAACTCCGCAGTTGATAGGCCCCCCAAGTCCGCAGCCAACCGAAGTTCCCTCACATGGGGAACGGCGATAATTCGCCAGCGTGGGCACTAGGGGCCAGCGAGGGCGCTCACCGCCGCCTGTCAGGTCCGCGTCTGCCACCCGGCTTAAGGACCTGATAGCTATAGAGCCACTCCATCACGGCAGCACCCTTCACCGTTACGCCAGGCCCAAGCCGAAGGTCGTAAAGATCCTCACCCTCGGCAAGCTTCGACCGTGCGTCCAACTCAGCCGCTTGCAGCACCAGCAGTCGGATTAGTCCCAATCGGCTGGCGGATTTTTCCGCGCTCATGACAATCATTTCTGCATGAGCATTTGCATTTCTGCAGGCACCGACGATCTCAGCGGGCTCACAGCAGCACTTGACTAGGCTCCGCGAAATGGACAGCAGCGATGACGACACACTCCGTCGGGACACCAGGGGGTCGCGCGGTTGGCTTGGAAGGAGGTGCCATGAAACAGCTCTTTGATGACCTACGCCAATTCGCCATTGAGGTGCGCCAGGTCGGGTTTTCCCTCGGCGGGGGCGTGGGAGAGCGGGAATGCCTGGATCTCAGTGAACGCATGTTCGCCGCGGTTGAGCAGGCTCAGGCCAGAATGGCCGCTAAATCCAACCCCGCTCTTTACAGCTGAGCGTTAAATTCGGCTTTCACTGCCGTATATCGATGAACACCGACCCGGTGCGGCTAGCAGTACTGCGTGCCGCCCGTAACTCACTGACAGCCGAGTTGCTGACCCTCAAAGATGAGGTCCGCCAGAAAGTGGCGCGCCTCGAAGTCTTGCAACGTCGGCTGGCAGAGCTGGAACAAGCCGAGCATGAATTGACGGGTCAGTGAGATGTCACGCCGGTTGTACCGCGATCGGTGCAAGCTGCTACTCGGGGAGTGTCGGCGCATCTGCAGTGGCCGGGAGCGATCGTCACCGGGGGAGCCGCCGCCTGGCTGGCGGGGAGAGGGGCTACGGTTCGGCTCATGCCCGACAACCCCACACAACCTGTCGACCTGTCGTGGTTCTACGCGCTGGACCCCAAAGACCGGGTTGAAGTGCTAGCCCA
>Ga0210393_10002446_pt1 | contig 15280 bp, 23 predicted proteins | sample IncBWC27OmetaG_FD_160068 | JGI IMG/M metagenome (GOLD analysis project Ga0210393, IMG submission 160068) | Forest soil microbial communities from Barre Woods Harvard Forest LTER site, Petersham, Massachusetts, United States - Inc-BW-C-27-O ... | reverse complement strand
ACAAGGTAATATTAAAGTAGATCCATTTCCCGATTTTGCGCATTATCATATCTTGTACATACCATTAAACAGTACCTTCACTCTCGAAAGGAGCTTAATGTCGTTGGCACCAGGGCATGGGGTTTGGTTAACCCCGGATTCATTACAGCTGGAAGGATGCATCAGTTGATACATTTCAGAAAGAATGGGGATAATACCCTAAATAAGAAGGACAGCTGAAAACGTGGAAGCTAAATTACTATGGCACAGTCGCTAGGAGAACAGGACGTACATCTCCGGGTGTAAGTCGGCCCATCACCTGCAGTGACATCGCCATTGAGAGGTATCACCCCAAGTAGCCATGGAACGCGCACCGAGTCATCTGAGGAGAGAGTGGCGTCCACCATCGCTGACTTCTTCTCCTGTAGCTCGACGATGCGACTCTCGATGCTATCTTCGATTACAAGTTTGATGGCCTGCACAGGTCTACGCTGGCCGAGCCGATGAATCCGATCCATGGCCTCTAAATGCGAGTTTTGAAAGTAGACTCGACAATGCACTGGCACAACACTCACGAAATTCGACCTGTTGACCCAGAGCGAGAGCAAACATGGTCAAGTGTCAAAGGTCACCAGGGAGGGAAAAGGGAGGGACTAACGGCAGGGTTCCACCAGCTATCCATTAGATACACGCGAGATGCCTCTGTCAAGTTAAGTGCCACACCGCCAGCCTTCAGGCTGATAAGGAATACAGTGACGTGTACGTTATCCACTAAAAAGAAACCAGCTTTACCACTATCACAAGCCCAGATAGATCCAGTACTGACTAAAATATTGAATAGTAGCATCCCGCGCTTCAGGGCTCATCGTACCCTCGAGCCTGCAAATCTGAAAGGCCGCCATCAACCGATATCCGAATTGACGAAGGAACCGATTCACCGAGAACCCAGCACGCTGCAGCCGAAATGCGATCAGGTCTAAAAAGTTGACAAACTGGCTGAATACAATGCTCTTCGTGGTCGCATCCCGACTGCGCAGATTGCTCAGCTCTTCTACTAGCGCCTCTATCTTCGTACTCGATCGCCACGCGTCGATGTTCAAACGGCCAAGGAAGCCCTGGCGCGCGGTGGCTGGCATTTCCAACTCCAAGGCTGGTGCCTCGAGATCGATCGCGAGGGAGAGATGACAAACAGGACAAGCCAGCTATGCCGCGTACTAGTTAGCGCAGCACCGCAGAAAAGTACAAATGCAGAGTCTTACATGGGCTTCGATAGATGCGTTGAGATACCGTCTGATGCACTCGCGGTCAAAAATGTGGCGGCATTTTGCCTGGATGGCATCCTCCGCGACATCGTTGCACAATCGGCATACGGTAACATCCCCCTCTTCTTCGTTGAGTATCCCAGCATTTTTCCGGCCGCGGATTACAAGATCTGGATGGCAGGCCATTTGACGCATACGCGTAATCAGACTGAAGATGTTGGAATAATCTGTAGTTGTGCCTGGTTGTCAGGCGTTGCTCTATTTATGGCACAAGACTCACTGTTGAGCAACGTCCCAGTGTCGACGTACGTGCTGAATTGCCGCTTTGCGTCCGAAAACAGGCTTAGGTACAGTTCCTTCTCCTCTGGGCTAAAGTAATCGCGCCGCACAATGACCGTACGCGGCGGCAGCCCCAAGTCGTCTGAGCGTTGGACCTTTGTTCGCCGTAGCATGATCCGGTCCAGCAATACGCGCAGCTTTTTGAATGCGATCACGCCTGAACCTCGCATTCCGTACTTCTTGATGGGGGTGAGAATTTCGTGGTTCCAGAAACACGTGTGCATCATAGGGCTATGTCCGCAATCTGGATATAAGTCAGCGGGTATGCAACCATGATTAAACTGATAACAGACGCACCATCACACGTTCGCCTGTCGCTGAACCTCCAGTGTAGAGACTTGCAATCGCATATCTTACCTGAGAATAATCTGTTTCAGATGGTGATATGTGGCGGGGAAGGAAATGTCGCGACGTACAATAATAATGGGAGAAGGGGTCACAACCTAAGAACCTGATCAAACTGTACAATTCGCCGACTCGATTCTGGAGCGGCGTCCCTGAGAGGCACCAGCGATACCTCGCTTTCAGCTCAAAGGTTGCCTTCGCCGTGTTCGTCGTTCGCTCTCTTATGTTATGAGCCTCGTCAAGCTGGCATGGGGCAGATACGTAAGGAGTATTGGGACCAGCCTACACACCCACGCACGACAATACGTTCCCATTCGACGGTGTGGAGGGGTGACCTTTCCTTGACGATGGTCCCCTTGCGTTTGAAGCCCGTCTGTTGCTTACGGAAGCTGCTCTCAAGCACAGCGTACGTGGTGAGGACGACATCATACATCTTCAATTCCACGGGGTCAGTTATGCGCGACGTGCCATGCCAGACGAGTACATCCATCCCGGCTGTGTGCGTTTCTATCTCATTGCGCCACTGCATAATCGCAACTGTCGGGCTATAAGGTAGGTATGTTGGCCCAACCGCATATTTTAAAATATGGAACGGACGGAGATGAGAGACGAAACGCACGCCACGATCAGATTGGGCTTCGCGGAGCTCGATACCATCAGAGCGATCATCTGGATCGTCTTACCCATCCTGCATCACCGTCAAATCACAGCTATGAGCTCTCTATAATGACGACTTACCCCATCTCATCCTACCAAGATTTGGGTAAGCATGAGGGTCACTGTTAAAAGGTGTGCTAGACTGACCGCCAGTAGACCACCAGCGTATTTACCGGATTCTTGCATACGCATCCAGTAGAGTGATTCTTGTTGGAAAGGTAGAAGGGTTACCCTGAGCCCCGAAGGCTGCTCCGCCTTTAGGGGATCCACTATTCTGACAACTGCTTCGAGGTCACCCCAGGCGTTGCGAAGCTCGGGGTGATGCTTGTGTAGCTGCCTGAAAGACCTTGTGAGTCAAATATCTATCGAGCTGGGAATACAGAGATACTCGCTGGAAAGGTGGGACGGGTACTCTGAGCTCAAGAGGCTGCTCCAGTTTGGGTGGCTCCACAAGCCCGTCTGTTGCTTCGAGGCCGCCCCAGGCATTGTGGGACTCAGGGTGATGATCGTGCAGCTGGATGGTAGAGGTGTCTCCCTGTGTCAAAACAGAGTCAGTGTCAAGAACGGGGTGAATCAAAGTAGAGACAAGAATGCATAGAATTCGGCGAACCTACCTCAAGGCACCGCAAGACGGCCTGTGGGACACCGAAGGCATTCACTGGGTCCGCAGGAATGAACGCACGCTCGTAAGTTATTCGAGGTTCTTTAAGTTCCCATCTTTCTTCATTTCTCTGGCAAACCCGTAGAGGCTGCGGCTGTAGGGAGTGGAGCGGGGGCTGTACACCTGCACCACTTCTAGTCGATGTCGATGTCGAGGCATTGGGGATCTGTGGCGTATTGATCTTATTGGTATCGCGTCGATTACCGTCGATTATGTCAACTGCGACGTGCTTCTCGTAGACATGGGAGTCAAATTGGATGTGATCGAACTTGAGCATAAAAGTAGGAGGTGCAGACCCCGGTACGGTACCATCCGGAATTGCGTTACGGGTCACGGTGACATATGCTGTGAATGGTCCGCGGAGTGTTACTATGTACCCGTTGTGGTATCGGTATGTCCACGTGGTAGAGACACTGTGTACGATCGCGTGGTCAGGGCCAACAACGCGCTCGCGTGCGCCATCGAGAGACAATGTCATGGATTTGACACCAGACCGACTTGTAACGAGGAAAAAAAGGGGAAGGCGTGGTGTGCCGACCTCTGCCAAACTAGTTAGTGAACAGAACTTCTGGCAGTTCGGATGACGGACCAAGAACTTTTGCCTCCTCTTTTTGGTTGTCTTTCCAAAGGGTGAGTTTGAGAATCGCCGATGATGTGAAGAACTCCTCCACCACGTTCGTCCAGTATGAAAGCTGTAATTTTTGAGTCTACAAGGTAAACATGTTGGCGATGGACTGGCTAATGCTGTATACGGGGATGCACACTTTTTGGTCTTCGGTTGCGAGTATGCCGCTTAACTGCAGGATACGGATTACGGCCTGTCCGAGCCCGATTGCGGGGCTATGACTACGGGCCACGTCATGGTGAAAAGAGCATACGCGACAAAACCATTGACTACACACGAACCTTGAGATGTAGAGACTAGCTGCTAGACCTACGCGAGTCAAATGTCGACCGAGCTCATTCTCTAACATCGTTCTCTCCTGCCCGTCCAGGGCACCGAGCGGTCCGAGCCTGCAGGCCTCTCTTCCCTCAGAGAAATAGCTATGATGAATGCCATCTGCGTCGTGTTTAGTTGTCGCTTGTCGCTCGTCTCTGCATCTATCTTTACCTGGATCAGTTCTTCGCTGCACAATGGTTCCGTCTTCTGACTCAGTGAGCACCAGGACCTCACCCTCTAAGTCACTATCTGGAACTACGTTCGAATCAACCTCGAACCCATTACCCACGACAAAGCGATGCACCACTGCCGTGGGAGCAAGTGTAGCACGGATATCGCCAGTAGAACCTGCGCTGGTCAATCCACCTCCGTTCATCGTGTCGCGAATGGAGGTTTTGATGGCGGCATTAAACATGATCGCTTCTTCCTCTTCAAGATCATCGACGGCAGCGCAAGACGTCCTCTTGTAAAGAAACTTGCGACCGCTGCGGAGAGTGATGTCTCTGTCCTCTTCGCCCTCGTCGTTGGCATCGGAATCCGAGTCACGGTGATCTGATTCGCCTTGAAGGGTCACAAGTTCGTCGTACTCAAGGCTGGCTTCTGAGGCGGGGAGGAAGCCATCCTCAAGCCCGGCAACTAGATTGGAAGGTGCTCTGCCCTTGCCTTTATCCTTCGAAGTCCGGAGATAAGCGATAACGATGAATCGAAGCCAATGAGAGTTAGGGAAATACCCGCACTCACGTTGGTAGACAAGACGGGAATATCAACATACACCGCTGTCATGACTGCGCGCCTCTTTGTAGCAGGTCTGGTAGAAACTGACAGATCGCCGCCGTCACTCTCAGCAAGTCTCTTCCGGCGCATTTCCGTTGTCCTCATGAGCTTTGCGAAAGCTCTCCTATGAAAATTGAGGTCTTCCTCATCCTCGCCACTTGTGGTGGGGGTACTATCAACGGTAGAACCCGCCCTGCTGGTGGGAAATGGCATAGAGTGTCTCCTCTAGTAGAGATTGTCGCCCCACTATATCTTGCTGTGATGCCCACAATAAGGGCAAGGGTGCTTCTGGACAACAAAGGTTATTTTCAAAGTCGACGGACGAGGAGAACCAAGTGTGGGTGATGAAGCCGGGCTGAGTTACATTTCCATTCGTCAAGCACGACTGGAACACGCGGCCTCAGTGTTCGGCAAAAGCCCCTTAGGATGCGCCACAAGCGCGTCGAATATCTGGGTGCTCTCTGTATGTTCTCGCATTCGATGAGGCCGGCCAGAGGCGATGCTGGTGATGGGCCAATGAAGTGCCGGCTATCCCCATGTACAGCGCCCCCCGTTGTGTCCTCCCACACCACATCGAACTTGAATCTGCCGCTTACAGAAACCAGCCGGCACGGTATCTGTTCCCAACTGTCGCTTTCCTCTGTTTGCTTACCGTGTCCGCCCATAGATCGATCTTTATTTCCCTCACGATGTCCCTGTTCGAACTCTTCGAAGTTTGTTGTTTGGCCGGAAACTGTATAGATTGCGTTACTAATCGCGACCAACGCCTCAAACTTTCACAAGCACATGCAGGACGAGTTCAAAACAAGTTAGGGGCCACCCCAGTCATCATAGCGCGCGATAACGCAAAGATGTCAACCGTGTCCCTGACCATGGACTGTTATGGGCACCACCAATTCGCAACTGTTTTCGTCAAGGGTTCGGCTACATAACCAATCCTGCCCTGGCCGACGCAATCAATGTCGCCCAATGCGCAAACAATGACAAAGACACCCTGGGCCATTGAAAAAACAAATCCCGAATACGACGCATCTGAACTCGGCTGCCCAGCCCCATGACGTTGCACAGACCATGAAACGGTACCGTGCCCAGTTCCCCCTGCTGATGATGTCCCCATTAGACCCCTGAGTTTGTTCGTGAATATAGCGAAAGCGTAAGTGCAACATGACGCTGTTCACTTGGTTCCATACTCTTATCGTCGACGTCATGCGTAACACCGTTCACGCCTGCGTAAAGTTATCTCGCGTGCTGTCGGCACCGGTCACATCCTTGCAGATACTTTCTGATGTATTTCAGTCACCGAGTTTGTTGCCGCTAGCCAAAAGGAGTCCCCTGAGCTCATGAGTGATGAAGCACATGAGCATACATTTGTGTGAGGGGGTTTACTCCTCCCGCAGACGACGTCAATTATATTCAGCTGATGACTGTCACGATTGTACGAGATTTTGGAGAGAATGCTCAGCTCCTCGAACCACTGTCAGATGAGTAACGGTACGTCAATGTTTCGAGTCCGTTTCACATATCGTCGTGCTGGCAAGAGCAGCAGTCTGGTCCTGGATGTATGTATGTACGTAGACAGATCGAATTGCCGGCCACGAAAACAGAAGTACATAGTTGACATGGACAGACCTAGCTGCCCCGCGCGCGGGTCAGCTAGTCCACATACATATTCAGATCAGTCCAATAAAGAATTACTTGTAACTTTACGGCTATAACGAAGCTACTGACTCTTCATTCCCAACAAGCGCTTTCTCAGCTGCTTTTTCAGCTATCTCTGGCTGACATTCTTCGGTCATAACCAAAGCTATGGCAGAGGATGGAGGATCTACATTTCCCTCCAAAGCCACATCGTCTTCCGTCTCCATTTCCATCTTAGCCTGCCTGTGTTGGAACATAAGCACGAACTACAAGACGTTCGAAGTTAGCGAGATACCTATATGACTCCCGGCATCCCTGGCGCATCTTCGCAGAGCTGAATTTCTGCCTCTTAGATGCAGTTAGAAGTGACTGATCTAGTTCTAAGGAAACGAGTTATTAAGGCTCGTCTACGCTTCATCGGTTCACTCGCGCGTACCGTCATTCTCGCCAAGCAATAAAAGTTGGTCAAGTTCAACCCATTGCCTTAAGATGCCCAATGAACCAGGGCGATACTCGAAAGAGAAGCCCACGCACCATGACTTAGAGGAATCATAGAAGCGTACAAGGTGTTGGCCCATTGGTGACCTAGACTTTGTGGGACGCAATTTCAGTACCCTTTGCGGCACCGTGGGGTCGTCTGGCTCGAAAATAACCGCAGCCCACCACGGGAAGTTCTCTAAGGGTTGAGAAATATATAGATGCAACCCTACAGAAATCGGGAGAAGAACATACTAGCTTTCGCCCAGACTACGTTTGGGGGTCTGCAGGTGTCGTTGAAGCCATATGGCAAATAAAGGTCGCACCCAAAGTCCCGCCTTCCAACATTTTGCCATCCTCCAGCACGACCTGTCCAGGTTGAATCGCCTTTAATTCCGTCTTATCGCTCTTATTCTTGACGTGCACATTCTCGTCGTCGTCTTCGCTGAGCTCGCTGAGTGAACTAAGATCCGAGCCATCCAACGCAGAAGCGATGGGTGCGGCAAGTTGGGAGCGGGCTCGTTTTCTCCGCATAGCCTTCTCACGGCGGGTGACCGGTGAGTCCAGTTCTTGGATGACCAGCTTGCCGTCCGGGTCCTGAGAAAGAGTCATGTTGGGCTCCAGTTTAAACCTCAGTTTCGCCTCTGCCAGCGTCAAAGAGGTCGATGGCTGCTCGCTTGCCAAGAGTGGATTCAATACTGAGGCTTCAGCGTGTTGTATCGTGTCAAAATGCGCTTCATGATTGAGTTCATCACGCATCACATCTTGATGTTCTGCCGCCTGTGTCAGTCATTGTATAGTTGGGCTGGGCTTCGCACCGTTAATCACCTTGCTCATCTGAAGGTGGCAATTCCATCGCCACAAATTGTCTGTCGTCGAATAATGCCGCCTGGTCAAGTTGTGGGGTTTCCCTATCCTGCCCTTGGTCAACGACTGGTGGCGCAGACATCGCACCCTGGGTAGGAATAATTCCGGGCCCCGCAAGATGTTCACCGTTATCTATAGCGAAAGTTGTTAATCCGTTTGTCTCGGGTGGCCAAGTCCCTATGTCGTCGAGGATGCTTTGACTGTCTGCGTCAGACGGGACTCCAGTTGCATTAGACTGGACTCCAACGGTCTGGAGGTCTCCCAATATATCCGACACAGCACTCCGACCGGCAGCATCGGGAGAGGAATGCCGCAGTAGGTCTGTTTCGACTTGGCCAGGCTCTGACAATGCTGTTCCGGGTGCATCTGCCCTGATGACTACAATCGGTTGGTAAGCCTTCGCTGTAAACAAACAACGCAATTGCGACAAGGACACACACCTTTGGACCGCTTCTTCGTTATCGGTGGCGGTATTCGCTCGATCCGTGCACGCCCACCCCGGCGCACGTCTGGATCTAATATCCATCCCCTGTCGAATAGCTCGAACGAGGCCTTTGGGTTCACATCTGTCAAAACCTCTGCATCCGTGCCAGGGTGTGACAGAACCGGCTTGGCACGCTTGCGCTTGCCGAGAATCTGCTCTGCTTCAGATCCGTCCTCTAATATAGGACTTGCGACGGAGGTTGCTGCTATCGTCACCGCCGCTGGGTCCGTGTCTACAACCGCAGCTAACTCCGCTGGGAAGTGGGTCGGGGTAAGAGTATGGGAGTCGAACGAGACGTCAAGCATTTCGGAGTCGGCTTGAGCAGCAAGTGCTACTTGTGCCGCCAAGGCGGCGCGCTGCTCTACGCGCCTCTTTGTAAGCCCTGTCTTGCGCTCGCGTTTGTTCTTGCGAGGGGGGAGGGAAGGCTGTACAGGGGCCATTGGTAGGGGCTTAGCCTCTGGTAGTTCGTATGCCAGCAGAAATTGAAGTGGGTCAGAATGTAAAACGATACTGAGTTCGTCAGCGATGTCTAGGGAAACGAGGAGATCAAGCAAGGCCAAAGGGGGTTCGAGATCACCGATCGTTGGAATGTCACGTTGCGGATGACTGTCGGCTATCAGTTCGTTATCTGAAACAAGCTTTGAAGGTGCTGGAGTTCTCAAATTGTTAAGTTCCGCTAGCACCGTCGCTGAATTTGACTTGATACGCTGTGCAGCCTTGTAATATGGGGTCCCGGGCTTGTTGTATTGCATCGCGTTTTCGATGACAAGGGTGACATCAGCCTGGACAGACTTGTCAATGTGAGGATATAACTCACAAACGACACAGTACCTTGAACGCATCGACATCCCAATACTCATGTCGATCAAGCTTCTCGTCAATGGCGCCCCACCACATAGGCTGTTGAATAACGTCGAAGTAATCAGGAACCTGCGACTTTGATATGGGGCTTTTAAAAAAACCCTGGCGGTCAAACCTGGAGCAGAATTCCAGTGAGTTGCGGGAAACTAGTAGAGGATGCACGGACGCGACAATGTTCTCGAACGCCATGCGGAGCCGCGCCTCGTGTGCGAAGACAACTTGATTGAGTACCTCCTGGACGATTTGCGCTTGCCCCAGTTTCCGACTCTCGCGTTTACGGCTGAGCTCGGCCAGGGCCCGCATATCGGCAAGGTCCTTTCGCAAGCGCTTCGTAAACTGTGAAGCAATCATGAAACCGCAAAATTAGGACTAGAGGGCGCGTCGCGAACCTCAAGTTTCGCCACTTTCTCCTCATCCGTTTGAATACGGCTACTCGCCGATGCAGTCCAAGGCTCCAGGTGCAGCCTTTTCAAGAGGGGTGCACCTCTACGTACCTCACGTTTCAGACTCCAGTACCGACAAACCAGTTCGACGAACTCGCTACGCTTACGAATAACGATCTTGTTGATGTACTGGAGGATGCGCGATAGAATGAGCAAAGGAACGACAGGCGGCCCAGGCTTGTACGTCTTGGCATACGCGCGAGCTGACTTGGTTGACTTTGCCTCGGAATGTTCCGACGCAGCCTCAGCTTTTAAGGCCTCAGCGCGTGCTTCAAGACGTTCTCGCTTGTGGATTGTTCAGCGAACGTTTGCGACATGATAAGGCGTGACTAACGGGCATATGTCTCTCGCAGAAACACTGGAGAGGGGGGGGTTCCAAACCAGATGAAGCCTTCATCGGCATTAACAGCTTCTCCTTGCGGGCACAGGTGACGTGATATGCTAGAAAACACGAGTTTTTGCTGCATTGAATGCATGCACCTTCTCGGATGTCACAAACCGAGCATTTCTGGGAACTCGCGAGATGAGGAGAGAGGTGTGAGAACGCGCAGGTCCAGACATACGAGCTTCCACCGTTGTTTTGAAATACGCTCAACCCCAGTGATAGGCTCCATAAAGACTTCGTTCGCGACGCGCGTCTCAGGAATCCAGATTGCACAAAGTAAGTGGACCCATTCGCCATGGATTGTTTGTTTAAATGCGCCACCTTCATTTGGACAGAGAAAACAAGACTACGCCGACGTTGGAATTTTCCAATGACTAAGAGATTTGAAACGCACCACAGGGTTCTCTGGGGAAACCGTACACTTTCGACATAACCACTGTCCCTCTGGGATATAAGGAACGCCGTAACAATCTGAAACAATCCATGTTTAGCTCGAACGGGTTATCTTTCGCTAGGTGAGCACAGACCTTGATGAACGGCTAGATTACACCCGTCGCAGAAAACGATGGCGTTAGTGTTCTCTCCTTCTGAATCGTCACAGATCGCGCAAGTTGAGTCTTCAGAAGGCAAAGCCAGGTCGGGTTTCGGGATGTTCTTCGTCTGTAGCCAAGACGGTTAGGGCAGAAAAGGAAGAGGCATCATCGCACACCAAATCAAACCACTCTTTTTCCAACCTATCCATTACGATCTCAAATGCCTCATAAGATATCTTGTTAAGCTGTTCCTTCTTGCGCTCAGCGTTGAGGGCGTCAAGCCATTCCTGGTCTATGTGACTTGTCGGCTGCGTACACACGACACCAATTCAATGATATGCACCTTGTTCATCCATGTCATATTCGACCTGGACAGCGAGCTCACTCTCGAGTGGCTCTAAGCAACCAGGTTCAGCTCTAAGGATGTGTTGCCTAGAAAAAAGGCATACCAATATATCGAATGTAGTGTTGTGGTCTCTCGAATAAGGAAAAGTCGTTGTCTGCCGTCCAGTAAGCACAAGAACAGAGAAAAGTGCATTCACACACATCCATAGGAACGTTGTTGATTGTCGTGTACGCCGGCACGGGTCGCCGAGTTCTCGCCAACAATTTTGACAAAAGAGACCCTGGGAAGGGATGCAGGGGCAGGGGATGCTACACCGCGAGCCATTTTATAATGACAAGACGCGTCACGGCGGATGCTGGCCTGCAGCATCGTTCAGATCGGGATTTTCCGGCCTCTGAACTGGCAAGAAATTAGACATGTAACTGCTCCCTCAAAACACAATAAAATTATATGAGACATGGTGCATTTTTATCGCGTTGTAAAATAGAATAATACCCATACATTGCTATACAAAAAGAAATTTCTTTCTGACTGAGATTTGAAATGAATTTCAAAAACAACACTTTCCCATGCACAGAACATGGTGCGGACTCAAAATCAGTCTAAAGTGAGTATTCAAGACTATTTAACACAGAAAAATGGCATATATTGACGATTAAAGGATGCGCGGGGCAGGCGTGCATGTAAACGCGATGTCTGTGCCGAGTGTATCGCTAGTTTCCTAATTTGTGCGTACCGGGCCGTGACCCGTTATCTACGTGGCCACCCCTGCCACGCCACTGCACGATGTATGGAAAATCCTTGCGGAAACCTTGGCCGTGTGCACTGTAGAATACATGCTAGGTATTAGTTCTAGCTGTAGATGGGTGCCTAAGTACTATAATCGCCCCCAAAAATGAAATAAGCGCCGAAAACTTGAAAATCTCATATTTACCCCACTTTCTCGCTTAGATTTCAAGTGTTCGGAAATACTGATCTGAACCGTAGTGATTGTGCCAAACCAAGAGGTCGCACAACCAGGGCTCGAACCAGTGGTGCGGTCACGTGTCAACGACACGCGATCGAACAAAATTCATCTGCTATCCAAACTGTACGTTGCCATTCTCGATATTGTACACGAAGGCACTTTCTTCTACTTAGACCTGATATGGAGGTATTCAGATACGAGTGCCATACACATCCCTTGGCTCCACGCCACTCTGTCCCCTGCGTATGTTCGCCTGTGCCCATCTGTCCAGCAAAGTTTTAATACAAATTCACGAATAAGCTGTCTTGACGTACTGCTTAATACGAATAGACTCAATCTGAATGAACCCTGTAGTGTCAGTCGGTTCGAAGCCTCCCAACTCGTCCATGGACGATTGCTTTTCGTCATATAGACCCTGGACAAATCCGTCAGTACATCCACAAATGACAGCAAGCTGCAGCCTACTTCATCAGACGAACGGCCTTCGATAACCACATTTCCCTTGTAAAGTTTCAGCCGAACCACGCCGTTCACCGTGCGCTGACTTGCGGGAATGGCACTTGTGACGAACTCTCGCTCCGGGGTGAAAAAGTGACCATTGTACAAGATTCGACTCAACTCAACCGTAACAAATTGGTCGCGAAGCGCACGGACGTTCCTGTCGAGTGTCAATCCCTCTAGATCGATATGAGCCGCGCGTAGGATTGTGGCGCCAGGTGACTCGTAACATCCTCGCGACTTGACACCAATGAAGCGGTTCTCGACGATGTCGATGCGCCCGATTCCGTGCTTACGTCCTAATGAGTTCAAAACCAAAAATATCTCGACCGGATCTGTGTGCGTTGCCGAGCCCACTGTTATCTTAACGGGTAAGCCGGCCCTGAATTCGATTGAAAGGGATTCAGGTGTGGCCGGGGCATCTTCGAGCGACGAAGTGAGCTTCCACATATCAGCAGGTGGTGTTGTGTTCGGATCTTCCAAGATTCCGGCCTCGTATGATATGTGGAAGAGGTTCTCATCTGTTGACCATGGCTTGGCAGCGGTCTGTTGAACGGTGATCTGTTTCTCCGCCGCATATGAGAGCAATGCCTGGCGACCCGCGAATCGATGGTAGAATTCTACGTTAGTCAATTCAGATCTTTTAGGAGTCCTTTCGTTCCCCACAAAAAGGAAAAATGATGAGCCCTACCAGGAATCCGCCATGGCGCGATCACCTTAATATCGGGTTTGAGGCCATAGAAGGCGAGCTCGAACCGGACCTGGTCGTTTCCTTTCCCCGTACAGCCGTGAGACACGAAGCTGAAGGCGTAGTGGTTGAACTCGGGACGGTTGAGAAAATATACAGCACAACTTACTCGCAGCCCTCCCTATCCGCGACTGCGATCATTCCGCGAGCGATGACAGGTCGCGCTAATGAAGTCCCGAGAAGGTACACGTTCTGGCAGGTAACCACCGATCAGATAACGATAACTTCACCGACATTTTCGGGAAATGGAAGGCTTACCTCATAGATGGCATTGGCTTGAACGGCCGGATAAATGAGTTCGGTAATGAACTCGCGCTTGAGATCCTGGACAGTAGTTCGGTTAGAGTCTGCAGAAGCATCATATGAATGCTTGGCTGACCTCGAGGAAGAATTTTTTCGCTCCAACGTTTAGGGCTTTCTTGCGGGCAGCCTCGAAATCCTTCATGGGACATGATTAGTAGCCTTCATGTAATTTTGGCAATTTCTTACCTCCTCCTGGCCGACATCTGCGAGGAAGGCATAAACTTCATATCCCTGTTCAATGAGCCACGCAAGGATGCATGAGGTGTCTGGAAACGTCTCTATCTCAGCAGCCACATGAGATCGGGTGCAGCTCACCGAGGCCACCAGAGTAGGCGAGGAGGACACGACCTTTTGAAGCAGACATCGCTCTTGATCTTACTTGGGCGAACTAGAAAAGATTTCTGATCTTGTTGAAGATGTCTCCACGTGACATGCTATTTGTAGCATATTGTGGCGTCTTTGTTTGGGCTTGGGCACCACTTGGGCAGTCGCGGCACCGGCACGCGGCAGCGTGTTAACACGGATCCTTCACCCTCAACTTGAGACCTCGAACAGGTAGCCACTCCGAATTAGTGAGCTTGTCCACGGCTTTCTTTCACCTTCCTTGTGCTCAACTATCGATCCTGCCCATGGTCCCATGTAGCGCGCCGCGAATCCTCAACTTAAACCAAGCATGGAATCAAGTCTTGCCGTTCCCCGACGTAGGCAGTCGTCGCACATGCGTGAGAACCGCCCTCTTGGACCCGACAGGCCCTTCCTCATGAAGAGACATCGCGATGGGTCCTATGAACACACGCATATCTTATCCGATGATGACGAGATACCCACGTCCAGAGGCGAGCAGCATCGCAGGAAAAAGAAGCATGGTTCCTCGGCATTTAACATGCCTTCAAGCTCTGGTCCCCGCTCAGGAATTTCTACCGAAACATTTGTGGAGCGCTCTCAAAAGCCTTCAAAGCAGAAACATGGCGCTTCGCGGTCATCTATCGATGTACCCTCCAATGCTATTCGCCCTATGCCGCGCGGAAGGAGAGAAGTGTCTCGCGAGAGTAAACTGTCGTCGGCAAAGTCCCCGAACGCCGTTGCTGCATCCGACGATGAAGCGGGTTCTCAACCCAATTACAGCGGTCCTATTGCCACCATGGAGTTCACCAGGATGAAGAGGGAGCTAGAGGCGTTCAAGAAGGTCTGTTTTCTTCATTCATGACGTGTAACGCGGCTCATGGAGCCGCCTAGCAAGTGACTACTCAAAACAAGACCATTGAAAAACAGGCTAATGTACGTCGTTCGATTCCACTCTGCACACCCACTGATATTCGTAATAGACCATCTTGTCTCTGAAGAACGAGCTACGTTCAATACACCAGGTACTCTACATGGGCGGTAGCATCGTATTCCGATGGCTGATCTATTCCCTCCACAGACTCATAAGGAACAGCTGTCTCGCGTGGAGGCTTTAGAAATGAAAACCAGACAGGCAGATGAGGTAGGACATTCGGTCACATCGGAACAAATGTCATCGTTGATACCCTGTCTAGCTGACATCCAATATTGAAGGGACCCTCCAATGTCAGATATGCATCGACACACTCACCAAGCCTTTTGCGTGAGCAAGTCGTTAGCTTGCCCCTATCCATACTTATATTGTTGATTCCAGTCTTTCACCTTGTGGTCACGTCCTTTGTCAAGGATGCCTCCAAGATTGGTTCCGCAACGCCCCTGTACCTCAGGACGAGATGAACGTTGACGACCCGCTGCCTCTTCTTCTCCGCA
>Ga0210393_10002444_pt1 | contig 15283 bp, 16 predicted proteins | sample IncBWC27OmetaG_FD_160068 | JGI IMG/M metagenome (GOLD analysis project Ga0210393, IMG submission 160068) | Forest soil microbial communities from Barre Woods Harvard Forest LTER site, Petersham, Massachusetts, United States - Inc-BW-C-27-O ... | reverse complement strand
ATTTTGCGGAAGTCGAAGATGCGCGGCAAAATCACGAACGAGAATACATGAGCAGGGACCTGGCGAACAAAGCGCTGCTGGGGCTGCATCCGGCGCTGAAAATGACGTTCGTGCTACACAAGAGTGAGGGGTGGACCAACCGGGAGTTGGCGGAAGCGCTGGGAATAACCGTGGAAACCGTGAAATCGCGAGTGTTCCGTGCGCGGAGCCGTGCAAGGCGGCGGCTGGAATTGCTTACGCGGGGCGGACCGGTGGCATTCCAGAATTAGAAGAAGGTAGGATGATCGGGCAAAGCTACCCCTAGCGGGCGGCCGCCGAAAAACTCTGGGACTCGTCTTCATTCGAATCGCAAGCGGTTGTGGGCAGCGTTGCGCGAATCATTGTTCCCTGCCGGTTGGATTCGACTTCCAATTTGCCGCCAAGCTCCGCCACTCTTTCCTTCATCCCCGCCAAACCGACTCCCGCAGCCATGCCCGCGCGGAAGCGGAGAAGAACTTCTAACGGGATTCCCCTGCCATCATCATGAATCGTAAGAACCACCAGTTCGTCGTGGCATGTCATTTCAATATCGACACAGCGTGCGCCGGAGTGGCGATGCACGTTTGTCAGGGTTTCCTGCAAGATGCGAAAGAGGGCAAGTTCAATACCGCGGGGAAGCCGTTCGGCGATATCTGCGACTTTGAGATTCACGTGCACGCCCCCGCGCTTGGCAAACTCTTCGATGTACCAGCGGGCAGCGGAATCGAAACCCAACTCATCCAGCAATGGAGGATGAAGCAGGTGTGAGATGGTGCGGACTTCTCCGATGGCACGATCGGCGAGGTCGATCGTTTCTGACAGAAGCTGGGGATTGGTTCCACCCGAGCCTGGTCTGGCGGACTTCAACTGGCTCAGATTGATCTTCAGACCCGCCAGAAACTGACCGACGCTGTCGTGCAGATCGCGCGCGACGCGGCGGCGTTCGTTGTCCTGCAATTCCAGAATGCGCGCGCTGAGCGCGCGATACGATTCCGCGTTGTCGCGTTCGAGCCTCTCGAGCTCCCTGGTCTTGCGGACCTCGGAGAGGAGCATTCGAAAGTTAAAGACGAGGAGAAGAATTGCCGCGCCAAACGCGAGCGAAAGAGTAATCAGATTCCGCCTAAAGTATTGGGTCCAATTTTTCAGACGGCTTTCCAGAAGAATCTGCTCTTCATCGGCCATGTTGCGAATCACGGAGTCGATTTGCAATTGGCTCTCAAGAATTTGGCGCGTGGACTCGGTGAGTTCCGTGGAACCGGAGGCGCGAGGCAGACCGGTCTCCATCGAGCCCGCCATCTGCGTGATTTGCTGCTCGAGAAGAGGCTCCAGGCGATCCAGGCGGCCGAGTTGGCGCGGATTGTCGGCGATAGCAACTCGCAGCCCTTTGAGCATCTGCGGGATTTGACCGATTTGCTGTTGGAAATGAAAAAACTGGCTTTGTTCTGAGGTCAGTAAGAAAGCGGAACGGCTGGCACGGGCCTCGGAAATTTCCATTTGCAGGGCTTCCAGCTCGGAGCGCACGTCGTACGAGTGAACGACCCACCTGCGGCTGTCGTCCACTCCGGATTCGGTGAGGAAGGCGAGAATCCCAATGCCGACAACCAGGAGTACCCCCAAGATCAGTGAGGCGGGGCGTATCCGGGGATTCGAGAACAATATTTTCGACTCTGCTTCCGGATTCCTGGTCGGGTCCAAATGAATCATCCTTCACGAAAATCCGGCTGGGTGGTTCAGTAACATGAGGCTACTTCGTGTACTGGATATACCACAATGGGTGTGCAATCCCAAGGATTCGCGCTGTCGTACGACGACTACGGTGTGTGCGAAAGAAACGCTGGCGTCAGAATTCGAGCAGACGATCGAATTGTTGAATGCAATTCATCCAGTTGGGTAACTGACTTGAGGCGGCATTAGTCCAGTTTTGAAGCGACGGATTCGAGGGCGTCTTTGCCGGTCCGCAAAACTTTGGCGACTTTTTCCTCGCCCTTGGAAACGGCATCTTGCAAATGTTCGATGGTTCGCCGGCCTTTGCGGCGAAGGCGCTTAAATTCATCTTCCGCGGTTTCGGCGATCCACTCCCGCGTCTCTTCGCCAGACTGTGGCGCAAAGAGAAGGGCCAACCCTACTCCAACGCCAAGACCTACCAAGAAAGTGAGAGTAAGACGTCCCGTGTGGTTCATGAGGGCCTCCAAAAGCAAAGACTACGCCAATTCCGGATTGCACGCGACAGGTTTTCGCTTCGTCGTCGAAGGGAAGGATAGGGAATCGGGAGCAAACGGACCATCGGGCGTTTCCTGTAGGAAGGGGGCGGAGAACAAGTCACGGGGAACAACGCCGCTCCAGGGTACGAGAAACAAACGCCAATGGAACGAAAACAGTTCCCCCGTGGGTTAAGCCGATTCCCGGGTCTCTTGCAAGACTTTCTTCACGAGTCCGTCGTCGATTCGGGGACTCACGTACGTTCCGTCTCCTATTACGATGGCGAGGGCGCGGAGCAGTTCTTGCTCGGCATCAGCCTTCAAAACGTACCCGCGCACTCCCGCGCGAAATGCGCTTCGGATCAACTCGATCGAGGAATGCAGCGTCAGCAACACCACTTTGGTTGTGGGAAATTTCTCACAAATCACGCGAGCCGCTTCCATCCCATTCATTCCCGGCATGGAGACGTCCAGAATTACAACTTCCGGCCTCAATTCCCCGGTCAGGCGAATAGCATCGCGGCCGTTGTCGGCTTGACCGCAAAGCTCCCACTCCGGTGAAGTTTGCAAAATCCCGAGGATTCCGCGCCGGATAACCGGATGATCATCGGCGATGAGGACCCGTGGCATGAATTCTTAGCAACCCTCCCATACGCGCAAGAAAAGTCATCTGCTTCGTGACTCTAATATTCATATTCCCCAAACGCTTCCGCGAACATACCGTTTCCACTGTATATCGAATAATAAGTATGCCGTCATCTGTTTGCAGTGCAGTCGTACGGGGAAGTGATGGCGCGTAGCTCGGCCTTTCGAAATTTCACGGAAAAAGGGGCGGCTCGATGGATGCGCCTTCAATGGCCAGCAGCCTTTTCTTCGTTGTGCGCCCGCCGTGGGCGGAGAATCCTCCCGGCTTAGTCCCCGCGGCCAGTATCCGGTGACACGGTATGATTAATGGAATTGGATTGCTTCCCAAGACCTGCCCTATGGCGCGAGCGGCCCCGGGACGGCCTAATTTCTTCGCTACTTCGCCGTACGTGCTTGTCTTTCCCGCGGGAATTTCCCGGGCGGCTTCGTAGACCCGCAGGACAAAGTCTTCGATCCCGCCTAAATCGACAGCGACGTTGCGAAAATCCTGCACTTCGCCGTTCAGGTGTTTCCGCACTCTCTCGATAATTTCTGCAATCCGCGGCGGAGGAACTGCGCATGGAGTGGCGCCGGATTTTTCCGCAATTCTCATTTCCGTCATCTCTTTTGTCGCTTCAGGAAGCTGAAAAAAGACAATGCGGATCTCGGCGGCTGAATTTGCGGATTCTGTCCAGGCAATTCCGCATTCGCCCAGCGGCGTGTCGAAGACACAGTAAGCAGCCTGCTTCATCGGAAGAGCCGTTTGCCGTGCCACTTCAAAGTCATCTCTCTCCTACCAAGGATGCGTAGGCAGGAGTCCACTGCGACGCATTCACTCGCTGGCGAAGTTCATCTTCCGCCAGCTTCGGAGCAAGACCACTTTCTTGCGCTTCCTTGCCCACGGCCACCGCGATCTCCGCGGCCACCCTGCGTATGTCGGTCAACGCAGGCAGCAGGGACGCGGAAGGATCTTTGAGAGCCGGTGAATTCTCCGCGAGCGCCCGGGCTGCCGCAAGCATCATCGCGTCCGTGACGCGCCTGGCGCCGCAGGCCACAACTCCCAGTCCCATGGCTGGGAAGATGAACACGTTGTTGCACTGCGCGATCGGGATCGTGCGTCCATCATATTTGACCGGTGCGAAAGGCGAGCCCGTGGCGACGAGCGCGCGTCCTTCGGTCCATTCAATCAAATCGCCGGCTGTGGCTTCCGATTTATCGGTCGGATTGGAAAGCGGAAAGATAATCGGGCGCTGAACCTTGCGCGCCATTTCTCGAACAATCGGCTCTGAAAATGCTCCGCCAACCGTCGACAGGCCGATGAGTATTGTCGCGTCGATCCGTCCAATCAAGTCGGCGAGTCCAATGTGGCCGCTTGCACTTCGCGGCCAGCCAGACAACCGTTCTTCCGGCTGAGCGTAGACATGTTGTTCCGGAGAAAGGTCTTTTCGCCCGGAACGCAGAAGCCCGTCCTTGTCGACAACCCAGAAGTGAGTCCGCGCCTCAGCCTCGGTGAGTCCTTCGCCCCGCATGGCCGCGCGCAACCCATCTGCCACCCCAATGCCTGCGGAACCGGCTCCCAGCATCACGATTTGCTGATCCTTCAACTCTTTCCCGGTCACCTTCACCGCTGCCAGCGCCCCGCCGAGCGCCACCGCCGCCGTCCCCTGAATGTCATCATTGAACGTGAGCAATTCATCCCGGTATCGTTGCAGAATCGGCCGGGCATGCGGCGTCGCGAAGTCTTCCCATTGCAGGCAAGTTCCGGGGAGTTCCTGTTTCACCGCCTGCACGAACTGATCGACGAAATCGAAGTACGCCTGCCCGGTAATCCTTTCGTGCCGCCAGCCGAGGTATTCCGGATCCTTCAGCCGCTCCGCATTGTTGGTTCCCACGTCCAGCACGATTGGCAGCGTACGCTCCGGCCGAATCCCCCCGATGAGCGTATATAAGGATAGCTTCCCGATCGGAATCCCCAAGCCGCCGGCGCCCTGATCGCCGATTCCCAGAATGCGTTCCCCATCCGTCACGACAATCACGTCGACTTGCCGATTGGGACGATTCCGCAACAGCGCGGGAATCGCATCCCGCAGTGGATAGGAAATGAATAGCCCTCGCGGTCTCCGGTAGATGTGGCTGAACTGTTCGCACGCCAGCGCCACCACCGGCGTATAGATGATCGGAGTCATCTCTTCGATGTGGTCGAGCAATAGTTTGTAGAACAGCACTTCGTCGGTATCCTGCAGCGCGCGCAAGTAAATGTGACGCTCCAGATCGTCATGCTTCCGCTTGTACGCCCCGTAGGCGCGCGTTGCTTGCTCTTCCAGGCTCTCGATCTGCGGCGGCAGCAGTCCGTGCAAGCCGAATTTCGTTCGCTCCTCTTCGGTGAACGCCGTCCCCTTGTTCAGTCCCTGGTGGTTAAGCAGATCCATTCCGCGCGGCATAATCGGCAAACCTGGCTGCGTCTTCTGTGGGTTGGTCGCCATTGTCCAGTTCTTCCATCCCGATTCTACGCTTGTGCTGTCCATGCCGCGAGTCGGCCGAAAAGTTTGATCTTTCCGAGATCGATCATTTCATTGTCTCAGGCGGAATAGTCAGGTGAGATTAGTGGTAATCACGTTGACTTGCGGATTGGGACGATTCCGCAGGAGTGTGGGAATCGCGTCTGCAGCGGGTAGGAGATGAATAGCCCGCGTGGTCTCCGGTAGATGTGGCTGAACTGTTCGCACGCCGGCGCTATCACCGGCCTCTGGCGATTCTTTGCCAATCCACTAAAGTCATTCGATATTCGGCCATGGATTTCTTCTTCGCTAAAACCTTACTTGGCTCTTAGTCCATGTCTTGCACTACAGCTATATAGACAAAATTTCCTGCAGTTTTATTCCGCCTTCCCTTCACGGCAAGGGAAAACCCTTGTTTTTCCCGCGTTTTGCCTCGCTTCTACTGGAATAGAAGCCTCGCGGCGGTAGTTACTTACAATGAACACTCTAAACGAAATGTTCAAAGGAGAAAATAATGAGAAAGTATTACTTGCGTATTTTGATTGCCCTAATCGGCGTCGCCGGTTTAGGGATGACCGCTAAGGCCCAGGCTGTCGACCAGATCGTAGTCAACATTCCCTACGGGTTTACGGTCGCTGGTCAGACACTCCCTGCAGGCACCTATCGGGTGAACCGTGTGTACAGTAACGACCCAGGGATTCTAATCCTCAGCAGCTTTGAAAATGGCGCTGGCGCGATGATCCTTCCGACTACTCAGGTCGAACGCAGTTCCGCCGGCAATATCCATGTCAGTTTCGAACAAGTTGGGGGCCAGCGCTTCCTCAGCAAGATCGAAACCGCTAACCATGTGTTCACCATTCCAGTCTCTCGTTCGGAAATTCTGGAGGCCGCAGCGAAATCACCGAGCGGCACGTCCGCCTCGGGAAGTTCGGCCGGAAGCAAGTAGATCGTCAATCCACGCATGAGGCGGCCTGCGGGTCGCCTCTTTGTCGTCTGGGATGCTCTTAGTTCAGTTGTCGCGATAGCGGATACGATCGTGTTCAACGGCCGATGGTGACAGAGGGGGCGTTTTCTATCATTTCGTCTTCATGGCTTCTATAATCGCGGTGAACGTCCCGTCTGTCCCAATGTTTTCAATGTTTCCCAATGTTTCCGGCTGGATCAATACCAAATGGGGTACATCCGATAACAATCGCCGCGCCAAGTACTACGAACTCGCCGCCACCGGCAAGAAGCAGCTTGCAGTCGAAACCGATACCTGGCGGAAGCTCACAGCCGCCGTCACCCAGATCCTGAAAAATGCTTGAGGCCACCATGCTGAACTGTCTGCGTTTTCGTCTGATTGCCCGCTTTTGCCAAGGCCTCATCGCCCTCACCAACACCCACGCAACGACGGCGCTGGCGCAGAATGCTGCTCTAACATCAGCCACCTTCAAACCTGACACATCGTCGAGCGGCTGGATCAGCTACACGACCTTCACCAATCTTGGAATCTATGTACCGCTCAAGGTCAACGGGCATGAGGCCATGGCCCTGCTTTGGGGAGGCCCCTCAAGCATCGATAAAGACTTTGCGGCGTCGGTTGGGCTCGATCCCTCGGACGCCAAGCAGGTAACCGGCGTGGAGGTACAGATCGGCGGTCTGACGCTAAACCTCATCGCCAAACCGGATAATCTGGAGGCACAGAGCTGGGCCAAGATTCTCGGCCAGCCCCAGTTCTTCACCTTGGGGAGAGAGATCTTCGCTCAACTCGCGGTAGAGATCGACTTCGATCACCACCGCATCGCCTTTCGCGACCCCGCCACCGTCACCAAGCCAGACGGAGCAGCGGAGGTACCGCTGGTTGAGCAGGGTGACGAACGCGTGATGCCGGCATCGATCAACGGCGCGCCGCCGGTACAGTTCGAACTGGAGCTGGGCAATGTTATCGGTCCCCTGATGACCACTCCTGCCTACGCAGACGATCACAAGCTGCTGGCAGGCCACGCTACCTCGGAACGTCTCTCCGGAGGACGATTTGTGGAGCCGGTGGTCAGCATCGACCATCTCAACTTCGCCGGTGTCGACTTCCGCCAGACGCCGATCGCGATCATCCCCGAGAGCCAGCTGCCGACGGCCCCGATCACGGGCGGAATCGGCCTGCCCCTGCTGGCCAGGTTCCACCGGATCGTAATCGACTACCCGCACAGTCGGCTCTATGCCATCCCCAACCCCGCCGCGACTAGGGGGGCTATCCCGAAGGACCGGATTGGCTTGCTTCTGGGGCACACAGCGAGCGGAAACTTTGAAGTGGCATTCGTCGCTCCCCACAGCCCGGCTGAGGCAGTTGGCTTCAAAAAAGGTGACACCATTTCGCTGATCGATGGCAAACCGCGCAGCGCCTGGTCGCCTACCGATCTTTTCGGCTTCGACATGGCTGAAGCCGGAACAACCCATGTCCTGACCATGCCGGACGGAAGCACAAGGCAGCTCAAGGCAGCGGACTTTTTCTGACGCGATCACGGCGTAACAAGCGGCCGGCGTCGTCGAGATACTGCAAAGGATTAGAGGAAACACCATGTTGAACGATCTGCGTTTTCGTCTTCGCGCCCTGTTCCACCGGCGGGTGGCTACTAGAATGATCGCGGAAGTGGAGCGGGGGTGCCGCACCCTTTGGGTTTTGCTTTTCAAAGGGTGCGGGTTTTGACTTTTCTTCTTTCTTGACCTCATTCAGTGCGAAGCCTAAATCCATTCGAATAGTAACCACAACATAACCCTCCGCCGCCCTCCGATTCTGTTCCACGCTCGCCACTCACCACCCAGCCGCTCGCCTTCTTCTTTTTCGACCACCTGCCAATTGATACTCAATTGACTTGTACCTGCGTTATGTACTGTGGCATAAATCACCGCGTCGGTATCAGTTCAACGTGAACACCCAATCTTTCAAGGGCACGCTCGGCTGGAACGCCAACAGCACTCTCGGCTCGCTCAGCATTACCGATCCCTTCAACACTGCCGACACCCAGAACTGCGCCTACTCCCACGACGACCTCACGCGTATCGCCAGCGCCAACTGCGGCGCCACCACCTGGCAGCAAACCTTTTCGTACGACGCCTTCGGCAACCTCACCAAGTCCGTGCCCACCGGAGGCACAGGCAACTCCTTCCAGCCCACCTACAACGCCAAAAACAAGCACGCCGCCTTGCCCGCGCCGATGGCTACGAGCACACATTGGAAATCACCGGCACCAACTGCAGCAACTGTGGAGCGCAATCCTACACATTTAACATGGCCAATGCTGGTGGGCTCGCGGGATACACAGTCCAGGCAGGCGATCTCCTGATGTGGCAGCAGAGTCAGGTCACCGGAGACTCCGGCGGCATAAAGTTGGCCTTCACCAACGGCGCGCCAGACAGCACCGGACTCGCCGATCAGAATGGCGTCGCCATGGATCAGTCCGACACCAATAACAACAATGGCGGCTTTACGTACCGCCGCGTCGATCTGACCTCCGAAGCCGGGCGCGCCATCTCGAATCTCCAATTGAACGTCAACAGCACCACGCCGGCGGGAAACTGGCAGTTCTTTTACTTTGACATGGCCCTGGTCAGCAAAGATGGCACCGTTCACCCTATCTACACCGGCGAACCGGGGGTTTCCTTGTCCGGTTCCGGCACCTCCGGCGTCACCAATGTCAGCAATCAGATGTCTTACTACGGCTCAGGACCCTCCACCGGATCTTATCCCGCCGCCATCTTTCCCGGCAGCACCACCAACTACTACCACGCCGACCATCTCGGCTCCGCGCGCTTGATGACTAGTTTCAATGGCTATCCCGTGTGGTCCGCCACCTTCCTCCCCTTCGGCCAGGAATGGAACCCCCAACTCACCACCAACCACTACAAATTCACCGGCAAAGAACGCGACAGCGAGTCGGGGCTAGATCACTTCGACTTCCGTAAGTACAATTCATCGCTGGGGCGGTGGATGTCGCCTGATCCCGTAGGAATCTTCGTTGCGAGCGTATCTACGCCGCAAAGCTGGAACCTGTATAGCTACACGCTTAACAACCCACTGAAGTACACGGATCCAACAGGGCTCTACTGCTATTACGGAGACACAAGCGCAGGTAGTTCCGACTGGGGGGACAACTCTCAATACGATTTCCACTCCAGTCAGGGCGAATGCACGACGCCCGACGAAAACGGAAATTCGGGAACGTGGTTCGATGACCCTTCCACCACTGTCACCGTAAACGGAGATACAGGAGACGTGGATACAACCAGCGTTTCCACTGGAAATATTGGCTCGACTCCCGTGACGACGACCCAGACTTTCCACGATACCAATGCTGTTGATCGGACGCGGTGGATTCTTCGCAGGATCGGCAGGTACATACCAGTCGTATGCGGCGCAGGGGTCTTCAATTACGGCGGGTTGCGATTGAGTGGAGACGTTGCCTCGGTTGGGTTATATCAGATTAGGGGTGCAGATACCCGCTCTGGATATTCGGAAGGACCGTTTACCGACATAACGATTGGAGAAGGTGTCCAAGCTGGGTATGGGTATGCCACTTATCCAGGCGGCGAGAACGAGCATTTCCTGTTCGGTGGAGTCGGCGGCGACGTCGGAGTTGTGGCAGCCGGCGTAAGCTTATACGGTTCTCACGTCTCCGGTGATTCCTGGCGCCGCAATCAATTTGGGATAAACGGTGATGCAGGATTTCTTGTATTCGGCGCTGGAGTGGGGGCTGGTGTGAACACAGATTCGTTAACGTCGTGTGTGGATCACAACTTTCACTGAACAAGATGACTATTATGGATGCTTTGCTCAATCTTTGGCCCGACTTCATCTGTTTAGCGGTCGGACTCATCTTCTTGAATGGCGCTATCACTGGAAGGTTTTATACGCACAAGAGGGGAGGAGGCCATATTTTGGTCGCAGCAGTGCGTTCTTCCCGTGTCCGCATCCTTTTTCTCGTGATAGCTGTAATCCTACTCATTTGGGTAGTTTATGACACTAAAAACAGGTCGCGCTTCTGGGGGCTCTTGCCTGCAAGGGCGGCTATATCTACGAAGCCCCGGAATGACTGACGCATACACTTACGACCCTTCGCGCAAATTCACCGGCAAAGAACGCGACAGCGAGAGCGGTCTCGACAACTTCGGCGCTCGCTACAACTCCTCCACCATGGGCCGCTTCATGAGTCCTGATGCGTTCTACAAAGACTCCCACGTCGGCGATCCCCAGAGGCGGGTGGCCACTAGATTGATCACGTGTGCAGAACGGGGTGCCGCACCCTTTGGGTTTTGTTTTTCAAAGGGTGCGGGTTTTGATTTTTCTTCTTTCTTGACTTTATTCACCGCGAACCCCAAATCCATTCGAATAGTAACCACAACACAATAATACTTGACTCGCCATTCTTTCCGTGCTATCATTCCCCATGGATCTCAGCCCAACCCCTTCCGCCGCACTCCGATCTTACTCCACGCTCGCCACTCACCACTCACCACCCGCCACTCGCCACTAGCTCCTTTATAACCAACACTTGCAAGACCTCGCCTTCCCAACCTCTTTACAATCAACACCTGCAGGCCCCTCCTGTAAGTGTTGATTCCAAACCACTTACAGGCGCCCATTTCCTCCCGCAACTCCCGCAGAATCAACACCTACGTACCCCCCTCGCAAGTGTTGCATCCACACAACTTATAACCCCTGTAATTGCCGCACTTACGCGAAGCACGCTCTCTAACTTCTTTAGATGCAACACTTACAAAAAACACCGGGGGGAGGGTCGCCACCTGGAATCCGCCCATCTCCACACCAAACGAAAAGCCCCGATCCCTCACCCAAGAGTGAGAAACCGGGGCCACAATACTCTTTCCAGAAGCCTATTGCTTACTTGTCTTTGCTCCGCGACCTCGTTACTTCGTCATGCCGCCCTTCTGCAACTCGTCGAGCGCGGCGAGTACTTCTTCGCTGTGCTTCTTCACGTCCACGTCGAGATACACCTTGCGAACCATGCCGCTCGGATCGATCAGGAACGTGTGCCGCGCGGAAAGCTGCGCAACTGGAATTACCGAGTCATAGGTCTTGGAAACATCCTTGTTCGTGTCCGCCAGCAGCCGGAACGTCAGGCTTTCTTTGGTGCAGAAACTCTTATGCGTCGCTTCGTCCTGCACGCTCACGCCGACGACCACCGCGTTTTTCTGCTCGTACTTCGCCAGGTCGGTCTGAAAATTGTGTGCCTCGATCGTGCACCCGGTTGTGAAATCTTTCGGGTAGAAATACAGCACCACCCACTTGCCCTTGAAATCATGCAGGCTGATCGCCTTGCCTTCTTGCGAATTCAAGGTGAAGTCCGGCGCCGCCGTTCCGACCGCGGGCGCTTTGCTGTCTGCATGCACCGTGCGGTACGCAACTATTCCCGCTACAAGCGCAAATACTGCTACTGCGATTCCAATGATTTTCATGGTAGTCCCCCTCAACTAGACCGCCACATCTTACTATTTATTCCCCACAATTTCGCGATTTCGTCCCCGGCTAGAGGAGGAGCTTTGGCTGCGTAAAAAGACCGAATCCAATCCGCAGCTGGACTGTGTTGATCCCCGGATTCAGATTGGCGATTCCCGAGTTGGAAATATGCATGAAACGCAGTTCCGTACTGATGTTGTACTTACTGCGCAGAAAATGAAGGCCCACGGCCCCGCTGGTCGTGAAATTCACATGCGAAGTCCCCGGCGGTGTCTTCACATTCGTGAACAGCGTCCCGCCCCCCAATTCCACATACGGCGCCACATTGTGATGCTGCACCAGAACCCATTTGAAGGCAAACGGATTCACTCCCGCGCCATATGCCGTTCCCGTGCGCTGCGAAACCAGAAATGCGGGCACCACATCCACCGCGTACTCGAGCCGGCCACGCAGAAAACCCGGGCCGTGCGCCGAAGTCAGCACCAGCCCGAAGCGGCCGCCGAGATTCCAGACCGCGTCGCTGGACTGCGAAGCGTTGGTGCCGTGGCCGCCGCCGGACCAGACTTGCCATTCGTGGCTGCCCTGGGCGGGCCCTGCCTGGGCTTGGGCTGCCGGCGCCAAAAAAAATGCGGCGAGCGGCGCGGAGAAAAGTGCGACAAGAAAAAATCGGTTCACGTGAAGTCCTCTCGGGAAATTGGATGCACGAGCAGCGGTGAATGGCGCTAGGCGAAGAAGATATACAAAATTAAGTTCGAATGGACATTCTATTTATTTCGCTTATCGGTGGGGAGACAGGTCCATTCCCATCGGTTATCGAGCGGAGCGGGAGCGCATGGAATCGAGACAGGGTCGAGCCATAGCCTGGACCATTTATTGGACTCGCTTATCGGCAGGGAGACGACGAACATATTTTTGTCGCTCATCGATCGGGCCGGGAACGAATTCATTTTAGGCGGGCCCAAAAGTTGGAATAGGCAGTTTATTTGCTTCGTTTATCGGGCGGACTGGGAACGAGTTCAATTGGAGCAGGTTCGAATGAGCGCACGGCAGTCTATTGATTCCGCTGGCCGGGCCGGGGGAAGGGAATTCATTTGAGGTAGGTGCGGACGATTTGGATGACGTCGTCGGCGGCTTCTTCGGAGGATTTGGAATTGTGAGGCATGTGATTGCGGATGTGATCCTCCATGAGCTCGGCCATGAGGCTGTTAATAGCGCCGCGGGCGGCGGCGAGGCGCTGGAGGACGTCGGCGCAGGGGTCGTCTTCGTTGAGGGCGCGGAGGGCGCTTTCGAGCTGGCCGATGACTTTTTTGGTACGGTTGACGAGGTCGAGTTTTTCTCTGGAAGTATGGGACATTTACCCTGTGTACCCTATATGGGTATGGTAGCAAAGGCCCGGGCGCTCCGCCAAGCGGCGAAAGCACAGTAAAGCAAGAGGGAGGCAAGTTCACCGCCGGGGCTGACACGCGCGGCCAGGGAATAAAAAAGAGCGCCGGGGTGTCTATTAAATTGCATTCACATGGAGTATTAACTAGGATTAATGCCCAGACGCGGAACTTTACTGCTAGCCTTGCGGCAGCCGTTTACCGGGCGCCCCCCCCGAGATTAGCTCAACCACTGTTGATTTTGGGCCTGACCGGAGCCAGGGGCAAGATTTTTTAGTGAAAAGGAAAAATGCCGAGGTTTTTCTTCTCAACCCGTTTGCGGCAGAGCGCAATTCCCGCTTTTTTGTGCCTCCTGGTGTCGACGGCGTGGAACACGTCGCGAGCGCAGGAACCGCCCGCGGAGCAGGCGCAATCGGCCAGCGACTCCAAGGCGGCGGAGGCCGCGGGGGATCCTGTCCCGGCGATGTTCCCGCATCCGGAGACGGACCGGCTGTGGATTTCCGGGCAGGCGAATTTCATTTCGCAGTGGCACCCAACGATTGCGTCACCTTACGCGGGGAAAAACAGCTTCTCCGCGCAGGCGCAGGACGCGACCTCGCGCGTGCTCACTCTGTTTACAGGGCTGCGGTTGACCAGCACGGCGGAGTTGCTGTGCGATGTGCAAGAGACGGGAGGTCATGGGATCGGGGAGGCGCTCGGCCTTGCCGGGTTCACGAACCTCGATGTGGTGCGCAACCCGACTTTGAGCAAAGCGCCGTACATTGCGCGGCTGATGTGGCACCAGATTATTCCATTGGGCCGCAAAACCCTGGCCGTGCCGCGCAACGCGCTTTCCCTTTTCAGCACGCTGCCAGAACGGCGGTTGGAAGTGCGGTTCGGGAAATTCGGATTGGCGGATTTTTTCGACCTCAATAGCTACGGCACGGATTCCAATTTTCAGTTCATGAACTGGACGGTGGACAACAACGGCACGTACGACTATGCGGCGGACACGCGTGGTTTCACGTTCGCGGGAATGCTGGAGTATCACGACCGGCGGTGGGCGGTGCGCTTCGCGGAAGCGCTGATGCCAAAAGTGGCGAACGGAATTCACCTCGATGCGGACTTGAGCCGTGCGCACTCGGAAAATATCGAATTGGAATTGCACGGAAATATCCTCCGGCACAACGAAGGAGTGTTGCGGCTGCTGAGTTTTGTGAATCACGCGAACATGGGGAGTTACAGCGAGGCAGTGGGTAATTTCCTGGCCGGAATCACGCCGACGCCGGAGATTACGGCGCACCCGTTGCAGACGACGATCAAATACGGATTTGGCGGGAATTTTGAGCAGCCGCTGAATGACTGGATGGGAGTGTTCGGAAGGTGGGGATGGAACGAAGGGCAGCACGAATCCTACGCGTATACAGAGGTGGACCAGACGTGGGAGATCGGGGCGGGCGGAAGCGGCAAACGATGGGGGAGAGAGTTCGACCGTGCCGGGGTGGTGTTCGTTTCCAACGGAATTTCGCGTGACCATCAGCAATATCTGGCGCTGGGCGGAGTTGGTTTTTTGCTGGGGGATGGGAAGTTGAACTACGGCCGGGAAAACATTGTGGAGAGCTACTATACGTGGCACGTCTGGCGCGGATTTTACCCGTCGTTTGGGCTGCAGCACATTAATAATCCCGGCTACAATCGCGACCGCGGGCCGGTGGTGGTGCCGACCCTGCGGCTGCACATGGAGTTTTAATTCAGGGCAAGTGAGCCTACATGTCCAGTTTTGAGGGGTGCAATACAGCGTTATAGGTGGATGCGAACATCGGGACGGCAATAGCGACAGAGAGATTCGCAGCGAGGAGTTGGCGGAAGAAAGCCATCATTTCGCGTCGATATGAACGGGAGAATTCAAAACCCGCACGCTTCAAAAACCGAACCATGCGGCACCCTATTCTTGCCTGGAGGTTAGGGCCCGCCAGCAAGACACTCGCCATTGCGCCAGGAGAGTATGCGCGCATCGAAAGCGTTGATCAGAAACAGAACCACCTCACAGTGGAACGGGAGAATGGCCAGCGTCTGACCTACGACCCTCGCCGTTTGCAGGGCGTGACGATTTATCGGGCGGCGGAGCGG
>Ga0210393_10002440_pt1 | contig 15293 bp, 10 predicted proteins | sample IncBWC27OmetaG_FD_160068 | JGI IMG/M metagenome (GOLD analysis project Ga0210393, IMG submission 160068) | Forest soil microbial communities from Barre Woods Harvard Forest LTER site, Petersham, Massachusetts, United States - Inc-BW-C-27-O ... | reverse complement strand
CGCTATCCCGGTGGACCCGGAGTCGCAATGACGAAGCAGCTCAAAGTCATCATCGCGTTCGCGCTCGTGTACGTGATCTGGGGATCGACGTACCTGGCCATTCGCTACGCGATCGGCACCATTCCGCCGTTCCTCATGGCGGGCACGCGATTCTTCGTCGCCGGTTCCGCGCTGTACCTGTGGCAACGCCTGCGCGGCGGCCCACGCCCCACGCCCAAACAGTGGCGCAATGCGGCCATTGCGGGAGGGAGCATGCTGATGATCGGCAACGGGCTCCTGTCATGGTCAGAACTACGCATCCCATCGGGGCTCGCGGCGCTCATTGTCGCCATCGTGCCACTGTGGATGGTCGTATTCGATTGGCTGAGCGGCGGCCCGCGGCCCGGGCGCTACGCGATCGTCGGTATCGTCCTCGGATTGGTCGGCGTCGGTCTGCTCGTGGGGCCGAGTGGCCCGGGTGGCCATGGCGGCGTCGACCCAATGGGTGCGTTCGCCGTGCTCATCGCATCGATGGGCTGGTCCGCCGGATCGTTGTTTGCTCGCCGAGCCGACATGCCGAAATCTTTGGTGCTGACGACGGGCATGGAGATGATCGCGGGCGGCGTCATCAACGGCCTCGTGGGAGTCGGCACGGGTGAGGCCGCGCACTTTCAGATCGCGGCCGTCTCGCACGACTCGCTCGTCGGGCTCGTGTATCTCATCGTGCTCGGCTCATGGGTCGCGTACTCGGCGTACACGTACCTCGTGACCGCCGTCACGCCCGCGCAGCTCGGCACCTACGCGTTCGTGAACCCCTGCATCGCCCTCTTGCTCGGCTGGCTCATCGCCCACGAGCCCATCGGACCGCGCACGGTCGTCGCCATGGGAGTGATCGTCGGCGCAGTCATTCTGCTCACGCTCAAGCCTCAGACTCGTCCGCTCGCCGATCGGAGCGCCGAGGCAGGCTTCGCACCAGGCTCCTCGTCGGCGTCAAGTATCGCGTCTTCCACGAAGTAGCCGCGCGCGGCGCGCAGCGCCGCCGCGATCGTGCGGCGCGTGTCGTCGACTTCGTCTTCGCGGCCCGAGAGCGCCTGGCGATGCTCGCGGAAGCGGTGCCCCGCGGTGACGCAGAAGAGATCGCAGAGCGCGATCTCCTGACGCGCGCCGTCGGCGCTGCGCTCTTCGATGAGTCGTTGCGTGCGGGAGATGGTCGCGGCGGTCGCGTAGAGATCGATCGCCATGTTCGCCAGCCGTTCGAGTACGAGTTGTCGCTCGACAATCGCCTTGCGGTACTTCGTGATTGCGCGATCCGTCTCGGCCTGGAGTTCGGCCGTGTGCTTCTCCAAGTAGCGTTTATTTTCGGCGAGCGATGGATGCAGTCCGACGGTCAGGTCGGGGCGCCCACCGAAGATGCGCGACGACACGTATCCGGACACGAGCCCGAAATTCTTGAGGGGCTTTCTGATCGCCGCCCCGATCTCGGTCAACCGCTCGGCCGGCGCCTGAATACCATTCAACGCGATGAACAATCGCAAAATCTCGTTCGCGCCTTCGAAGATACGATTGATCCGCGCGTTCCTGAGCAGACGCTCGTACGGATACGGCTTGACGTACCCGCGGCCGCCCGCGACTTGCACCATCTCATCCGCCGCCCGCCACACGAGATCACTCGCGAAAACCTTGAGGCACGCCGCTTCGAGCGCGTAGTCGGCGTCACCGCGATCCATGGTCGCCGCGAGCAGCCCGAGCATCGCGTCCGCGGCGTACGTGTCCGCGGCGAGGGATGAAAGCTTGCGCTGCGTGATCTCGAAATCCGCCAGCGGATGACCGAACTGCACGCGCTCACTGGCGTAATGGGTCATGAGCGTGATCAGCTCTTTCGAGCCGCCGGTGCAGCCGGCGCCGAGCGAGAGCCGGCCGCCGTTCAACACGTTGACCGCGACCAAGAACCCCTTGCCGACCGTGCCGAGCACGTGGTCGGTGGGGACTTGGAGATTCTCGTAGGCGAGTTGCGCTTGTGTCGAGCCGCGAATGCCGAGTTTGTGCACGGTTTCGACGACCCGGAATCCCGGCATGTCGGGCCTGATAATGAACGCCGTCGGGCGCATCACGGCCTCGCCACGGCGGTCGACCTGGGTCTGCGCGAAGGTGGCGATCACGCCGGCGCGATGGCCATTGCCGATCCAGATCTTGCGGCCGTTGAGGATCCACCGTGACCCATCCTCGCTCAGCCGTGCGACGGTCTTGATGTTTTGGGCGTCGGAACCCGTCTCGGGCTCCGTCAGCGCATACGCGGCGAGTGTTTCGCCCCGGGCGAGCATCGGCAGATATCGTGCTTTCTGCTCGTCGTTGCCAAAGAGCACGATCGCTTTCGAGCCGAGCCCGCAGTGCACGCCAACGAGCACGGCGAGCGAGCCATCGACGCGCGAGAGGGTCTCGAACACGCGCGCGTAGCCGGTCGCCGAGAGACCGAGCCCGCCATACGCCTTCGGGATCGAGAGCGCGAGCCAGCCGGTGTCGGCGAGCGCGCGGATCACATTCTCCGGGATCGTCTCTTCTTCGTCGAACCGGGCCGAATCGATGAGACCCGAGTCTTGCATGTCCTTGAGCGCGCCAATGAGTCGGCGCACGACCTGGGCTTCGTCCGGGTGGCGGGCCTCGAGGCCTGGCGGGTACGGAAAGACGAGCGACTCGTGGATCGCGCCCTGAAACAGGCCGCGGAGGAACGATGGCTTTGGCTCAGTCATGCGCGAGGAGGTCTCTCAGCTCTTTTGGCTCGGTCACCGGGCGATCGCACACAAATCCCCTGCACACATACGCGGTCGGCCGTCCACCGATCGCCGGCCGATCCTGGAGGAGCTCGACATCCGCCGTTCCGCCGGCAAGGACCAGCGAGGGGATGTAGGTCGTCGCGACGACATTGGCGAGAGCGGCCGCATCGCCAGCGAGCGCGACCTGCAGCGCGCCGTGCACGACGGTGTCGGCCGCTCCGAGGAGAAAGCCGAACGCCGGGGCATGCGTCGTCATCGACTCCGCAAGGGTCGAGAGGATCCACTCGGCCCGCTCTCGCAGCGCCGCGTCTCCCGTCAAGTCGGCGAGATGCAAATAGAGCGCGGTCGTCAACGACGTCCCCGATGGCGTGGCGTTGTCGGTCACGTCTCGTGGCCGGACGATCAATGGGTCCGCATCACTCGGCGTGTCGAAGAACATGCGATGGGTGTTGTCCCAGAAGTACCCATCGATCGCTTTCGCGATCGACCGTGCCTGTGCCAGCCAGCGGGCGTCGAAGGTCAGCTCGTAGAGGCCGATAAAGCCGAGGGCCACGGCGGCGTGATCTTCCAGAAACCCGTCGATTTTCGTCACGCCGAAGGCGTGCGACCGCATGACACGCCCATCAGGCCGCACCATGGTTCGCGCGAGAAACTCCCCGTTGGCCAATGCTTGCGCGTGATAATCCGCGCGGCCGAACGCGCGGGCCGCGTCGGCGAGCGCCCGCAGCATGAGGCCGTTCCATGAGGCGAGGATCTTTTCATCGCGCGCCGGACGCTCACGTCTGGCGCGGTGCGCAAACACTTTCTCGCGTGCGGTCACGGGTGGCGATGCATCGGGGGTGGCGACATGCAGAATGTTCGCGCCCTCGAAGTTGCCGTGCGCCGTGACGCCGTAGTACGCCTTGAAGGCCGGCGCATCGGGCCCGAGGATCGAGTCGACTTCGTCGGCGGTCCAGATGTAGAACGTGCCCTCGCCCCCGGCGGAGTCGGCGTCGAGACTCGCGTAGAATCCGCCATTCGGATCCGTCATCTCCCGCGCCACCCAGTCGAGCGTCCGTTCGGTGGCGCCCCGCACCTCGGCGTCGCCGGTGGCTTGCCACAGGTGCACGCCGAGGCGCGCCAGGAGGGCGTTGTCGTACAGCATTTTCTCGAAGTGCGGCACCAGCCAGATCGCGTCGACAGTATAGCGATGGAACCCGCCGCCGAGTTGGTCGTAGATGCCGCCACGCGCCATGTGGCGAAAGGATTCGAGCGCGATGGTGGGGGTGGCGTGCCCGGCGCGGTGCGCGTGCCGCAGCGCGAAGTCGAGCACCATGGCCATCGGAAACTTGGGCGCGCCCTCGAACCCGCCGCTCCGGGAGTCGTATCGCGCGGCGATGCTCTGGTACGCGCGGTCCAGTGTGCCGGCCGTGATCTCGCCGGTCACCGCGGCCGTTGCACCGACCACGTCGTACAATCCGCGCAGCCGGCGCGTGCTCTCTTCGAGCTCGCCGCGGCGCGAGCGATAGGCTTCGGCCACCGAGCGGAGCACGCGCGTGAACGCGGGCAGCCCGTGCCGATCCCGCGGCGGAAAGTACGTCCCGCCGTAGAACGGCTCGCCGGCCGGGGTCAGGAACATGGTCATGGGCCACCCGCCATGTCCCGTCATCGCCTGAACGGCCTGCATGTAGATGCCGTCGACGTCGGGCCGCTCCTCGCGGTCGACTTTGATGTTGACGAACTGGTCGTTCATGATCGTGGCGGTCGCCGCGTCCTCGAACGACTCGTGCGCCATCACGTGACACCAATGGCACGCGGCGTAACCGACGGAGAGGAGGATCGGCTTGTCCTCCCGGCGAGCACGCTCGAACGCCTCGGGCGACCAGGCATACCAGTCGACGGGGTTATCGGCGTGCTGCCGGAGGTACGGACTCGTTTCGTGGGCTAGGCGATTCGCCATGCCCGGAAGTTAGCCGTCGCGAGCCTAGGTCCTATGAAACGTCCAGATCACCGTGTGCTTCGTGCCATTGGCGTCGATAGCCCACCCGAGGATCTCGGGATTGATGTTGTTGATGGCGACGGCGGCCGTCGCGCCTCCACCGGGGAGTCCCGGCAGAAAGTGCGCACCAGTCGCGAAATTCCAGAGAAAAGCGGTCGTCGGACCCGTGGGGGTATCACGATGGTACCCGACGACGTTGCCCCACGTGTCGACGCCCGTGGCCGAGCCGAGGTGGCTCAGGATGCGTTGTGGTTGTCCGGGGACCCAGAGGATCGCCGACTGGTCCGTGCCCGTGACGACCGCATAGCCCGCGACCCATCCGTTGACATTGACGGCCAGTCCCTCGGACTGCTCCATCTGACCGTTGTTCAAGCCGATGAGCGTGTAGTACGACGCGCCCGGCGGCCAGAGCAGCGCAATGGGAGGGTCGAACTTCAAATCGTACCCCGTCAAGTACTGGTTCTCGGCGATCGCCGTGAGCACGCCGCAACACGCATCCTTGATCATCGTGCCATCGGGACGCCACTCGGCGGCGAACCAGTTCACGTTCGGCATGCACGTGCCGACGACGTACCCGCTGTCGCTGATCGCCCACGCGCCGCAGCCGAGGGGTTGACCGGGTTCGTCAAGTGGGACCGCTGGCGGCAGCAGCGTCGACCCGCCGCCGGCCCACCAGATGTATGCGCGCTGCGACGTGTCATTGATAACACCGCCCGCGACTTGCCCGAAGTCGTTGATCCCGGCGTGGATCCCAAAGAAATTGCCGGGCTGGATGCCGGCCGGCGGCGTGAAGTATTGGATTGACGTGCGCGACCGAAAGACGCGCGAGGTCGATCCCGTCGTGACGTAGCCGGTGATGTTGTCGTACCGGTTGAAGCCAGTGACGGTAATGTTGTTGCCGTCCAGATTGGGGGCGATACGGACGCTGATCGTCGGGTCGACCGGCAGCGCGGCCGCCGACTCGGCCGGCGATGGTGGGCGGCTGAGCGGACTCGTACCGTCCGAGCAACCGATGGCGACGGACACCAGCACGCACACGGACAAACGCCAAGACATTGAGGCCTCGGGACTGTGATGTGTAATAAACAGAAACGCCAGTACAGCACCCGGAGTGCCACGTCGTTCGCGATGGCTCGACCGTGACAGACACCAAGACCGCGTGGTGGATCATCTGCCTCGCGGGCGTCTTCCGGTTGGTCATGGCGGCGATCGTGCCGATCGTGCCCGACGAGGCGTATTACTGGGAATGGTCGCGGCATCTGGCCGCGGGATACTTCGATCATCCGCCGGCGATCGCGGTGCTCATTCGAGCTGGGACGCTCATCGCTGGCGATACGCCGTTCGGCGTGCGGTGCGTCGCGGTGCTTGTCGGAACGCTTGCGACCGTGGCGGCCGTCGCACTCGCGCAACGATTCGGTGGCGTGGTCGCTGCGCAGCGAGCCGCGTGGGCGGTACTGGCGATGCCGCTCGCGGGTGCCGGGCTCGTGCTTGCCACGCCCGACGTGCCGCTATTGGCAGCCCTCAGCATCGGGCTCCTCATGGTTGATCACGCACTGAGCTCGACTCGGCCGATCGTCTGGTGGATTGCCGCGGGACTCTCACTCGGCTGCGGTCTCGAGTCGAAGTACACCGCTGTGCTGTTTGGGGCCGGAATCGTACTCGCGCTGCTCGCGCGCAAGGATCTACGCGAGCAGTGGCGGCGACCTGGACCGTATGTCGCCATACTCGTTGCGACGCTCGTGTTCTTGCCCGTCGTGTTCTGGAATGCCGGGCATGATTGGATCTCTTTTCGATTCCAGTTACAACACGGGCTGGTTCCCAAGGGGCACAGCAACGTCTTCAACCGCGAGTTGTCGCTGCTCGGTGGGCAACTCGGACTCGTCTCGCCGATTCTCTTCGTCTTGATCGTTCTGGCCGTCGCGCGCGGGCTGCGGCGGGTGACAACAAACAGGGTGTTTGTGGTTGCCGCCGTCGCTGCGTTCATCGCCGTCTTTTTCGTCTACAGCGCCGCCAGACGATCCGTCGAGCCGAATTGGCTGGCGCCGGCCGTACTCGCGGGCACGATTGTCTGGGGAGCCGAGAGGGTCATCACGACCCGATGGGAGAGGGCTGGACTGGCGTTGGGGATTGTGTTGGTCGCGGCCATCTACGTGCAGGTGATCGTGCCATTCTTGCCACTCCCCGCCCGAAGAGATCCGACCGCGCAAGGTGGCGGGTGGGCGTCGCTGGCGCGCGAGATCGATGGCGTTCGACAAGGCGCGTGGGTCGCGACGAATCGGTATCAAGACGCCGCCGAGTTGGCGTTTCATCTGAACAATCACCCGACGGTCTTCTCGTTGAACATCGGCGGCCGGCCGAACGAGTACGATCTCTGGCCACAGCTCTCCGAGCGAGCGCGCGCCGGTGATACGGTGCTCGTCGTCGTCCCCGACGAGAGTCATACACCGGACGCGATCGTCGCGCTCTTGCCACATTGCCGCTCGATGGCGCGCGGCGATACGGTCGAGCTCAGGCGTGGGCGCGAGGTGATTGGCGCGCGCCGGATCTGGACGTGCGCCGGATGGATCACAGCGGGGACTCCTCTCCCGCGCGCCCCTGTAAATTCCTCGACATGACCACGTCTCCGACTGTCCCCCGCGATCTCGACACGTACTTCTCGGCCAACCGCCCGAGAATCGAGCGCGAGCTGTTCGATTTCTTGAGAATCCCTTCCGTGAGCGCCAAATCCGAGCACAATGGCGACACCCGGCGCGCGGCCGATTGGCTGTCGGCGTCCATGAGCAAAGCCGGGCTCACGACCGAGGTGATGCCGACACCCGGCCATCCCGTCGTACTGGCCGAGTGGCGTGGCGCGGGGCCAAGCAAGCCGACGGTGCTGGTGTACGGGCACTACGATGTGCAGCCCGCCGAGCCGCTCGAGCTCTGGACGTCGCCGCCGTTCGAGCCGACGGTGCGCGATGGGAAGATCTTCGCGCGCGGCTCGGTCGACGACAAAGGGCAGTTGTTCGCGCACGTCAAAGCGCTCGAGGCGCACCTCGTCGTGCGTGGCCGGCTGCCGGTGAACATCGTCGTCCTGGCCGAGGGCGAAGAAGAAGTCGGGAGCGACCATCTCGCGCCTTTCGTGGAGGCGCACGCCGAGCGGCTCAAGTGCGACGCGGTGGTCATCTCCGATTCGGCGATGTTCGCGCCTGGCTTGCCATCGATCCTCTCCTCACTGCGCGGGCTCGCGTACTTCCAGATCGACGTGCAGGGGCCCGCCCAAGACCTCCACTCGGGGATCTATGGCGGCGCAGTCGTCAATCCCGCGACGACTCTGGCCCGGATTATCTCAACCTTTCACGACGCGAACGGACACGTTGCCATCCCTGGCTTCTACGACAAGGTCAGGGATTGGGAACCCTCGGCGCGCGCCGAAATCCGGCAATTGCCCTTCGACGAAGCGTCGTTCCAACGTGACGTGGGTGCGCCTGCGCTTGGTGGAGAAGCTGGCTACACGACGTTGGAGCGCGTGTGGACGCGGCCCACGTGTGAGATCAATGGGCTGTTGAGTGGCTACACTGGGGAAGGCGCCAAGACCGTGCTCCCAGCGAAGGCGATGGCCAAAGTCAGTTGCCGCCTCGTTCCCGATCAGGATCCCGAGACAGTTGGGCGCTTGATGCGGGAACATCTTCAACGCGTCGCCCCCGCTGGGGTGCGGGTCACCGTGCAACAGCTCCATGGTGGAAGACCGTGGCGGGCGAAAGTCGACGGGCCGGTGTTCGACGCCGCTCGGCGGGCGTTGACGGCCGCGTTTCACCGCGAGCCGGTCGTGCAAGGCGAGGGCGGTTCGATCCCCGTGGTCGACGACTTCGTGCGCACCCTCGGCGCGCCCGTCCTGCTCATGGGCTTCGGGCTGCCCGGCGAGAACGCGCACGCGCCCGATGAGTGGATGAGCGTCGAGAACTTCGAGCTCGGGATGCGGGCGGTCGCTACGCTGTGGGACGAGATGGGGAGGGGTGACGCACCTCGCTCATAAGGGCGAGCATATTCCCTTCGCTGTCGCGGAACGCGCCCATCCAGATATCGCGGTCGCCGAGCGAGGCGATCCGGTGTGGCGGCTCCTCGAACTGCACTCCGCCCGCGACGAGGGTGGCGTGCGAGGCCTGGATGTCGTCGACGCCGTAGTACAGGATCGACGTGCCGACGCCGCTGGGCAGCGGCTCGGAGGGCTTGTCGAGCATGAGCCGCACGCCGCTCAGGTCGAAGAAGGCCAAGCCTGGTGGGGCCTGGAAGAGGAGTGTGAGTCCCAGCGTGTCCCGGTAGAACCGCACGGCGCGGTCGAGGTCCTGGACGACGACCGCCACTTGCATCAAATGGTTGATCATAGTTAGTTAGGCTAACTAATATTATGCGATGACGCAAGAGGAACGGGTTGCCGACCGGCTGCACTCCGCGGCGATCCATGTGCTGCGGCTGCTCCGCCGCGAGGACGAGACGAGCGGCCTGACCGCGCCGCGACTCTCGGCCCTGTCCGTCGTCGTCTTCGCGGGGCCGATCACGCTCCGCGATCTGGCCGCGGCCGAAGGCGTGACGCCGCCCACGATGACGCGGCTGGTCGATGGGCTCGAAGGCGATGGGCTGGTGGTGCGGCGCGACGACCCCACGGACGGGCGCGCGATTCGCATTCGCGCGACCGCCAAGGGGACCAAATTGCTCATGAACGCTCGCGCGCAGCGCGTCGCCGCGCTCACCGCGCGCGTCGCGGACTTGAGCCCCGACGATCAAGCCCTGCTCGGCCGCGCGGCCGAGGTCATGGAGCGAATCAGTCTCCCCGCAACACCTGCATCGGCTCCACGCGCGAAGCGCGGATAGCCGGAACGAGCGACGCGATCAGGGAGACCAGGAGCACGAGGACCACCACGCCGGCCAGTGTCGCCGGGTCGGTCGCCGAGACGCCGTAGAGCATTCCCGAGAGGAATCGCGTGAGCGCCAGCGCCAACGCGATGCCGACCGCGCATCCGAGGCCCGAGACCGCGAGCCCTTGCGACAGGAATTGCCGAATGATCCGCTCGCGCACCGCGCCCAGGGCCATCCGCAGCCCGATCTCGCCGCGCCGGACGTTGACGCTATAGCTGATCGTTCCGTACAGCCCGACACAGGCGAGCAGCATCGCCAGCGAGGCAAAGCACGAGAGCAGGATCATCCGCAGGCGGTTCGTCGCGTAGGCGTCGGCGATCTGATCGGCCAGCGGCGCCACGTCGTAGACCGACCGATTCGGCTCGATCTCGTGGATTGCCGTGCGGATCGCCGGGGCGACCGGTCCCGGATCGCCGCGCACGCGCACGAGGAAATGCGTTCCGGGCTGAAAGAACGCGGCACACCAGTAGACCGTCGGAACCGGTGGGCGATCCAGCCCCATCTCTCGCGCGTCACCCACGACGCCGCGCACTTCGCTCGCCGGAATGTAGATATTCCCAGGTTGCGAGAGATGATGCCCGAGCGGAGACGTTCCGCGGAAGTACGCGTTGGCGAATGCGCGATTGACCATCATGGTCATGCGGGTCATGCTCGCGCCCTGCTCGCGGCACGGGTCTCCAGCAAGGAGCGGAATGCGCAACGTGGCGAAATACCCGGGTGACACGATGCGAACCTGGGCAATGATCTTGGGCTCGGACGCGGCGCGAGGCTCCTGCGACTCGAGCTCCAGTTGATAGTCGCTCGGGATCCCCGGGACGCTGGTGACGCCTGCTGCCACCGCGATGCCCGGCAGGGACTGCAACCGCTCGAGTATCCGGTCCGCGCGTTGCTGGGCTTTGGCGGGATCCGCCGTCTCGTCCCACGAAGCGGTCATCTGAAACACCAGGACGCTGTCGGGATCGAAGCCCGGCGAGACCCGCGACAGTGCCTGGAAGCTCCTGACCAGAAGCGCCGCGCCCGCAAGCAGGGTCACAGCCAGCGCGACCTGCACGCCGACCAGACCAGCGTGTGCGCGACGGCCACCGGATGATCGCGTCGCGCGGGCTGACTGGGCGAGCTCTTTATTCGCTTGCGACACTGGTGCGACGCCGCAGACGACGATCGCGACCAGGGCACACGCCAGGGAGTAGAGGACGAGCCGCCAGTCGAGCGTGATGTCCGCGACATGCGGCAAATTCCGGGTCATGGTCCGCAGGAGCGCCAAGCTGGCCCCGGCCAATCCCAGCCCGAGGGCCGCTCCGGCCAACGCGAGGAGTGAGACTTCAGCCAACAGCAGCCACGCCACCGACCCGCGCGATGCGCCCATCGAGACGCGCAACGCGATTTCCTGCCGGCGGGCCGCGGTCCGCGAGAGCAGCAACGCCGCCACGTTCGTGCAGGCGATCAGCAGCAACAGCGATACAGCGCCGAACACCATCCAGAGGCTGCCTCTGACGCCGCCGATGGTCGCTTCCTTGAGCGACTCGATGGCGCACGTGATCTCGGCGTCGGGCTTGGGAAATTCGCGGCCCAGCTCGGCCTGTACGGACGTGAGATTCGCTCTCGCTTGCTCGACCGTGACGCCGGGCTTGAGCCGCCCGACGGCGGTGTACCACGTGACGTCCCGATTCCTCAAGAACACGCTCGGTGACCAGAGGTCCACGCCCCGCACGGGAAACCGGAACGACGCCGGCATGACGCCGACGATGGGCGCGGAGGAGTGCGCGAAGTGGAGGATCGCGCCGATGGCGCGCGGATCGGCGTGAAAGCGCCGGCGCCAGAGGCCGTCGCTGATGATGACCGCGGGCGGCCCGTTGTTCTGTTCCTCGGCCGGCGAGAAATCCCGACCGATACCGGGCGCTACGCCCCAGACTTCCAGGAAGCGTGGCGCGACGAACGCCCGCGTGACCATCTCCGGAAACGCGCCCGAGACTTCGGACTCGTTCTGCGTGTAGTACCCCGAGATGGCCTGAAACGTGGTGTTCATCCGATCCCAGTCGGCCAGCCGCACCGGCGCGACGAACGACTGCGAGGCTTTGCGATCGATCTGCGCCAGCGTCATCAATCGATCGGCGTTCGGGAACGGCAGGGGCCGCAGGAGAACGGCATCGATCGCGGAGAAGACCGTGCTGTTGGCGCCGATGCCGAGCGCCAGCGTGGCGACCACCGTCGCGGTGAATCCCGGCGCTCTCGCCAGCGCCCGCGCGGCGAGCCGCAGGTTGCGGAGCGCGTTGTCGACGCGCTGGCTCACGTCCTCATCGCGGGTCCGCTCGCGTTGCAGGAGATAGTTGCCAAGCCGTTGGCGAGCGACGCGACTCGCCTCGTCCGCGCTCAAGCCCTCCGCCTCCAGCGCGTCGGTGCGCTCGGCCAGATGAAACGCCAGCTCGCGATCCAGGTCGCGCCGCAAGCGAGCGGGCCTGAGCACGTTCCACAGCCGATCGATCCACGCCATGCGCCTTACGCCATCCCACGCAAGACGCGAGCGACGCCCGTCGTCAGCCGGTTCCAGCTCTCCCGCTCAGCGGCGAGTTGGCCGCGACCTTTTGCGGTCAGCGTGTAAAACCGCGCCTCGCGATTCTTGTCGGTGGTTCCCCATTCCGCTCGGACCCAACCCTCCTGCTCCATGCGGTGCAGCGCCGGGTACAGCGAGCCTTCCTCGACGCGCAGCAGCTGGTCGGAACGGCATTGGATATGCGCGGTGATCGCGTAGCCGTGCATCGGCTTCCCCGAGGCCAGCGTGCGGAGGACCAGCAAGGCCAGCGTGCCTTGCAGTACGTCGTTCTTGCGCGCGCCCATGAGACTAAGCTAGCTATACCTAGCTAGCTTTGGGAAGGCTAGTTGGTCACCAGCGCCAGTCGCGGAGCAGGAACAGCCCGAAGACCGGGGTCGGGGTGATGCCGCTCGTCGTGGACAGGGGCGTCAACGTCGGCTGCTGCAGCAAGAAGTACGGCTGGAACGTCGCCAGAATCGAGGTCCGCTGCCCGAAGCGGCGTTGTACGAGCGCGCCGGGCGGGCTGATGTTCCAGGAGAGCGGGGAGGCTTGGATCGCGAAGTAGGTCTGCGGGTCCCAGTATTTCCCGAACTCGATGCGGGTCGACGCGAGGAAGTCTTGCGCGCCGGACTGCGAGAACTGGATCGGCGTGTTCGAGTTGTTCGTGATGTTGAAGACGTCGGCATCGAGCGTGCGCGCGAGGTCGCCCTGCAAGGATTCGGTAAACGTGCCGATCGCCACGCTGGCGAGCTGCTGCTGGACGTAGGCCGCGGCTTCGCCGATCGGGAGGCCGCTCGTGCCCGCGCCGGTGCCGCCGCCGCCGGCGGTGCTCGACGGGAGCAGTGATGCGGTCGATGAGCCGAACGCCAGGTAGGAGATGAGGTCGGACTGCGAGAGGGGCGGCTGCGCGTCACTGGTCAAGGCAACGGTCGGCGTCTTCGCCGTGCCGCCGATGTTGATCTGAATGTTGACCGGCTCGCGACCGGGCACGGTGACGGGATAGAGCGCGGTCGCCTGGACCGAGGGGTTCAGGTCCGCCGTGCCGATGAACGTCGCCGTCCCCTTGGTGATCTGGAAGCGCTTGCTGAAGTACGTGTACTGCCCGCGCTCGCTGGCCACGACGCCGTCGAGCACGAAGCGACTGCGCCGCGAGTCGTCTACGCGGAGCGTCAGTGGGCCGTCGGTATAGATCTCGACGTTGGCTTCCTTGTTGCGCACCCACACCTGTGGCTCGACGCTCACCTCGACATCCATTATGACGCGCTGCGTCAGCGTGCTCGGCTTGGGGATCAGATTGTTCGTGGCCTGGTCCGTCGTGTCGGCGATCTTGTAGACGGCCGGATCTCGGAGATCGATCGGCGTCAGCGCGCCGGTCTCCGGGGCGTAGAACACACCGTCGGTCAAGTCGATCGTTCCGCCGAAGACGAGGCGCGCGGTGGGCTTGGGGCTCAGGGCACGGAGCGAGCCGCCGACCGTGATCGAGTCATCGATGACTGCCCATCCGTACTCCTTGGTGTTCATGACGCGCAGATCGTTGCCGGTGATGCTGATGTCGACCGGCAGCGACTGGGGATCGGTCAGGTCGACCATCCCCTGAACCTTCATCTTGCCCTGGCTGGTCGCCACCAGTGAATCGATGGTGAGCGAATCGTGCGACGCGCGGATCGCGCCAGCCATGTCGGTCAGCCGGATGTTGACCACCGGGAGGAGCAAGGTGCCGCGCGCGAGCGACATCCGGCCGTTCGCGACCGGCTTGCTCAGCGTGCCACTCACGGTGAGATCCGCCGTCGCGAGACCGTGGACGTCCTGAATGCTCGTGACGAGATCGGGGAGGAGCTCGAGCGGCATGCTGTCCGCTTTGACCGTGAGCGCGAGCGGCCCGTCGGATGGGATACGCGATGTCGTGTCGTGGTCGAGGGCGAGATCGATCGGCACGTGCCCATCGGCCACCATGAACACCTGGCCTGGGGATGGTCCGATGTTGGTCGCCAGCTCGGCGTGTGCCGAGAGGAGGGTGGTATCGTACTGGAAGCGTGTCCGGAGATCCGGCACTGGCACGCCGTTGTAGGTGCCATTGATGAATGCCAGGTTGCCGGTCACGTGCGGCGCGTGGGTGGTCCCGCCCGCATCGACGGTAGTCGAGAGCTCGCCGCGTACGAGGAGCTTGCTCTCGAACAGCGCGATCAGCTCACCCAAATTCAGGTGCTGGATATCGGCGTGGGCCGAGAGTGGGCCGGATTTCGGGACGGTCGCGCGGACGGCGATCGTGCCGCCGTAGCGGTTCGCCAAGTTGAAATCGCGGACCGAGACGCCTTGTTCACCCCACTCGACGACGGCCGGTGGCGCCGGCGCGGCTGGAGCGGTCCACGTCGTGGTGTCGAACGTGAGTGACATCGCGTCGAATCGGAGTCGCCGTTCCTCTGGGCGGAACGCGAAATCCATGTTCGCGGTGTACTCTTGGTCGTGCGTTGGCGGGCCGCCGGGCTGGTCCGGGATTCCGCGCTGGCGCACGAGGAAGAGCATCGATCCCTCGGGCTTGTGATAGACGATACGGGCGTCGATGCTGTCGAGCTCGAACGTGCCGACGCTCACCGTGTCGAGCTGGGCCGCGAGAATCAGCGGGGCCGCGATGTTGGGAGCGCCGAGCCAGGCATAGTCGGCGCGGAGGCGGCGGATGGAGTTGCCGTGGGCGATGACGTTCGAGGCGCCGAGCCGTCCGCGGACGACGAACTTTTGCATCGAGCCGTCGACTTGACCCGCGGCGTGTGCCCAGCCCGACAGCAGGTCGCGGCGTATCGCGGCGGTGTCCATGGCCAGTCGTTGCTCTGGCGTCAGCTCGCCGGTCCCGGTATCGCCCTGGGTGCGCGCGTAGGCCTGTGCCAGTCGGCCGGGTCCCGGGCGGAACGACCCCGTGTCCGCCGGAAGGAACCGTCGCAGCGCGGACAGAGAGTCCAACGTCATCTCGTACGTCAGGTGGCCCGTCGTCTTGGCGGTGACGCCGAGCGTGCCGGTGACATCGGCGGAAGCCGCGCGGAGTCGCATGTGCGCCGTGTCCACACGGGCGACGCCCTTTTCGATCGCGCCGCGCAGGACGAGCGAGTCCACGGTTACGCTATCGATCGCTGAAGCCGCGAGATTC
>Ga0210393_10002439_pt1 | contig 15294 bp, 15 predicted proteins | sample IncBWC27OmetaG_FD_160068 | JGI IMG/M metagenome (GOLD analysis project Ga0210393, IMG submission 160068) | Forest soil microbial communities from Barre Woods Harvard Forest LTER site, Petersham, Massachusetts, United States - Inc-BW-C-27-O ... | reverse complement strand
GGAAGTCAGCTTCTCGCAGGGCAGTCTCTCGATCGCGGGCGAGAACAATCGCTTCAACAACATTCTGATCGACGGCAGCGTCAACAACGACCTGTTCGGGTTGGCCGACAACGGGCTGCCGGGCGGCCAGATCGGCGCGCGGGCGATCCCGCTCGAGACGGTCGACCAGTTGCAGCTGCAGATCGCGCCCTACGACGTCCGCCTCGGTGGATTCACGGGCGGGCTCGTCAACGTCGTCACGCGCTCGGGCACGAACGAGTTCCACGGCTCGCTGCTCGAGTACTTCAGAAACCAGAGCCTCGTCGGCGAAAATATCTTCGGCCAGCACATCCCACCGTTCTCAAATCATGACTTCGGTGGATCGTTCAGTGGCCCGATCGTCAAGGACGTCGCCCACTTCTTCATCGCGTTCGAGACCCGCTACGCGCAGTCGCCAACCTCGCCGACCCTGGGGTCGAACGACACGCAGAACATCGACCAGATCGGCTACTCGATGGCGGCTGCGCAACAGATCGCCCAGAAGATCTCCTCGTTCGGCGTCAACCCTGGCACGCTCAGTGGCCAGACGTTGAACAACCCGAATCCGATCATCTTCGGGAAGGTGGACTTTCAGCTCGCGCCGGGTAACACCATGACGATCTCGGAGAATTACGCGAGCGGCTACAACGATTTCATCGACCGCAACTACATCACGTCCGGCAACTACGACTTTTCGTCGGATGGCTACAAGATCAAGAATTGGAACTCTACCACCCGATTCAACTACGACGCGACGTTCGGCGGCATTTTCTCGAACAGCCTCATCGTCTCGGGCATGCTGATCCGCGACAACCGGCCCCCCAACTCCAACTCTCCGCAAATCTCCGTCCGGTACACCACACCGTCCGGGCCGGACGCGGGCTCCAGCGGCTACTACGTGGCCGGCGCCGAGGAGTACTCGCAAGACAATAACCTGAACCAGAACATCGTCGAGCTGACCGACAACCTGACCATGGCGCTCGGCGATCACCACCTGACGATCGGCACGCACAACGAGTTCTATCAATTTCAGAACAACTTCTTCCCACAAGCGTTCGGGCAGTGGACGTTCACCTCCGTTCAGAATTTCATGAATGGCAATGCCAGCGAGTACCAGATCGCGCTCCCGCTGCGTCCGGGCGGCCCCTACGCGAACTGGACGGCGAACCAGCTCGGTGGCTACGTCCAGGATCAGTGGGCGCCGAGTGACCGGCTGACGCTCATGGGCGGAGTCCGGGTCGATGTGCCGCTCATCCCGACCGCTCCAAAGCAGAACCCCACCCTGCTCTCGCAGTCCGGCATCAATACCGCATCGTTCCCCAACGGCAACGCGCAGTTCTCGCCGCGCATCGGCTTCAACTACGACCTCCTCGGCGACCGCTCGACGATCATCCGCGGCGGCACCGGGGTGTTCCAAGGCCGGCCAGCGTTCGTCTGGCTGTCCGACGCCTACAGCAATACGGGTGTTGACCAGACCTTGCTCACCTGCCGCGGCAGTGTCGTGCCGAACTTCACGCCCGTGCCGAGCGCGCAGCCGACACAGTGCAACGGCGGCGCAGGCTCCTCGCCACCCGTGCCGACCATCAACACGTTCAACAGCAACGTCCAGTTCCCGCAGATCTGGCGCTCGTCGCTCGGCATCGATCGCCTGCTCGGCCACGGCTTCATCGCCAAGCTCGATGGCCAGTACTCGCTCACCGAGCACCAGATCTATCTCATCGATCAGAACATCAAGGTGCAGGGCTACCTCGCGGGCGAAGGCAACCGGCCGATTTACGGCTCCGAGCCGACCGATCCGTTCCAGTACTACATCAGCCCGACGCATCTCAATCCGAACTTCGGGCCGATCATTTCGGGCATCAACCGGAGCGGCGACTACGGCTACTCGATCACTCCACAGATCGGCAAGACGTTCGGGCGCTGGTTGCTCGGATCGTACGGCGGGATCCACGCGTCGTACACGTATGCGCAGAGCTTCGACCGGATGTCGCTGTCGTCGAGTATCGCCACCTCGAACTACGAGTTCAGTGAGCTGAGTGGGAACGCGACGATCTTCAATCGCCCGCTCACGCCCTCGGAATGGTCGACGCCGAACCAGATCAAGGTGAGCGCGATGAACGTCTTCCCACTCGGGATCAAGGGGTCGATGTTCTACGTCGGGCGGTCAGGCACGCCGTACTCCTACGCCGTGAGCGGCGACGTCAGCGGCCTCGGCGTGAGCTCCGGCGGGACGACGAACATGATCTACGTCCCCAAGACCATCAACGATATCACCCTCACCGACGCGAACGGGAACGTGCTGTCCGGCCCGGCGAAGCAACAAGTGTGGAATCAGCTCAATTCCTACATCAATTCCATCTCGTGCTTGGCCTCGGCCCGCGGGACGATCATGACCCGCAACGCATGCCGCAATCCGTGGCAGGACATTATTAACGCCCGGATCGCGAAAGACTTCCGCGTCGCCGGCCAGTCATTCGAGCTCTCATGGGATATCTTCAACCTGCCGAACCTGCTCGATCGCGGTTGGGGCCTGTACAAGCAGGTCACGCCGTTCGAAGACGCCGACATCCTGTACACGCAGGGCTTCGACACCGGGAATCACCGGTTCGCGTACCAGTACACACCGACGCCCAAGCAAGTCGTCACCGATTTCGGCACCGGCGTGTTCGAGCCATCGGTGTGGCGGATGCAGGTTGGCGTGCACTACGCGTTCTAGCTGAGCGACCTCCATCCCGCGTAGCTTGCGGGATGGAGGTCACCTTTCGCCGCTTAGAGCCAGCTGACGCGGCCGTGTATCGGGCCCTCCGCCTGGAGGGACTTCGCCTGGCGTCCCGCGCATTTCAGAGCACCATCGAAGAGGAGTCAGCCCTCACCCTCGACGGATACACGGCTCGCCTGGCGACGCCGGACAACGCCACGATCGGCGCGTTCAGTCAAGACAAATTGGTTGGCATCGGCACCATCCTGCGCGAGACCCGGACGACGGTTCGCCATAGGGGAGAGATCGTCGGCATGTATGTCACGCCATTGGCGCGTGGCATTGGCGTAGCCGACGGAATCATGGAGCGGCTCATCGCACACGCGCGGACCCTGGGACTGCGCTGGGTCGGACTGGAGTTGGCGGCGGAGAACACGCCGGCGCGTAGCCTGTATGAGCGATTCGCGTTTCGCGAGTACGGGCGCAAGCCACGCGCCCAACTGCATGAGGGCGCGTGGCTCGATACCATCCTGATGGTCCTACTTCTGGACTAGCGCCTCGTCCTTCAGCGCGCCGAACACGGGCGGCAGATCAATGCCCGCCACGTCCTTCAAGACCTGCATGATCGGCGGAACCGCATGTGCGACGTTCTGCACGAATCCCGCCGCGCCTCCGTTGGGATGTCCACTATCCCACACCACCACTTTGTCGAACTTGATGTTCTGCACCGCCCGGGCTGCGCTGTCGGCCAGCATCGGAATTTGCTCGACCATCAACAACTGAAACGCGGCCCGCGCGTCACCACCCGCGGCGGCCACCACACGCGCGAGGCCGTCCGCCTTCTTACTCATGATCTCGAACTGACCACGCGCCTCGGCTTCGAGCTTCGCGTAGATCGCCGCCGCTTCGGCATTCGCCTCGATCCGACGACGTTCGGCGGCGGCCTCCGCTTCGACGATCGTCCGCGCCTTCTCAGCCTTCGCGGGCGCCTCCAATTTCGCCCGCTGCTCGGCTTCTACGCGCTCGGCCTCGGCCAACGCGGCCTTGGCCATCGCGCGGTTCTGTGCCTCGGCAACGGCGGCGTCGGCCTCCCGCTTGCTGGTCTCCCCGATCCGAAATGACTCGGCGGTCTTGACCTGCAACTCCGCCTGCGCGGCAACCACCAAGGCCCGCGACTGCGCCTCGCCAGCGACGGCTTTCGCATCCGCCTCGGCGACCGCGACGCGCTTTTTGAAATCGGCATCTTTGACCTGCGCCTCCCGCTGGTACGCGGCGGTCTGCTCGGCCACCTGTTGCTCCTTGTCCATCTCGGCCATGCGCACGGCCTGGTCACGCTGCATCTCGCGGAGACCGAGCTGCCGCTGCTTGTCCGCCTCGGCGACCTGCACGGTCTTGTCGCGGACCGCGCTCGCCACCCGCACCTCGCCGAGCTTTTCCTGCTCGGCGACGTCGCCGCGCGCCTGCTGAATGGCTTGTTGCGTGGCTTGCTTGCTGAGGGCCTCCAAGTACCCCGCCGAATCTTTGAGATCCGTGATGTTCACGTTGATGACCACGAGCCCGAGCTTCTTGAGCTCTGGCTCCAGCTGATGCTGGATGCGATGCAGGAAGGAATCGCGGTCACGCGCCACCTCTTCATGCCGGCGATCACCTGCCGCATCTGGCCGACGATGATGTCGTGCGCCGTCTCCTGGATGTCCTTGGACGAGAGACCGAGGAGCCGCATCGCCGCGTTCTGGCGAATCTCGCTATCCGTGCCCACCGCGACGGTGAACACGCTCGGCACGCTGAGCCGGATATTCTCGAGCGACAGCGCGTCGGTCAGCGGCACATCGATGCGGATCGGCTCCAGGGTGAGATACGCGTACTCCTGGATTACCGGCCACACGAAGGTCCCGCCGCCCGAGATGCACTTGGCGACGCTGCCCTCGCCGACGTTCCCGGAGACGACCAGGATCATGTTCGACGGACAGCGTTTGTAACGTCCGACGAACATCGACACGAGGCCGAAGAAGACGACCGCGGCGAGGCCAGCCGCGACCAGCTCGAACACGATCGGAGAGTTGATCATACTATCAGTTTCCCTGAAGAAGAGGTTCATCCACCGCGCACACGACGAGGGCGTCGGTGCCGTCGATATCCGTGACCAGCACCGACACGCCCGCCGCGAGCGCCTCGCCGTTCGTCGTCGCCTCGTACTCGACGAGGCGATCCCGCACGGTCACGTGCACCTTGCCGCGTCCCGCCTGACGGGCCGGGATCGACACGTACACCTGACCGAGCGCGCCAATCGCGGCGTCGATTGGCAACGTGCCGTCGCTTTCGAACGCGGTCATCGACCGCAGCAACGCCGCGACTCCGCTGGCCGCCGCTACGCCCGCGACTGCGCCAACCGTGACAGCGCTCCACACCGCCGCGCCGCTCGAAAGGACGGCGGCCCCGCCTAAGCCAAAGAACGCGAAGGCGGCCGCAATCGATTGGAGGTTTGTGAGGTAGCTGCCCCAGCGCGTCCGCGCCATCTTGGCGCCGTGACGTCCACCGGCACGTCCACCCGCGCGACCACCGAGCCGGCCACCGTGATGATGGCTGACGTGATGACCACCGTGATGGCGATGGTGAACACCGAGGACGCCGAGCAGGAACTGCAGGACGAGAAACGCGCCGCCGGCCGCCGCACAACACAGGAATACCCGCATCACACGACGTACACCCGATAAAAGGGACGTCGAATACTACGTGTCTGCGAGGTCGAAAGTGACGCCGTGCGCTATCTACAGAGTGCGCACGGCGATGCGTCCGTTACACGGCGTTACTTACTCCAGGGCGGAGTGATTCCGTTCATGCGTGCATAAGCGATGAGCTGGCCGAGATGCTCGTGAAGATCACCGGCCATGCCGTACGACGCTTCGATGATCGTGCCGGTCAGCTGCCCGTCGTAGAGCTTTCTCGTTCCCACGAGCGCGTTCGGATCGAGTCCGTCGATGCTCGACCGCGTGTACGCGAATCCGTCCTTCAGCGCTTTGAGCACGTCGGCTTTCGTCGACTTCGACTCGTACTGCTTCATCACGGCGTCACTCGTACTGCTGATGACCGGTGACGCCTTGGCGCCGAACGAGATGGGCGCCCAGACGTAGAACTCACTCGACACATGCATGAAGACCTCGCCAATGGATCGCACGCCCGGCGCGGGGCGCCACGAGTATTTCTCGGCGGGGATCGCGTTGGCGAGCGCCGTGAACTTCGAGTGGAGGGTGTCGAGGTCGTTCATGAACTGCTTGCGGATCTCGATCGCGTCCGCACGATTCGGGACGTCCTGCGCGCGGGCCGCACCCGCTATCGTGGCGGCCGCGACGATGACTGCTAGTGAGTATCGCATGGCCCAAGTATCGTCACGGAGACGAGACCGGGGAAGAGGAGGAACTGGCGAAGCCAGTTCGGTCCAACCGACCAGTCAAGCGGAGCGAAGCGACGCCTTGACGAGCCGCGGAGCGGCCCCTGACGGCCACATGACATCGCGCCTTGTCGCGACTAGTTTGCCCCGCATGAAACGACTGGCATTGTGCATAGCGATGTTCTGGACCGCGACGACGGCGGTGGCGCAGATGCCCACGCCGGTCGCCCCGCAAAAGCCGAGCAGCGCGAAGGTGATCACGGTCACGAGCACGACCTTCAAGGCGGGCGGCTCGCTCCCGATCGAGACCGTGTTCAACAGCTTCGGTTGCACGGGTGGCAACACCTCGCCACAACTCGCGTGGAGCGGATTCCCCGCAGAGACCAAGAGCTTCGCGGTGACGCTCTGGGATCCGGATGCACCGACGGGAATCGGGTACGTGCACTGGCTCGTGTTCAACATCCCGCCCACCGTCACGAGCCTGGCCGAGAACGCGGGCGCCGCCGCGACGCCCGGTGGGGGCGTCACCGGTTACTCCGATTTCGGCATGCACGCGTACGGTGGGCCGTGCCCACCGCCGGGCGACAAGCCGCATCGCTACCTGTTCACCGTCTCAGCCCTGGATGTGCCGGCGTTGAACGGCGCCGGTCCGGGGACGACGCTCGCCACCTTGACGTTCCTGATGCGTGGGCACGTGCTCGCGCAAGGACAGATCGAGGGTCGATTCGGCCGTCCCTAACGTGTTGTGCGTTCGATCGTCTCATATCGTCGTCACTCACAACCAGGAGACACCGCATGATCCGGACAGCCTTCGCAGCGTTGGCATTCATGGGCTTCGTCGGCACGCGCAGCGCCCCGGCGCCCGCGCCAGTCGTAACCCTCGCGCCGGTCGTCGTCACGGCGAGCGAGCCGCACCCAGAGATCTGGGCCGCCATCCATTCGCTCGAGCATGCGAAGGAGCATCTGCAGCATGCGGCGCACGACTTCGGTGGCCATCGCGTCGAAGCGATCGGCGCGATCGATGCCGCGCTCGCGCAATTGCACACCTGCCTGGACTACGACAAGTAAACAGACGTTCGTCACACAGCCGGCCGGAGTCGTCACGCAATGACCCCGGCCGGCTGTTTCTTTTGATGGCCACTTAACGGCCGCGAAATGACCTCCGTCTCCCTGGCGGAACTCAACCCAGGGAGGCGAAACCAATGTCGCACGTGAAGTTCACTACCACGATAGGGGCCGCGATCATGGTCGCCGCCCTCGCGGCCTGCTCAGGCAGCGCCACGTCCCCGAACAGCACGCCAGCCGTATCCGACCAGCAAGTCTCGAACGACGTAGCCAACGTGTCGGCCCCGGACGCAGCGGGCGATGCCGCGGATTTCAGCACCGAAGGCCAAGGTGGCACGAACTTCGGCATGATTGCCGGCTCGCCCAGCTCGCGCGCGGGCGGCATGTCCGCGTCGGCCGGACCCTGCGGTCCGAGCACGACGGTCATGCTCACGCTCTACTTCGGCCGGAACCTTCAGGACACGATCACCTTCAATCGCACGCGCGAGTGGTTCGCCGATGGCGCGTGCGCCACGTCATGGAGCCCCGCGGTCGACTCCGTCGAGTACGTCGGCACGTGGGATGAGGATCTGGCCGATGTCAGCGGGAACTGGACACAGCACGTCGACCGGGTGCGCAACTCGTCCGTCATGGGCAACCCGACGCTCGACTCGGCCACCTCGCATGTCTGGAACGCGAACGCGCTCGTGCACGACACGATCAATTTCGTCGGCGCGGTGAACACCCGGAACTACGCCGGTATCGCGTATGACACAGCGACGGCGGTCACGTTCAATCACCCGCGCGCTGGCGAGCTCTATCCGATGAGCGGCACGTGGACGCGCTGGGCGACGTGGAACGTCACGGTCACCGGCGCGGTCACCAAGAACGAGACGGTGCAACGCCACATCCTCGTGACGTTCAACGGCACGGAGTTCGTGCCGCTCGACGTGTACAACGTCGAAACCGGCCAGATCGCGCTCAAGTGTCAGGTCGACCTGTTGACGCACCGCATTGTGCCGGGCAGCTGCAACTGAAAAGCCCCGGGCTGAGCACACCGAGCCGTCGCGCGTCGAGCGCGGCGGCTCGTGTGTTTGGTGGCCACTTGCGCCGCCGTTGCCTTCGTCAGATCGATGGCGAAAATAGTGTCAGCCGTAACCCCAATAAGCGTCGTCCCGCTTCGATCGACGGCTAACTCATACGCGGGATGCGGCACCAGGGTGAGCTCAACCGGGGACGTCGTCGGCCGCACGTAGTGCAGATACAGCCCGGGCAGCGAGTCGGAGGATCCTTCGCCGACATAGAAATCTATCCCATTCGGCGCCACTGCCGCGCCGTACGCCTGATCATACCCACCCGCGAACACGACGCTGATGGTCGAGTCGACCAACACGTGATTGATCTGATAAACGAGCGACCCAGCGGCGTTCGCACTGGTGAACGTATTCACACCGCCGGTCGCGGCGCCGAGGTACCCGCCAGTCTCGAAGCTGTGCGTCGTGGAGACGTACACTTGCGTCGGACAGTTGAGCAGCATCACGTGCGTATAGTCGCCACTCCGCGTGGGACGACCCAGACAGCCGGCACCAGCCGACGGGAGTACCTGCGTCGCTCCACTCGCGAGATCGAGCTCCACCGCCGCGGAATTGGCGAACGCCAGCGCTTTATTGTCGCCCGTCACGCGCATGGACCTCAAGGTGTCCGCGGTTCCGAATGGCATCGTGCTGATCACGGGATGCGAAGCAGATGTGAGACTGACGATGGCCGCGGCCGCGGGCGAGGCCAGGCCGACGATGAGCGAGTCGCCACCGGGCGAGAGATCGACCGCGACCGGCGTGCCATTGACGGCGATCGGCGCCTGGTACGACAAGCCACTGAGCGACACCACCGCGACGATCTGACTGTCGGGTTTGGCGAGATACATGAGACCGCGGAGCGAGTCGAACGCGATGTCGGTGATGCGCCCCCCTCGGGGAACGCTCTGCACGGGGTGCGTCGTCACCCGCGCCACGAGCACGGCGGACTGACTCACCGTCACGACATTGCCATCGCTATCGGCCGCGAATACGCTGAGCGACAGTGTATCGCCGGCGAGCGATGCGGCCACGGGGATCGGCAGGTTCACCGTGCTCGCGATGCCCGACACTGGCACCGAGTCGCCAAGCGAGACGGGTGCGTTGATACTCCACCCGACCCGGGCCAGCGCGTGATTGTCGGTGGCCGAGACGACGATCGTGTCGGTTGTCCCGGCGAGGAGCAGATGACGCGCATCGAATCCAGCGACGCCGGCGGTGAGACCGCTCACGGTGAGCTGCGGTGCTTGCGTGTCTTTTATCGTCAGCGTAGTCGTGGCGGTCTGCCCGGTGGTCGGCAGGGCAATCGCCACCGACAGCACACCGTCTGGCGCATCGGCGGGAACCTGGATGTCGCCTTGGAGCGGCTGTCCGCTGCTGTCTGTCGGAAGGGTCAGCGTATCGACGCCGCTGGCTTCACCGGAGAACGTGAAGATGAGCGGTATGCCGCCGGGGTACGCCGCGGGCGGAAGTGTGACTGTAAAAGCAGCGTCTTGCCCCTGCGCGACCTGGCTCGGGATGAACACGATCGCGAGGGGCGTCCTGGGCAGATCGGTCGCAGCTGGACCGAACAGATGGGTCGAGCTGGGGGCTGCGCAGGCAACCGGCAGGAGCAGGAGCGTCGCCAGGCGTCGCATCGAACGCCAATATAATGATGCTCATTCGAGGGTGAGTGACACTTCGCGGTCGAGACCGAGCGAGTACGTCGCTCCCGCCCGCGTAAACATTTCGCCGAGCCAATCGATCGACTCTCCCCTGATCGGGCGGCCATCGATGGTCCGAATGACATCCCCTGCCGCGATCCCCGCGCGGGCCGCCGACGACCCCAGAGCGACGTCGTCGACCACGACGGTCGCGAAGTCCGGGCCCTCGGCGCGGAACGCGAGGCCGCTCCGGTCAATCGCGAACGGAGCGTCCATGGCCGTCGCGGGCTCGATGATGACGTGTTGGTGCGGGTAATCCAGAATCAAACGTGTGCGGCTGAGCACCGGTGCGCCGAGCGTGCCATCGACCCAGGTAATTCCGAAGAAGCCGCGCGCGTCCGACGGCATTGCGAGGGACGGATGCGGCACGCGCACGTTGCCGAGCCGCAAGGCGTCGAGCGTCGCCACGCGTCCGTGCGCCGATCCGCCGACGCCGGTGCCGATCAACCGCTCGCGAGACGATCCACCGAGTGCGTTCGCGTGTCGGTCGACGAACGCTTTCGTGAGTACGGAGGCGTACGCGCCGGTGCCGAGGTCGAGGAGCAGGCGCACGGGGATCGTCGTGCCGTTCGCGACGAGCTCCGCCGCCAGGATCGGGACGCGCTTCGAGAGATCCACCGGGATGCGCTCGCCATCGCCCTGATAGACGAATGTCGCCGGGTCATGCAGTCGCAGCATGCGTGACGCGTAGTCGATCTCGACGACGTATCGCATGAAAAATCCATAGCCGATGGTTCCGTGCACCACTTGCCCATGCCTGGCGCTGACCTCGTGGAGCGGCACGAGTGCGGCGGGTTCGTCGCGAAGCTCGACCGAGTCGCCGAGCGCGAGCGAGCCTATGGTCGCGAGGGCGATGCTCATGTTGTCGGTGCCCACCGCCTGCGTGTCTTTCGCCGACGGGGTGAGCCCCACGGTAGTCGCCCACGTGGCGTCGAGCGCGCACATGCCGGAGCCGGTGTCGAGGACGAGCGAGGCGGGCGCGCCGTTGATCCGCGCGTCGAGGAAGACGTGATGCGATCTCAATCTGAACGGTAGCACTGTTGACATAACGTGATCATACGCTCACATTTTACCCGTGTCAATGGACGAACCGCTTCCCGCGCTGCAGCGGCGGAGCCAGGAAACGACCGAGCATCTGCTCGAGGCTGCCGAAGAGTTATTAAAAGAGGGAGGGGCCGACGCCGCGACGCTCCGCGCCATCGCCGAGCGAGCGGGCGTATCGCTGGGCATCGTCTACCGGCGGTTTCCCGACAAGGACGCGATTCTGCGCGCGGTCTACACGCGTTTCTTCGAGCGCTTCGGCGCGACGAACACCCGCTCCCTGTCTAGCGATCGGTTCCAGCGCGCGTCGCTGGCCGAGGTTGCGCACACGCTCGTGACCGGGATGGCCGAGGGATATCGCCGGCACGCTCGACTCGTACGGGCGTTGCTCCTGTACGCGAGATCGCATCCGTCGCCCGAGTTTCGCGAGCGCGCCGCCCTGCACAACGCGCGCGCGTTCACGGTGCTCCAAGGCATCTTCGACCGTCACCGCTCGGAGATTACCCATCCGCGGCCGGAGGTCGCGGTCCCGTTCGCGATCTCGTCCGCGGCATCGCTGCTGCAAGTGCGCCTGTTGTTCAACGACACCGCGGCGGAGCCCGTGCTGCCCTTCGCCGAGCTCGTCGCCGAGGCGACGCGACTCGTGGTATCCTATCTGACCGGCTAGATTGGCGTCCCATGCGACGCCTCACGCTGCTCTTGAGTTTCGCCACGTGCGCCCAAGCGCAAGTCACGGCGCTGCGATTCGGCCGATACATCGACGCGCGCGGCGAAGTCCACCGCGACGCGGTCGTCGTCGTCGAGCACGATCGCATCACGAAAGTGGGAACTGGCGACGCCGCCGTGCCGGCTGGAGCGACGGTCATTGACTTGAGCCGGTACGCCGGGCTCCCGGGCCTCATCGACGTGCACACGCACATGACCTACTGGTGGGACCCCAACCTCGGCACACGTCCGTGGGCACAACAGGGCACGCTCGCTCCGCAAGTCGCCGTCTACATGGCGCAGGAGAACGCGCGAAAGACGCTCGAGACCGGCGTGACGACCGTTCGCGACCTCGGGTCCTCTGATTATGATGACATCGCGATGCGCGATCTCATCAATCGCGGCGCCATGATCGGCCCGCGCATGTTCGTCGCGGGATACGGGCTGCACGTCAATGCGTCACCCATCCGCCCGGGAGCCGCGTCGACACCAGATCCCGGTACCGCGGATGGCGTCGCCGAAGTCCAGCGCGTCGCCCGTCAACAAATTGCCGCGGGCGCCGACTGGGTCAAGGTCTACGGTTCGACCGGCAGCGATCGGGACACGTCGGGCTACGAGACGTTCACCTACGAGGAGATGAAGGCGGCGGCTGATGTCGCGCACTTCGCGGGCAAGCGGATTGCGATACACTCGTACGGGCCGGCCGGCGCAAAGGCCGCGGTGAGGGCGGGCGCCGAGTCGGTCGAGCATGCGATCGATATGGACGACTCGACGTTGGCCGAGATGGTGCGGCGAGGCACGGTGTACGTGCCGACGGTCGACCACAATCGCTACTACATCGCCCACCGTGCCGAGTACGGCTACAGCGAGACCGACTCCACCGCGCTCACCGAGTACATGCGACGCAACATTGCGACATTGCGCCGCGCGATTCGGGCGCACGTCAAGATCGCGATGGGCTCGGACGCCGTGTTCACCGGCTTTGGCGAGAACACGCGCGAGCTCGATCAGTTCGTGGCGGCGGGTATGACGCCAGTGCAAGCGATCGCGACGGCGACCACCACCGCGGCGTCCTTGCTCGGCATGGACCAGGAGTTGGGCGCGATTGCGCCTGGCTACTATGCCGATATGATCGCGGTGGAGGGCGATCCGGTCTCCGACATCACGGCCGTCACACGCCGTGTGAGGTGGGTCATGAAAGCGGGGCACGTCGTCGTGGACAAGCGCCAATGACGCCCGTCGCGCTCCTTATCGCGCTTGTCCAGATACAGGTCCCGGCGTGGGCGTTTCCCGTCAGTCCAGGTGCACCAGGCGGTCCGCCCGCCGTCGTCGACACGGTCACGCCACTGCACATACCGGGAAGCCACGCGGCGTTCACCGAAGCACAGGCCAACTACCCGTTCTTCGTGATGGACTGGTTTCCCGATGCCCATCCGCCGATGCCGGACGTCGTCGCGCGAGGCCGGAAGCCGTCCGTTCTCGCCTGTGGCTATTGCCATCTGGCCGACGGCGCCGGCCGACCCGAGAACGCGATGGTCGCCGGCTTGTCGGCGGACTATATCATCGCGCAGATGGCGGACATGAAATCGGGCGCGCGACGGAGTGCATCGCTCGGCACGAATATCAACACGGTGCCGGCCGCGCGCATGGCGGACATTGCCCGCGCGACGACGCCCGGCGAAGTCGCGCAAGCCGCGCGCTATTTTGCGACGCTCAAGCCGCGGCAACGCGGGCGCGTGGTCGAGGCCACCGAGGTCCCAAAAGTCATCATCGGCCGCGGCCTGTATTTCCGAGCGCCTGCCGGTGGAGTCGAGCCGCTCGGACAGCGACTGATCGAAATCCCCGAGGACGCCGGGCGGCACGAACGTCATGATCCGTATGTCGCCTACACGACCTACGTGCCCCAGGGCAGCATCGCACATGGGCAGACGCTCGCGGGGAGGGTCTGTTCGAGCTGCCATGGCCCGGACCTCCGCGGCGTCGCGCCCGTGCCGGCGCTCGCGGGTCGATCACCGTCCTACATTCTGCGACAGCTGCTGGCCTTCAACACGGGCACGCGGTCGTCAGCCGCTGGCGCGCCGATGCGAGCGATCGCGGCGACGCTCAGCCTCGACGACATGATCGGGGCGGCCGCCTACGCGGGCACACTCACGCCGTGAAAGAGGCGAGCAAGACCAACCGGGTTCGCGACGAAGCGTTTCGTTCGCGGTACTTCGCGGGCACCGTGCTCGATATCGGCTCGGGGCCGGATCCGGTCGTGCCGCACGCGCAGCCGTTCGATCGCGAGCATGGCGACGCGAACGAGATCGCGCGATACCTCGCGGGGGCCGAGTTCGACTGCGTGCACAGCTCCCATTGTCTCGAGCACATGAACGACCCGCGACAGGCGGTGGCGCAGTGGTGGAGTCTCGTCCGGCCCGGCGGTCATCTCATTGTCATCGTGCCCGATGAAGCGCTCTACGAGCAGGGATTCTGGCCGTCGCAGTTCAATGTCGAGCATAAGGCCACGTTTCGGCTCGACGGGCCGCCGCGCTCACCGGTCTCGCACGATCTCCGCGCTCTCCTCGCCTCGCTCCCTGGCGCCGAGGTCGTGGATATGTTCCGGCAGGATGACGGCTATGATCACCGCTTGCGCTGGTCCGGGCCGCCGGCGTTGGGCCGGGCGTTGTTGTGGGTCGACAAATATCGCCGCCGTCGGCTCCGTCATTACCAGGACGATGGGCTGACGCGCGCCTGGACCGATGTCGCGCGCTGGCTCCACACACCCGTCGACCAGACGCGGAACGACGCGCTCGCGCAGATTCAGGCCATCGTTCGGAAGGCGCGCGCGAGCGCGTAAGCACAGGCCGCTCACGACCCGTGATGCGGGTCAGTTCCCGGTGAACGGGCGATCGTCTTCGACCTCGTCGATGATCGGCCCCTCATCGAGCGGCTCGAACGCCGCCGTCGCGGCGAGCGCCTCAGCGTCCGTCGGAACCCGTCGCGGCTCCTTGCCGATTCGCGAACGCCGTGCGTCCGCGATGCCGTCCGCCGGCAGGCGATGGATCATGACGACGTCGTCGGCATCGTCCAAGTGGGCCACGCTGATCGGAACGAGCATCCACTCCTCATCATCTCCGCTCCGAAACTCGCGAGCAACTTTCATCTCGAGATACTTCACGACCAGGTTGTCGGTGTCCACGACCAAGTCGTCGACCTTCCCCACGGTCTGGCCGTCGCGAAGCTTGACCGTCCATCCACGGATGTCCGGCGCCGGATCCTCGATTTGGTAATCCGTGAGCGCGCTCAAGTGGGCGAGCTCGCCGGGTTCGACGCTCGCGTCGTCGTCTTTCGGAAAGAGGTGGATCGTTTTCGGGGTGTCCATTGGCAGTTCTCCTCGCTCGTTTTCGTTCTTCTAAGCATGGACGGAAAAATTGAGACACACAATCAGCGCTCCGCCACGGTGTGGAGCGCCGGCGGCGATACATACAACGAGATCAGCCGCCAAATCGCGAGCGCACTCGACCATTGTGTCAGCCGGATCAATCCTCAGCCTGGTGAGCACGTGCTCGACCTCGCTACCGGCACCGGATGGACATCACGGCTCCTCGCACGCCGCGGGGCTCTCGTCATCGGCGCCGACAT
>Ga0210393_10002438_pt1 | contig 15295 bp, 11 predicted proteins | sample IncBWC27OmetaG_FD_160068 | JGI IMG/M metagenome (GOLD analysis project Ga0210393, IMG submission 160068) | Forest soil microbial communities from Barre Woods Harvard Forest LTER site, Petersham, Massachusetts, United States - Inc-BW-C-27-O ... | reverse complement strand
GAAGCCTGTCGACGGGTCTCGCTGTCCGGCCGATACGGGACGCGGGACCGATTCGAGCTATTTCGCGGTCGTCGGCGCGAACACAGTCTTTCCCGGTGCGGGTCCCGTTCGCATCAAGGACATCACTGACGGCACCGTTAAGACGATTCTTCTGGTCGAAGCGGCAGACTCGGGCATCAACTGGCTCGAGCCGCGAGATCTGAGCTACGTGGAAGCCGTTCGAGGGATCAACCCGAAATCGGGCTGGGGCATTTCGAGTCACCACAAAGGGGGCGGCGCGTGCGTTGTATTTGCTGACGGAAGCGCCGATGTCCTGCGTGATGATATTCCCGTCGAGCAGTTGCAGCTTCTACTCGAGCGCAATGACGGTCACGAAGTATCTCGGCCGGACTATTGATGCGGACACTTACCGGCGGTATGGCTATGCGATTGCCTTCGCGATCACATTCGCCTTGCGCTCGGTTCCAATCAACGTTTGATCGAGGCCGTTGTAGAAGTAGCTGAGCCGCGAATAGTCGAGCCCCATCAGATGCAGGATGGTGGCGTGCAGGTCGCTCACGTGGGCGCGATCTTCGATGCCACCGAAGCCCAGTTCGTCGGTCGCGCCGATCGCCTGGCCGCCTTTCACAGGTCCGCCGGCCAGCCACATCGAAAAGCCGTGCCAGTTGTGATCGCGGCCCGGCTTGCCGACTCCCTCGCTCGTCGGCGTGCGACCGAATTCGCCGCCCCACACGAGCAGTGTGTCTTCCCAGAGTCCCCGTAGCTTGAGATCGGTGATCAAACCGGCGATCGGCCAGTCGGTTTCGCCCGCGTGCAGCTTGTGATTGGTGATGCAGTCGGTGTGACCGTCCCACGTGTCTTCGATGTGGCCGCCGCCGGAATAAAGCTGCACGAATCGCACGCCCCGCTCGATCAGCCGCCGGGCGATCAGACATTTGCGGCCGAAGCTGCGCGTGATCCTTTGATCGAGGCCGTAGAGCGCGCGGGTCTCCGGCGGTTCACGATCGAAGTTGACGACCTCGGCCGCGGAGGTCTGCATCTTGTAGGCCAACTCGTAACTCTGAATGCGGGCAGCCAGTTCGGATTCACCGCCGCGCAAGTCGCGATGTCGGCGGTTGAGCCGGTTGATCAAGTCGATCGACTCTCGTTGTGACCGATCGCCGATGCCCGCCGGCGTCGCCAGGTCGAGCAGCGGGGAACCGGTGCCGCGGAACAAAGTCCCCTGATAGGCGGCAGACATAAACCCCGACGACCAGTTCGACGCGCTGCCGATCGGCCCGCCGCGCGGGTCGGTCATCACAACGAAGTTGGGCAAGCTGTCGTTGAGCGTTCCCAGACCATAGCTGAGCCACGCGCCCAGGCTCGGCTTGCCCAGTAGCGGGCTGCCCGTGTTCATTTGCAGACAGCCCGACGCGTGGGCTGCCGTGTCGGTGTACATGGCCCGCAGCACGCACAAGTCGTCGGCGTGGCGAGCGGTATGCGAAAACAGGCTGCTGATCGGCAAGCCGCTTTGGCCGTGGCGGCGAAACTCGAAGGGCGACTTCATCAGGTAGCCGATCGGCCGGCCGTTCGATCCGACTTTGAGCGGGCCGCTGTAAGACGTGCCGTCAAACTTGTCGAGCATCGGCTTGGGGTCGAACGTGTCGACCTGGCTCGGAGCGCCGTTCATGAACAGGAAGATGCAATGCTTGGCTTTGCCCGCCAAGTGCGGCACTTGAGCGGTCGACAGCGCGTCGCCCCGAGCCGCCGCGGACGATCCTGCGGCCGCGCGCGATGCGAAGAAGCCGTCATGCGACAACAGATCAATCAGCGCCAAGCCGGCGAAGCCGCCGCCGACTTCCCAGAGGAACTCCCGCCGCGTGCGACGGCACGGGGTCACGTTCGGCGTGAATCGTCTAGCGCGGTTGTCCATGACGCGATCAATCCGGATACACAAACTCGTTCAAGTTGAAAATCGCTCGGCACACGAGTTCCAGCGCGCGACGCTCGCTGGCAGCGGCAACGTCTGAGGACGCGGTTTGATGCGGGGCTGTTTGCGAATGCCGCGATTCTCGCTCGAGGAATGCCAAGAGATCGCGCGACTCGTCGGCTGACGGTCGTCGGCAAATGGTCAACTCGAAGGCCCGCTCGATTTGCCGCGTGCGGTCGGGGCCGGCTTCGCGCACCAACCGTTGTGCCAGATGCCGAGCCTGGCGATTCGATTCATCGCCGTTGAGCAGCGTGAGTGCCTGCGTCGGCACGCTGGTGATGTTGCGGCGCTCGGCGCTCCGCGTCGTGTCGCACAGGTCGAGGACTTCGAGCATCGGCACGACGAGCGAGCGTTTCACGAACGCGTAGACCGTGCGGCGGGCCGCCTCGTCCTCGTTGAACGCGGGCCAGATCGTTTGCGGATCGCTGTTGGCTTCCACGGCTTCCTTGGGAATCGCCAGATGGACGCTGGGTCCGTGCATCGTGCGGCGTAGCTCGCCGCTGGCGGTCAGCATCGAATCGCGAATGGCTTCGACTTCGAGCCGGTGATACGGAAACCGCCAGAATCGCTCGTTCGCAGGATCCTTGGCGGCATAGTCGGGTCGCGACTGCTTGCTCATCCGGTAGGTGCTGCTGGTGAGAATCAGCCGATGCAATTTCTTCATCGACCAGCGGGCGTCGTGTACGAACCAGTTTGCGAGCCAATCGAGCAACTCTGGATGCGAGGGCGCCGCGCCCTGCACACCGAAGTCGCTGGCCGTGCGGACGATGCCCTGGCCGAAGTGTTGCTGCCAGATCCGATTGACGATCACCCGGGCCACGAGTGGATTTCGTTCATCGACCAGCCACCTGGCGAACGAGATCCGCCGTCGGCTTGTGCGTCCATCCACGTGCTCGAAGATTGGCTGCCGCGCCGCGAGCACAGCCGGCACGCCCGCGTCCACGATCGGTCCCGGGGCGCTGGCCCGACCGCGCAACAAAAGATGGGTGACCGGCAGCTGGGTTGGAACCTTGGTCGGCGGTTCATACAGAAAATAGCCTCGCGGCACGCCGAGCGATGCCTGGGCAACAGCTCCGCTGCCTGCCGGTGCGCGGGTCCGCGCTGCCGGCAAATCGAGATCGCCCCGTCCATTACTGGGGCGTTGCAGCGGACTGAAGACGGCCACCAGCCGGTAGTAGTCGTGTTGCGTCAGCGCGTCGAACTTGTGGTTATGACAACGGGCACAGCCCAGCGTCAGGCCGAGAAAAGCCTGCGACGTGGTCCGCACCAGGTCGTCGAGCTGATCGAAGCGATCCTCCGCAGGATCGGCGGGCTCGTCGTCCCAGGGGCCGAGCCGATTGAAACCGGTGGCAATGATCGTCTCAGCGGTGGCGTCGGGCAGTTCGTCCCCAGCCAGTTGTTCCAATACAAAACGGTCGTAGGGTTTGTCGGAATTGAGTGAATCAATGACCCAATCGCGATAGCGCCACACGCTGGGCTTCGCCGCATCGCGCTCGTAACCGTTCGACTCGGCGTAGCGCACCAGGTCGAGCCAGTGACGGCCCCAGCGCTCGCCGTATCCAGGATCGTCGAGCAACCGATCGACCAGACGACTCCAAGCACCGGACGACGAATCAGCCAAGAACGTCTGTTGGTCAGCGGGACTGGGCGGCAGTCCGACCACATCGAGAAAGACTCGCCGCAGCAACGCCCGCGGTTCGGCGGTCGAATTGGGAGTCCAGCCTGCTGTCTCGAGTCGCGACAGAATGAAACAATCGATCGGGTTGGCGCACCATTGTGACTGCTTCACTCGGGGAACGGGCGGCCGTGCGACGGGGCGGTAGGCCCAATGATCCCGGTCAGCCGCTTCAATGACGCGGTCATACTGCGACAGGTCATACGGGTCTTTGACCGGGTCGGCCGCCCGCAGTGGTCGCGAAAAATCGGCGCTGATCGCACCGGCCGCGAGCGCGACGGCGCAACCTAGCCAGCGGTAGTTTCGCATCCCGTTCATTGAGCGCGCCAATTCGGGAGGACCTCGCCGGGGTGTGCAGTGCTGGGATCGGCGAGAGACGAGGCCGGTTTCTCGGTGGGCAGGCCCATTCTAGCAAACCGCCGCACTCTTTTGCTCGCGCCCGTTCTGCCGAGTACCATAAGGCACACGCACGGGAGCCAGCGACCGCCAGCCGAAAATCGGGCATTGCTAGTTGGGCACTGCAAAAAAATCGAGCAACGGGTCCCAAAGCGACAACTGCCCAGGTGACTACCCGATGACGGTCGACGAGCGATGAAGATTCTGCTGCTGGCCGACATCCATTCGAATTGGTCCGCGCTCGCCGCGATCAAGGAAACGTACGACGTTTGCCTGTTCCTCGGCGACCTGGTCGATTACGCGACCGATCCCCTGCCGTGCATCGATTGGGTTCGTGCGCACGCGACCGCGGCTGTCCGCGGCAATCACGATCACGCCGTGGCGCAGCGGATTCCCGCCAAACACGGCTCCGGGCTGCGGGGGCTGGCCGCCGCCACGCGCCCCATCCACTGGCGAATGCTGACCCCACCGCGAGTGAAGTATCTGGCCCGTCTGCCGTTGACGAAACGAATCGTCGTCGACGAGCAGCCGTTTTATCTTGTGCATGGCACGCCCCGCGATCCGCTCGACGAATACCTGTTGGAAGACCCCGAAACGTGGCGTCTCCGCGTCGAATCGATCAGTGCCGCCTTTGTTTGCGTGGGGCACACGCACATCCCGTTTCACATCGACCTGGGCGAAATCCAAGTCATCAACCCGGGCAGCGTCGGTCAACCCCGCGATGGTGACCCACGATGTGCCTACGCGGTCATTGAAAATGGCAAGGTCTCGCTACGGCGCGTGGAGTACGACATCGACGCGACGCTGCGACAGATGAGCACCGCCGGCGTCGATGATGATGCGGTCGGAATCGCCGAACGGGTCTTGAAATCGGGTGGTCGCGTCGAGCCGCCTGGAGATCCGAATTAGGGTCGAAGCGGGGCCCGCGGCTCACAACCGCGTCGCGAGGGCTGCCCACGAATAGACGCAAACGTGATAGGTGAAGACCAGCGTCAGCGCGTGGTAGCCGGTGCGGAGCAATCGCGTCTTCAGAAACGGCTTGGCGTCGAACACGAAGAATTGGACCAGCAATCGCAGTCCCCAAAAGACGGCGATGAACAAACACAGGCCCCGCGCCAACGGCGAGCCGGCGGCCAGAATGCTCGGATAGATCACCGAGAGGAGCCCGAAACCGACGATCACCAGCACGATGAACGCGCCGTGCACCCAGATCAGTTGCCGCGAGAGGCGGTCGAGTTGGCCGAGCGACAATTTCCAATCGAGGACTTTCGGCACCAAGGCGCTTGCCAACAGGATGCCGAAGTGCAGCACGCCACCGACCAGAATCAGCAATTCCAGTGTGTGCATCGCGCACCTCGTCAAATCAGTCCGGCGACATGGAACATTGGAACGGCCACGCGTTCGATGAAGGGCCGATGGAATAGCAGGCCAACTGGCCCAATGGTGACGATCGCGCAGAACGTCCAACCGATCCATCCGCTGCCTAGCCCGATACGTTTGCCGAGGCGACTCCTCTCGATGAAGAGACCGGCCGCTTGAATCAGAAAATAGAGCGTGGGCCAACCGAAGCCGGCGCCCGCCGCGCCGGAGATCACCAGATCGTGAATCAGGCCTGACGCGACAAACACCGCGATCGTGGCACTTGTGACTCCCCATACGCCGACGAGTGGACGAAACACGAAGGCATGTGCCAGGTCGCGAAAGGCGAGATTCCAGCGGCGCCCCCAGAATTCACTGAGAGAGACTGACCGAACCGGCGCGTGCATGATCGCGACGGCTTCGATTCCAGCCTGTCGCCAGCCGAGCGACAGCAGGTCGAACAGGCCGAAGTGCAGCGCGCAGCACAAAGCTGAAATCCCGATCCAACCGGCTGCGAACAGACTGTGCGGGGCCACCGCGGGAACCACTAGAATCAGCAGTGCCAGTCCGCACCCGACTTTGACGGCGGCCGAGACCCACTCGCGTCCGCTCGGCGGCACCGCTCTCCGTCGGGTATCGAGGAAAGCGGCGGCATCCATTCCCGGCCACAGAATCAGATAGGCCGCCGAACGCCAGGGATTCGCGCCGCATCGATCTTGAAACGTGACGAACGACAGCCACTTGAGGCCGGCGTAGATGCCAAACGCGAACGCCCACATCCAGACCCAACGGGGCTCGCCGGCAAAGAGCGCCGCGAACGCCGTGGGAAGGACGACCGTCGGCCACCAGGCCGAAATGCTCGGGAAATGAACGCCAGCGCGTTTGTGAACGACGGTTGCCATCGGATATCTCTCCGATGAACTAACCGCAATTCGAACGGGGTCTTAACCGCCGATCCGCCGGACTGAATCCGCCAAGAATCGGGCGGATTATTGGCTCGCTGAGGTTGGCTCGCAGTACTTTAGAGCCATGAGCGCGTAGGCAGTGGCCAAGCTCGGGTCACCTTCCAGCCAGCGTTCTTTCGAGTTGACCCAGCTCCCGTTGGGCTGCTGCATGTGAAACAGCTGGCCGGCAAGCTCTTTCCGCCAATCATGCTTTTGGCCCGAGGCGTCTTCAAACTGGTCGAGCTTCAGCGCGGTAAGGGTCTTGGCGAAGGTGTCGAAGTAGTAGAAGAGCCCCTGTTGGCCCATCCCCGGATTTTCCTCCACCGTGTAGTGTTTGCGAATCCACTCGGAAGCCGCTTTCACGCGTGGGTCCTTCGCGGTCAAGCCGGCATAGATCATGCTCTTGAGCCCCGCGTACGTCATCGATCCGTACGACCGCAGGCCGCCCTCCGCGGTTTTCCCCGCCGGAGAGGAACCTCCACCGGCTGCCGTGTAGATGAAGCCGCCGTCGTTCACCTTGGCGGCCAGCGGCGTTTGGTTGTATTGCGACTCGAGGTTTTGGCAACGAGAAACGAAGATCAGCGCCTTTTGGATATTCGGATCGTCGTCCTTGGCCCCCATCGTTTTCAACGCTTCGACCAGGAATTGAGTGTTCGAGAGATCGGGCCGTTTCGTCGCCGGACCGTAGTCGGCCCCGCCGTAACGCACGTCCGCCTTGTCGATCCCTTCTGCTTCGTCCCATTGCGTTCCGCGCAGGAACTTGTCGGCCTTGGCCAGGACCTGGTCGTATCGGCCGTCGGTGTTAGCCACCTTAAGAGCCACGACGGCCACGCAGGTCTCGTAGTTCTTGTGGGACGTATTGGGGTGATAAATCCCGCCATCCTTTTGCACGAACTTCTCGAGAGCTTTGAGACCTTTCGCGACCACCGGATCGCTGGTCGGGAGGCCGCTTTGCACAAGGGCCGTCACGGCCAACGCCGTCACACCGCTCGACGTGTTGGAGGTCCAGGTGCCGTCGCTCGATTGCACGGTTTTAAGAAAATCGATGCCCTTCTGACGCGAGTCGGCGAATTTTTGTCCATCCGCGCCGAATTTTTGATCGGCGGGCCACGCAGGCCGGGCAATCACGGCGATCAGGCAGAGTGTGCCCGCGAAGCTCGTCAGGCGGTTAATCTTCATCGGTCTCGGTCCTCGGCTCGGATGCTGCTCGGGAAGGCTGCGACTGCGGGACCAGGCGCAGCAGTTTCTATTCCAAGTATAGGCGGCGGCATAACGCTTCCCAAGCAGGCCCGCAGGCGGGCGCTCTGACTTCGAGCGAGGGAACGCCAACTTTTTCTAATCGATTCGACGGTTTAGAGTTGTGCGAATGCGTGCCGGCATGTCTCATGCGAGCTTGGAGGCACGTACACTGGTTGTCGACGCTACAACCGCCAAGCGGACTTAAACCGCGTCCCCTACCGGAGACGGACTAAACCGAATGCTCATCGAAGGGAAGCGTCCGCGGGAACTGTGTTGGTACCACGCCGGGCCGATGCTGTTTGGCGACTGGGGTACGAGCCGGCTGTACGTTCTGGGGTTGGCGTTCTACTACACACGGCACGCCGCGCTCTGGTACATGCTGGCGATGTCGGTGATTCTCGTCGCCGTCGGTTGGGCCTACCAGAATATTTGCCGCATCTATCCCGACGGCGGGGGCGTTTACTCGTCGGCTCGGCATCGTTCGCCAACCCTCGCGGTGATCGGCGGCCTGCTGTTGTGTGCCGACTACCTGGTGACGGCCGCCATTTCGGCGCTCGATGCGTTTCACTACCTCAATCTCAATTTTGGTCGGCCCGTAGTTTTTGCCATCGCGGCGCTGATTGGGATTGGGGCCGTCAATTATCTAGGCCCGAAGAAGTCTGGGGCACTCGCACTCGTCGTGGCGCTCGCCACGGTCGCGCTGACGCTAGTGATTGGCACGTGGGCTCTTCCCTCGTTGGGAAAAGCTCACGTATCGCATCCCGAAGGCAGCCCGTTGCACTGTTGGGTGCAATTCACGTCGCTGATCCTGGCCATCTCGGGCGTCGAAGCGATCGCCAACATGACCGGCTTGATGGTGGAACCGGTCGAAAAGACGTCTGCGAAATCGATCTATTCCGTGCTGTGCGAAATCGTCGTGCTCAACCTCGTGCTGACGGTGGCCATGCTCGCGATGCCGCTCGACATATTGGGCGACGGCAATGTCGAGGCTGCCTACTCGGCGCACCGGGACGACATGCTGCGGGTGATCGCGGCGTATTACGTGGGGCCGGCGTTTGCGGCTGTGGCCGCCGTTGTCTTCGCGATGTTATTGCTCTCGGCGGCTAACACGGCGATCACCGACCTGGTCAGTATTCAGTTCATGATGGCTCGCGACAAAGAGCTGCCGGCGGCGCTGGGCCTGCTCAACACGTGGGGCATGCCTGTGCTGCCCCTCATCCTAGCGACGTTGTTTCCCGTCGCCATTCTGATGGCTGTCGCCGACGTCGAGCAGTTGGCCGACTTATACGCGATCGGCGTGGTGGGAGCCGTGGCGATTAATCTCGGATCGTGCGCCACCAACTTCCAGGTCGAGTTGACGCGCTTCCAGCGAATCGGCATGGGGCTCATTGCGATTGTGATGACGGCCATTTGGATCACGATCGCCATCGAAAAGCCGCATGCCCTGATTTTTGCGGCTTGCGTCCTGGTGGTCGGTCTCATCGCCCGATACCTGTTCAGGCACCGCGACCAGGTTCGTCACTGGATTTTGGAAGAGTTCAGCGCGACTCGATTGTTGCTGCCAACAGCGCCGCCTCACCCGGCGAGCGTGAGCGCCGCCTTGCTGGAGGCGATTTCAACGACCGTGCCGGCATTGCACGATGACACCGACGAAGCCCTCAATCCCCAGCGAACGGGCGGTCGCATTTTGTTGACGACTCGCGGGAATGTGCCGGTCTTTCGCTTTGCGCTGGAGCGCGCCAAGCGACAAAAGGCCGAGCTGTTCGTCGTCTTCGTGCGGAACCTGGCGGTGCCCGCTCTGGGCACTCCCAGCACGCCCGATTACGAGGCGGACGCGGCTGCGAAGAAATTCTTTGAGATCGTCGCTCGGGAATCTCAAGGAAGCGGCGTCACGGTGCATTCCGATTATGCGGTGGCGCGCAACGTGGCCCGCGCGATCCTCAGCCTGGCCACCGGGCTCGGTGTCGACACGCTGATTCTCGCCGCTCCGCAGCACGGAGTGTTGTGGCGCACAGTGAAGGGCAACGTGCTCAAGACCGTGACCCGCCGTTTGCCGAAGCACATCGAACTGATCGTGCGATCGGAAAAAGGCAGTGCGCGACCGAAACCCGCCGTGTCTTGAGGTCGAGTGCGACGCCGACTTCAGTGCGTGGAGCCACGACTGGTGCCTGTCCACTCGAGGTCGCCCGTGTTGACCGGGTCGTAGCCGGGCAAATCGCCGAGCAATCGTCGATAAGAAGGACTCCGCACGACGCGAATGATGGCCCGGATCCGCGGATCGTCCTGCATCGATTTTGCGAAGACCAGGTCGAAGTCTTCTTGTCGGACGGAAAGGAATTCGAGCCCCGCCTCTTCGCTCGCCAAACGCACGCAAACGCCGGCATCGGCCCAACCGCTGCGCAGGGCCTCGGCCACCCCGCGATGATCGCTGGCGACATGACGGGGCAGCGGCCGGTCGCCCAAAATCTGCTTTTGACACTGCTCCGCACCCGAGCCTTGTTCGCGTCCGACCCATCGAATCCGCGGCCGCAGCAGACCCTGTAAGGTCGTCGTCTGGTGTTGATCGCGAAAGGCCACGCCTTCCTCCCAACGGGCGATTCGCAGCAATCCGGCCGGCTTCCCCAATTCTCGTGAGACGATTCCCGCATTGTCGGGCCGACCGCCGACGGCGCAGAGATGAATGCCGGCGGCATGCACGCGGCCTTCGGCCAGCAGCTTGAGCGCCGCTCTGCTGGAGCGGCCAATCACCACCATTCGCATCCCAGAAATCCGGGCGAACTGCGAAGTCAGCAAACCGGCCGCCGGATCGCAACAGGCCAGCACGAGGGTTCGCGAGGGTGTGTCGTCGGCCATGCAGCGATCGGTTCCGTCGACCACCGTGCCGTCGTGCGCGAACTCGGTCGTCAACGGTTCCTCGATAGGAAATGAGAGGACCTGACCGTCAATTTCCGCGCGCCAATAGCGAACGCGTCCCTTGCGCGGCGGCCAGGCCCACTGCACGGGTGAGGCACTTCGCTCGGAACCGAAGAGATCGCTGACCGAGCAGCCAAGGCACTCGGCGAGCGCCAGCGCTGCGGTGACCGAAGGGACAAGGCGGTCGACCTCGATCGCGCTGACGGCCGCTCGCGAGATGTCCGCCCGGCGGGCAAGTTCCGCCTGCGACCAGCCGTGACGCAGCCGTTCGTCACGAATTCGTTGACCGGGTCGAGAATTGGCTCCGGCGGAATTCTTTGCAGACTGTTTTTGGGCCATGATCCCGCCATTGTTTTGGCACTATGCTGTCATTATAGTGACACGATCGTGTCACGTCCTCATGATGCGATTCATTCACGAAGTCTGTCCAGGAGAGTGACCTTGTCCCGCCACTCCTGCAAGTGCAACGCTTTGCGTCGAGGGTTCACGATGATCGAGCTGTTGGTAGTCATCGCGATCATGGGAATCCTGATCGCACTTCTGCTCCCGGCTGTGCAGGCCGCACGCGAGGCGGCCCGACGCACGCAGTGCCGCAACAATCTCAAGCAAATCGGCGTTGCGCTCCACAACTATCACGACATTCATCGGATGTTTCCGCCGGGTCGCGAGCGGAGCATGGTAAACGGTCAGGGACGCTGCTATTCGGCTTACGCCCATCTCTTGGCCCAGCTCGAACAGGCGAACGCGTTTCGCACAGTGGACTTCAAGCTCAATCCCGAGGACGCCAAGAACATCCCGATCATGAATTTCCCGATGCCCGGCTTGCTGTGTCCCACCGATTACACTGCCATCAACGAGCAGCTCAACCGGGCCGTGCATAATTATCCGTTGAACACGGGGACGACCTTTCCCGTCTCTCCCCGCAACCCGAGCAACGTGCCGATCAACGGCATCTTCTACGAAAACTCTTCGACGAAGCTTCGCGACGTCACGGATGGCACGTCATACACCGTCTGCATCAGCGAAACCATTCGCTCGACGAAGGGTGGCGTCAACGGGCAGACGGTTTGGGACGGCGTCAGCGTAATTGACGGCTTTGTACTCACGTTTGGAAACAACAACAGCACGGTCGGTCCCGAGTTGACCAATTACGCCGGACAGTGCCACTCCGCAGGGCTCGTGCTCATGCAGGAGCGCGGCAGTGGCTGGCTCTACGGCGCTCCGGGGCATTCGCTGTACAACCACATCCGCGTCCCCAACGACGTGGACGTCGATTGCCGCGGTGGTCTGCCCTTTAGCACCGGCATCAACCTCTATTGGGACCTGCTGTCTCACAACATCGCGGCCCGCAGCCGACACTCGAAGGGAGTGTTCGCGCTGTATTGCGACGGGCACGTCGACTTCACCGGCGACTCGATCGACGTGACCGTTTGGCAGGCGCTGGGCACCCGCAACGGCGCTGAGGAGATTTCGGTCAATCAAGAAGGTACGTGACCGCGACTTAACCGGGGCGGTTGCGGTGACGCGTCCTTGTCACGCCCGCCAGCTCGAATCGTGGGTCCGAGTCTTGCCCGCATTCGGGCCGGTCGGGGGCGCAATGGTCCGCGTATGAGTCGCTGTGTCGTGCGCGAGCCCAGCGTTGAAGCGATTAAGCAGAAGTCGCTAACGACAAGCGTTGTCGGCGGCGGCGAAGGCCGATCGCTCCCAACGTCACGCAGCCGATACCCAGCAGAGTCAGAGAGGCGGGTTCAGGAACCACCTGCGCGGTGAGTGTCGTGTCAGGAGTCGTCCCAAAGCCGACAGTGACACCGCTAAAGTTCGCGGCCGTCAGCACAGTGCTCGCCGTGATCCCTGCATCGGCCAGAAAGAAGTTCGCCGAGCCCAGGACATAGGGATCGAAATGGCCGTTTGAAAGAGAAGCCCCGGGACCGGTGATCCCAGCCGCGGGGAGGATCATGTAAATCGGATTCCCCGGCGCAGCAGCGCTGCCGGCGGTCCCCAACGCGACCTTGGAGCCGGAAGTCGCCAGACCCCAGTGGTCGATCACGTTCGTGCTCGAAGTGTCGTCAAAGGCCGTGACCGTCGAAGTTCCGGGAAACGTCGAGCCAAAGCCCGCCGAGTTAACCGTGTTACCCGACAGCTCGGTAAACGCGGTCGGCGTACTCAAGCCGCTGACACTGAATCCGAAGGCGCTGATCGACTCGCCGCGCTTGACCGTAGCCGTGCTCGGCAGCGAGTTGGTGACAGTGACCTCGAGGCCTCCGTTAACCGCTTTGAAGTCGAGCGTCGCCGCGAGCGCTCCGTCAGTGCCCGTGCCCGTCGCCGCAAATACGACGTCGGCTCTTGCGCCGCTTGGGTTTAGGCCGCCCCAGCAAAGTGCGGCGAAGAGTGCTGCGATGGAGAAGACTTTCGACGCGCGAAATGGCCCGGAAATCATGCGTAGCTTTACCTGTGTGTTCTAAATGTGAACCGCGGCTTTAGCCCTTCAAAGCGCCGCGCCCCCCTAGTTTGTCGTTTCGTATTCCGAAACTCAAGTCGAAAACGCCCAAATCGTGAAGAAATTGACATGTGTCGCTACACGTCGACACCGCGTCGGAGAAAGGCTCAAGCCAGCCAGGAGATCCAGGATCGGCCCCCACACCGAACAACCCCCCGTCCAGCACATGCGGGGATTCAGCTTGAGCCAACTTCTGGTCGTGATCGCCATCATCGCGACGCAGGAAACAGTGAGCGACGCGTGAACGCGTCTTCATCGAACCGGTTGAAGACCAGAATGGCTCATGTTAGAGATGAGGGGGCCGCTGACTGTCCCAAACTTCCGCCACCCCGGGGTGCCCGCCCATGATCGATTTGAACCGGCGTCATTTTCTGCAATCGGCCTCGCTGTTGGCGGGTTGCGGTTACGCAGGCACGCTTTTGGGGGGTGCCACGGACGCGAAGCCCACGTTCGCCCCGCGTCCGACATTCGATCCGGCCGGGCTGTTTTTGACGTGGCAGCACGATCCGACGACGACGATGACCGTGCAATGGATCGGCGACGATGAAAAGGACGGCCTGACCCGTCCGATCTGGTACGCCAAGGACCACTCGGAGGAGTGGCGTAGCGTGTCGGCCAAGTCACGTCGATTTCCGCTCACTTCTCGCTGGATCTTTCGCACGGAACTGGTCGGGCTCGAACCCGACACCGATTACCGGTTTCGTGTCGGCCTCGACTCGGCCGAACAGCGGTTTCGGACGATGCCGGCCAAGGCGACTAACACGATTCATTTCGTGTCAGGAGGCGACAGCGGCATCGGCCACCACGCCATCAACAACAATCGCGTCGCTGCCCGACAGTCGCCGCAGTTCGTCGTGATCGGTGGGGACCTAGCCTACGAGAACGGCAAGTCACCCGACACGTTCCTGCAGTTCATCAAGAATTACGCTCGCGATGTGAAAGATGACAAGGGCCGCCTGATCCCCATGCTGGCCTGCATCGGCAATCATGAGGTCAACGGCGGCTATGCAAAGTCGCGGAAAGAAGCACCGTTCTTCTACGCCCTGTTTGATGGCCTGTTCGACCACGCTGGCTACGCCAAGCTCGATTTTGGCGATTACCTGTCGCTGATCCTTCTCGACACGGGCCACACGACGCCGGTCAAAGGGGCTCAAACCGATTGGCTGGCCAGCACGCTTCAAGCGCGGGAAGAATGCCCGACGCTTTTTGTTTTCAATCACGTGCCGGCTTATCCTTCGTTCCGACCATTCGCGCTTGACGGGCAGGAGGACGGGGGCGTCGGGGCCGACCAGCGCAAGTTCTGGTGCCCGCTGTTCGAGCGGTACAACGTCGATGCTGTCTTCGAGCATCACGACCACACGTTCAAGCGGACGCGTCCGATGCTCGACGGCCGTGTGAACGAGAACGGCATCGTCTATTTAGGCGACGGTTCCTGGGGCAAAATCCGCCGGCCCAAGACTCCCCAGCAGCGGCCTTACTTGGCCGTCTCCGACGAGTCGTATCATCTGTCGGTCCACCGCATCGAAGGACGCGAACGTTCCCACGTTGCGCTGTCTGACACCGGGCGCGTCGTCGATATCTGTGTGACGACGAAACGCAGCCATCGCCGCACGACCTGACCAGAATCGCCGGCGCCGTGTCGATGACAAACCACCCCGGGCTCATGCCCGGGGCTCGGTTTCGACGAACTGCGACTTTAGCTCACGTCGAATTTCTGAACGCGGCCGTTCATTGTGTCCGCCACGTACAGAAACCCACGGCTATCGATCGCCAACGCGTGCGGCACGTGGAACTGGCCGGGCTTGGTGCCCAAGCCGCCGATGCCGCGCAGATACTTTCCGTCGTTTGTGAATTGCTGCACGCGGCTATTCGTGGCGCCGACCCAGACGCGATTCTGTGAATCGACGCAGATTCCGATCGGGCCGCCCATGTTGGAAGGTTTGCCGTTTTTTTGCAGCGGAACCGGGCCGAAGCCGCCCGGCTCCGTGCCGCCACTTCCCCAGTGGGAGAGCAGTTTTCCGTCCGGTGTGAACTTCTGGATGCGCTTGAGATCGGCATCGGTGGTGTAAGCGTTGCCCGCTGAATCGAATGCGACGAACTGCGGTCCGGCGAAGCGCCCTCCGGCACCCGAGTTGCCGCCGAACTGACCGGGCTCCTTGCCGTGGCTGCCCCACTTGCCGACGAATTTGCCGTCGGTCGTGAACTTTTGCACGCGGCTGTTTCCCTGATCGGGCACGTACAGCAAACCGTCGGGACCAAGCGACACGGAACCGGGGAGTTGAAACTCGCCGTCGCCGGTGCCT